>SXGR01459380.1_pt1 | contig 34400 bp, 24 predicted proteins | sample 3174711 | NCBI WGS metagenome assembly SXGR01 (sample SAMN11356860, study PRJNA531348) | freshwater metagenome | isolation source: freshwater sample F1-60 | place: China: Fuxian Lake, Yuxi | collected 2017-12-25 | reverse complement strand
GACCGGCGTGGCACTGACCGGCGTGGCACTGACCGGCGTGGCACTGACCGGCGTGGCACTGACCGGCGTGGCACTGCACGGCTCGGGCTCGGCGGGGCTCGCTGGTGAGTTCCCGTCAGCGCTTGCTTCGTGGCTGGCATCCGCGGGAGCCGCCAGGGCCGCATCGGCCGAATCCGCGACGGCGCGCGCCACGTCTTGCGCCGCCTCACGCGAGCTCGGCACCGACTCGATGTCCGCTCCGCTCACCGAGTCGGCCACGGTCTCGACGTCCGCTCCGCTCACCGAGTCGACCACGGCTTCGATGTCCGCTCCGCTCACCGAGTCGACCAACGAGTCCAATTCCGTCGTGTTGTCGAGATCCTCGTCACCCACCGAATTCACCGCGCTGTCCCCTTCGTCCACGACCATCTTTTCCTCGTCGTCTCTGCCCTGTTCGGCACTCACGTGAAGCCCTCTGTCGACGTCCGTCGTATTGAAGGCCGCCTGCCCGTCCTCAGGAACGCCTCTGACATCGCCCTCTTCCGTCGGCGACGCCAGTGCGCCAGCTGCGGGTGGGGCCGACCGAGCCACGTCGCCACACGACCCCGCTTCCGTCGCGGGTTCGCGCGCCCCGACAGCCTCGTGCTCCAGTGCCCCGAGCCACGCCTCATAGGCGCGTAGCTCCGGATGGTTCGGTGCCACGGGCGCCAGGCGAGCAAACCACGATCCGGCGCGCTCGATGTCGCCAAGCATTCGCCACGAGGCCTTGCCCGCAGCGGCCAGCACGAAGTCCGGGGCACCGGCGCTCTCAACGAGCTCCTCGGCGAGCGCGAGGAGCTTGCCCGCGCTGCCCTCTTGGGCGCCCCACAACTCGACGAGCGACGCAAACGCCGCGTCGTTGCTTGGGTCCGCACGCACCGCTCGTTCGAACAACTCGGCCGCGCGTGCGAGGTCTTGGTGCCGCGTTGCCCACCGCGCGCCGAACCGAAGGGCCAACCGCGATCGCTCGAGGCCGCCGGCGGCGTCCAAGAGCTCGACTTGGCGCGACATGACCTCGTCGAGTCGGCCATCGCTCGCGAGCAGCTCCTCGTAGAGCGCAGCCGTTTGCCGGTCCCCGCGGTCGGCCTGATACGCGAGCAGCAACAGCTCCTCATGGCGTGGTGCCGCGAACCGCCTCGCGATCCGGGCCGCCCGAATCAACAGCCTCGCTCGCTCGGCCACGTCGGAACGCTCCGCGGCGTCCGAGACGAGCTCGTCGATGCGGTCGGCCTGCGACGCCGCGTCCACGCTCAAGTCCTCTCCGCACAGCTGGGCCTCGAACGCCAAGGGCGAATCGACGGCCGCAGCCTCGTGACAACACTCGCGCGCGGCGTCGTAATCACCGAGGTCCTGCAGCACGTCGGCGAGGTCGACGAGCACCTTGGCACGCGCCTCGCCGGTCACGACCGCGAGGCCCTTGCGGAGGACCGTCTCGACCATCTTGATCTTGGCGAGATCCCAATACGCCCGACTCGCCTCGTGCAGCGCGCCGACGTCCGCGGGCTGAAGCTTCCACGCCTGCTGAAACGCCTTGAGCGCCCGCGGCCCTCGCGCAAGCTTCTCGTTCAGGGTGCGTCCGAGCCGCAAGAAGAGCTCGGCCTTTGCCGGCTCGCTCGGCTCGAGCTCTATGGCCTGCTCGAGCGCGTCGGCAAATGCAGACCACTCGCGTGTAGCTTCAAGCTCGGCTAGGCGCTGCGTAATTTGCATCTGAGGCGACGAATGAACACCCAACTTGAATGCGCTGTCTTCTCGTGGCGGCAGCGAAATCGCCCACGACGTCACACGGCGAGCCACGCGCAGCCCGCGCGCTTCAGCCGCCAGGACCCTGCAAGCGCATGATCACGGTCTGCGTCTGTTCACACTGCGACTTGTACTTCGCCGCGTCCTTCTGCTTGCAGGCCCGCGCTGAAAAACCCTTGAGCCGGGCGAGCGCGTCCGCCTTGTTCGGCGGCTTCTTCGCCGCGTAGGCCATCCCCAGGTTGAAGAGCAGAGTCGGCTCATCCTCGCGCACGCTCTTCGCGTCCTCGAGCGCCCGCACCTGCTTGTCGACGTCGTTCTGCTCCCGGTAAACCTGCGCAAGCAGCGTGTGCACGTTGAAGAGCCGCTTGTCCTTCGGATCCGCAAACTCCTTGGCCGCGTTGAGCACCTGCTCGGCCTCTTTGTAGTAGTCGAGTCGCATCAAGAGGTTCGCGAGGCTCGTGTAATAGGCCACCGGGCACAGGAGCAGCGGGTCATCGATGCACGCACGATCGCTCGACGCGGGGCGCTTCTCGATCGCCTCGACGTACTTCTGAAGCGCCTTTTGATCGTCGTCGCTCCAGACGTAGGCGTTTGCCAAGCGCGCGTAGCACTCGTCCTTGTTCGGGTCCTTCTCGATGCACTTCGAGTACGGCTCAATCGTCTCCGACCACTTCACCGTGCCCTTCTTCGCTTGCTGCTCGAGCGCGTTGCCTAGCTCGAACCAATAACTGGCGAACGCGGGCGCCTTTTCCGCTGCGCGTGCCAAGGTCGATGCCGCCTTCTCCCAGTCTTCCTTCTTCTTGTAGGCCTTCGCGAGCTTGTAGAGGATGAGGTGGTTGGCGGGGTCGAGCTTCGTCGCCTCTTCGTACTTTCCGATCGCCTGTCCCGGGTTCGAGTCGACGAGATTGTCACCCTGGTTCGACAGCAGCACCGCCTCTTGCTTCGCGCGGCTGCAACCGCCCCCGAGCGCAACCAAGAACACGGCCCCCGTCAACATCGCACGAAACTTCATCGAGCCACCTTTCCTCGGCTGCGTCCCCCGCGTCCACCGCGAGCGTAACGAAGACAAGATCAAGCCTTTCACGGCGCTGGGAGGATAGTGTTCCCCGCTCGCCGAAGTCCAGCGGCACACGCCCCGCGCGGCCCACAAAAATACCACGCACCCGCGAGGCCGTAGCGCCCGTCGCCCCGGCCAACCCGCGCATGCGTTTCGCGCGCGGCGCGCCGTGCACCCAGGCCGCAGCCTGATGCCACAGTCGTCCGCGTCGTCGCGCCGCGCCGCAACGTATGTCGCCACGGCGCCACAAAACGAACTCGCCCGCCCCCTCACTGGCAGGGGCGGGCGAACCCAGGAGCCGCGCGAACGCGCCTCGCCTCGTCTCGTCTCGCGAACGTCAGCTCGCCGGCGAGAACGAGATCGGGTACGAAACCGTCACGATGCCGCCTTCGGGCTGCGGGAAGCTCAGCCCGTAGAACGCGCGCGTCACACAGCTCGTGACGCCGCTGTCAGGCATGCTGCCGCCGCCGCCGACGTTCGATACGCTGCCATCGCGCCCGATCACGAACCGCACGCTCACGGTGCCCTGAAGGTTCGGGTTGTTTCGAAGGCCCGTCTCGTAGCACACGCGGAAGCGACCGAAGTTCTGGCGCACGATGCGCTGGATGACCTCGGGCGGAAGCCTGCCGCTCACGCTCGTCGCACCCATGCGAACCTGTGGCGGGCGCGCGCGGTGCGAGCGACCCAGGCGACCGTGACCAGAGCCGAACCCCTGACCCGTGCCGGTGCCAGCGCCGTGTCCGATGGTGCCGATGTTGCCAAGGCCGATCCCCTCGCCGCGACCGCCACCGCCCTCGCCAATGCCGGTCAAGCCAAGGCCGCCGGCGCCGAACGACTCGCCGATCGCGTCGCCCCACATGTTGCCGCGAGCGCTGAGCGGGTCGTTGCCGAGCGAGTCATCGCGTCCCCAAGGTGCCGTCGGAGCATCCGGATCGCCGCCGGCACCGGAATTCAGGAGCCCGATCATGCCGAACTCCGCCGCGTCACGCAGCGCCGCCTGCCGCGCGATGTGCGGATCTTGGTTGTCGGCAGGGCCGGCGACGCCGTAGCGATTGCCGGACGCCTTCGAGTTGGGATTGCCCATCGACCCCTCTTCGCCCTTGGCGCGAGTGCCGGTGCCACCCTCTTTGTTGTCGGCGTTGTCCTCAGAGACTTGCTCGGTCTCTTTCTCTTCGAGCTCCTGCTCGGCCGCGGACTCGAGGTAGTGCGAAATCAGATACCGCTGCTCGTCGGTCATCTGATCGTCGGACGTGCTGTTGAGATCCGGCGTGAACATCGCCGTCGCCGCGAGAAAACCGCCGACGCCGACGCCGGCGCCGAGGATGTAGAGCAGCGATCCTCCCGTGATGAGCGCCGCGAGCGAGAACGCGGCCGCGACCTTCTTGCCTCCCGCGACCGAGTTCACCTCGAACACGAGATCCCCAACCTCCATGCGGATGCTCGTGCCACGGTTGAGCGCGATGCGACCACCCTGCGCCTTCGCAGCGTCCTGGAGCGACACCTTCTGACCGCCGGTCTCGGCGTAGCCGCCCGCCGCTGCCGGCACGACCGCGAACGCGCTGCCACCGCCGGCCTCGACGATGGCTACACGCCCACCTGCACCGAGCTTCTCTGACGGCACCGAGAAATCAACCCTCGTGCCCTTGCCCTCCGCCTCGCCGACGTAGAACGAGCGCGGCGGAGACAGGTGAGCGACATGCAGGAGATTGCGGCCCCAGAGGACGCGAACCTCGAGTGCATCCGCCGGCGTCTCCACCTCTTCCGGGGGCACTGCCGGCCCAGCCTTGACGATCTGGTATTCGTACGTGCCCTCGGCTGCGTTCTTCGGCACGCCGCCGCGGTGCGACGGCGCGAACGGGTTCGGGGCCGCGAACGGATTCGACGCGATCGGCACGCTCGCCGGCGCCGCGAACGGGTTGCTGGTCACGGCTACCGCAAACGGATTGCTCACTGCGGGAGGGGGAACGAACGCTGCGGCCGCCGACGAGGCCGGGGCAGGAACCGCGGCGACCGCGCCCGCATCCTCGATACGCTCGAGCACGATCACCGTGGCGCCGATCTGCAGCTGGTCTCCCGCGTTGAGGCGGCACTTGTTCACGCGCGCGCCGTTCACCATCGTCCCAGCCTCGATGCCCAGGTCGATGAGCGTGATCTCGTCCTGGACTTCGATCACCGCGTGGGTCCGCGCCGCCTGTTCGTCGTCGACGCGCAGGTGGCTCTTCGGATCCTTGCCGACCTTGATGATGTCCTGCGCGACCGTCTCGCGACGGATCAGCTCGTTGCCCTGATAGAACGCGAACGTGAGTGCGAGATTCTGCTTGGCTTCCATGAGCGCGTGATGCCCCTTGCAATCAGGTGGACTAAGACTTCTTGAGACCCGAATACCGCGGACCGCGAACGCCGTGCGTTAGCGCCCCGACACGAAATGAACGCAAGCCCGGCTGCACTGCGCAGCCGTAGCGTCGTGCATCGCGTGCGCGCGACCTCACTCAGATGTTCTCGACGGACTTCAACATCTCGGGAACGAACGAGATGCGCGGTCGGATGAGCGTCCGTCGCACGCCCTGCGGACGCACCTTGATGTTGCTGTCGGACGGACCGAAACCACCCGCCGTCAGCGGGTCATCGGAGAACGTGTAGCCGTAGCCGTCCTCGGAGTCCTCGCTCTTCGGGCCGCCCTGAGCTGAAGCAGCCCCGGCCGCCAAGAGCAAGGCGCTCGCTACCGCTGCAGACAACGTCGTTCGCACTACCTTCGACACGTTTTGCCTCGTCACGTTATGGCCTCCCTGAAAAAGACGCCCTCTTTACAGTACGATTGTAACCGCCTCGCCGGGTCAGGGTCAACCGAGAACTCGCGGCAGGCTCACGGCGTGGCCGCTCGCGGCCGCCGTCCGGAGAGACACGCCGCGCGTTGGCCGGTTCCAAAAATCTCTGCGCGCACCTCAGCCATTCGTCGGCGGAGTCGCGGCGCTGGCACCCGCCTCCGGCTTGCCCTCGGCCGGCGGCGTTCCGTTGGCGCCCCCCGGCGCCGGTGCGGCGGCCGGCGGCGTCTTCTTCTCCATCTCGCGGGTCTCTCGCGTGAACTTGATGACGTCGTCGATTTCCTTGATGCGCTCTTCGGCGCGCTTGGCGGCATCGGCGTATTCGTCCTTGCCGGTCGCCTTCGCGAGGAAATCGCGGAACAAGGTCTTCGACTGCTCGAGGATCCCCTCGACCTTGGCCTGATCGAGCGTTTTACTCTTGTACTCCTGCGTGAGGATCGCGTCGTTGTAGTAGGTCTCAGGTCGGTCGCCGTCGATCTTGCGCGCCGCGTCCAGCTCCTTCGCCACAGCGGCGATCTGCGAATCGAAATTCGCGTCCGTGATCTGGCCGCGAAGCGCGAGGGCGAGTCCGAGGTGGGCCTCGAAATCGTTGCTCTTCTCGCCGAGCGCCTTTCGGTAGGCGTCCTCGGCCTGCTCGAAGCCACGGAATTGAAGGTTCACGGCCGCGTAGTTCATGTGCGCCTCGAAGAACTTCGCGTCGAGCGCGCGCGCCTTGCCGAACGATTGCGCCGACTGCGACAGATCGCCGAGCTCGGCGGAGATGAGGCCCATCGTGTTGTAGATGGGGGCGTAATTGGGGTTCTTGCGGATCGCCTGCGAGCAGACGAGGGCCGCGAGCTCGAGCGCCTGTGAGTCGGCCTTTTTCTTGTCTTCGGACGCGACCGCGATGCCGCGACGGCGCTTGCCCTTCGGCGCCTTTTCCCCGAGGGCCTTCTTCTTCGCCATCTCGAGGTAGTAGATCGCCAGCTGGTTGAACGCCGACATGTACGAATCGTTGATGGCCAGCGCGCGCTGGAGATTCGACTTTGCCCGTTCGAAGTCGTTGGCGCCGTCGTCATCGGAGACGTCGTTGTCGCGCATCATCTGCAGCATCGCGAGGTGCACGAGCGCTTCCTCGTTCTTGAACTGCGCGTCGGTCACGGCCTGGTTCATCTCGCCGATCGCTTTCTCGACGTCCTTCTGGCCGGACGCGATGAACTCATAGAGCGCGACCTGGACGCGGGCCCGATGGAATTTCGGTTCCTTGCCGAGGAGCTCATCGAAGGTGGCCCGCGCCTTAGCGTCGTTCTTGCAGCGTTGCTGCGCCACGCCCGAGTTGTAGAGCGCCTCGTGGAACTTTCCGTCCGACTGCTCGTCGGCAGCGCGCTTGAACATGCTCGCGATGTCGTCGCACAGGGCATCGCTCCAGTCCCCAGCGCGGTCGTGCTGGACCATCGCTTCGGATCCCTTCTTGAAGAGGCCCGCCGCTTCCTTCGAAAGCGCAGTGCCGCCGCCGGTCTTCAATACGTCCATCGTCGTCGGGTCCACGGCCGGATCGATCGTCCCCGAAGAGGTGCCGCACCCGACGAGGCCGAGGAGCCCCGCCGCAACCAAGGCGGCCAGTGCAGAGTTCGTCGCGCTTCTCATGGTCCTTGCCCTGTTCGCTTGGCTCATTTGTCGCCCGCCTTTGCGTCCTTCGCCTCGGCGCCGGACTCCTTGTCCTCCTGCTCGCGCGTGTCGTAGACGAGCGAGGTTCCGTCATGAGCGACGGCCTGCGGACGCTCGGCAAGCGGAGAGTTCACGCGCGTCGGCGCACCGCGGAACTCGTCGATGAGGTGAAACTCTTTGCCGTATTCCTTGCTGAGCCACTTCTCGCAAGAACGGGAGTCCTTGTCGAAGTATTGGAACTTCGTCGAGTACCCGAGGCACGTCACGAAGGCGCCCTTCGCGCGGATTTTGTACTTCTCGCTCGCCTCGGCGAGGCCCGCCTTGTAGCTCGCGCGCAGCTCGTGGAAATGCAGCGGCGGATCGAAGCCGGGGACGTAGGCGTCTTTGTCCCAGTCCTTGGGGTACGGCGCGTTGTTGAAGTCCGCGACGAACTGCCCCCACATCTTTCCGACGCTCGCTCCCGCCTTGATGACCCACATCGGCGGCGGCTCGGGCTTGAGCTCGACGATCTTGAGGTAGTCCTTGTTGACGAGGTCGATGGCCTTCTCTTTGGACTCGTACCACTCCTTCACCTTCGTCTTGGTGAAGTCGTTGACGTCCTTCGGATCGCCCTTGCCCTTGTAGACCGGGAACGCCAGGGCATCGACCTGCGCCACGCGCGCTTTTTCAGCGAAGAAGAACAGCGCTTCGCCCGCGGCGGTGAGCGATTTTACGAGCCGGCGCACCTCGGCGGCTTTGCCACCGCCGAGCGCCGCGAGCGCCTTTTGAACGGCCGCCGGATCCTTCCAGGTGTCGCGAACGACGCCGAATTCCTTCTCGGCCTGAGGCGCCTTGCCGAGGGCCGCGTAGGTGCGGCCGAGCAGCGCGTGGGCCTGAAGCTTCACGTCGACGGTAGCCTGCTGGTCGATCTTGCCAATCTGCCCGGAGAGGGCCTTCTCGGCGTTCTTCCAGTCTTCGCGCTCGCCGTAATACGAGCCGATCGCGAACGCGATTTGGGCCGCCTTGGCGGGCTCTTTCGCGCCGTAGCGCTGCCCGAAGAGCTTCGCGTCCTCGATCGCCTTGTCGTTGTGGCCGAGCCCAAGGCGCAGGACGACGGCGTCGCTGAGCGCGTCGTCCGCCTTCTCGAGCTTGGGGTTCTCGTTGGCAAATCGCTCGTACCATTCGGCCGCCAGCTCGTAGACCGCGATGGCCTGGTAGTTGCCGCCGATTTCATAGACCGCGAGCTTCGCCGACTCCGTCTGGTGCAGGTTGAACTCGGGGTTGATGAGGATCTGCCGGATCTTGATCGACTTGGCGATGAGGCGGGCCGCCTGGAACGCGCGCGCCGCGTTGTAGAGGATCTTGTCGTTCTTCTCGCAGGTCGGCTTCTTATCGCGACACGCCGGCTCGCCGTACTGCTTCCAGAGGTTGAAGTAGAGCTGCCCGGCCTCTTCGTAGAGCTTGATGCGGTTGGATGCTCCCCCGTCGGCCTTCTTTACGAGCGCCTCCGCGCGCTTCGCTTGAACGTCGCGTTGGATGCGGAAGAGCACCGAGCACTGTTCCTCGTTCTCCTGCTTCTGCTTGTCATCTTTGCAGAAGAACTCGATGAACTTCGGCACGTCCTGCTCCATGTCGAGCAGGCAGTCCGGATTCGGCGGATCGACACGCGTCCCGAGAACGTTGAGCGCCTCGAGGTAGAGTTGCGCCGCGTAGAGCCCGGCGTCGAGCTGATGATGGTTCATGGCCACATCGCGGAACGCGAGGGCGGCCTCTTGCCAGTGCTGAGCCTCGAAGTAGGTGCGAGCACGCGCGTACTTCACCTCGACGTATTGCTCGAGCGCCTCTTTGTCGGAGTCCGGCGGCTTGATGTAGCAAACATACCGGTTGAAGGCGGTGATCATGCCCTTCTGCCCGGGCGAGAACTCCTTCGCCTTAAGCTTGTCGGCGTCGCTCTGCGGTTTCTTGCCCTTCGCGGCGCCATCGTCGAGGTGGCCACCGCCCTTTCGATGCGAGCCGTCCGCGTGCTGCTGGGCATAGATGTTTTGGTAGCAGAGCACGGAGGCGAACGCCGCCTCGGCCGCATTCGGCCCGTTGGGGTCGTCGGCGACGACCTGATCGAACGCCGGTCCGCACTTCTCCCACTTCTTCTGAAAGTAGAGGAGGTCCGCCATCGCGTAGCGAATCTTGGAGACGGTCGGCCAGTCCTCTTTGACAATTCGCGGGAAGGTGAACCCGCGGAACTGATCGGGCGTGAAGTTATCGATGACCAGCGAATAGAGCTTCTCGCTCTGATCCATCGTCTTCGCGTCGCCGGTGCCGCGCACGCCGCCCGAGCCGACGGCCTCGAGGTGCCAGGCCATCGCCGTCTCGCTCATGACCGCCGCCGTCGTGTTCGCGCACTTGAGCTTTTCTTTCTCGTGCCGGCTCGACATGAACTCTTTGTAGGTGCCGAGCTGCTTCTCGAGCTCGGCGACGATGGCGGGCTTGTTGCCGCTCTTGCTGGCCATGATGGCCTGCGTGATCTGCGCCTGGTAGAAGCAGAGCTGGTCGCCCTGGTTCCGCTTCATCAGGTCGCGATAGAGGATGACCGCCTCGTCGTAGTGGCCGGTGTCGAGGAGGTTGGCGCCGAGGGCCTCCATCATCGTGATCGTGCCCGCGTTCGATACGCCCGAATCGCCGCTCAGCGGCCGGAAGAAGTCGTGCGCCTTCGCCGGATCGCCCTTGAGCGCGTAGACCGGAATGATGTCGCGGCGCGCGCTGCTCGCCAGGCTCTTCGCGTTGGGGAGCTGCGGGAATTTGCCACCGAACTCGATGACCTTCTTGAACTGCTCGATCGCCGTCGCATAGTCGCCCTGATTCCAGAAGACGTAGGCCTGCTTGTACGCCGCGTAGCCCCAGAGCTTATTTTCCGGAGGGTCGTACTTGAGCACCTCTTTGTAGAAGTTCTGCGCGAATGGCCACTTGCTCGGGTCGCCCTGCGCCTCTTGGAAATAGAGCTCGCCGAACGCGAGGAAGGCGTTCGGCACGAAGCGAGACTTCTTCCAGTTTTCCGTGAGCTCGAGGTAAGCCGAGCGCGCGTTCTCGAGGTCGCCGGCCTGCTCGTATTCGTACGCGAGGTAGTACAGCACCTCGTCGATGCACCCCTGCTGCCCTTCCGGGTTGTCCGGAAACTGGCACCACTTCGGGTATTGGTCCTTGAGCTGCTTGTAGAAAGTGATCGCGTTCTTGCGCGCGACCTTGATGATCTCGGTCGCCTTCTTGACGCCGTCTTTCGCCTTCGATGCGCCGCTCGGGTCCTTGGCACGCAGCTCCTGCGCCCGGACCTCGCCTTCGACCTTGTCCTTGAACGCGCTCGACTCGAGCTCGACGTAGCCCTCGGCGAGGCGCCGCATGAGCTGGGGCCGGTCCTTGTCGTTCTTCGGAGTCGATTTGTAAAGCCGCTCGACGTTGGCGATCTCGGTCAAGAGGAGCTTTCGCACCTTTGGCTTGAGGCGCGAGGCACGCTCGTCGCGCTGTGCCGTTTGCGTGATGTCGGTCGGGTTCACCGGCTTGATGTCGTCGGTCCGGTCCTTCTTCTTGATGGCCTCCGGCGCCGTCGTGAAGCTCACCTGGGGCCGCTTCGTGACGTTCGACTGAAACTTCCCGCCCGGACATTCGGCGAGCGTCTTCTGAGCTTGCGACGAGGTGCACTCGCTCGCCGGCGAGGGCGCCGCGAAGAGCGCGGCCGAGAGCGCCGCGACGCCCGACAGAATTCCAACCCGAAACCGATCCGCCTTCGATCTAGTCATATCCACCGTGCTCGCTTGCTGTGAGCCTGCTACCGAAAGTCAACCCTGCTACCGAAGGTCAACCCTGCTACCGAAAGTCAACCCTGCTACCGAAAGTCAACCCTGCTACCGAAAGTCAACCCTGCTACCGAAAGTCAACGCTACCCGAGAAACACCACGTCGTCCGCGGGCCTACACCGCCGAGCACATATGCGCCCGGGCAAGTCGGCCCGGGGCAGCGTCCCGCGCGCGCTGCGGGCATCGCGCCTACTTGCCGCTGCCGCACTGCGACTGCATCACCTGGCGATAGAAGCCGAGCTCGTCGCGCCAATACTCGTCCGCGAAGGGCCAGATCACATGCTCTTCGTCGGGTTTCACTTGGCCGAACTCGTAGGCGTCCTCCTGGGACCACCTGCCCGCCTCGATCTCCTCGTCGAGCTTCTTGCGCTGCGCGTTCGTGATATCGACGATGATCTTCTGCGCGCTACGGAGATGCTCGCCGAGCTCGGTGAGGTTTCGGCGGTAGCGGCGTCGCGCCAGCTCGCCGGCCTTGCGAATGGCGTTGGTCTTCGCGAGCTTGACGTTGTCCTCGACGTCGGCTCCGACCGGGCTGTTTTGGAAGCCCTTGTTGGCGGTGCCGAACCGCTCGAGCTCCTGATCGAGCACCGCGACGTACTCGATGTTGCGAAGCAGCTCGCGGTCGCTGAGCGCTATTTTTACGATGGGCTCGACCGCGGGTGAGAGGTTCGCCTTGCCGTCGCGCACGGCGATCAGAAACTCGTAGAACTTCTGCTCGCTGCCTTCGCCCTCGAAGCGCTTCAGGATGGCATTGAGCTCTTTCTGAATCGGCTCGTAGCGCGTCTGAAACTTCGCCACGATCGACGTCGCGTCGTCGTACTGACACGTCATGAAGTAGATGACGGCGCGAAGGATGTCCGCCTCGGGGTAGAACGAGTTGGGGAAGTACGGCGACTGGATCGTGTGGACGTTGCCGAGGGCGCGCGGAAAGTCGCTCGCCATGAAGTAGGCCCAAGACTGCTCGAACAGCGCATCGAGCCAGTACTCGCTGGCGACGTCGACCTGGTTCCAATACTGGACGGCGTAGCCAATCTTCTGCCCGTCGATCTTCGGCACGTTGTTCTGGTCGAGCTTCGTCGACGCCGAATAGAGCGTGCGGGCGATCGAGAGGTTCGCCAGATCGCGCATGCGTGCCTCGTCCTCGACGCCCTCGATGCCCTCGTCGAGCGCGTCGATGATGCGCTGAAAGGCGCGCACGGCCGGTGCGCTCTTCGTCAACTGCACATACGAGATCCCCATGAAGAACTGGGACTTGACGAAGTAGGGGCTCTCCTTCTTGACGTTCGAGAAGAGGTCGATTCCCTGCTGGAACTCACGCTGGCGATACATGGATCGTCCGAGCAGGTAGTTGAGCTGAAAGTACAGATCGCGCTGCTGATCATTGTTGAAGCGGGCGACCTGATCCTTCGAGTACTTGCCGACCGCGCCGATGATGTCCGCCGGCTCCGGGAGCTGGGTGGCGAGCTTGGCCAGCCACAGCAGCGTCTCCTTGAACTTGAGGTGGTTCGGGTTGTCCGCGACGCGGCGAAAAATGTCGTAGCTGGCCTGAAAAAACTTGAGCCGGTAGAGCGCGATCGCGAGGTGATACTGTGCAATCTGGCGGTTGCCGGCGTCGTCGTTGGTCTCGCCGTCGACGACCTGCTTCAGCATCATCGCCGACTCGCCCCACCGCTCCTGATCGAATAGGCGCTTCGCCTGCGCGGCCGCCTCGGTCATCTCGCCGGCGGTTACGGGGCCGTCGTCTTCGGCCTTGCCCTTGTCGTCGCCCTCGGCGGCGTCGAGATCGATCGTCTTTTTGCCGCCCTTCGCGGGCGCGGACTTCTCGTCCTTGCCGTTCTTTTTCCCGCGCCTGCCTTGCGCCTCGGCGGTGGTTGCGCCGAGCGAGAGGGACAGGGCCACGAGCAACCAGCGGTACGACTTCGCCATCCGTGAGATCCTTCGCAATTCGCCGAAACTTGACTTGAAATTCCGGCTTTGGGCGACCGATGCTAGTTTTCCGGTGCGACCGTTGTCAACGAGCGTATCGCCAAAACGGGCGTGATTCACCCGCCGCGGTGGCGGCTCGGCCGCGCGGAGGCCGTGAGGCGCAAGTCGTTGACGGTGCCGCGTCCGTTCGACTACCTTGACGCTCCACAATTCGTTGCGCTCCTCGCGGGGCCGTCACCTTCGCGCGAGGACGTAGGAGATGACCTTCTGATGTCGCGATCTTTTCGGGTTGGTAGCACCGTCGTGGGCGGCTGGATTCGTGGGCTACGCGCGCTCTCTGCCACCCTTGTGGCGGGCGGATTCGTGTCGGTCGCGTTGGTCGGATGCCCCGCGGGTGGTGTCGGCGATCCGTGCACCCCAGAAGACGAGTACCGCGAGAATTTCTCGGGCTTCGCGCTCGAAGAAGAGAACATCGAGTCGCGGTCCTTTCAGTGCGACACGCGCGTCTGCCTGGTGAATCACTTCCAGGGGCGCGCGAGCTGCAAGCACGGTCAGCCGGAGCCGAAGGTCTGCAGTGGGGGCGAAAGCGCGTGCGATGGCACCGAACAGTGCCTCGACGCTGGCGTCCTCTTCAACGACTGCGATCCCACTCCTTGTGGTAGCGGGGCGAACCCAGCCAACTGCAACGACGAGATGGGTCGCAACCCTGCGTGCAAGAACGAGGTGTGCGACAAGGACGGCCGATTCTGCCGCTGCAATCCGTCGAACCCGCAGTGCCCGGACCGCTACACCTGCGACTCGGACGCGGGCCTGTGCAAGATCAAGGTGTGCTCGTTGCCGCTCTCGGATGCGGAGAGCGATCGGCGCTGCTACGTCCCCGGCACCGGGATCCCGATCGCCGTCGAGGTGTGCGGACAGTGCGACCAGAACTCGGGCCGCGACGCCGAGGACGCCGTGTACTGTTCGTGCCGCTGTGGACCGCCAAGCGACGGCGCCAGCGAGGCCGACGCGAACTTCAACTTCTGCACCTGCGACGAGGGCTACGAGTGCGTCGAGATTCGACCCAACGTCGGTCTCGGTGATGCGGTCGTCGCGGGAAAGTACTGCGTCAAGCAGGGCACGACGTTCGAAAAGGAGACGGTGAACTGCGGCACCGTCGACGGACACGTCGGAGAGAGCTGTCAGGGCACCCCGAAGTGACCGCCTGACTCGTGACGCTGCGTGCCGCGCGGGGGCGCGCCGCCGAGGCGGTGGCCGAACAGTTCGTGCGCGACCTCGGGCTCGACGTGATCGGGCGCAACCTCCGCTTCGGCAGCCTCGAGCTCGACCTCGTGGCGCGTGACGGCGCGGTGGTCGTCGTCGTGGAGGTGCGCACGCGCGGAAAAGGCGCGTGGGCCGGCGCCCTCGACAGCGTGGACCACAAGAAGCAGGCGCGGCTGCGTCGGGCTGCCGAGCTGCTGTGGGTCAAGCAGGCGTCGCGCTGGCCGGGGATCGAACGTCTCCGGTTCGATGTGGCCTCGGTCGATCTCGACGCTGAAGGCGGCCCGCGTGTGGAGTACATTCGCGCGGCGTTCACATGAGCCGCGGTTCTTGGTCGCTTCGCACGAAGGCGCGCCTCGGCGCAGCGCTCGCAGCTCTTGGCCCCGCGATCGTTGCCGTCGGGCCGGCCGCGGCGCTCGACGTGCGCGTCCGTGGGGGCGCAAGGCTTGCGGGCCAGGCAGTGTTCCTCGAGGACAAGAGTACACTCGAGCTCCGCGCGACCCTCACCGACGACGACGGCGCGCCGCTCGAGAGGGCGTGGCTCGAGCTGACCTCGACCGCACCGTTTTCCGCGCGGGACGTCGGCGGGTGTCCGACGCCGCGCGTCTCGATCGCACCGCTCGACGGAGGCGTGCGGGTCCAGACTGCAGCACGCGGCGAGATCTGCCTGCGTCTCGCGGGCGGCGCGCCCATCGGAGAATTGAGACTCCGCTTCCCGGGCCACGCGCACCACACGGCTGCCACCGCAAGCGTCGCCTTCGACCGAGACGCGACGCGCAAGCGCCGAGCGGCGGTGACGTTCGATCCACCGCCGACCGAGATCGATCTCGACTTGCGCACGACGGTGATCGCGGCGCGCGTGGACATCGAAGACGCGCTCTCGCTCGGCGACCCGCTCGTCGTGCGACTCTTCAGCGATGGCGAACGCGAGCTCGCGACGGCCAAGATCGGTGGCGACAAAAAGGCGCGTTTCGAGATCGCGAGCGACCGGCTCGGACCGCCGGGACTCGGCGAGCTGAGCGCGCGCTTCGACGGCGACGGCGCGTTCGCGCGAGCGAGCGACGAGGCGACGGTCACGCGCTTTCGCACGGTCCGGCTCGAGCTCGAGCGCGAGCCCGAGGCCGTCGTGCGTGGCGGCATCGCAGCCTTGCACGTCCGCGCGGCTGCTTTCGACGTCGTCGCGGTCGGCGCGGTCGAGGCGCTTGCATCCGGCGCCAGCGTCGCTTCGGTTCCGCTCCGCGATGGCCGCGCCGTGCTCGAGGTGCCGGTCGATCCGGGCGCGCTCGGCGAGGCGGCGATCACGCTTCGTTTCTTACCCGCGTCGCCGTACTTGCGAGCCGGCCGTGCGCTCGACGTTCGCGTCGCCGTGAGCCCGCCGAGCGCCGTACTGAGGACGACGCTCCTCGCGCTCGTGATCCGCACGCTCGCCTGGGCGTTGTCCGGGTGGAAGCGCAGCCGCGAGCGCCCCGCGCCCGCTGCGCCGCCCGCGCGTGCGTTGCCACCAGGCGTCCATGTGCTCGAGGCCGGCCACGAGCGCGGCGATCTCCATGGCCGCGTCGTCGACGCGCACGACGGCGTCGCTCTCGCGAACGTCGAGCTCGTCGTGCGAGCGCCGGCGATCGACGGCGACGGGGTCGTGGCCCGCACGCTGAGCGGCAGCGACGGCACCTTCGCGTTCGGGCTCGAGCGAGGGCACGACACGCTCTGGCTCGAGGCGAGCGTCTCGACACACAGCGCCGTGAAGCGCCACCTCCCGAGCGGCGGCCGTCTCGTCGTCGCGCTGTCGACGCGGCGCCGGTCGCTCCTCGCACGCCTCGTGAGCTGGACGCGCGGAGCCGGTCGCCCCTTCGACCGCACACGCGAGCCCACCCCTGCTCAGGTCATGGCCGTCGCCGGCGAGCGCGACGACGTCCGCCAGTGGGCCGCGGAGGTCGAGGAAGCAGCCTTCGGCGGCGGCGAACTCGATGCCGCGACCGAGCACGCGATCGCGACGCGCGAGCCGGGCGCGCACCAGTCCCCGGGGTGATTCGCCACGCTCGCGACGCACGCGTGCCGAAGGTGCTCAACCTAGCGACACGACGCGTCACGCGCGTTGACGGCTCCGACTTGCGAAACTAACACCGTGCCGTGACCACACTCCTCCTCGTCGTCGCCGCCCTCCTCATCGTTGGCGGTGTCGTGCTGGCGCTCATTCGTAAGAGGCCGGCGTTGCCGACTTTACCGGACGATGAGACGGAGAGCGCGGGGGGGCCGCGGCTCCGGAAACCGCAATCCGTGCCGCCGAGGCGGCCAGCGTCCGACGGGCCACCTGCCCCGCTCCCTCGCGAGAAGGCGGGGCGGGCGCCGGAACCTGCAGGCGCACCGGAAGCTTCGCGCGAGGAGCCGCGCCCTGCGCCCGCGGTGAGCGCGAAGCCGAGCCCGCAGGCGCAAGCAGCCCCGCGCAAGGCGGAGCGCGTGGAAGCGGAAGAGGGTGAGCGCGAAGAGGAGGACATTCCGGAGTCGACCGTGCCGCTCAGCGTCGAGGTTTCGGCACCGCCGATGCCGCCGCCGGCCGCGCACAAGCGCGACGTCGCCGGCTTGCGACAAGGGCTGGCGAAGATGCGCGGCGCGGGCGGGTTCTTTGGCCGCCTCAAAGAGCTGATTGCCGGCAAGACCGAGATCGATCCGCGCCTGGTGGACCAAATCGAAGAGGTGCTGCTCACGAGCGACGTCGGCGTGAAGACCACGGCGATGCTCCTCGACGATGTACGGCAAGCGCTTGGCCGCAAAGAGCTGACGAGCTCCGAGCGCGTCTGGACACGACTGCGCGAGCGCGCGCGGGAGCTACTCGAAATTCCTGGCGGCGGCGCACTGCGCCAGCGTGACAAGCCCACGGTGGTGCTGTTCATCGGCGTGAACGGGACGGGCAAGACCACGACGATTGGCAAGCTCGCCACCAAGCTGACCGAGCAAGGGCGCAAGGTCCTGCTCGTCGCGGGCGATACCTTTCGAGCCGCGGCGGTGCAGCAACTTCAGGCGTGGGGCAAGCGCGTCGGATGCGAAGTCCACGCGGGTGCGGACGGCGCGGATCCGGCCAGTGTCGTCTTCGATGCGATCACCAAGGCGGTGAAAGACAAGCCCGAGTTCGTGCTCGTAGACACCGCGGGGCGACTTCACACCAAATCGAACCTCATGGACGAGCTGCGCAAAGTCGAGCGCACGATCAAGAAGGCGCTCCCTGGTGCCCCGCACGACACGATCCTCGTCGTCGACGGGACGACGGGACAAAACGCCGTCCAGCAGGTGTCGGAGTTTGGCGAGGCGCTGCGGCTCACCGGGCTCGTCCTGACGAAGCTCGACGGCACGGCGAAGGGCGGCAGCGTCCTGGCGATCGCGTCCGAGCACCGCGTGCCCGTGCGCTACGTCGGGGTTGGCGAGCGACCTCAAGACCTGCGCGAATTCGATGCGGACGAGTTCGTCGAGGCGCTGCTCGGCCAAGGCGACGACCCGGCGCGCGCGGCATGACGCTCGTCAGGCGCGCATCGCGTTATTGGTTGCGGTCAAAAAATTGCGCGTGTTATAGTGCGCCGTCAATTCGCGGCTAGCCGTTTTCTTTAATAAGATCCGGCACTTGGCTGCCGCGGCGGAGCAAAGAGGGATGGCGATCAAGCAAGCTACTGTGGGGCTCTGGTTCTCGGTAGCGCTCGTGCTCACGGCCGCACCGAGCCTGGCGCAGACCGAAGAAGGCAAGGCCGCCGAGGGCGCCGCCGCCGAAGCTCCGACTCCGGCGGAAGACACGGCCCCGACCGGAGACGCGACCGCCGTCGCGGGCGAAGAGGCCGGAGATGCGGACGCCGGCAGCCTCGAGGAGCTCTGCAGGATCGACCCCGAAAACTGTGTCAAGGTCGACATGAAGGCCGCGGCAGATCGCGTGCTGGCGCCGGACATGTACGCGGTGCAGCAGATCTGGGCGCTGCGGAAGGGCCGCTTCGAGATCAACCCGTACGGGAGCGTCACGATGAACGACCAGTTCGTCGCGCATCCCGGGCCCGGCGTCGGCCTGAACTATTACGTCCTGAACTGGCTCGCGGGCGGCGTAAACGGCAACTTCTACCAAGAGCTCAACGCGGAGTCGGACTTCAACTTCGAGACGAGCCGCGCGGCGCGCGTGGGTCAGCCGATCACTGAGTACCAGTGGAACGTGAACGCGAACGTCACGCTGGTGCCAGCGTATGGAAAGTTCGCGGTGCTCTCGAACTTCATCTTCCACTACGACTTTTACTTCCTCGCCGGCGCAGGCGCGATGAGCACGCGTCCGAAGGCGGTCGTCGACCCCGACAACCGAACCTTCGATTGGTCGGTCAAGCCGACCTGGGGCTTTGGCGGCGGAATTCGCATTTTCTTCACGCGCTACCTCTCCGCGATGCTCGAAATTCGCGACTATATGTTCCTCGAGGATCTCGAGAACCCATCGATCGCGTCGGGGATCGACTCGAGGGGTCTCCCGCTAGCTCAGGATCCCAGCACCTGGCTCGCGCCAGACAAGAGCTTCACGAATAACGTCCAGGCGCAGCTCGGCCTGTCCGTGTTCTTGCCATTCTCCTGGAAGTACGAGCTGGCGAAATGACGAAGGGTGCTGCCATGAAGAACATGACGAGTCGCCTCGCTCTACTCGCCGGTCTGACTGCCGGCACGATCGTCCTCGCGTCCGCGCCCGACGCGAGCGCCCAGGAGCTCCAGATCACTGGGCCCCTCGCGGGCGCCCCCGCCGTGCGACGCCTCCGGCTCCACCGCGACGGACGCTTCGACATCGCGCCACACGCGACGTTCACGCTGCTCGACGAGTTCCGTCGCAACGTGCTCTTCGGCGCGCGGGCGAACTACCACTTCACGGACTCGCTCGGGGCCGGCCTCTTCGGTGCTGGCGGCATCAGCTACAACGCTGGGCTCGCCGACGAGCTTCAGACCAAGGCGGTAGACGGTCGCGACTGCGCGGACAATCCGAACACGCTCGCTTGTCGCCGCACGGCGGTGAGCCTGTGCCGCGGACCGAACTGTCTTGAGGAGAGCCAGCTCGGGAGCATCGTGTGGATGCTTGCGCCGCAGCTCACGGTGGTCCCGTTTCGCGGCAAGTTTTCGTTCTTCGGTGCCTTCTTCATGGACGCGGACATCAGCCTGTTTCTCGGCCCCGCGGTCGTCGGGTTGAACGAGCGCGCGGAATGCACGAAGGGCGAGTGCGCGGACAATTTCAAGCTCGACTCGCGCGTGACCGGAACGGCGACGTTCGGGCTCGGGTTCAACTTCTATCCGACGGACTACATGTCCTTCGGCGCCGAGTTCCGCGCGACGCCCTTGTCGTGGAACACCTCGGGCTTTGACATCGCCGGCCCGGAATCGAACTTTCCGGACGACGCCATCGACACGAACGATCGCTCGTTCCACTTCAATCCGATGTTGACCGTGTTCGCGAGCGTCCAGCTCCCGACGGCGATCAATCTATCGGACTGAGCAATTCGGCTCGAGCGGCGCACCGGTCCGCTCGGTAGTCGCACCGTGCTCGCTCGCCGTGCCGCGGCAAGCAAATCAGGGCTAGGCGTAACTTCTGGTCTAGGCACTCGTCCCATGGGTCTCTTCGACTTTCTCAAGCCACGCGCGCAGGGGGACGAAACGAGGGGCTCCGAGGCGAAGGTGGCGTCGCTCGGAAAGACCGCGACGGACATCCGCCTTCAGGCCTACGACCGCGACGAGGCGCTACGGCAACTCATCGAGCTAGGAACGAGCGCAGCGGCGAGCGCGCTTCTCAAGCGCTTCGGCGTCAAGGTCGATCCGTCGATCACCGACGAGGACGAGAAGCAGCTCGTCTTCGACGGGATCCTCGCGATCGCGGCAGGCAAGAAGGGCGTGCCGCTCGACGATGCCGGACGGAGCGCGTTGCGGCAGGCGGTCATCGAACGCGTGCGCTCGTTTTGCGAGGCGGCCGAGACGCTCACCTGGGCCATCAAGCTGCTGAGGAGCCTGCTCGTCGATGAAGATTACGAGCGCGAGCTGTTGGCGCTGCTCGAGCGTCACGACACCGAGTACGTGCGCAATGTAGAGCCGAAGGTCAACCTGCTGGCGGCCCTCGAGAGCGTGAAGAGCCCTGGCGCGCGGCGAGCCGTCGAGGCGTACCTCAGCGACGTCAACGAGACCGTCCGCTACCACGCCGTACAGACGCTCTACGCCGAGGGCGATGCTGCTTGCGTGCCGGCGCTCGTAGCGATGCTCGCCAAAGAGGAGTCGGTGCGCATCAAGAACAAGGTCGCCGAGGGACTCGCACGTGCCGGGTGGTCCGCAGGCGTCGAGCTTCGCGATGCGCTTCGCACGGGGCTGCGTGACGCGCGCGAATATCGCGTCGGCGACGACGGCGAGATCGACCGGGTGTAGTGGCTCGATTCGAGGGGCGCGTCGCGTTCATGAATGTCGTCCCGCGCCAAGCCGCTCGCGTTGCCACATGGGCACCGAAGCGCTGGCTCGTGGCGCTCGCCGTCGTCGCGCCGAATGCGCTGCGTCCGTCCGTCGCCCACGCCGTGGAGGCCGCGGTCGAGGGGGCAGTGAGCGCCCAGGGCTACGACGTCGTGAGCCCGTTCGGGGACGTCATCTTGGGGCGGCGGCGAATGACCACGACGCTCGGCTTTGCGGCCTACGACCTCGAGGGCAATCAGGACCCGCTCGCCGCCGACTACAGCGTCCACGTGAGGATGCGCATCGACGCCGACTTTGGGGTCGACGATGCCGAGGCGAACTACGACGCCAGCAATCGGAGCCGCTTCGTGCCGGGGCTCGCCTATTCTCCGATTGACCTCATGCACGGCTATGTCGAGGCGCGCAATATCGCCCGAGGCCTCTTCGGCGTGCGCGTCGGGCGCCAGATGACGACGAACGTGCTCGGCTGGTGGACGTTCGACGGTGGCCTCGTGCGACTGACGACTCCGTATTTCTTCGCGGTCGAGGCGTTCGGTGGGTTCGAGCAACGCGGCGGACTTCCGCTCTCGACGCCGCGGTACGAGGCCCAGGGCGTGTGGCGCGGCGCGCGCAATGGCGGCCTCGCGGACGAGCCGCAAGTGTTTCCGTCATTTCAAGAGGCCTCGCTGGCGCCGGCGTTCGGCGCTGCGATCGAGAGCTCGGGGCCGAACTGGGTTCACGGTCGCTTCGACTACCGCCGCGTCTATAACTCCGGCGGCGCGTTCACTTCCCAGTTTCCCGCGCCAGGCGGCGGAGGGCTCGAGGAAGTCAGCGGTCTCCGGATCTCGCACGAGCGCCTCGGCTACGCGCTCACCGCGTTCTTGTCGGATGTGGGCAGCGCACGGGGAGGTTTCGTTTACGACGTCTACGCGGCGGCCCTCTCACGCGCGTACGGGGGGCTCGAGGCGCGTGTCGGCGAGAGCACGACGGTTGGACTCGACGGAGAGTTTTTTCTGCCGACCTTCGACGCCGATTCCATCTTCAATTGGTTTGCACACAATCCGTCGATCACGGCGCTCGCGCGGGTCGCGACGCGCCCGACGCCGCGCCTCGAGCTGTCGGGCCAGGCCGGCACGCGACTGTGGCTCACGGACGGCAGCCCCGCCGGCTTCGCGGCCGCCGAGTGCACCGCGGCGGGCTTCGCGACGCCAGAACTTGAGCGCGCCTGCCTCGAGTACGGCCTTGAACCGACGACCGGGCCGGAAGCCGAGTTCGTACGCGCCAGTGCGAGCCGCGGGACCGTGATCGCGCCCGATCTGCTGGCCAGTTTCGGGGCGACGCATCGTTGGGGCACGGGTCGTGCGACGGCGCGCGCCAACCTCGAGACGGGGTTCGGTGGCACCGACAGCGATCGGGGGCGTCGTGTTGGCGGGACCTTGAGCGCGCATCAAGACATCGTCCCCGGGACACTCGCGCTCGGCGGAAGGGTCTCGACCTACGAGTGGCACAATCCGCTCCGTCCGGATCGGGACGCGACGTCGTTCGGATACGTCGTCGCCCCCGAGGTCGCGCCGGTCGAGCGGACCAAGGTGCGGATCGAGTGGGAGCACGACATGAACCGACTCGTCGGCCACCGCTTCCGCGTGGTGGGCACGCTCACGGTAGAGGTGCCATGACCGGGGCGCGCGGACTCCTGCCCGGGTGGGTCGCCGCGCTCGCGTGCGCGCTCGCGGTCGTGGTCGGCCTCGCGGGGGCCAGCGCCGCGCCAACCGCCGCTGACGCGCCCGCAGCAGGTGCGAGCGCACACGCCGCCACGCTTGGGCCCTCTGCTGGGCCCTCTGCTGGGCCCTCTGCTGGGCCCTCTGCTGGGCCCTCTGCTGGGCCCTCTGCTGGGCCGGCTGCGGGCCAGCCCGCGGAGCCGCTCGCCGCGATCGATCGCAGGCACGGCCTGGCGCCGCTCTTCGGAGACACGCTCGTGCCCCTCGAGTGGATGCCGCCAGGAACGAGCGCGAGCCCGGTCCCGAGCGACGAGATCTTTCCGCCGCAGCAGCTCACGATTCGCTTCAACCACAAGAAGCACGTCGGAGAGCTGCAGCAGACATGCAAGGTTTGCCACGCCGCGGCTTATCGAAGCGCCAAGTCGACGGACACGCTGCTGCCAAGTCCGGCGAAGACCTGCGACAACTGCCACGACGTCGACCACCGGAACCTCGCCAACGTAGTCGCCGGCACGGAGCCAAACGGGCAATGCGGCTATTGCCACCTCGGCGACGAAGCTGGCAAGGGCGGCCGCGTCGCCAAGGTCGTCGTCCCCGCGCCGAACCTCAAGATGAATCACGAGGCGCATCTGCGGCGCAACATCGGCTGCGCGCAGTGCCACGGGCAGATCGAGGAGCTCGAGCTCGCGACACGCGAGCAGCTACCTCGAATGGCCGGGTGCTTTTCGTGCCACGCTCGCTCTGCGGCGGCGACCGGCGACGCGAAAGGCGCGTGCGTCACGTGCCATGTGACCGAGGCGAGTGGTCGACTCGAGACGACGTTCTCGACTGGCCAGCTCGTGCCCCCGGTGTGGCTTCACGGAGCCGCGCACACGCCGGATTGGCTCGACCGCCACAAGGGCATCGCGGGCGCCAACAGCGAGCTGTGCGCCAGCTGCCACGCGACCGAGTTTTGTACCGACTGCCACGACGGCAAGGTGCGACCGCGCGACGTCCACCCGGACGACTGGATCTCGCAACACGCGCAGGCGGCGAGGCAGGACAACCCACGCTGCGTCAGCTGCCATCAGCTGACGACGTTCTGCGGCGACTGCCATCGAAGGGTCGGCGTGGCGCGCGACGCTCCGAGCGCGAATCGACTCGCCGGCCGGCGCTTTCACCCGGCGGCCGACGTGTGGACCGTCGCCCCGCGTAGTCCGCAGCACCACTCCTGGGAGGCCGAGCGCAACCTGAACGCGTGCGTCTCGTGCCATACCGAGCGCGACTGCGCGACGTGCCACGCGACGCAGGGCGCGCGCGGCGGTCAGGGTGTGAACCCCCACGCCCCGGGGTTCGAGGCCAACTGCGTCGACGCGATGCGCCGCAATCCGCGACCCTGCCTCGTGTGCCATGCGACGACCGACGCGTCCCTCGGAGCCTGCCGATGACGAAGCTCGCGCAATTGTCCTTGCCGCAGGCCGCCGACGAGCGCTATAGCGTCCGGCGCGTCGCAGGGCCGGGATCGTCCCGCCACCCCGGGCACGCCCAGTTGGATCCAGCTGAGAGGGCTGACAAGAGTGAAAGAGCTCATTCAATACCTCATCGAAAACATGCAGTTGGATTTCCCGGCGGAGATCTCGCTCGACACGATGCGCTCGTTCCTCCGCGAGGACGACAGCCGCGAGGCGCGCAAGTTGATGAAGAAGCTGATCGAGGACGGCAGAGCGGACGACTTGCTTCTCACGCTCTCGGACTGCCTCCGGGATTACCTCCAGACGGGGATCAGCGAGAAGGTCGTTTCGGACCAACTGAGCATCTACTCCGAGTCCTGAAGGCGGCGCTGCCCCGCGCTGAAGGGCTCAGCGTTGAAGGGCGCCTGCGGCGGGGCCCGATTTCGGCGCACTCCGGGTCGCGAGTCCCGCTTGCGACACTCATGGCCCTCGCGCCGGCCATGGCGGCCTGCGATGTCGAGATCCCTCCGGAGAACGCGCGGGCGCGCGGATCGGACCGGCCGCCGCTGCAGCTCGGCGTCGTGAGCGCGACGGGATCGTACGGCGATGGAGGCGGTGAGCGGGTCACCCTCTCGGAGACTTCGATCGCCGAAGGCCTCGAGGTCTCGGCGAGCTTTCGGCTGTTCTTCGATCGCTATCTGCTGCCGACGACCGCCATTCGCCAGGCCGTTTGCCTGCATCCGAGCGCGACACCCATTGCGAGCATCGACGCCTGCGTCGAGCCGTTTCAGCCCTTCGCCGCCCCGGAGTACAACCCCGTGAAGCGCGAGCTCGTCGTGCGGCTCGCGCCCGGCACGCGGCTGAGCGCCGACACGCTGTACCGGTTGACCGTATTTCCGCCGCGGGACGAGGACTCGACCGGGCTTCGCGCCTTCGACGGAGCGCCGCTCGTGCGATCGTATGCGTTCGACTTCAAGACCAAGGCCGACACGTCGACCGCGCGCGACGAGCTGGGGCCGTCGGCCGAAGCCTACTGCGCCGCGCAGAAGTGCTTGCGCTCGTGTGCCGATGCGACCGACGTCGAGACCTGCCGCAACGGCTGCCGGCCGCTCTGCCTCGACGACGCTTGTCAAGGCGACGGTGACGTCCTCGCGGGGTTCGTTCCTGAGGTCTTTGGGTCGTGCGCGTACTCGCCCTGCCACGCGGCCGCTCCGGGCGTCCCCGCGCCGATGGGGCTCGACCTCTCCCGAAAAAGCCTGATCTCCGCCACGGCGATTGGGGTCGTCGCGCATGGCACGGCAACGGGCGAGGCGAGCTTCGCGCCTGAGCCGAGCGGTCCGAAGTTCGGGCGGGCGATGGCGCTCATCGCCCCGGACGACCCTGGACAGAGCTACCTCTTGTACAAGCTGATCGCCAACCCGCTGAACCACCCGCGCGAACCCGGCGCGCTCGAGCCGCAGCACCAGGCGGAGCTCGACCGCCTGCGCGCGAGCGTCGTCGTCGGCCTCCCCATGCCCGCCGAAAATGGCGAGCATCGCGGGCTCGTGGGTGGCAGCGACAAGGATGGCAATCCGATCGATCCCGACGGCTCGAAGTCGTTCGCCGCGCTCCAGCTGATCAGCGATTGGATCGCGCACGGCGCCGTCGTGGAGTGTCCCGCAGACTGAGGCGCAGCGGCCTCAGGGCGACGGGGCCACGCACCCCCGATGGCGCCCCATCGCGTGCAGTGGGTCGGCGGCTCTGGTAAGGGATCCGCGGTGCTCACCGGTCGGCCGCTCGCGCTCCTCATCCTCGCGTGGTCGCTGCTCAAGGTGCTCGTGAGGCGCGTCTTTCGCCGGGACGAGTCTGGCCTCGAGGTCTTTCATCGAAACTACGACGCCGAGGGGCTGGTCGCACTCGCCCCGGAGGAGCGCGAGTCGATGCCTGACTTCTCGCGGTGCATTGCGTGCGGTCGCTGCGACCACGGTGAGGCGAGTCGTATCGCGAGCTCGAGCGGTGAATACGTGGGACTCATGCAGCTCGTCTTGGCGTCGAGCCGCAACATCCCCGACTTTCACGCGGCAAAGAGAGCCTTCGCTCACGTGCCGGACGAGGTGCTCGAGCAAAAAAGCCGCATCTGCCCGACCCGCGTCCCGTTCCAGGCGATCAAGCGCTTCGTCGTCAGCAAGGCGCTCGCGTGGAAGCATCCATGAGAGGCTCGCCGCGGTCGTGGCTCGCGTTCACGGCCGTGGCGGCGCTGTCCGGTGCCATCGCGGGGTGCGCGCGGCGCCATGACACCGCTACGCGAGGCCCGCTTGCATGGAGCGGCGAAGGCAGCATCGCCGCGATCGACGTCCGAAGGCTCGGCTCGCGTCCGCACCTCGCGCTCATCACCCGCAGCGGCGATCCACGCCCTGCCCTCGGCCTCGCGGTACGGTCCTCGGGGGGGAGCACGACGGCGACGATCGCAAACGCGGCGCTCGTTGCGCTGCTCCAAGCACGGCTAGAGGCGCGCGGGCTCGAGACCTTTGCCGCGAGCGACGGCGCGAGCTTCCGCCTCGCCATCGAGCTCGAACATTCGGGGGAGCTCGAGCGCGTGGTGCAAGACCTTGCGCGCGCGATGGCGACGCCCGTCGCCGCGAGCGACAACCTTGCACGCGTCACGCAGGCGCTCGTGCCGCTCTCGGCCGCACGTGTGCCGGCAGCGGTCCACGCGGTGGCGGCATGTGACGGACGGCGAGCTCTCGGTCCTCGAGAAGCGCTGCCGGATCTCACGACGAAGCTCGGAACGGCAGAGCTCGAGCGATGGAGAGCGACGACCATGGTGGCGAACGCGGTCGCCGTGGGCGTCGTCGGACCAGAGCCCGTAATGCGCGCCGCGCTCCTTCAGCTCGAGGGGACGGAGTTCGAGCTCGGCTCCGCGGGTCCGCCCGCGCCAACCATGATGGAGAGCCATAGCGTGGCCGCCGAGGGAGCGATGCCGGAGGGCACCGCGCGACTCGAGCTCGGTTGGCGCGTCGGCGATCCGTCGCGTGCGGCGAGCGCCGTTGACGCGCTCGGGAGGGCGCCATGGGCGATGCGCACCAAGCTCGCGGGGCTCGAGGTGCCGTTCAGGGTCGTGTCCCTCGACGCGACGGCGCTCGGCGATGGCGGCTGCGTTCGAGTCACGGCGGAGCCAGCATCCAATGCGCCTCGCCCCGCCGCGCGGCTCGTCGAGTCGGCGGCGCTCGCAGCAGCGGTGGTAAGCTCGGAGGTCGAGCTCGAGCTCGCGGCTCCCGCTGACGCCAGCATCGTACCGGCGCTCGTCGCCCGGAGCAGCGACGCCCGTCAAGGCGCGCTCCTGGCGGCGTGGTGGGCCCTCGCTGGAGCGAGCGAACCTTCGCGGCCCCGCGCGTTCACCTCGGCGCTGCTCGTGGGTGCAGGCGGACGTGACGCCGCACCGAGCGATGAGGCCGCGCTCACGAGAGACTACGGAGCCGCAGTTCCGCGCGCGCTGACGCTCCGCTCCCAGGCGCTCGAGACGCGAGCTTCGGTCGAAGCAGGCCAGGGGCGCTTCTGGATCTTGGCGGGCAATCGTTGCGCGCTCGCGACCGAGAGCGAGTGGGAACGCGGGCGCGCCACGATGGCGATGCTGTCGGCCGTGGAGCTCGGGCACGTCGGCGACGTTGCGCTCGAGGCGTGGATCGATCCGAGTGGGATCGGTGTGTTCGCACACGCGGACGCGATCGTCGGCGACGCAGATGGCACGCTCGTCGCGCAGCGCGTGGCTCGCGCCGCGGCCGCCGCGCTCCACGGCGCCTACCTCGACGAAGCAGCGCTGGCGAGAGCGCGCGTGCGGCTCGCGGACACGTTCGACGCGCATTCGCTCGCTAGCGCGGTCCTGTTGTCGGAGCACCTCGTGCCGAATCACCCGTCGTGGATCGTTCCGCTCGGAGCCGCGGCCGACACCTTCACGCTGTCGCACGCGGACGCGCAGAGGAGCCTTCGGTCCGTGGCGCGCGGGCCGCTTCGCATCGCGGTGCTCGCGAACCGCACCGGGGCGCAGGCCGACGTTGCCACGCGCGAGTTCTCACGGTGGCAAAACCCCACGGACGTTGGCTCGAGGGGGTGCGATGGCTCCGCCGCGCCCGAGCCGCCCGAAGGAGGCACCTACCACCGCCGCGCGAGCGGCCCCGAGTCACGCATCCTCGTCGGCGCACGGATGGAGCCGACGCACGCGGAGGTGCCGCAGCTCCTGGCAGCGGCGCTCAACGGAACCGACGGCCTGCTCGCATCCGCGCTAGGCGGAGTTGCGCTCAGCGCGAACGCCGCGGCTCTCGGAGGCGATCGGGCGCCTGCGCTCGTCATCGACGTGAGCGTCCCTGCGGAGCGGCAGGGCGACGCGCGCGCAGCCATCAACGAGCTGCTCGCGCGGTTACGACGCGACGGCCTCGACGCGGGGACGCTCACGCGCGCCCACGAGAAACTCGCGCACGACGAGCTCGTATCGCGTCGCGATCCGCGAACGCGGCTCATCGCGCTGTTTCGCGGCGCGCCCACGAGCCCCGCCGATCCGGCCGCGGTCGCAGCTGGGCTCTCAGCCTCGCTCCCTTCGAGCCGCCTCGTCTTCGTCTTCGCCGGCCCGTGAGCGGATCGTGTAGACGCGACCGGCCACGGAGATGGCTGCCGCATCGCAGTCGCAGAGCAGCGCCCCCAGCATGAGCTGCGCGCCGCGGGTGAAGCGCGCGTCGAAGGCGCCGTCGCGCACCTTGCAACCGCAGACTCCGTCTTCGTCGACGACCAGCGACTCGAGCAGCAGCGGCTCCACGGACCCGTCGGTCAGCCGCACGTGGGCCTGTCCGTGGTCAGCCCACACGCTCGCCACGAAGAACGGCGCGCACTCGACCGCGAAGTAGCACCAGTCGTAGCCGTTCGAGAGAATGTAGCGACCGTCGTCGGGGTGGCGGCGCACCCAGCTCGCGAGACCGCGCGCGAGCCCCTCGTGCTCGACGGGCGCGCCCTCATGATGCCAGCCGCCGCTGCGATCGAGGACGATCGTGCTCTCCCGACCCCTGCCGTCGGGCGCCGGCAGGCGGAAGAAGTCGTCGCGGTCAGAGGGCTTCATCGCGGGGCGTCCGGTGGCTCGGAGGTCGGAATGAACCGGAACTTCGGGGCGCGCTGCTCGATCCTAAGCGACGAGGATGGCACGTGCACGGCGTGTTTTCCGTCGATTCGACGGAGACGCGGGCGTAGGCTCGCGCGTCGTGAGCGAGCCCGAGCCACACCGCGCGCACGAGACGCGCCGGTATTACGACGAGTTCGCGGGGCGCTACGATGACCAGCGAGGCGGAGCCGTCACTGGGGGCTACCACGATTTGATCGACGACCTCGAGATGGAATTCCTCGAGCGGTTCGCGCGCGGCAAGGACGTGCTCGAGGTCGGCTGCGGCACGGGCCTCTTGCTCGAGCGCATCGCGGGTTTCGCACGCAGCGCCCGCGGCGTCGACCTCTCACCTCGTATGCTCGAGCGCGCGCGGGACCGTGGGCTCGACGTGTCCGAGGCGAGCGCAACGAGCCTCCCCTTCTCCGACGACGCATTCGACGTCGCGTGTTCCTTCAAGGTCCTCGCGCATGTGCCCGACATTCGAGGCGCGCTCGCCGAAATGGCGCGGGTCACGCGACCCGGTGGCGTCATCGTCGCCGAATTCTACAACCCGTACAGTCTTCGCGGCCTCGCCAAGCGACTCGGTCCCGCTGGCGCCATCAGCAAGCACACGCGCGAGGACGCCGTCTACACTCGCTTCGATTCGCCGCGCGAGGTCCGCGCCATGCTGCCCGAGTGCCTCCGCATCGTCGCCCGCCGCGGCGTCCGCATCGTGACGCCCGCAGCCCGCGCGCTCGCCGTGCCCGTGCTCGGACCGATGCTCCGCTCGATCGAGTGGCGCCTCTGCGACTCGCCGCTCGCGGCGTTCGGGGGGTTCTGGATTGCCGCGCTGAAGAAGAGCTGACGCACGCCGCGGCGAGACGGGACGCGGCGCTACACCTCTTGCCACTCGAGATCGGCGACGAGCGGAAAGCGCGTCTCCATCCCGAAGCGGTTCCAGTCCGACGACAAGCAGCTCTCGACCGTCACCCTCGGCAAGAGCGCGTCGGCCAGGCCCTCCTTCACGAAGAAGGCATTCCAGCCGCCGCGATTGCAGCCGACGAGCCGATACCCCTTCGAGGTGGCGAGCCTCTCGAACGCGCGCAGTGACGCCCCGCAGTAGTTGCGGCGCTCGCGGTTGACCGGGTACGACGCGACTTCGAAGTCGCGACGGTACGGCACCGTCCATGAGCGCTCCGGTCCGAGGATGTCCTGATACTCGACGACGACGACACGCGGCTCGACCTCGGTGAGCGCCTTCCAGATCCAGTAGTCGACGCCGTCGATGTCGAGGCAAAGCAGATCGATCTCACCGCCGAATCCGCGCTCCTTGCAGATGGAGCTCACGTTCTCGGCGGTCACGAACCCAGCTCGAATCGACGGAGGAAAGAGCTTCGTCTCCCGGCGCCCGGCGTAAAAACGCCTCGCGACCTCGAGGCTCTCCGCGTCGCCGTCAATGAGCAGACCGGAGAAGCCGTGGTGGACGAGCAGGTTACAGACGTTGCTGCCGTCGACGCCGCCCGCGCCGATGTCCACGCACTTTCGGTTCGTCATGCCGATGAGCGCGAACACATAAAGGAGAATGCCGTCCTCCCAGGTCGAGCTGAACACGTCGAAGCCGACATCTGCAAAAGCGAGCGCGGCTCTACCCGCGTCGGCGCGCTCGCGCCACCCGTGCATGAGGGAGAGCTGCAGTGCTCGCGGCACGTCGCCCGTGGGCTGAGCACGGTTCCCCAGCATCCGCTCGATGGCTTCCTTCATGGTTGCTGTCTCACGAGAGAGGGGTCGCCACACACACCGCAGCTCCTCAGAAAAACCGCGCCGTGACGCCAACGAGGGCACCTTCTTCGGCGAAGACGACGGCGGGCTCCAGGGTCACGCGAGGCGGGATAGCGCGCCGCTTTCGCGTCGTCGTCGCTGGCACGAACGACACGTGGGCCTCCGCGACACCTGCGACGATGAGCGCGCCGGTGACGGCAAAGCTCGCCCAATTCACGGCGCGTGCCGTATCGAAGCGCCGCTCGAGCTCGACGCAATCCACGTCGGTGTGCTCGCGGCAATCGACCGACGCGAAGTCGTGCGCCACGAACGCGGAGGCGATCGTCGCTGCCACGCCGACCACCTCGCTCGCCGCGAAGAACGCCCCGAGCCCGGAGCTGCCGTTCTGGAGCTGTCCAATTCCGAACGGCACCGTCGCGACGAGCCTCGAGCGGGCCTCGACGACGGTCTCGGTGCCCGCGAGCTCCTCGAGCTTGGCGAGCCGCCCCTCGTCGAGCTCACGCTGCCGCTCTTCTTTCAGGAGGCTCTCCTGCCGCGTCCGCAGAACACGCTGCTTGAGCGCGTCGAGCTCCGTCAGGTGCTCCTCGCGCACCGCGATGTACCGAAACATCACGGGCTGCGCGAACTGTCCTGGCGCCGGCTCGTAAAACGGATCGTCGCGCAGCTGCTCGAGGATGACGCGATCGGCCTCGCTCGAGCGCCCCAACGCCACGAGGCAGGCCGCGTAGACCGGTCGCGCCGCCTCGAGGATCTCGCGCCGCTTCTTGAAGTCGGGAGCGGTCGGCTCGAGCGGCTCATCGAGTACGCGCGCGAAGAGCTGCGCTGCCTCTTCGTATTGGCCACTCGTGAATAGACTGCGCGCAGCCTCGAAATCGCTGTGCAGGCTCGCGTACACCGGCGACGTCATGGCGCAGGCTGCGACGACCAGGGCAATTGCGCGCAGTCGCACTCTGCCCGTGACTACTCGATGTGAGCGCCGGCGGCGAGCGCGACGCCGTCACAAATGCGCGTCGACGAGCGCACCGCGCCTCCCCCGGATCACCGCGGCCAGGACACCTTCGTGAGCTCGCCCGCCCGCAGGGTCACGCGCCGTTTCGTGCCGCCCGGGCTGAAGCTGCACGCGCCGGCCCACTCCACGCGGGTCATCCGTACGCTCGCGATGCCCTGCTGGGCCACGGTTAGCCCGTTGTCGCAGGTCATCGAGCTGCCCGCCGGCGAGCCGGCAAGCATGGCGCGCGCCGGCTTGATCGTGAGCGGCACGGCCACGGTCTGCAGCTCGTCTGGGGCCTCTTTCGGCGGCGCGGTCACCGTGACGCCGAGCGTGACGGGCTCGCAGCACGGCACATCGGCAGGCATCGCCCCGGTGACCGAGTAGCTCCCCGGAGCGAGGACGTGCACCTGCCCGAACCACGCGAGCTCGGTCCCGTTCAGCGTGAGGCGCGCCCCCTCGGGAGTTGCATGAAACCGCACGCGCCGCTGGACGCGCCCGACCCGCGCATCGAGAGCTCCACGGCTCACGGCTACGAGCGCGCTCGAGGTCGGCGACACCGTCGCGGGTTCCGCGCCTCGGGCCTCGCTCCCGCTCGACGCGGATGCAGGCGCGCTCGTCACGGCCGGAGTCGCGGGCTCGGCGGTTGCTACGAGCGGCGCCGACGCGATCACCGGGACGACGTCGCCTCTCGCGCGCTGTGATTTCACGAGCCGTGTCGTACCGAACGCCAGCACGCCGACGAGCGAAGCGCAGGCTGCGAGGAGCACCGCCTTTCGCACCCACTCACGCATCGCCCGCGCTCGCGCCAGGGTACCCACGCGCTTGAGAATCGCCAGGTCGTGGGGACGCAGCGCGAGCGCGCGGTTAAGATCACCGGCTGCGGCCAGCGCCGCGCCATTCCGGTGCTCACGTTCGCCACGCTCGATGAGACGCGGCACGATCGACGCGACGAGCTCCGCGCGAGCTTCGTCGGGGCTCGCGAAATAATCTTCGAGCCACTTCGTTCTGTCGTCGATCCCGAGCGCCGTGAGCTCCCGCGCGATCGACTCGGCGAGCTCGGCCGCGCTCTTCGTTCGGTTCGCGATCTCATGCTGTAGCGCACCGGCGAGGATCGCTGCCCAACGCGCACCGATCTCGGGACGCTCCGCGTCAGGCGCGTCGTACGTACCGCCGAGCACGCGCCGCAGGACCTGCGCCGGATTGCTCCCGTGAAACGGAAGGTGCCCCACCATGCACTCGTACATGAGCACGCCAAGCGCGAAGACGTCGGTGTGCGGGCCGATCTCGCCGGCCTCGATCTGCTCCGGAGCCATGTGCGCCGGTGAGCCCAAGATCTGGCCCGTCGACGTCACGCCCTGTGCATCGAGCACCTTCGCGATCCCGAAGTCGGTGAGCTTGACGCGCACGCGGCCGCGCCGCGACGAGGACGTCCCCGAGCGATCGGCAGCTTGCGGATCGGAGCCTGCCGCGCCGCTGTTCGACGCGCGCGCCGCCGGAACCGCAGCGCCGTCTCCCGGCGGTGGCGCGATCTCGACGAGCACGTTCTCGGGCTTGATGTCGCGATGAATCACGCCCGCATCGTGGGCGTGCTGCACGGCGTCGCAGAGGATCGACCCGAGGATCGCCACGATCTCGGCCGGCATCGTCGGGTGGCTGTCGAGCAGCTTGCGCAGCGTCGTGCCGCGAATCAGCTCGACGACGAGGTACCGCTCGGGGTCGTCGTCCTCTGCGACGTCGTAGACATCGACGATGCCCGGGTGCCGAAGCTTGGCCACGGCCTTCGCCTCGGCCACGAATCGGCTCCGCACCTCGGCGTGCTCGCGCAGGTGCTTGTGGATGAGCTTCACCGCGACGTCGCGCTCGAGCCGCGGGTCGCGCGCGCGGTAGACGGTGGCCATACCCCCGTGGCCGAGCTCCTCGAGCAGCTCGTACTTGCCGATCTGCGGTAGCCGATCCGAGCTGGGCGCGGCGCTCACTCCACGACCTTGACCTGAATGGCGTTCGTCGTACCGGACACACCGACGGGTGCGCCGAAGATGACGACGAACGAGTCTCCCGGAGAGACGATACCATTGGCCAAGAGCAGCGCGTGCGCCCGATCGACCATCTCGTCGGAGGCACGAAGAGGCTCGACGAAGATCGGCACGATCCCCCAGAGCAAGCAGAGCTGCCGGAGCGTCTTGATGTTGGGCGACAGGCCGATGATCGGCATCGACGGCCGCGCGCCGGACGCGAAGCGCGCCGTCTGTCCGCTCTCGGTGAACGCCACGAGCACCTTGCTGCCTACCGCCGCGCCAATGTCGCAGGCGCCGCGCGCGATCGCCTCGGACACGCGCGCACGCTCGGTTGCCTTGCGACTCGTGCTGGCCCGATAAAACGCGCTTTGCTCCGCCTCGACGATGATCTTGTGCATCGTCCGCACGACCAGCGCCGGGTGGGCGCCCGTGGCCGTCTCGCCCGAGAGCATGACCGCATCGGTGCCGTCGAAGACCGCCGTCGCGACGTCGCTCGCCTCCGCACGGGTCGGCCGCATCGCGGTGATCATCGACTGCATCATCTCGGTCGCGACGATGACCGGCCGCTGGTGCATGCGGGCGAGGCCCAGGATCTTGCGCTGCATCACGGGCACGCGCTCGGGGCTGAACTCCACACCGAGATCGCCGCGCG
>SXGR01494037.1_pt1 | contig 34407 bp, 30 predicted proteins | sample 3174711 | NCBI WGS metagenome assembly SXGR01 (sample SAMN11356860, study PRJNA531348) | freshwater metagenome | isolation source: freshwater sample F1-60 | place: China: Fuxian Lake, Yuxi | collected 2017-12-25 | reverse complement strand
GTTGCGTTACAACGTCGTTGCGGCGGCGCTGGTGACTCGCTATCCTGTGCTGGAAAGGAATAATGGCAATCCGCCACTGCGGGTGTGTCGTCATTCCGTTAGATATCATTCTACCCGCGAACGACTCTCGTCGCGGGAACCCCAATCTTCGAGGGGCGCAATGTCCATCCTGATCACATGTGGTGGGTGTAAGTCCGCGTTTGACGTGCCAGATACGCTGGCCGGGAAAACGATCCGCTGCACGTCGTGCAAGGCCCAAATGACCGTGCCGGAAACCCTCGACGCAGTCGAGGATGTTGAAGCCGTTGAAGTGGTCGAAACCGTGGTAGCCAAGAAACCGTTCGGCTTCGGCTCCGCTCCGGACGCGAAGACCGACGACACGCCGGCCCCGAAGAAGGCTCCGGCACCACCGAAGCCGGCGCCCGCTCCGGCCGCGAAGACCGCCCCCGCGCCAGCGGCCAAAAAAGCCGCCGCGGTTGTCGAAGTGGACGAGGACGACGACAAGCCGAAGACCAAGCCGGGGAAGGGCGCGCCCGCCGCGAAGAAACCCGGGATCACCGGTGCGACCAAGAAACGCCGCGACGATGACGACGATGACGATGACGACGACAAGCCGAAGAAGAAAAAGAACAAGGGCGGTGGCGTTCCGATGATTGCGATCATCGCCGCCGGCGCGCTCGCTCTGGCCGCCATCGCTGGCGGAGGCATCTGGTATTTCACGAAGGGCAAGAAGCCAGCAGAGACCGCGAGCAACACGCCTGCGAACAACACGCCTGCGAGCAACACGCCTGCGAACAACACGCCTGCCCCACCGCCTGGTGGCGGCGTGGTGACACCGCCGCGTCCCGGTGAGGGTGGGGCTTTGCCCGTTGACCCCCCGGGCACACCACCTGGTCCTGGTCCTGGTCCTGGCCCCGGCCCTGACCCGACGCCTGGTCCTGGTCCTGGCCCAGGCCCTGGTCCCGGTCCTGGCCCTGGCCCTGGTCCCGGTCCTGACCCGATGCCCGGTCCGGGACCGCAACCCGGTCCCGGCGACCCGCCCGCGGGTAACGGTGACGGGAACCTGAAGCTCAAGATCGAGGGCTTCTACACGGCGGCGTTTGATTCGGAGAAGAAGGAAGTCTACACCATCGACGCGCGTCAGCTTGACCCGCGAACGGTGAAAGGCTCGCTCCGGCGATACTCGTACCCCGATTTCAAGACCCTGAACCGGTTCAAACTGCCGCAACTCGGCGTCCGCGCCACTCTCGACGCGAAGGCCGGTCTCCTGTACGTCGCGACCGTGACCAACCCCATCGCGGCACAGCTCGACCAGCGCGACAACGCCTCGGCCAGCGGCGACATCGCCATCTACGACCTGAAGCCTATCCGCGATGGCAAGACCGCTGACGGTAAGGTGCTCGACGACGGGAGTGAACTCAAACCCGTTCTCATCAGCGTGAAGCAGATGATCCACGCAATCGAGTTGTCGGCCGACGGAAAGATGCTCTACGTCCTGATCACTGGGAGTGCGCTCCCGAAGAAGTCCTACGTCGTGGTGATCGACACCGAGTTGCGCAAGGAGACTTCGCGGAAGGTGTTGCCGGAACTCGCGAAGGACATGGCGAAGGCCAGCGACGGCAAGAACCTTCTGATCATCGAGGAATTCGCCAAGACCAAGACGGCCAGCGTGCTGACGTTCGACACGGCGGCGATGGCCGCGATCAACCCGGTCTCGTTCTCGGGGGCCGTGGTCGATGTCGCCCCGCTGATCGGTGGTGGCGCGATGGTCTCGGTTCTCCCGCCGGCCCCCCCTGCCGGTGGCGTGGGCGGTCCTCCGATGCAGCCAGGTGGCCCCGGTGCCCCGGTCCATCAGTTCAACTTCAAGATGTTCCTCCTCAAGGGCAGCACGGAGATGGACCTCGGTGTCGGCAACCGGTCCGCGAACAACGGCTACCTTGAGTACGACCCCGACAATAAGCGGCTGTTCGTGTCGTCGTACCGCGGCCAGGGGTTGGATGTGTACGAGGTGGCCGATGCGACCGCCGCGAACGGGCTGAAACTGAAATCGTCCATCCGCACGGCCAAGGGCGAGTTTGTTGGCGGACACTTCTTCTCTGTCCCGGACGGGAAGACGCTGATGTTCCACAACGGCGTGGTGATCGACACCAACAACGTGATTGGCAGTGGCGGTGGTGTCATTCCTCCGGGTGGCGGTGGTGTCATTCCTCCGGGTGGCGGTGGTGTCATTCCTCCGGGTGGCGGTGGTGTCATTCCTCCGGGTGGTGGTGTCGTTCCTCCGGGTGGGGGCGGTGTCGTTCCTGGGGGCGTGAACCCAGGCATGGGTGGCGTGATTCCGCCTCCTCCTCCGCCGAAGAAGGGCAAGCCCACCAACCCCGCTCCGGTCGGCCCGGGGGGTGCGGCGACCACTCCCTCGCGTCCCGACGCGACGTGACACGCCGAGTTCCGTGAACACGCCCGCCCCGCAGGTCACCTGCGGGGCGGTTCTATTTTGGGTGTTCGTGGTGCGTCACGTTGCGTCGGGCTTGTCCTCGCGGAACCGGTAGCCGATGCTCCGCACGGTTTCGATCAGGTCGCCAGCACCACCGGCCTTGGTGAGTTTCTGACGCAGCGTCTTGATGTGAACGTCGATCGTGCGCTCGAGGACGATGGAGTTGTCGCCGATGGCGGCTTCCATCAGTTGCTTGCGGCTGAACGCCCGCCCCGGCTGCCTGACGAGGCACTCCAACAGTCGGAATTCGGTGGGCGTGAGGTCGAGCGCCTCGTCTCCGAAGGTCACGCGGTGCCGGACGCGGTCGATCTTCACGCTGCGATAGTCGGTCACGTCGCCCGGTTCGCCCTGCCCCTGTGCCCGCCGCAACAGTGCCTTCACCTTGTGGAGCAAAATCTTGTTGCTGAACGGCTTGCCCACATAGTCGTCGGCGCCGAGCGAGTACCCGACAACCTGATCGGTCTCCTCGGTCTTGGCGGTGATCATGATGATGGGGATGTCGCGGGTGCGCTCGCCGACCCTTAACTCGCGACACACGTCCAAGCCGTTCATGCCGGGCAGGTTGAGGTCAAGCAGCACAATGTCCGGCAACGCGGTCTGGGCCTTGCGCAACCCCTCCAGTCCGTCGCCGGAAACCGTGACTTCAAACCCTTCCTTGTTGAAGTACCATGTGAGCGATTGAGTCAATCCGCGTTCGTCCTCGATGATCAGGATCCGCGGCTGCGACATCGGTGCTCCCTCGTGCGTGAAGGCGGTTCCGGGCGGGGAAGTGCAGGAGTCGCGCGCACGATGTCTGGTTCCGTGAGGGATCGAGCGTGACGACTTCCATTATCAGTCTACCCTGTAAACGGACAACAAGTGCGGTGGTGTTGTAGTCGCGGTGTGTGAAGATTGAGTAAAGGGCGAATGAAGTGTTGCGGAGACGTGGCGATTCGTTCGGCACAAAAGGAACGCCCGCCTGGACCATCCGGGCGGGCACGACCGGTCGCGGAAACCGTGCGATCGGTGTCTTCGTGGTTTGCGTCAGTCGTTAACGACCACCTCGCCGCCACTGCGCGTGGACAGCCCGACCAGCGTGGCGAGCGGCGCACTCTCCTTTAGGAACCGGACACTGCCGTCGGCGAAAACCACGTTCGCGCCGCCATCGTGGAAGCTGTAGAACAGGAAGCCCCACGCGTTCGAGCTGTTGATCTTCATGGGCAGGCTCGCGAGCGGTGCGGCAGTGCTGGTACACCAGTCGATCCGTTGACCGATGTCGTAGGGGTTGTCGTCGGTGGCCCACGCGCCGCCGCGGGCGCGGGCGCAGTTCGGCAGGGTCTTGTCCGTTTGCGCCGCGGTGCGGGTACGCCCGCGATAGATGTCCTCGCGGCCGGCGTTCTCGGCGAAGAGAATCGTGTTCGAGGTACCGTCGGTGATAGCCGTGATTGCGGTCGGTCCCTCGACGCGCAGCACGCCGCGCAGGTCGCCGGCGGGCGTGAAGCCCAGGTCGCCGGCGATTGCGGGGTTCACCCCTTCGACCGCAAAGTAGTCGGTGCAGGCACCGATCTTGTTCTGCTCCGGCGGCGTCTCGATCTTGTGCTGGAGCCGCGGTTGGACCGGCGTGGACGGGCAGTTGAACACCTTGAGTTGGGTCTGCACCGTGGTGCCGTTCGGGATGGTCACGCCGACGTTCGGCGCCACCTGGCCGATGGTCCGCCACCAGTTTTCGTTCAGGTTGTAGTTCGCGCCGGCCACCGTGTTTCCCTGCTCCAGGTTCGGGAGCAGGTCGGGCGCCCAACTGCGCTTCGGCGTGGTCGTCCGCTTCGAGGTGGGGAACGCGCCGTTGGCGCTCTCGTAGTTGTGGGCAGCGAACCCGAGTTGCTTGAGGTTGTTCTGGCAACTCATCCGCGCCGCGGCGACCCGCACCTGCTGGACGGCCGGCAACAACAACCCAATCAGAATGGCGATGATCGCGATCACAACAAGCAGTTCGATCAGAGTGAACGCGCGACGGTTGCGCACGATGGTGTTCTCGTGAGTGTTCGGGATGCGGTGTTCGCCATTGCAACCGCGATGCCGTGAGCGGAAACAGCGGTTTCGCGGCCATTTCGCTCGCGAGAGCGTGGGGGGATGCGCGCGACGTGACCACGCGTGGGCGCGACGTGACCGCACCGGGGTTCCACTCGACACGTTCGCCCGGTTGCCGTATAGACCCAGGTTTGCACAGATTCGCGCGGTTACCCTGAAACGGCGAGGGACGGATGAGGCAACTCCTGAACAAACTTGCGCTGAGGTTCTTCGGTCCGGTGCGCGAAGGCCGGTCCGCCGCGACGCTCGGGCGAGGCGCACGCGAACTGGACGATCTGCGACGGGCGAAGGATCAGGAGATTCAGTCCGCCTGGGATCACGCGCACAAGCTCGACGCGGCGCTCCAACACCTCGACGCATTCGTCCGCTCCGGTGGGCACACCGCGAACGCGAGCTGGCGCGCGTACGAGGTACTCGCCCACGCTTTCGGAGAGAAATTGCCGTCGGTCCCGTCGGTGATTGTCCCCGACTTTGCGCCCACCGAACAGGACGTGCGGATCGCCGGGCGGTTGTTGAACGCCTACCACCGTGCCGTCGCGGAGGAGACACGCCGAGCGTGCGCGCCGAAGGGCGATTGCTGGGCGTGGATCAGAACCCTTCAGCCCGACTTCCTGGGCACGCTGGAGCGCAACGACCCGGCTGAACTGGCCGCGTACCTGTGCAATATGGGCCGTCGTGACGCGACCATCGGCACCGACCAGGGGAACCTGGAGTACGACAAACTCCAGAGTGACCCAGCGTACCGCGACCTGCTCGCGTTGCGGTTCAAAGACAAACTTCTGACGCTGGCTGAAGCGGTCGGCGCGGTCGCGTACGAGAATCCTGAACAGGGGCCGTGGGGGCTGGCCCTCCACACGGACGCGGACACGCTGGTGTCCGCGATCGAGCGCGTTCTTGGTCTGGACATCACGCCCCCGCCGATCGACGGTGGGCTGTTGAAGATTCAAACAGGGCGTGGCCTTTTCTGCGAGCGCGACTGCCAGGCGCTGTTCACCGCGTGGAGTCTCCGTCAGATTCTCGGCCCGACGGACGGATGCTCGCTGTGCGAGATCGGGGCCGGCTCGGGCCGGGTCGCGTACTGGAGCCGGCGCCTCGGGTGCGCGTCATACACCATCTTCGACTTGCCGCACATCAACGTGATCCAGGGTTACTACTTGCTCAAAGCACAGAATGAAGACCGCGTCTCCCTGTACGGCGAGCCGCGCCCGTCGGACGCGGGCGGGACGACCGTCCTGCCGTACTTCGCGATGGACGAAGTGCCGCCGCGGTCATTCGACCTTGTGCTGAATCAAGACTCGTTCCCGGAGATCAACGCGGCAATCGTGCGCGGCTACTTGTCGTGGATCAAGACCGCCTCGCGCCGCTACTTCCTTTCACTCAACCACGAGAGCAAGCCGATCACGATCGGCGGCGGGAGCCACCAACTTAGCGTTCCAGAACTGGTTGCCGAGACGGGCGGGTTCCACAGGGTCTCGCGCGCCCCGTACTGGCTGCGGCGGGGGTACGTCGCGGAGTTGTACAGGGTTGAAGTTGCTGCCGGCTAGCACCGGGCGAGGGTTGTTGAATCGCGGTTCGTGCGGGGTATGATGAACGGATACACAGCACGGAGCGCCGCGATGGTCCAGCGGAAGTACCTCTTCCCCGGTGTGGTCGAACTGAACCTTCAAGCGTCGCAGTCGTTCGGGGTGAACCTCTACCTCATCGACGGCGGCACGGAGTGGGCGCTCATCGACATCGGCCTCGACGACACGCTCGGCGAGGTGATCGAACTCATCCGCAAACTCGACTTCCCACTGTCGAAGTGCAAGATGCTGATCGCGACGCACGCGGACGCGGATCACGTGCAGGGACTGGCCGCGGCGCGCGACCGGCTCAAGGCCAAGACCGGCTCGCACCCTCGCGCCGCGGTCGCGCTCGAAGCCGGCGACACCGTGCAGACGTTCGCCCGCATCACGGCGCAGAACATCGACATGCCGATGCCACCGTGCAAGATCGACGTGAAACTGACCGAGGGCGACGAGATCAAGATCGGCAAGTTGAAGCTGAAGGTCTGGCACACGCCCGGTCACACACCGGGACAACTCAGTTTCAAACTCGGCAACCTCCTGTTCAGCGGCGACAACATCTACAAGGACGGGTGCGTTGGCGCGATCGACGCGCACCACGGTTCGCACCTGCCGAGTTTCATTTCGTCTCTCACGCGAATCCGCGACGACGACGCGGAGTTCCTGCTCCCGAGTCACGGCCCGGTGTTCCGCAGAGACCCCGCGATTCTTCAAAATGCGATCGACCGGCTGACGAAGTATCAGCACATGGCCGATTTCGGAACCTGCACGGTTTCGTGGCCGCTCGAAGAGGAGTGGAAGCGGGACATCCTCGCGGGGAAGATGCCGGAGTTGTGAGCCATCGGCTTCACTTCTGGGACTCTCAATCTGAAGGCCAGCGTGAGCGGTGCGGGCAGCATTCGCTCGCTGGACTGAAACGCGGCGAAGTACAGCTATGGCGAGCGGGGGGCGTAAGCCCCCTGTTTGCGTTTCCGTACTCTATCTGCATGGCGTGAGTGCGCCTCAACTCCTCAACTTGTGTGGCGGGTTCACCAATGAAGATGGGTCTGGTCGGGTACGCGGGGACGGGCAAGAGTACGGTGTTCGAGTGGCTCACCGGCGAGAAGCCGGACCCAGCGAAGGTGCAGCAAGGACAGACGGCGATGGCCGACGTGCCCGACGAACGGCTCGCGAAGATCGCGTCAATCATCAAACCGAAGAAGACGACTTACACGAAGGTCGCGGTGCTCGACACCCCCGGCCTGATGATCGGCGAGCAGAAAGACAACGCGCGCCGGCTCGGCGTGATCCGCGAAGCGAACGGCATGGTGATCGTGCTCGACGGCTTTTCGCGCACCGACTTCGCGGACCAACTCAAGCGGTTCCGCGAGGAGCTGTTGTTCGCGGACCTCGAAGTGGTGTCGAACCGCGTGCCGAAGGTTCGAGCCGGTTTGAAGAAAGCGAAGCCCGCGAAGGAGCGCGAAGCGGAGGAAGCGGAACTCGCGCTGCTCGAACGGGTCGTCGCCGCGTTCGAGGCCGGCAAGCCGGCGTCCGCTCTGGGCCTGACCGAAGACGAAGACAAGGCATTACGCAGTTTCCAACTGCTCACGCTGAAGCCCGAGATCGCGTTCGTGAACCGCGGCGACAACGGCTTCAACGATCCGCTCCCCGCGGACCTGATTGCGCTCGAACCGCACAGCGTGCAAGCTCCCGTGAAGCTCGAAAACGAACTGCTCGCGCTGGGCGACGAAGACCGTGCGACGTTCATGGCCGACCTGGGCGTGACCGAGTTCCGGCGCGGCGCGACGATCCGCGCGATGTTCTACGGTGTTGGTCGCGAAGTGTTCTTCACGACCGGCGAGGATGAGTGCCGCACCTGGTCGATCCCGAAAGCGTGCGAAGCCGTTGAAGCCGCGGGCTGCATTCACAAGGACTTGAGCGAGAAGTTCGTTCGCGCGAACGTGATCAGTTACGACGACTTCGTCGCGTGTCACTACTCCGAGAAGGAAGCGAAGGCGAAGGGTCTGAACCGCACCGAAGGCAAGTCGTACATCGTGAAGGACGCGGACATCCTGCACATCCTCGCGAGCAGTTAAGGTTGCCGCCGCTCGCGACACGCTTTCGCCGCTTGCGGCGTCGCGGGTTGCTTATTCACGCCAGCCCTCGGCCCGACTCGCTCGGTCACGATTCCCTCGCCCTTACGGTCGCGGCTCGTTCGATCGGGCTTCTCGTATCGTGAAACCTCACGCTTTCCGCAACAACAGCGCGTGCTCGAACCGCGGGCGCTGACGAAACGCTTTCGCGGTTGGCCCGTGGAAGTGCGGGCGCGGTTGCGACGCTCGCGCGCTCGGAATTAGCCCGCAGATGCGACCGACTTCCGCGACCGTTTCCTCGGCGCGAATCGCCACGTCGCCCACCGCTGAGTCCGCCATCATCAACACGAGCGGCCCGCCCGATGGAAGCACGCGCGCAGCCGCACTGAAGAACGCGGCGAGTTCCTTCCCCCACGCGGCGCGCGCCTCGTTTGGATTGATGCGCGAGTAGGCCGCACGCGAACCGATCTCGCCGCGCGCCAGCGGGCCAGCGTCGAGGCCGAGCCACCGCAAGCGTAAGGCGTGGTGCGCGAGGTAGTCGTAGGTGGCCGCGTAGGGCGGCGACGTGATGATCGCGTTCACCGGTCCCGGCGGGAGGTGCCGCAACTCGGTTGCGTCGTCGAGCGCCACGATCGCGTTCGGACGTGGAGCGGGAAGCAACAGGTTCAGTGCGGCCAATCGTACGACGAGGTCTTGCGCCTTCTGCACGAACAGTTTCGCCGCGAACCCGGCCCGCGTGTGCCGCTGCCCCACGCGCGAAGACGTGTCGCCCGGCTTACGCGACAGCTTCACCAGCACCGCGGACAGCACCAGGTCCAGATCGGCGCGAACGTGGTCGTGTTGAAGTGTTTCGATCTTCACGCGGAGCGAGTCGAGTTCGAGCAAAACGTGTGGCTCGAACAGTTCCACGTCTTCGGGTGGGAACCGTCGGCTCGCGCCGGCCTTCGCCTTGCGTCGCGTGTCGGCGTGTTCTGCGCACTCGGCGGCCCGTGAGACGAACTGTTCCAACTCGGCCGCGGTTCGCGGGCGAGTCTTGCACGTAGCAAGCCTGACCGCGAGCGGGTTCAGGTCGGTGCCGATCGCGTTCCGCCCGGCGACGAGTGCCTCGACGAGAACGGTGCCGGAACCGCAGAACGGGTCGAGCACGCGATTGCCGATTTCCGTGAACGCGATCACGAGCCGCGCCGCGGTATCGGGGTGCATTCGCGCGGGGTAGGTGTGGAAACCGTGAACGTGCGAGCGCGCGGGGTCGTCGTCCGCGTCGGTCGATGGTGGCACCGCCAAGGCGCGAGCGAGTCGGTCCGCGTCGGCGCGGTCGCCCTCGACGTCGATCGCGCCGCCGATGTTGGTCAGCGCCCGTCGGCGTTTCGGAGCGTCCGCGTCAGGCTGTTTGTCGCGCTGGTCGTTCACTTCTTTAGCATCTCCATCGCATCTTTCCGTTCGCTGTCGAACCGCTTCGTGAGTGCCGGAATCCAGTCCTCGCTCACGGCTTTGAAGCGAACGAGCTTCCCGTCCTTGTCCTTGCGCCCGCGTTCGGTGTAGACCGCGTGGATGATTGCTTCGTCGGTCACGTCCTCAATCTTCGCGTCCTTCAACAGCGGCTTCACCGCAGTCACGATCACGTCCGTGTTCGGCCCATGCTGCACCGCGACCGACCACACCACGTCGCGGAACGCGGCGCTGCGTTTCGTCACGTCGAGTTTCAAATCCTTCTCCAGTTTCACGGCCTGTGGGGAGTAGTGCGTCTCCTTGATGTAGGCGTGTTCGTTGGCGTGGAGCGACTTCGGGTCTTTCTCCGCGAGTTCCTTCCATTTTGTCGTGAACTCTGCGGTCCCGCCCTTCAGCCCTTGGAACTCGTCCTGGTAATACTTCTTGTGAACCCGCTTGGCGAGCGGAGTAGAACGCGACCCCCAATTCTGCGGAAGAATTGGCGACCTCCCGACAATCGGAATCCGCGGAATTGATGTGCAGGCGAAACGACGCTACCCGAGCCACGTCGGGAGTACGCCGGCCGCGGGCAACTTCACGACTGTGACCGAACTGATCTGCGGATGCCCCTTCACCGCGGCCAGCGCCGGTTCTGGCGGCGGGTTGTCCAGGTTCAGGATGCCGATCGCCGAGCCGCCGGGCGCCTGCCGGCCCACTGTCATCTGCGCGATGTTCACTCCGTGCGTGCCGAAGATGGTGCCGACGAACCCAATCAGACCGGGCACGTCGCGGTGCGTGAACACGAGCAGCACACCGTCGAGGTACCCCTCCATGCGATACGGCCCGAGTTGCACCAACCGCACGTACTGGTCACCGAACAGCGTGCCGGCCGCGACTGTCGTACCCTGTTCCGTTTCGACTTCCGTGTGCAGGAGAGCCGCGAAGTCGCCTTTCTTGGGGCTGGATGATTCCGCGATCTCGATCCCGCGCTCGCGCGCGAGCACTTCGGCGTTGACGAGGTTGACGCCTTCGCTGAGCCGGTATTCGAGCAACCCCGCGGTGAACGCAGCTGTGAGCAACTTGGTCTTCTGCCCAGCCAGTTCGCCCCGGTAAGCGAGTGATGCCTTGCGAACGGTTCCCTGTGCGATCTGCGCCTGAAGCAGTCCCAGCCGGCGCGCGAGATCGACGTAGGGGCGCACCTCCGCGAGTTCCGCCGGGTTCACGGCCGCCATGTTCACCGCGTTCGCGACCTGTCCGCGGAGCAGGAAGTCCGCGACGAGTTGCGCCGCTTCGATCGCGACATTCTCCTGTGCCTCAAGCGTCGAAGCGCCGAGGTGCGGCGTCAGCACGATGTTGGGCGCTTTCAGCAATGGGTTGTCCGCGACGATTGGTTCCGCGGTGAACACGTCCACGCCCGCACCGGCGATGGTGCCCGCTGTGAGCGCGTCTGCAAGGGCTTTCTCATCCACGATGCCGCCGCGTGCGACGTTGAGTACGCGTGCGGTCTTCTTCATCATCGCAAGTTCGCGCGCCCCGATGAGGCTCTTTGTGTCGGTGCCGAGCGGAACGTGAAGCGTGAGGAAGTCCACCTTCGGAAGTAACTCGTCGAGGTTCGTGGCGGTGTCGTAGCCGAGTTCGGCGGCCTTCGCCGCGGTCACGAACGGGTCGAGCGCGATCACGCGCATGTCGAGTCCCTTGGCACGCCGCGCGACCTCGCGTCCGATGCGCCCCAGTCCGACGACGCCGAGAGTCTTTCCCGCGACTTCGGTTCCGACGAACTTGTTACGGTCCCAGCCGCCGGCTTTCATGGTGGCGTCCGCGACCGGGATGCGGCGCGCGAGCGCGAGCAGTAGTGCGATGGTGTGTTCCGCGGCGGAAACAGTGTTCCCGCCGGGCGTGTTCACGACCACGACGCCTTTGCGGGTGGCCGCGGCGACGTCGATGTTGTCCACGCCGACACCGGCGCGCGCGATGACGCGGAGCGTGCCGGTGTCTTCAAAGTATTCGGCGGTGAGTTTGGGCTGCGAGCGGCAGATTAGTGCGTCCGCGCTTCTGATGGCGGTCTTGAGTTCGTCGCCCGTGAGACCGGGACGGTTGTCCACTTCGATCCCGGCCGCGACGAGCAGTTCGATTCCCGGCGATTCCAACTTGTCGGCGATCAGTACGCGCATTTCGGATTTGGTGTTTCGTGTTTGGTGTTTTGGGCAGAGTGTTTTGTATTTGGTGTTTCGTGTTTGGTTAGCCGCGACCCAGAGGGGAGCGCGAACCCAACACTAATCTTCGTGGTGCGCGTACTTCTTCGGGTTGAAGTTCTTCCACGCGATCGCGGTCGGCTTGCCGTCGATGTCCACGGTAGTGGTCACGGTCAGCACGTTTTCGGCCTTCATCCAACCCGCTTTCGCGACGAAGTGCGAACATTTCCCCTCGGGGTCGCCCTTGCGCTCCTCAAGTGGGGTTGGCTCGAACGCAAGCTGGTGCTCCTCGCCGGTGGCGGTCTTCGCGGTCGCGGCGAACTTCACGATGGGTAACGGTACCGGCTTCGGTGGGTTGTCGATCGTCTCGAAGAAGATGTCGAGTTCGTTGCCGTCCTTGCTGGAGAGGTGAGCGGTGAGCGCCGCGTGGTAGCGTCCCGCGTCCTCGATGAGCATTTTGTCGCGTTCGTGCGAGTGGCCGTGTGGGTCCGATTTGAACGCGGTTGGGGCCGGTTTCGGGTCGTTGAGGCACCCGCAGAGCGCGAGTGCCACGACCGGGATGCAAGAACGGAGCATGACGTTCCTTGTTCGCGGTTGTGGTCCGCTAGCGAACGGCTTCGTAGCGTACCGTCTGTACCGCCTTCACGAGTTTGTTCATCGCGGGCTGGTCGAGCGTGCCGTTGATCTTCAGCCGCAACGTGCCGGTCGCGTCGATCACGGCCACGTTCGTTTCGCCCGCAGTCATGCCGAACGTATCCTTCATCTTATCTGCGTAGTCGAGCCACACCACCACATCGGGTGAACCTTTCGCGATCTGCTTGCTGACGGCTCCGCGGATTGCCGCGGGCAGTTTGCCGCAGCACGCGACCGGCACCACGATCACGTTTGGCGACATCTTACCCGGCTTCAGTCCGTCGAGCGGCACCACGGGCGCGGCCTGCGCCTTCGCGGGCGGCAGCCCCTTCGCGCTCGGATGCCAGTGCACGTGAAGTTGCTCGCCGAGCGTGCGGCACGCATCATTCGCCTTGCGGTCGCCGAACACCAAGACGACCACGTTGCCACGCAGGTCGGTGATGTTCGTCCTGCGGTCGAACTGGTCTTCCAACATCAACTCGACCGTCTTTGGCGGGGGCACTGCGGCTGGCGGCTGCGCGCCCAACAGTGCGAACACGACGAATGCCAACACCGCGGCCCACATCGATCGCTTCATACGGCTGGGTCCTTTAAGTGTTGCTTTCTTTTCCGTGGCACGGACACCCTTCAGGAGTTGCCGCAGTAATTGAGTGGCGCATGGGGTTCCGGACAATGGGTTGTCCCACCAATCCAGCGATTGGCGTTCCCCATGTGTCGTTCCCCGTGTTACCCGCGGCCGGGCTAGGGGTGACACCTAATCTATTCTGAATAAGTCCGCAACATCATTGTTGGAGAGGTGTTGGGGCGAGGCGGATTTGGTGGGCGATGGCGACCAGAGCTGCGAAATCCCTTGGGTACTTGAGGTTAGCAGGTGGTTCACCAAGGCTGTTTCCGACTTGCGCGTAACAGAGTTACGATGGCAACTCCTGAAGAATGTCGGTGTCCCGATAGACTTTTCGCGGCCCGGTTTGAGCTACTTCCCTCGCCCCGGCTTTGCGGGGAGAGGGTAGGGTGAGGGGTGCTTGGTTTGAGTCGGGTCACGCAGAAGCCCCCTCACCCTACCCCTCAAGCCGGGGCGAGTGGGCCAAACGTCTCACTCCCGACCGGGTACAGTGTAGTTCACTGGACACAGACATTCTTGTGGGTCACAAACCGAATCCAACCCGGCGAAAGCGGGTCGCGACGCACCGTGACGTTTCGCGGTTACTGCCCGGCGCCCTTGTTCTCGACTTCGAGTTGTGCGGCCTGGACGATCTCCTTCGTGTCGTCGTTCTGCACGATCACGATCACTTTCAGCGCCTTCATGTCCATCGGGCGGTCCGGCTTCGGGAACGGCCGGCTGTTCGCGGCGAAGTCGTCGAGGTACTTGGTCAGGTTCTTGCGCACCCCGGCCAGATCAACGGACGCGGTCTGCTTGAACGCCTTGTCCTTGATCGCAACGCCCTCAGCCCCCAGCGGCATCGCGCGAACCACCTGGTGGTGGAACCGAAGCTGGTTGCTGCCGGTGTATTTCACGGTGTCCTCGACGACGAGAACGCGGAGCTTCATGTCGTCGCCGCTGCCGCCGTTCACCTCCACCGCGATGTCGATCTTGTCCCCGGTGCGGGTGGCCCGTCCGCCGACCTTAACCTCGGTCGTCTTCTCCAGCAGCGGGTCGATGACGCCGACGTACTGCGCGTACTTGTTCTCGGAAGCGGCCATCCCGCCGCCGCCAGCCGCGGCCTTCGCGCCGTTGAAGAACGTGCTGGGCGTGCTGTTAGCGCCGTAGAACTTCGCGCGCGCGACGGTGTCCGCGTTCGTGAGCGGGTCCGGTCCGGGGATGTGCAGGTGGTACTGGATGAGAACCAGTTCGCTCGGCTTGTACGACTTCAGCAGCGCGTCGAACGCGACGTCGGCGGCGACGCACGGTGGGCACTGCGCCCCGGTGAACAGTTCCATCACGGCGACCTGATTCGCGCCCTTTTCCTTGCGCCCGGTGAACGCGGTCGGCTTGAACGGCGGTACCGTCTTGAGGTACTCCGCGTCGATCTTCTCTTCGAGTTTCACCAGTTCGGTGGCAATGGCTTTCGCTTCCTCGGTCTTGCCCAGCGCCTCCAGCGCGGTTTTGCGCGCGGTGAGTGCGCGAGACACGAACGCTGCCGTGGCGCCTTCGGTCTTCGCCAACTTCGCGGCCGCGCCTTCCGCGGCGCCCTCAAGTCCCTTCTGGCTCGCGAGCGCTTCGACCGCGTTCATCATCTGGAACCGCGTGAACCGGGTGCCAAACGGGGCCGACTGTTTCTCGACTGTCGTGAGTAACTTCGCCGCTTCGTCGGCGGTGACTTTCATCTTCGATCCGTTTTGGAGCAGCGTTATCGCAGCGTCGAGCGCGAAGGGCGTGTCCGCGTGCTTGGCGAGCACCTCGCGGAACAGGTCCGGTGCCTTCTCGTCGGCTTCCTTCTCGGCCGCGGGAATCTTGTCCAGAATCTCCTTCTTCTTGTCGGCATCTTTCTCGCGCAGTGCCTGACCGCGCAGCAGTGTCACCGCGCTCGTGAGTTTGTTCGCGGCGGCCATCGGGGCCGGCGCCGCGGTGATGGTCGTGATTTCGTTCGCGGCCAGTTCCGTCTTGTCAGTCCGCGCGAGCTTCGCCCGGTACGCGACCTGATCGTTGCCGTAACTCCCAACCGCGAGCTTACCGTCCTTGTCGAGCGTGCCCTCGAAGACCGCGGTGCCGAGGTTGAACTTCACCGTCTTGCCGTCCTTCATCTCGAATCCGGTGACCTTCAGGACCGCGCCCTTGAGGGGTGTGTACAGCACCATCGCGGCGGCTTTGCCGTCCTTCACCTGCACGCGAATGATAGCGGTGTTCTGCTCGAACCCACCGCGGACCGAGTAGCTGAGCATCCAACTGCCTGCGATATCGTCATCAGCAGCGGTGGCCTTCGGAGCGCGGTCCGTCGCCAGGAACGCCGCAACGGCAACCCCGGCGAGCGCGAACAGTACGCGACGCAGCATGAGTAAGAACCTCGCGAGTACCGCCGGCAGCAGGGTAGAGGGAATGTTCACCGGCGGAATGATGATTAGGTTAGGCGCGACGCCGGCGAGTTGCCAGAAGGAATTGAGGTTTCGCCGTTTGCGGCTTCGCGAACGCCCGCTAAGCCGCGACCGGCTCCAGAGACATCACATTCCAGTTATCTGCTTCAGCGCGTCGATGAGGTGGTCGATTTCGGCGTTTGTGGTGAACGGGCCGGGGCTGACCCGCACGAGTCCGTCGGGCGCGGTGCCGAGCGCCTTATGGATGTATGGTGCGCAGTGCAGTCCGGGGCGCACCGCGATGTCGAACTTCTCGTCGAGAAGCCCGGCGAGTTCCGGTGCGGCGAGCATCTCACACCGGAAACTGACCGCGCCAACGCGGCGTGAAGCGTCCGCGTGACCGAACAGCTCGAAGCCGGGTAGGTCCGCGATCGCGTGCCGCAACCGGTCGCACAGATCCACTTCGTGCTTGCGAATCGCTTCCAGACCGCGTTCTTCCACGAAGTCCAACCCCGCAACCAACCCCGCGACGCCGAGCACGTTCGGCGTGCCGCCCTCCAAGTAGTGCGGGAAGTCGGTGGGTTGCGTGGGCGTGAGCGAGTCGCCGCCGGTGCCGCCCTCGCGCCACGGGCGCAGCGTGACGCGAGACCCGACGTACAGCGCACCGGTACCGGTGGGACCGAAGAGCGACTTGTGACCCGGAAACGCGAGCAGATCGATGCACGCGGTTTGCACGTCGAGCGGGATCACTCCCGCGGTTTGCGCCGCGTCCACAAGGAACAGCAGGTCGTGTTCGCGCACGATACGACCGACGTCCGCGACCGGCTGAACGGTGCCGAGGACGTTGCTCGCGTGCGTCATCGCGACGAGTCGCGTCTTCGGCGTGATCGCGGCGCGAATCGCTTCGGGGCTGATGGTGCCGCCGGTGTCCGAAGGCACGCGCGTGAGCGTGATTCGCTTCGCCTCCGCGAGTGCGACCAGCGGGCGCGACACGCTGTTGTGTTCGAGGTCGGTAGTGATAACGTGGTCGCCGTCGTTCAACACACCTTTGAAGGCCATGTTGAGCGCGTCGGTGCAGTTGAGCGTGAACACCCAGCGGTCCGGGTTGCGGCCGTTGAAGAACCGGTTGAGCCGGTGGCGGGCGTCGGAGAGGGCGTGCTCGGATTCGAGTGCCATCTTGTGGCCCGAACGCCCGGGGTTGGCGAGCGAGTGCCTCGCGAAGCGGTCCATCGCAACGTAGACCGCCTCCGGCTTCGGGAAACTTGTCGCGGCGTTATCGAGGTAGATCATGGGAACACTTCTTTCACCTTGGCTGGCGTATACCCGCGACGCCGCACGCACGTTCCGCCGCGTGCGGCGTCGCGGGTATACGCCAACTCAGTGCCCGACGTACTTCGCGTAGAGCGTGCGGGCCTTGTCCGGTTCGTCCGTGCCCTTGATGATCGCGCGGCCGTCCTCGAACACCGTGAACTCGTATGGGTCGCCGTTCTCAGTCAGTTGGAACTTCAGCAGGAACTTGTTGTAACTCACCTCGCCGGATTGCTTCAGAACCGACGCAAGGTACGCGAAGTCGAGCTTTCCCTTTACGCGGTGGCTCACCTGCACGGCATTTCGTCCGCACAGAGTGGTCGTTTGCGTGCCGTGCGCGCCGTCGAGCCACTCGAAGTTCCGCTTCGCACAGCACGGACACTGCCCTTTCCGACCGGCAAGCGGAGCAACCTTAACTCGCTTGTTGGTGTTCTCCCACACGTCGATGATGATTAGCTCGCGGTTGATCGTGGCCTTGTTGCCGGAGAGCAACTTGATCGCTTCCGTGGCCTGATAGCTCGCGACGATGTTCACGGCGGGTGCGAGCACGCCGGCGGTCTCGCACGTGCCGGTTTCGCCCGGCGCGGGTGCGGCTTCAAACACGCAGCGCAGACACGGGGTTTCGCCGGGGATGATGGTCATGCTCATCCCCTGACTGCCGACCGCACCGCCGTACACCCACGGCTTGTTGTGTTTGATCGCGACATCGTTGATGAGGTAACGAATCTCGAAGTTGTCGCTGCCGTCGAGAATGATGTCCGCGCCGTCGCAGAAGTCTTCAATGTTGGTGCGGTTGATATCAGCGACGATCGGTTCCACCGTGACCGATGAGTTGATCTGCCGCAACTTGGTCGCGGCGGCTTCGGCTTTGGGAAGGTTGTCGCGCACGTCCGATTCGTCGAAGAGAACTTGTCGCTGAAGGTTCGACGGCTCCACGAAGTCGCGGTCGATGACGCGGACGAAGCCGACGCCGGCGCGCACGAGTACGTTCGCGAGCACAGTGCCGAGCGCGCCGCACCCGCAGAGCGTGACGCGGCTCGCGAGCAACTTCTCTTGCCCGGCTTTGCCGAGACCGGGGAACCGCATTTGGCGGGAGTATCGTTCGAGCGGGTTGGGGTCGATCATGGTGGGTATCCAATCGCGTAGCCGCGACGCGCAGCGGAGCGCGAAAGCGCTCGACTGCGCGTCGCGGCTACGCGATGCCTACGAACCTATTCCGTTTTCCTTGAGGAACTCTTGCAGGAATCGGATGTGTTGCTTGGGCCACTTCTCGGCCTTTGCGAACCCGATCAGCGTGGCCATGTCTTCGCGGGCGCGGCGCAGATCGTTCCCGTCAAGCCGCTGAAGGTACGACACGACGTAGTTCATCGCTTCTTCCGCGACTGCGGCGTTCAGTACCGCGGTCTCGGAGCCTTCGAGGAACACGTACGCGTGGATCGCGGCGAGGAGCAGCGGGTGAACGCCGAGTTCCTCTGGGATCATCGGGAACACCGCGGCGCCATCGGGCGTTTCTTCGGGCTTCGCTTCGGGCGCTCCATCGGACATCAACTCAGCCCCCCGCGACGGCTGGGATCAGCGCGAGTACGACGCCGTCCGTGACCGCAGTGTCCATCTCGTCGAGGTAGCGGATGTCCTCGTCGTTGAGGAACACGTTGATGTAGGGCCGCAGTTTGCCATCCGCGAACAGCTTCGGTCCCATCGCGGGGTACTGGCGCAGCAGGTCTTCGAGCGTGGCCTTCACGGTCGCGCCGGTGACTTCGACTTCCGCCTTGCCGCCCGACTGCTCGCGCATCGGGGTTGGAATTTGAACTTTGATCGCCATCGAAACTCCAAAGAAAGATTAACCACAAAGGCACAAAGGACACAAAGAAGACAGCAGACAACACAGAGTTCTTTGAACCAATTCTCTTTGGCTTTCTTTGTGTCCTTTGTGCCTTTGTGGTTAATTCGGCTTCTTCACACCATCGCCGGTTCCGCGCCGACCAGGCCCGCGAGCGCCTCGAAGTCGGCCAGCGCCGGCTTGATGGTCGTCGGTTCGTCAATCGCGTCGAACACCGCGTCCTGTGTCTTCAGCCCGTTGCCGGTGATGCAGATCACGATCTCTTCGTTCCGTGGGATGCGGCCCGACTCGATCAATCTCTTCGCGACCGCGAGCGTGGCGCCGCCGGCCGTCTCCGCGAACACGCCTTCGGTCTTCGCGAGGAGCATCATTGCGTCCACGATTTCGGGATCGCTCACATCTTCGGCCCAACCGCCGCTGTCCTTGATGAGCTTTGCGGCGAAGTACCCGTCGGCTGGGTCGCCGATTGCGAGCGACTTGCAGATCGTGTTTGGCGTCTTGATTGGCTTGTGCCGGTCGCGGTTCGACTTCACGCAATCGCTGATCGGGTTGCACCCGGTCGCCTGCGCACCGTACATCTTCGTCGTCACCGGTTGATCAACCAACCCCAAGCGGCTCAGTTCGTTAAAGCCCTTGTGGATCTTGCCGATGAGCGCGCCGCCGGCCATCGGGCAGACGACGTGCTGTGGAAACCGCCAGCCGAGGTCTTCCGCGATCTCGAAGCCGACGGTCTTCGAGCCTTCCGCGTAGAACGGCCGGAGGTTCACGTTCACGAAGCCCCAACCGTACTTCATCACGATCTGAGTGCAGAGTCGGTTCACTTGATCGTAGGTGCCGGCGACCTTCACGACCTTTGCGCCGTAGATCGCGGTGCCGTAAATCTTGACTCGTTCCAGGTCCGCAGGAACGAGAATGACTGTCTCCAGACCCGCGGACGCGGCCAGCGCCGCGACGCTATTCGCGAGGTTCCCGGTGCTGGCGCACCCGACCATTCGCATGCCGAGTTCGCGCGCCTTCGAGAGCGCGACGGACACAACGCGGTCCTTGAACGAGAGCGTCGGGAAATTGACCGCGTCGTTCTTGATCCAGAGTCGCTCGACGCCGAGCGCGTCCGCGAGTCGGTCCGCGCGAATGAGTGGTGTGCCGCCGACCTGCGGTCCGACGGTGGGTTCGCCATCAAGGGGCAAGAGTTCTTTGTAGCGCCACATGTTTTTCGGGCGCGCTGCGAACTTGGCCCGGCTGACGTTCGGTTTGATCTTGTCGTAGTCGTAGGCGACTTCGAGCGGTCCGGAATCGTCTGGGCAGAAGAAGGTCGCGGCCTTCGGGTAGAGTTTGCCGCACACGCGGCACTTCAGCCCGAGGACAAAGTCGTTACTCGGCACGGCACACCCCGAGGAAAGTTGCGAGTCTCGTGTTCCGAGTTGCGAGCCAAAAGCTAGTGCCGAGTTGCTCGTCTTCAACTCGGAACACGAGACTCGCAACTCACTTGTCGGGGAGTGCTTAACCAGAGGTGCCGCCGGGAAGGGCGGTTGTGGTGAGATAAGACTACGGCGGACCGGTTTGGGCGGCCCCGCGCGAGATCTTATCTTCCCCGGCCATACCGCTTCCCCTTGTTTTGGGAGGAAGACAGCGTTTGCCGGGCAGGAGTTAGCACCTGCATCTGGGTTACGAGTTGTGACCTCGTAACGGCAGACCGGTTGCTGTGGCGTCGTCGGGCCTGGCCCCTCAGCCACTCTGGATAAGATACTCACCAACTTAAGTTGTCAATACGGCTGCGCGAACGCAGTGCGTTGGGAGAAGGATACGGTGGGGCTGCCGGCGCGGCAACGGCATTCGGGTGAAATTGTCGCGACGCAAGCGGCCGTCAGTGTCGCCGGTTGATCCCTCTCGTTGCCCTCGCTCTGATTTCTTCGCCACACCCGTCCAGCTCCTGTTCGGACGGGATCATCATCGTCATTCCCGCCGGTGTTCGTCGGGGTGAACACAGCCAACTCGCACCTCTCCTCCGCACGCACGCCGTTGACTCGCGGCTAACGGAACGTCTTGATCCGCTCGACCAATTGCGTCTCAGAGATGGTTTCTTCTTCACGCTTCGCCAGATTCTTCACCTTCCAGACGCCTTGCGCGAACTCGGCCGGACCGGCGATCACCGCGAGCTTGAACCCTCGCTTCTCGGCGTAAGCGAGCTGCACCCCGATCTTTTTCGCGTCGGGGTACACCTCCACGTTCACGCCGTCGGCGCGCATCGCGCGCGCAATGCGCTGGTAGTCGCCGAGGCGGGTCGCGTCGAAGTTCACGACCAACACTTGCGCCGGTGTGGATTGTCCCGTGAGCAGCGGGTGTTTCAGTTCCTCCATCGCGGCGATGAGCCGATCCACGCCGAGCGAAGCGCCGACACCGGGAAGAACCTGCTTCGTGTACTTGCTCGCGAGGTTGTCGTACCGGCCACCGCTGCACACACTGCCGATGCCGGGCAGAGCGGTGAGGAAGGTTTCGTAGATGGTGCCGGTGTAGTAGTCCAGCCCGCGCGCGATGCTCAGGTCGATCCTGATACGCCCGTCGGGAACGCCCGCGGCCTTCGCCACCGCGAGCAGTTCGCGCAAGTTGCGAATGCCCATCGCGGCGGTTTCATTCGCGCCGGCGAACCAGGATTCGAGGTCGTTCAGGAGTTGGTCGTTCGAGCCGGTGATGTCGGTCATCAGGAGAACGCGCCCGGCTTGCTCGGCGGTGATCTCCGATTCCTTCACCATCTCCTCAATCACCTTCTCGCGACCGATCTTCGGCAGCTTGTCAAGCGACCGCAGCACCGAGGCCGTCTTATCCGCGATGCCAAGCGATTCGAGCAGTCCGTTCAACACCATGCGGTTGTTGATGCGGATCTCGAACCCGTCGAAGCCGATCGCGGTGAACAGGTCGTTGATGACGAGCGCCACCTCGATGTCGGCGGCGTTGGATGTGGTGCCGATGGTGTCGAAGTCACACTGCCAGAACTCGCGATAACGCCCCTGGCCGGGACGCTCGCCGCGCCACACCGGACCCATTGCGTACCGCTTGAACGGCGTACCGAGTTCGTTGATGTACTGCGCCGAGAATCGTGCGAACGGAACCGTGAGGTCGAACCGCAGACCCATCTCGGCCTTATCGCCCTTCGCGCTCAGCACGCGATACACGAGTTTGTCGGACTCGTCGCCGCCCTTGCCGAGCAACACATCGAGGCTCTCGCACGCCGGCGTGTCGATGGGGGTGAAGCCGTAGGAACGATACACCTCGCGGGCACGGCGAAGCACCTCTTCGCGCGCGAGCATGACCGACGGCAAGTAGTCGCGGAATCCTGAGAGGGTTCGCGGAGTGATGAGCGTGGACATAGCCTTTATCTTTCTCTGTACCCTTCGGGTCATGGCTTCCAAGGTGGTACGGATCGGTCCAATGTTGCTGGTAGGTAACAGACTGTGGGAAGTGCAGCGAGGAATTTCGATGCGGCCAAGCGTGTTCGAGCCGTTCCTGAAGGAGGGCCCGTTCTGTGTCCAGGTTCGGGGTCGCTCGGCGCCTGTTCGCCCGCGAGTGCCCGTGCCCGATTCCCCTTCTCTTTCTTTTCGGAACCCCTGCCTCACTCCTTCGGGTCTTCTGGCTTCGACTTGCGGGCGAGTGCGCGGGCCAGTCCGTAGCCGATGCCGACGGCAGACAGCACGCCCGTTGCGCCCGCGGCAAGCATGATCCAGTCGCGGCGGTCCGGCTGCCAGAGCGGGCGTTCCGGCGCAACCGGTGCCGGCAGCAGCACAGGCATCGGCGCCACCGATTCGGCCACGAGTTCGACATCGACTTCTTCGACATCCGGCGCGCGAGCGGGAACAGGGGCCGGCACGGGTCGCGCGGCCACGGGCTTCGTCGGGAGCGGTCCCGTGGTCTTGAGCGAAGGTACCGGTGCGGGTTCGGGCTTCGCCGGAGACGGCTTCGGCGCGGCGTTAGCCGTGGACGCGGGCGACTTCGGTGCGGGGACGGGTGCCTTCACGGGCGGGACGGGCGCTGCCACGATCGGTTTCACAGCGGCTTTCTGGAGCAGTTCCTTCGGCATCTCCAGTTGCGATTCACTTTCCAGCCAGTCCCTGTACGCGGGCACCAGTTTCGAGACCGCCGCCGGTGCGCCACCGCGATCGAACGGCTTGAGCGCCGCGGCTGCCGCCGCAGGTGTCTGGAACCGCTCGTCGGGTGACTTCGCCAGGAACTGGTCCAACACTTGCTGGAACCCGGCCGGCAAATCGGGCGCGAACGAACTCAGCGGCGCGGCTGGTTCGGTCGCGTGCCGGAGCATCTGCGCCATGATGTTCGTTTCGGGAAACGGGGGCTGACCCACGATGCAGTGGTACAGCACGCACCCGACGCTGTAGATGTCCGCCCGCACGTCGGCCGAGCGTGCGTCCTTCGCCTGCTCTGGGGCGAGGTAGTCCGGTGTGCCCAGGACCGAACCTTCCTGCGTGAGCTGTGTTTCGATCTCCGACTCGGGCGCCTCGTCGTCGAACAGTTCGCGTCCGAGGCCGACGTCGAGGATCTTTGCGGTTGCGTCCCGGGTGGTGTCCGGCTTTCCCTTCGCCAGTTCCGGCGTGAGCATGATATTCGCGGGCTTCAGGTCGCGGTGAACCATGCGGCGGTCGTGCAAGTGCTGAAGTCCGTCAAGCACGTGGCGCACCAACCGCACGGCCTCCGTCCACGGGAGTTGCTTGCGCCGTTCCAGCACATCGCGGAGCGTCTCGCCCTCCAGGAACTCCATCGCGATGAAGTGGACGCCGGCGCCCTCGCCGACCTGATAGGCACGCACCACGTTGGGGTGATCAAGGTGTGTGAGCAACCGGGCCTCGCGCTGGAACCGGCCGAGGATCTGCTGGTTCTTCGCACGCGACGCGGGGAGAATCTTGAGTGCAACGAGCTGACCAAAGTTGTGAATGGCCTTGTACACGCTGCCCATCTGGCCTTTCCCGATGCGGTCGAGGATCTTGTACTCGCCCAGGAAGAAACCGTCGGCGCGCCCGCGCTGGACCAGCAACGCCTGGTACTCGGTGAGGCATTTGCGCGCGACGAGGAACCGGCGGAGCGAGTCCACGCGGTCGTCCGACCCCGGTCGTTCTTCTTTCCATTGACGGTACTGCGACTCCACCTCTTCCGGCGGGAGCAACTTGCTCTTCGCCAGGAGCGTGCAGTATTCGCGTGCGGTCGCGGCGGGAGTTGCCATAGGGATGGAAGCCAGAGGACAAAGAACAGATGTCAGAGGACAGAAGACGACAGAAGGAGAACAGGAGACAGTCCAGTTTAGCGTTGGACCCGAAGGGGCCTACCTTGAAGGCGGTGGTGCGAGGAGTTTCAGCCCGGCGCGGGCCAGGTCCACCCACCGCTCTTCGGTCTTCACTTCGCTGAACCTGGTCACGACACCTTCCCACGCTGCCCGGGCTTGCGCCGGGTCGCCGTCCTGCACGGACCGCAACCCACGAAAGTAGCCGCGCTCCGCTTCGGTTCGTAGATCGGGCTTCGCGCTGTCGGCAATCACGCGGCGCAGTTCGCGCCGGTCCTTCAACTTGCGGCGTGCTTCGCTGACCTCGTCCTTATACCGGTCAGGATACTTCCGCGCAAGCAGTTCGAGGTACTTCTCGGCCGCGTCCCAGTCGTCTGGGTTGTCCGACGTGATCAGCGGTTCCGCCACCGCGTACAACTCCTCCGCGGACTTTGACGGCCACGCGAACGGCAGAACCAGCGCCGCCAGCACCAACAGGAATAGCGGAAACACCACCGCTGGGCGCTTCAATAGTGGTCGCGGTTCCGGTTGCGAGTCGGTCCCTTCGTCCACGCCGCCGAGCGCGGCGGGCAGCGATGCCATCTCCGCGGTGTCAGCGGTGAGCTTCGCGGGCCACGTCAGGCTCTCGCCCTTGCGTTCCAGTTTCCCGCGAATGCGTTCGAGTTCGTCGAGCAACGCCGCCGCGGTGCCGGGCCGGCGCGCCGGGTTCTTGTCGAGCAGCGTGCAGATGAACCCATCGACCTCCATCGGAAGGTCATTTACGAGCATCGCCGGACGCTCGGGCAGCGTGTAGCACTGCTTGTGCATCAGTTCAACGACCGACCCGGCCGAGAATGGCGGTCGCCCGGTGACGAGAGTATAGAGGACGCCACCAAGCGAGTACAAATCGCTCCGGCGAGTGAGCGCCTTTCCGCTCGCGACTTCGGGCGGCAGGTAAGCGGACGAGCCAATCGCGGGGCTGTGATTCGGCGGCGGCGGGAATACCTTCGCGACCCCGAACGCGAGAACCTTCAGCGTACCGTCGGGCGTGAGGATGAGGTGCGCGGGCTTGAGATCGCGGTGGAGCACGTTGCGGTTGTGTGCGTGCTTGAGGGCACGTGCGGCTTGCACCGCGACGCCGATCGCGTCGCGCCAAGGGAGACGCCCGGCTTCGAGCAGTTTCGCGCAGTCGGTGCCGTCGATGAGCTCCGAGACGACGAACGCCAAGCCGCCGTGAATCCCACAATCGAGCGCCTTGGCGATGTTGGCGTGATTGAGGCGCTGAAGCGGGAGTAACTCCGCGGCGAGCCGTCGAACCGCGGCTGGGTCGCGCACCTCGGTGAACACCTTCACCGCGGCGAGGCGCTCCGGTTCATCGAAGCCCCGCGCGCGGTACACCACGCCGAGCGCGCCGTGCGCGATCTCTGCTTCGACGTACCAGTTGCCGACTCGCGCACCGATCATGGGAGTAGTATAGAAAAGACCTAACCCCCCCTTCCATTCAGGGAAGGGGGGGTTAGGTCTCTTCGGAGGGGTTCTTTGCCAACAGCACTGCTACTCATCGCACATGGAAGCCGGCGAACGGAGGCGAACGCCGATCTGGAATTCGTCGCTGCCGCGCTGCGCGATCGCGGGCGGTATCCCGTCGTGCGGGTGTCGTATCTGGAGTTGGCCGAGCCGAACATCGAAGCCGGTGGGGTGCAGTGTGTCGAAGCCGGCGCGACGGACGTGATTCTGCTGCCGTATTTTCTCTCGCCAGGCGTTCATGTGGTCGAAGATCTGAGCGCCGCCCGTGACAAACTGAGTGCGAGGTTCCCCAGCGTGCGATTCGTGCTCGCGGAACCGCTCGGCCGGCACCCGCTGTTGGTCGATGTGGTGGAACAGCGCGCGAATGAAGTTACGCGAACCGGTGCGTGAGCCGACCACACGCCTTACGGCAGCAGCAGCGAGAGAGTGTACACCTCTTCGATGTCCAGTACCGCGTTGTTCGACTCGAAGAGTTTGTTGATCGCGGCGCGGTGAACCTTCATCTTGGTGCCGCCAACGCCGATCGCACCGTAGCAGATGTGGCCGTTATTGTCGGCGCCCTTGTCGTTGAGTTCGACGCCCTCGATACCCGTTGGCGGCACGCCGTTCAAGTCGATCGCCACTTTCAACGCTCGGCACGCGAGTCGCAGTTTTTTCGGTAGCAGCACCGCGCCCGCGGCGCCTGCGGCGATCACCAGATTGCAGCCGTCGAGCGCGAGCGGGGCGTCGGCACTGGAAGCCACGCTCACCGCCTGGATGTCGGCACTCGGGACGTGCGCGCGGATCTTGGCGCACACTGCTTCGGCGCGTTCCTTCTGGCGCGAGCCGAGCCTGACGTTTCCACCGGCGCGCGCCAGAAGCCGCGCGACGCGCTGCCCGACTGGACCCGTGCCGCCGAGGACGAGCGAGTTCGCTTTACTCAGATCGAGGTGCCGGCCCGCGGCGCGAACGGCGGCTGCCGCCGTGGTGTTCGCGCCGTTGGAATCGAGCATCACCGATACGCTCAACCCATACTGCGGGATGAGTTGCTTCCGCACTTCCGCGAGGACCGCTTCGCTCGCGGCCACGTCGGAGCCGCCGATAAAGATCGCGGTGCGCGCGAGGTCTTTGCCGCCGCGCGTGAAGATGCACCCGTGAACCAGCGGTATCACGTTCTGCGGCGTGACCCCGCCGTAACTGAAGACGTGTTGCACGCCGGCGTCCACCGCGACGACGCGGTCGAACACGCTCGGCAGCGCATCGGTGTCGAGTTGAACGAGGATTGTGTGCTTGTCCATCGGCGTGCGGAATGAGGTGGGGCGAACTCCGTTTTAGCGCCGGACCCGAAGGGCCGCAGTCGCCCCGGCGGGGCGACCGCTAAACCACCAACAACCAGCGACTACTTGGGGCTGTACGGGTGCTTGACGGTGTCCTTCTTGGCGGTGATCTCGGCGACCGTCGGCGTGCCAGCCATCGCGCTCTTGATGGCCATTTTCGTGGCCGCGTAGTTGTACTCGAAGATCTTGTTGTCGTCCGCCGCCTGCCAGTGGATGAACACGCCGCACACGATGACGTAGTCTTCGGCCTTGCTCGCGGGGATGACGCCTTCGACGACGCTGTCCGCGACCGCGCGGGCGACGGCCGCTTGCGCCGGGCCGAACATCTGAACGGCCTGCTTCGCACCCTTGATGGTGACCTTGGTGATCATCACCGTGGCTGGCTTGCAGATCAGGTTCGGGGCGATGACCGCGAGCAGGCTGGAGTGGCCCTGGCTTTGGGTCGCGAGTGCGTTCGCGAACGCGACGCCGACCGGCCCGGTCTTGTCGCCGATCAGCAGGTCGATGTGCGCGATTTCGTTGCCGTCGCCGACCAGACCTTCGCCGATGAACATGGACATCGTAGCGCCTCGGAGTGTGAAGAGGTAATGCGTGGACCGACGGCGTAGATGGTAGCGGGGCGGCGCGCGAAGGCAAACGGATTTCGCATTACGACAGCGGTGGACGCCCTCGCTTCGCAGAGAATCGTCACACGTGATCGGGTAATCGCTGTAACTCCGGGAACGCGGTCACGGTCTGGTCGGGCGTGTGGTTGAACACGACTCGCCCCGCGGTGTGCCAGTTCCCACGGTGGAACGTGAACACCGCCGTCGCCGGGCGCGGCTCGCGAGCCGCGGGCACGTTCTCCATGTCGCCGCCCGCCACCGGTTCAAACTCCACCAGCACCGGCACCAGCGCAACGACCCCGCCAGTCGCGGTGTCGCGGACAAGCACCGCGTCGCCGGTGATGCGACACGCAACCCACCGTAGCCCGCGCGGCAGCCCGGTCGCACCCGCCGCCTTGAGTAATTGTTCTTCAAACCGCTCGTGCTGGAGCCGGAACAGTTCGCGGCACCGTTCGACGTGAACCACCCGGCCGAGGTACCAGAGCCAGCGCACCACAATCGCGACGATCGCGAGGAACATCATGCTGCCGGCGAACCACCACCACAAGCTGCCCATGGATCGCTACCTCGCGAAGATGCCGACACGGTCGCGGCGCAACAGCGGGATGGCGCGTGCCGCCCGCTCTTCCTGCCCGGCGTGATGACTCATCTTGAATGGCTCCGCCTTCACTATTTGCTCAGCCGTCAGTCCGGCTTTGGCCTGCGCCGCGATGCCCGCGTAATCGCCCGCGACTTGCGCCCCGTTCATCATGCCGGCGCCGGTGTTGCCGGGGATCGCGATCGCCGCCGCGACGCACAGCGCGATCGGAATCCACTCCCCCCCCAATTTCACCCACGAGAGATACGCCGTCGCGAGCAGCGGCCACGTGAGCAGTGAGTATCGCGACCACAGCCCCATCGGGTGTTCTTGCGAGAACCCGCCCCGGCCAACGCCGACCGCGACCGCGACCCCGGTCACCCCGGCTGCGACCGCGATCAGTCCCGTGACCGAGAGACGTTCGCTGGGTTTGTTCCATCGCCCGGAGAGCAACAGATAGAGTGTCGCACTCCCGATCACGAGCAGACCGGGGAACACGGCCCACCACACCGCGCTCAGTCCGATCCCGAGCGACATCGCCAGTACCTGACCTGTCACGTTGGTCACCGCTACCAAGTCGGAACTCGGTGGCGGGTGGTGTGGCGGCCGGTGGTAGCCCTGAAAGTACACCCCGAGGTACGCGAGCGGTAGTGCCGCAAGCAGGAGTAACAGCAGTGCCCTGCCTTTCGCTCCACCACGCCAGACGCTCACCGCAACGAACACCAGCCATGCGCCGACCACTGGCACGAGTACCAACCCCGAACCGCCGGTGAGCGCGAGCAGCATCAAGCACGCGCCCGCGATCATGCCGGACCGAAGCGCGTTCTCGCGTGTGGTGCGCAGCGCGACGACCGCGAGGGCAGTCGCTAACACTGCGAACAGCACAAAGCACACCTGGTAGCCCATCACGAAATTTTCCCAGTGCCCGATGTGCAGCAGCGAGACCGGGAAGAACGCATCCGCCCAGTGCGGCTTGCCTCGCAGTTTGTCCGCGAGGCGGATGAGGAACAACGCCAGTGCCGCAAGCATCGCGACTTGGAGGACCATCCCGGCCCGGAAGTCGCGTGTGAGTTTGAAGTACGCGAACACGATCGCTCGCGGCAGCGGCATCCGGTGCTCGTTGTGTTGCTGCCACAGCCACGGCACGACTGGTTCGTCGCCGAGCAGTGCCGGGACGAACTCCCACTCGTCGGCGTAGGGTGCGTTGGTGCCGAGCATCCCAACGAACGCGAGCGCGCAGAGAACGAAGAGGAGCCACACCGCGATGAGTGCTCGGCGCAGTGAACGGGGGACCGCGCTTGTCGCCGGGGGGGTGGATGCGTAAGTTTGTGTCATCGGTTTGACATTCGGAGCGGCTCTTTCACGGAGTGCAGTATATGGTCGAGCGGCGTATTGAACTGGACCGGCGCTACATGCGCAAGAAGAAGATGAACAAACTGAAGGCGCAACTGGAGACCGCGACCGGCGAGGCGCGTGAGAAGTTGCTGTACAAGATGCGCCGCATCAGCCCGTTCTGGACCGAACCGGCGAAGCCGGAAGGAAAGTGATTGTCGAAAGCTACGTGACAAGTTGCAAGTCGTCATCTCGCGACTTGTTGCGTAGCACCGTCAATCACGACCAACAACAACCTACTTCAGCAATTCCAGGTCTTGCCAGAACCCGGGGTACGTCTTCGCGACGCACCCCGGATTACGAATCGCCACACCCGGTATCTTCAGCCCAACCAGCGCTAAACTCATCGCCATGCGGTGATCGTTGTAAGTATCGACCGCGACGCCGCGAAGCGGCTTCGGCGTGATCGTCAGCCCATCCTCTCGCTCCTCGACTCCCGCGCCGAGTTTGCGCAGTTCGGTCGCGAGCGCCGCGATGCGGTCCGTCTCCTTGTGTCGTATGTGCCCGACATTACGGATGTTTGTCGGCCCGTCGGCGAAGCACGCGACCGCACCGAGCGTCATCACGGTGTCACTAATGTCGTTCATATCGACATCGACGCCGTGAAGCGTGCCACCGTGCACAGTGATGCCCGCGTCACACTCCTCAACGCGACAGCCCATCTGCGCGAGCACATCGACAAACCGCACGTCGCCTTGCAGCGACGCGCGGTTCAGGCCACTGACGGTGACTCGTCCGCGGGTGATGGCCGCCGCGGCCCAGAAGTACGACGCGGCGGACGCATCGGGTTCGATCGTGTAAGCGCCGCAGAAGTTCCGCCCCTGGTTCGGTCGGAAGCGGTAGCGGTGTCCCGGACCGACATCGACCTCGTACCCGAACTGACGGATCATCGCGAGCGTCATGGCGACGTAAGGTTCGGACACGAGCGGGCCGTCGATCTCGATAACGGTTTCGGTCGAGGTGAATGGCCCGACCATGAGCAGACCGCTAAGGAACTGGCTGCTCCTGTCGCCGCGAATCCGCGCCGTACCACCCATCGCACCGGTCGCGGTCACGACGACCGGCGGGCACTCGTTGCCACGTTCACTCCGCGCGTCTACGCCGAGTTGCCGCATCCCGTCGAGCAGTTCCTCGATGGGGCGCTCGCGCATCCGTGGCACCCCGTCGAGCCGGTAGCGGCCCTTCAGTGTGCCGAGCATCGCGGTGAGGAAACGAATCGTCGTTCCGGAGTTCGCGACGAACAAATCCGCAGTTGGCGGGGCCGCTTCGAGTTGTTCGGGATGCGAAATGAAGATGCACGTCGGGTCTTTGTCATCGATCTCAAAATCCAACCCGAGCGCGCCGAGCGTGCGGAGCGCACCGAGCATGACCGCGGTGTCTTCGCTCTGCAACGCGCCGCGCAACTCGCACGAGTGAATCCCACTCAGCGCCGCGAGGACCAGCGCGCGGTTGGTGATGCTCTTGCTGCCGGGAACAGCGACAGTCGCATTCACGGGCTTCGCCAGTGGCGCGATTGCGAGTTCTGGTGGGTAGACGAAGTCGGACATGGTGTTATTTTCGCCGCGTGCGGCGTAGCGTGCACCCCGCTACGCCGCACGCGGCTCAGGTGGGGTACGTCACTCGCATCAGAAACAAACCTTCAGGCGGCGCAGTCGGCCCCGCAAGTCTACGATCCATCGCGATCAACACATTTTCGATCTGCGTTTCGGGCCAGAAGCCGCGGCCGACTTGCACCAGGCTCCCCGCGATCGCCCGCACCATGTTATAGAGGAAGCCGTTTGCCTCCACGTCGATCCAGATGCATTCGCCAAAGCGGTTCACGCTCAGGTGCGTGATGGTCCGCACGCTCGTGAGGCGGTTCGGCCACTCCGTCTCGAAGCACCGGAAGTCGTGCTGACCAACGAGGCACCGCGACGCACGCAACATCGCAGTTGCGTTGAGCGACTGCCGCACGAACCACGCGTACTTCCGCAGGAACGGGTCTTGAATGCGGCCGTCCTGAATGACGTAGCGGTACTTTTTCCGCACCGCGTCCTTGTTCGCGCAGAAGCTCTGCGGCACCTCGACCACTTTGCGAACGCTCACGTCTTCGGATAGCTTCGCGTTGATCGCTTTGAACAGCACTTCGCACGAGAGCTTGCTGGCGGTGTAGAAGTTCGCGACCTGTCCGACCGCGTGAACGCCGGAATCGGTGCGCCCGCTACAGTTCACGCGAACGCGATCTTCGCGTGTGATCTCGATGATCGCCTTCTCGATGGTCTCTTGCACCGTGCGGCGGCCGGGCTGCGTCTGCCAGCCGAAGAAGTCCGTCCCGTCGTAGCGGATCGTGAGTTTGAGGTTGCGCATAAGACAGAAGAGTGATTAACCACAAAGGCACAAAGGACACAAAGAAAGCAGAAGAGAATGCCGCGTTTCCAAGACAAGACTTTTCTGGCCTTCCTCTTCTTTGTGTTCTTTGTGCCTTCGTGGTTAATCGCTCTTCTCTTCTTCACTTTACAATGCCGCGTTTCACCAACTCTTCGGCGCACTGCACCGCGTTGCTCGCGGCGCCTTTGCGGAGGTTGTCCGCGACGACCCACAGGCACAGCGCGTTCGGGTTGCTCGGGTCTTGTCGCACGCGGCCCACGAACGTGTGGTCGCTCCCCTCTGCGTGGATCGGCTGCGGGAACTCGCCCTTCGTTTCGTCCATGAACACCACGCCGGGCGCCTTCGCGAGCGCGGCTTTGGCGTCGGCGACCGACAACGGTCGCGCGAACTCCACCGTGATCGATTCGCTGTGCGCGACTTTCACCGGGACGCGGACGCAGGTAGGGCAAACACCAATGGTGGCGTCGCCCAGGATCTTACGCGTTTCGTTGATGACTTTGTTCTCTTCTTCCGTGAAGCCGTTTGGGTCGAGCGTCCAGTCGAGCGTGATGACGTTCCCCGCGAGTTGCGCCCGGTGCGCCGTTGGGGCCGGCACCGGCTTCCCCGCGGCCCACGCGCTCACCTGCGCGTTAAAGTCGGTCAAGCCCGTCGCGCCCTTGCCCGAGGACGACTGGTAGGTCGAAATGACGATGCGTTTCACCGTTGCGAGGTCGTGCAGCGGTTTGAGCGCGACGCATAGCGGAATCGCGACGCAGTTTGGGTTCGCGACGATGCCTTTCTTGATGTGGTGAAGCTGCTCCGCGTTCACCTCGGGCACCACCAGCGGGCAGTCCGGGTCCATGCGCCACGCGGACGAGTTGTCCACGACGATCGCGCCGGCTTTCGCGGCGATGGGCGAATATTGTTTGCTCACCGAACTCGGCGTACTGCTCAGGACGATCTGCGTGTCCGCGAACGCTTCCGGGCGGATCCGTTCGACGGTGTACTGTTTCCCCGCGAACTCGACGGATTTACCGGCGCTCTTCTCGGAAGCCAGAAATTTGATCGATTTGATTGGGAAGTTGCGCTCCTGGAGCACCTTCCGAATCAGATCGCCCACGGCACCCGTCGCACCGACAACCGCCACGTTCACGGACACGGTACCACCTCGGAAGTTGGAGATAAGGCGAGAGATTACGCCCACTGAAACCATATGAAATCTCGTTGACAAGGCGCGAGGTAGAGTGTCACGTTTAGAGTCCGCCCCGCAGGGGCGATAGAGGTTATGCCATGCGTATCGCCATCGGCGGGTTCATGCACGAGTCGAACACCTTCGCCCCGCTGCTAACGGGGCCGCAACGGTTCCGCGACGGCAGCCTCACCTACGGCGACGCGGTGATTCCGATCTGGCAGGAGGCGCACCACGAAGTCGGCGGGTTCATCGCGGGAGCGGCGCAGTTCGGCTACGAACTCGTCCCGGTTGCGATGGCGTGGGCAACACCGGCCGGACCGGTCACGGACGAGTTCTTCAACCACTTCACCGACGCGCTCGCGACCGGGCTGAAGCTCGCTCGCGCCGACGGTGTGTTGATCGCGCTGCACGGCGCGATGGTCACCCCCCAACACCCGGACGCGGACGCGGAGGTGCTCCGAAGGCTTCGTGCCGCGCTTGGGCCGAACGTGCCGCTCGCGGTGTCGCTCGACTTTCACGGGAACGTGTCGCCGCAGATGGCGGAGACCGCGAACGCGCTCGTTGGCTATCAAACGTACCCGCACGTCGATCAGCGGCAGCGCGGACTGGTCGCAGCGGAGTTGCTTTCGCGCGCGGTGAAGGGCGAGATTCGCCCGGTGTGCCATGTCGCCAAGCCGCCGATGCTGTTAAACCTGCTCGGTCAGGACACCGCACGCGAACCGATGGCTGGCTTGATGCGCACGGCTCGCGACATGGAGAAACAACCGGGCATTCTCTCGGTGAGCCTGATGGCCGGCTTCCCCTATGCGGACGTGCCGGAGATGGGCGCGAGCGTGATCGTCGTCGCCGATGGCAACCGCAGTCATGCGAAGGCCGCTGCGGACGAACTCGCGAACGCGATGTGGTCCGTGCGCGAACAACTCAACGTGATCAGCCCGCAACCGGAAGAAGCGGTTCGCCGGGCGCTTGCCTGCATGAAGACGCCGGCGCTGCTCATCGACCTCGGTGATAACATCGGCGGCGGGTCCGCGGGCGACGGAACCGTGCTGCTCGCGGAGTTGCTGAAGCAGAAGGCGAAGGGGTTCGTGGTCGTGCTTCACGCGCCCGCTGCCGTCGAACAGGCGAAGACTGCGGGCGTGGGGGGGAGGTTGGAAGTCACCGTCGGCGGCGCAACGGGACCGCTTCACGGCGACCCGGTTCAGGTTCGCGGCACGGTGCGCTCGCTTCACGACGGAAAGTGGGTGGAGGTGGAATCGCGGCACGGCGGGCGCCGGCAGAACGATCAGGGGCACACCGCCGTACTCGACCTTGCCGACGGCAACCTGCTCGTGCTGAACACGCTCCGCACGCCGCCGTTCAGCCTCGGTCAGCTCACGAGCCTTGGCATCGACCCAAAGCACGCGCGTGCGGTCGTGGTGAAAGCCGCAGTCGCGTACAAGGCCGCGTACGCACCGGTGGGCGGCGAGATCATCGAAGTGGACACGCCTGGTCTCACCGCGATCAACGCGGCGCGCTTCGAGTACAATCGCATCCACCGGCCGATGTACCCGCTGGACTGATACGCTCAACGGTTCGCAGACTTCAGCC
>SXGR01635203.1_pt1 | contig 34433 bp, 34 predicted proteins | sample 3174711 | NCBI WGS metagenome assembly SXGR01 (sample SAMN11356860, study PRJNA531348) | freshwater metagenome | isolation source: freshwater sample F1-60 | place: China: Fuxian Lake, Yuxi | collected 2017-12-25 | reverse complement strand
GGAATTCCCGCACATCGGCATCATTGCGCTGACCATGTATGAAGAACAGCAATATATCTTCGATCTGGTCCGGGCCGGCGCGACGGGCTATTTGCTCAAAGACACGGATTCCTCGCAGATCGTGGCGGCGATCCGGGCCGTCTATCGGGGCGAGTCGCTCATCCATCCCTCGGTGGCCAGCAAGATTCTCGCCGAGTTTTCCTTGTTGGCGCAGCGCAAGGGCAAGAAGCCGGGCTGGGTGGAACATGACCTGACGGAGCGTGAAATCACCGTGCTGCGGCTCGTGGCGGACGGGAAGACGAACAAGGAAATCGCCAACAATCTGGATCTGAGCGAGAAGACCGTCAAGAACCACGTGCGGAATATTTTTCACAAGTTGCAGGTCTACGACCGGACGCAGGCGGCGATTCTGGCGATTCGGAAGGGGTTGATCGAACTGGAGCCGCGCCCTTGAGCAACAATGAATGCTGAATGCAGAATGATGAATGGTCGGGATGCGTAGTCATCGGTCATCATTCCGCGTGCATCGTTGTTGCGTTACGCATACCGGTCTTCGTCCCAAGGGAGCGCCGTATTCGAATAGCCCCGCACTTCCCAATATCCCGGACGGTCGTTCTCTAAGAAAATAATTTCCTTCACCCACTTGGCGCCTTTCCAGGCATAGCGCTTGGGGACATGCACGCGCACCGGACCTCCGTGTTCCTTGGGCAGGGGCTTGCCGTTCCATCGCTGGACAAGCAGGACATCGTCATCATCGCAGGCCTCCAGGGGGAGGCTCGTCGAATAGTTGTCGTAGCTGGTGAAATAGACGAATTGTGCGTCCGGCTTGGGTTTGACCAGCTGCATGAGGTGGCGAAAGGCGACGCCCAGCCAGGCGTTGTCGAACGTGCTCCAAGTCGTAACACAATGAAAGTCGGTGACCAGTTCGACTTGCGGCTGGGCCAGGAATTGTTCCCAGGTCCAGGTGATCGGCTGCTCGACGAGGCCACTGACGGTCAGCGCCCACTGATCCAGCGGCAAATCGGGATGAATGCCCAGATCCAGAACCGGCCAGTTGTTGACCCGGTGCTGACCCGGCGGGAGCCCAACTGCCCTGGCGCGGTGGTCTTGCGTCACCCCATCCTCGACCAGCCCGCGTTTGGCCTTGGCCCACTCTTCCTTCTTGGCGATCAGCTTTTCATTTGGTTCTTGCATGGGCATGTCTTTCAGCCGGTGCGCGTGAGCACTGTATCATGGCCCGGTTTTCGCCCGCAATGAATCGAATGCGTCGCGAAGCGCCTGGCGAAGGAGTCCAGGATGGGCCACGAGAAGCCCATCACTGTCTTTTTAACTACGGTGAAAAAAGCACACATGTTTTGTTTTTACAACACACCGTACAGACGGTATGAATATAAATCTTTGTAAATCAATTTGTTATGAATTAAAGACAGAGAATATTTTTGGCATCTATCTTGCTGTATCCTACGCGGGATTGAGGGTATTTTTATGCGTCAGCAACATACCATTAACCATTCGGTTTCCTGCTCCGGTATCGGCCTCCATACGGGCCAGTCCGTGTCGCTGACGCTGAGTCCGGCTCCTCCTGATACGGGCATTTTATTTATCCGGCACCAGAGGGGTGGCACCGTGTCGTTTGGGGCTTCGATCCGCAATCTGATGTCCACCGAACTCTGCACGGCTCTCAGTGCGAACGGGGCTTTGATTAAAACGGTCGAACACCTGCTGGCGGCGTTGGTCGGGGTCGAGATCGACAACGTCTATGTGGAACTGGACGGGGGGGAGATTCCGGCGATGGATGGCAGTGCCGGCGCGTTTGTCCAGTTGATCCGTTCTGCGGGAATCACCCAGCAAGAGCGGTGGCAGCCCTACCTAAAGATATTACGGCCGATCGAGATTGCCGAAGGTGGACGACGGATCGCGATCACGCCTGCGACAACGCCGAGGATTACGTGCTCCGTTCAGTACAATCATCCGATGATCCAGCGGCAGACGTACGAGTATGACTGCTCCGTGGCCTCGTTCGAGCAGGACATCGCCGATGCGCGCACGTTCGCGTTTCTGAAAGAAGTGGAGGCGCTTTGGGCAAGGGGCCTTGCAAAAGGCGGCTCGCTGGAGAATACGGTGGTATTGTCTGAGGACGGCATTGTGAACGAATCCGGCCTCCGTTTCGCCGATGAGTTTGTGCGGCATAAGGTGCTGGACCTGATCGGAGACATGGCCTTGCTCGGGGTTCCGGTTATCGGCCATCTGACCGCCGACCGATCGGGGCATGCGCTCCACACCAAATTGGTGCAAACCATCCTGTCGCAGCCGGACAGCTGGGTGTTGGTCGACTCCCAGGAAGCTCCGGTCGCCCCGCAGCATGTCCATTCACGTCCCGCTCACGTGCCTATTGCGGCTCTGCAAGCCGCTCCCGCAGCCTAAGCCTGTTTCAGCCGCAACGCCTTCTCAAGAACCGACAGTGGTCCTGGTGTCTTGTTTGTGCCGGGAATGTTGGTCGTCGTGGGGAGGGTGTTCTGTATTGAAGGGGCGCCGGGAGCAAGTGGCCTTGCCCCCGGCGCCGTAACCGTGGAGGGGTTACTTCTTTTTCTTCTTCGCTGCCTTCTTCGTTGCCAAAGCGCTCACCTCCTTTCATCGACTCTTGGCGGAAACTGGTCGAAGCGTTTACACCGCCTTCGTTAATGCTTCATCGAGAAGGTCAAACGTATTGGGCCCTACCTTCTTGAACCGCCGGTCCCGCTTGAGCGAGGTGGCCACGGAGGTCAGAGGCGTTTTCCCCTTAATCTGCATGCCTCCCTCAATCAACCGCTGGACCAACTCCTTCGCATGCATTGAGCGCCTCGCTTCACGTAAAATCTGATGGGCGGCCTCGGGCACGCTCATGGTGACATACTTGCTCCGACCCAGGAGGATCTCGCGCGATTGATCGGTGACGTCCATCGGCAGCAGGCGCGGGCCCTTGTCATCGGTGATGATTTGGCTGGACAGGCTGGCGAGCTTGGCCTTGTCGGCTTCCACGCGGTAGAGAGTTTCAGCGAGTTCGAGGTATTTCTTGATCGTGGCGATCTCGTCCTCAAGCCGGCCCCGCTTTTTCTCCAATTCCTGCAGGCGGGTCTTATAGGCATTGATACGCTGTTCAAGGCCGACCAGAATGTCTTTTAGTTCTTCCACAAGCAAGACTCCTTGCGAGCATGCTTGCTTTATAGCGAATCATGAGAGGCTTGTCAAGAAGAAAATGAATGGCAAGTTCACGAAAACATACTGCGATACGGCGCACGTGCTACTTGCGGACATTCCCAGCTAGTACAAGCCGTGAGATTTTTTGCTTTTATCAATCCAAGAGGTTGATTTTCCATGCTTCATGTTACATGGGCTGGGCCATTCAAAGCAATCCGATGGCGCTCGGCCTTGTGCAAAGCGGTCTTGGCCATCGGTTCCATCAAACCGGCACTCGAAAAGAGAAAAAGTCTGTGCTACTGTGCGCGGGGCTACAAGCAAGCGCAGCCCTTGGCAGGCAGGCGCACGGGGATGAGCAGGCTTCAAGGAGCAATACCTGGTATTTCTTACGCGAGGAGGTTCCTGATGAATGGCGCCAAGGTATGGTTTGCAATGAGTCTGTTGGTCTGGCTGCCCCTGGCCGGGTGCGGTGGCTACCATGGAACGGGTGGGCATGGCCGCGGCATGGATACGATGGGCGAGAAAGCGCAACAGGAAGTGGAGGCGCTTGTTGACCAGTCGGTCCAGGATCAGGACAAGGCCAAACGCGCGAAGGCGGTGGTCGGAGACATAATCGAAGAGATCAAGCAATCCTACCAGCAGCAACGCCGATACCATCAGAAGCTATACGAAACGAACGCGAATTACGAGGCGGCTCCGGAGGAGTTCACGAAGATTTTGGACGAGGCGAACAACAGCCGGATGCGCTCGGCCGCGAACATTCTCGGCTTGCGGTTCAAGTTGAAGGACATGCTGACGGCGTCGGAATGGAAGATCTTGTCCGAGGGGATGAACCGTTACCAGAGCCGCTATGGGCATGGGCAAAGCCGGGCCGAGGGACAGGGCGGACACTGAGCCGAATGCCGGGCTATAGGAGCGACGGATCGGGAGGATAGTTCAGGCACACAAGGTCTGTCAGGCGTCCGTGCATCTCGATGGCTGTCAGCGCCGCATGGCTGACGAGCACCTGCCGTATGGTGGCGAGGTCCAACTTGAGATAATGGGCCAGGATCGCGCGCAAGACATCGGCATGGGAGACGAACAGGAGCGGGCCTTCCGAGTGCGTTGCGCAGGCCCGTTCCACCGCGGCTACGGCGCGGTCTTGCACCTCGCGCAATGTTTCGCCCCCTGGCGGGCGGGCTTCGTGGGGCTTGCGGTATAAGTCCTGCCGGATGATCTGATCGGCAAGATCTTTCCAGTAGAGCCCTTCCCAGCGGCCCACGCCGATTTCGGTCAGCCCTCGGTCGATCGTCACCGGGACGTTCGTCGCCGAGGTGAGGACCTCCGCAGTCTGCCGCGCTCGTGCCACCGGGCTCGAGTAGATGGCCCGGATCGGGCGGTCCATCAACAAGCCCGCCAGTCGTTGGACTTGCGCCAGCCCCTGCTGGTTCAGGGGGACGGGCCGCTCGCCCATGATTTGCCCGCTCCGGTTCCAGTCGGTCTCTCCGTGTCGCACCAGAAATATCGTCGGCATAGTGATGGGCAGGGGTCTGTCAGGCCCCCGCGGGAGAGGGTGTCGCTTGGTCCGTGATGTGCACGCGGGTCCAGCTCCGGGCTCCGTCGAGGCTTCGGTACAGTCCGCTCCCGTTCGTCCCCAGGTAGAGTGTCTGCGGGTCTTGCGGGCTCATCACGATGGTTCGGATGTTGAGCGTCTCCAGTCCTTCGTTCATCGCCTGCCAGGTCCGGCCTTTGTCCAGGCTCTTGTGAATGCCGGATCGACCGCCCGCATACAAGACAGACGGATTCACCGGGTCGATCACGAGGCTGCTGATGTACTGGTCGGTCAGGGACTGACCGATGCGGGTCCAGGCCTCGGCTCGATCGGTGCTCATGAAGAGCCCCTTGTTAGTTCCTGCGTAGACTGTGTCGGGCGTTTTCGGGTCGATGGCGATCGTGCTGACGCCGAGGGAGAGGGCAGCATCCAAAATTTCCGGGGGGATCAGGCCGTTGTTCACCTTCTGCCACGAGGCCGTGCCGTCCAGGCTGCGATAGGCGCCGCCGGATGTGCCAGCATAGAAGATATTGGGCCTGGCGGGGTCCATCGTGAGCGTGAACACGATATGGACTTCCTTCATGCCGGCCATCCGCTCGTCCCACAGGCGCCCGCCGTCCGTGCTGCGGAAGACCCCGACCGTCGTGGCGGCATACACGGTTTCGGTGTCACGCGGATCGAAGACGAACCGGTTCACCACGGACACATGCTCCTTCAGCCCCGCATTATGCGCAATCCAGCGCTGCCCTCCGTCTGGGCTCTTGTACACCGCGTCTCCCATCGTGCCCGCGTAGACCGAGGCCGGATGCGCCGGGTCCAGCGCGAGCGAAAGGACTCGATAGGAGCTGAGGTCCGTGGCCATCCGTTCCCAGGAGACGCCGCCGTCGCGAGTTTTGTACACCGACTCATTGGTGGCCACGTAGAGGATAGCGGCGTTGGCGGGGTGCAGTGCGATCGAGACGATGGCGTCGCTTTGCTTGCTGCAGGCGGGAAGCCACCCCAGGGCCAGCAGGACCAACAGTCCGGCGATCCGCTGGAATTGCGCACGTGCGGTCGGTGGCGACCATGCTGGGCCTGACAGGATCGGCATGTCCGGGACCGTGCCATACGACCGGCAAATGAGTCAAGGGCGCGAATCATACCGCGACCCCTCCTGGCAACGGTTGGTGCGCCGCCTGTGCCGACGGGCCCTCAGAGGCGTTGCCGAAAGCGTTCGGCGTAGCCCGTCAGCTCGACGTACCCGGCTCCTGTCAGCGGAATGCCTCGCTGCATGCCGGCGATCCGGGCGGCTCCTTCCCAATAGGTCACCTGGGTGCTGCGGGTCGTGAGCAGCTCCTGGTCGGCGAGTTCCGGGGTCACTTCCAGACTCAGGTCCGCCGACGGAATCGCGATTTTCCATCGAGCCGGATAGCGGGCGCCGCTGAGCCGGCTCGTCCAGGACTCCAAGGTTTCGACACGGACGTCCGATGCCGACAGCGTCTGCACCCGCCCGTCCGGGAGGATCAGGCTTCCGCTGGAGGCAGGATCGATCGTGCCGTCCGCCAGACGCAGCCGGTAGAGCATCACTTCGGTCCGGTTGTCCAACTGGATGCTGAACCAATCCCAGCCGACCTGGTTTGCGCCGAGGTCGCCGGAGCCGAACTCGTGGTCCATCCAACTCCATCCGGTGACCGCCAGGGATTCCCCCGCGACGGTGATGGTGCCCGACGTCGTCAAGCGAGTCAGCGAATAATAATGGGAGGCCTGTTCGGGCGAGGCTCCTTTGCGGCTGACGCCGCCTTGGCCGTGGATGACGGGCGGTTTTTCGGACGCCACCGTCAGGTCCAGCGTAAAATCGTCTCCGGCGGCCTGGAGATGATGGCGATGCGGTTCGGCAGGAGAGGCTTCGGCCTTCCAGCGGTCGATCCAGACGCGGAGTCGTCCATGTTCGGCCCCCGCCTTGCCGAGGCCGGCCCGGCTCAGTTTTTCGGCATACGAAAACCGGGAGCGGTCCAGATCGGTCACGGCCGCATGGGCCAAGTACAGATGGCGGATGGCCCAGCGGGAGGGATTTTCCCGAGCCGCTTCTTGCGCGACCCCTCGTCGGAAAAACGTCAATTGATAGCCGAACCGTCGCCCGCTTTTGGTGGATAGGTGGCCGGTGTAGTACCACCATTCCGTGCGAAACTCCTCATGGGCCCCATGGTCGTGTGGAAAACGATAGACGTATCCGGGCACAGGGTGACGGTAGACTCCCGGCGAGGGCGGTTCAGCGGGGACGGTCGCAGGGCTTGATGCCGGGATGGCCAGCAGGATGCCGGCCAAGAGGCAAGCGAGGAGCGGACACCAACCGGCGCGACCTCGGCGGCCTGGAGAGATGGAATATGACAGACGCCCCTCCCCCTGGTCGGACACCAGCCGACACGACCCGGTGATCGGGCCCATCGGGTACGCCAGGCTTATAACATGCGACGGAAGACCGCGCAAATCTCCTGTATTGAAGAGGGTTTTCTGTATCTCGAGGAGCGTGTCGCATGCCGGTGCGCTGTTGACTTTGCAAACAGCCTTCGGCTATCGTGAGGCATGCCAATTGATCCAGGGCGCGCCCCCTCCGGCGAGGATACGGAATTTCATGTGCCGGAACACATTCCAGTCTTCCCTCTTCCCGACGTCGTGTTTTTCCCCAAAACCTACCTGCCGTTGCACATCTTTGAGCCTCGTTACCGCGAGATGGTTGCCGACGCGGCGGTCGGGGGCCAGTGCGTCGGGATGGCGCTGCTGAAAGAGGGCTGGGAGGATGACTATTACGGGAATCCACCGATTTTTGACGTGGGCTGTGTCGGGCGGCTGGTGAGTGTGCAGCCGCTGCCGGACGGCCGGTTCAATATTCTGTTGCACGGCCTGTCCCGGTTTGAGATCGGCGAGCAGTTTTATGAGAAAAGCTACCGGCAGGCCAGGATCCGGCTCATACCGAACGAGGGGGCGGTGAGCCTGGAACCGGCCATCAGGGCGGTGCTGGTGCGGCTTCTGGATACCTACCTGCACTCAGGCGATGACGGGCATCAGCGGGAATGGTTGTTGCGCCAAGCGGTGGACGATGAGGCGCTGGTCAACAGTCTGGCCGGCTGCCTCGATCTGACCCCGCTCGAAAAACAGTTTCTGATGGAGGCGGACAGTCTGCATCAGCGGGCCCGCCGGCTTAACAATTTGCTGGAGTTCAAGCTGCAGGAGCGTGGCGGCGTGAAAGGCTGGGGGTGATGGAGCAATCGGTCGCCATTGACGTGTCCAAGTTGGGCAAGACGTATGACGGCGTCGCCGCCATCCAGGATCTCTCGTTCCAGATCCGGACGGGGGAAATCTTCGCCCTGCTGGGGCCCAATGGGGCCGGCAAAAGCACGACCCTGCGGATCCTGATCACCCTTCTGCGCCCGACTTCCGGCCAGGCGACGGTGCTGGGGCATGATGTCGTTCGGGATGCGGATCACGTGCGCCGGCTGATCGGCTACGTGCCCCAAGAGCGGGCCATCGATCGCTTTCTCACAGGACGTGAGCATCTGCTGCTGCTGGGCGACTTGTACCACCTGTCCAAAGAGGAAAGCCTCCGCCGCATTGCGGAACTGCTCAAACTGGTGGATCTGGAAGGCAAGGCGGATCAGCCGGCCAAGACTTATTCAGGCGGGATGAAGCGGAAACTGGACATCGCCTGCGGACTGTTGCCGAATCCCAAGATCCTCTTCTTGGACGAACCGACGCTGGGGCTGGACGTCCAGAGCCGTCTCCGCATTTGGGACTATGTCCGGCAACTCAGGCAACGGGGCATCACCGTCGTGATGACGACCAACTATCTCGACGAGGCGGACCAGTTGTGCGATCGGCTGGCCATCATCGACGGGGGGCATATCAAGGCGTTGGGCTCACCGACGGAGTTGAAATCAGGCTTGGGCGGGGACATCGTGTCCGTGACCGTCGGCTCGGCGGCGCTGGCACGGGTGGAGCCGCTGGCCGCTGCGCTCAAGGGGCTCCCGTCCATACGAGCGATCAGCGCCAAGCCAACGGGGCTGGACATTCGGGTGGAATCTCCCGAAAAGGCCTTGCCGGCTATCTTGGAGGTGGCCAACCGGCTGGCTTGTCCGGTGGAATTCATCGAGTACCACCGGCCAAGGTTGGACGATGTCTTCGTGGCCCACACGGGCCATGCCATCCGTGAGGAATTTCCCGCAGCCGAGGAAGAGGCATAGCTGTATGAACGAATACCGACAGGAAATTGCCGCGCTCACGATGCGCTGGGTTCGCCGGCTGAGCCGTGAAAAGTTCAGCATGTTGTTCACGCTGATTCAGCCGATGTTGTTCTGGTTGATTTTTTTCGGCAACCTCTTCCAGCGCGCCGCCGACGTGCAAGTGGTTCAGGCGCCCAATTACATCAGCTTCCTCACGGCGGGCGTTGTGGTGATGACGGTGCTCAACAACGGGCTGGCGGGCGGAGTGGACCTGCTGTTCGACAAGGAAAACGGGTTTCTGGAGCGGCTGATGTCCACGCCCATCCACCGGACCTCCGTGATCCTGAGCCGGTTTCTCTTCGTGACGACGGTGACCTCGCTGCAAGTCCTGGTGATTCTGGGCGTGGCCTTTCTGTTCGGCGTCACGCCGGCGACCGGCTTCTTCGGTGTGGCGGTGATCCTGCTCATCGGGATGCTGTTTGGTGTGGGGCTGACGGCCATTTCCATGGCCATGGCCTTCTCGGTCAAAAGCCACGGGGATTTCTTCTCCGTGCTCGGCTTTCTCTCTCTGCCCATGATTTTTCTCAGTTCGGCCTTGGTCCCGCTGTCCGCCATGCCCAAGTTCATGGCCATGTTGGCGGTGCTCAATCCGATGACCTGGGCCATCGACGCGATCCGGCCGTTGATTCTGACCGGATGGGCGGACGCTCTCCGGCCGTTGGCCATTGTACTGCTGATCATGGTGGCCTTCGACGCGCTGTGCCTGTATGGGAGCGCGAAGGCGTTTCGCCGTGCGATCGGATGACAGAAGAATCTGTGCCGCGTGACACCCGCCTCGTGACCGGTCAGGCGGCCGACGAGTATCGAGGGACGAGAGGCGAACGACGCACGATGCCGACCGGCGAGAACCAGATTAAAGCGCTGATCCGGCTCCTGTCCGACGAGAACGAACGGATTGTCAAGACGATCACCGGCAAGCTCATCGAGATCGGCAACACGGCCGTCCCCCTGCTTCAGGAGGCCGAGATCGAGCAGCCGGAGATGGCCAAGCGTATCGAGGGGGTGCTCGATGAGATTCGCGGGAAGCGGCTGGAGGAGGAGCTCCATGCGCTCGTCTCCGCGTCCGACGATGGCGTGGATCTGGAAACCGGCGCGTTTCTCATCGCCAGGTACGCCTATCCTAACCTAGACGTGCCGACCTACCGGGCCCAGCTCGCCGCCCTGTCGGCCGAGGTGCGCGAACGGATGGGCGTGCGGGTCTCCGGCGAAGAAGCGGTGAAGACGCTCGGCCGATACCTGTTCGCCGAGCAGGGCTTCCGCGGCAATACCAGGAACTACTACGAAACGGACAACAGCTATTTGAACCGAGTGCTCGATCGGCGGACGGGGATTCCGATCAGCCTGTCCCTGGTCTACCTGCTCATCGGGTGGCGCTTGGGACTCCCCTTGGCGGGGGTGGGCATGCCGGGACATTTCCTGGTCAAGTACGAGTCGGAACGGTACAAGGTGTTCGTGGATTGCTTCAACGGCGGCGCGTTGCTGACCGAGAAGGACTGCGCGCGTTTCTTGATGCAGGCCGGGTATGGATTCGAAGAGCGGTACCTGGCCAAGAGTCCGTCCAGGGCCATTCTGGTTCGGACCCTCAAGAACCTCATTGCCATCTACCGCAAATTGGATGAGACGGTGAAAGAAACGCGGCTGACCCGCTTCATCGAGGTGCTGGACGGCAGACCCAAGGGGTCAGAAGGAGCGGATCAGGAAGAGGAATGCGGGCCCTAATGTCTACCCTTCGTTCGAGAACCGGCCGGTAGTGTCGAGCCGCCGATTCTGCTTCACAGGCGCACCGTCATCAAGTCACGGCCCACCGTAATCCGGCCGTCGAACCGGCGTCCGGCTTGCCGCGCGACGTCGCGGGATTCCGCAATCGGATAAAAGTGCGACAGGATCAGGCGTTTGACGCCGGCCTCCTGCGCCACCCTGCCGCAGTCTCCCGCGTGCATATGGCCGGGGCCAGGGCGGTTCTCCGGAAATGAACAATCCAAGACGGCCGCATCCGCCTTGCGGCAGAGCGCGAGCAAGCCGTCGCAATACATCGCATCGCCCGAGTAGGCCAGCGTCTTCCCGCCGTAGCGCACCCGATATCCCAGACAGTGCAGCCGAGGACTGTGCGCCACCGTGCGCGCGGTGATGTGGGTCTTGCCGATGCGAAAGCTCCGGTCGGCCACTTCGCGGATCGTCGTGTGAAATTGGGCGGTCCCAAACCCGGGGACGGTGTGCAACATGACGCCGAACAGTCGCTTCGTGCCGCGCGGGCCGATGATCGTCAGGTCCTCGCGTCTGCCGACATGCTTGGCATGGTAGACCGCATCGAAGAAAAAGGGAATAAAGTCTGCGAAGTGATCGGCGTGGAAATGCGAAAACAGGATATGGGTGATCCGATGCCGGTCCGTGCCGCTCTTGATGAGGTTCATGAGAGTGCGGGGCCCGAAGTCCATCAGGAAGAGCCGGTCCGTCCGGACCAGGTATCCGGCGGCGGCGCGGGCGGGATGGACGTTGGTGCCGGAGCCGAGGATGGTCAGGCGCATCACGCGAGCGGGAACCCCCGTCCCCATCGGCCGCTGAAGACGAACGACCCGATCGGCGTGCGAATTTGCGGGGCCGACTCGCGCTGTCGCAAATGGGGGGTGGGAGCGCGGTCGCGATCGAACTTGCCGGCCACGGACACCAGCAGCGCCGGCGCGTGTTTGGCCCGGACCTGATGGCCTTCCACGAGACAGCCGAGCAAACGGTCGTATTCCTCCGGGGCGTCGTTTGTGGCCACAAGGAAACTCCAGGGCCGCTCGTGGGCGCTGGAAGGCGCCCGGCGCGACGCTTCGCATAGACTCTGCGGCGTCTCGGGTGTCATGCTCCGGTCGGAGAAGGCCAACGGACTCCATCGCCGACGGAGGATCTCGTGGATCGGATGGTCGGGGGTCGCCGGTTTTCCCATGACGAAGCTCCGTAGCTGCCCGCCCTGCTAGGCCGGTTTCTCCAGGAAGCTGTCGCGGATGCGGAGTAGCAGGGCCCGGAGCTGGTCCGCTTCTTTTTTCGTCACCGCCCGCTCGAAGCGGGGACGCAAGAACGAGATGTGCGCCGCAAAGGTCTTGCGGAACAGCGCCTCGCCTTTGCCCGTCAGCGTGATCTTGGTGCACCGCCGGTCCCCGGTCACGGCATCCCGCAGGATGAAGCCCTTGGCTTCCAGCCGGTCCAGCACGCCGGTCAACGTGCCCTTGGTGACCAGGGTGCGGGCGGACAGCTCGGAACAGGTCAGGCCGTCGGTATCGCCGAGGGTCGCGATGACGTCGAACTGGGACGGGGTCAGCCGAAGGGACCGGATATGGCGGTTGTCTTCGCGCCAGAAGGCCAGATAGGCTTCGGCCAGCGGCCGCACCACCTTCAGATAGGGGTCGTCCTGGAGGTCCGGAAGGTCGGGCATGCGCACATAGTAGTCCTAGTTAGGATCAATGTCAAGCGCAAAGCGGAGGCGGGCGTTGACGGCGTCCGCAACGACCCCCTATGATGCGCCGATGATGCGCGTACAGAACCAGCAGGGCCAGGCGAATGTGACCGCGGTGTTCACCCTGATCGGCCTGGTCGTCGCGGCGGTCTGGGTGTGGAAGCGGACGCCGCCCGAGATCCAGGACCGGGTCCTCGATCAGGCCCTGCCGCTGGCGCTGCTGGGGCTTGCCGGCGCGCTGCTCTTGTGGCTGGGAGTCAGGAGGATTCGTCGTTCCCGACAGACCAGCCGGGAGCGGGCGCGGCTGATCGGCCTGTTCCGGCAAGCCACCGCGACGCAGCAACGGCTCGATCTGGCCTTTGCCCTCGTCGAGTTGAATGGATACCGGCCGGAGGGGCTGGAGCCGGTCGCGGCGCCGATGGCCGAACTGTTGATGCACACCCTCAAGACGGCCTTGGGCGACAAGCAGCACCGTGTGCGGGGGATGGCCGCCAGTCACCTGGGGGCGTTGCGGGCGACGGAGGCGATTCCCTTGTTGTTGCTGGCGCTGGAGGACGACCATGCCTATGTGCGGGCCAGCGCGGCGCTGGCCTTGGGGCGGATGCGGGCGGCTGAGGCGAAGCAGAAGCTGACGGCTGTGATGCAGGACGACTGGGACCAAACGGTCCGCAGCCGGGCGCGGGAAGCGCTGGAGCGGCTGGCGTGACCGGCGATCAGCCGGCGTTTTCGTGATCCGATGGGGCGTCGGCGCTCCAGTCGATGGCCAGGATTTCCGGCGGGCAGCTCCAGCGGAGGGGGAGAAGCGACCAACCGAGGCCGCGATTCACATAGAGCCGGTGACGGTTCTGTCGGTAGTGACCGTGTACTCGTCCCCGACAGCCGTATGGAAGCCAGGACGGAGGAATGAGCGGCGGGCGCCACTGGCCTCCATGGCTGTGGCCGCAGAGGATCAGATCGACCGCATGGCGGTGGTCCAGATGGTCGAGCACGTTCGGGGCGTGAGCCAGCAGGACGGTAAAGCGGCCTTTGGTCCGTGGCGGGATGCACGTGAGATCGGCCCGGTGCAACGAAGGATCGTCCAGGCCGACGATCCCCAATTCGCCCCCTTCCGTCGGGACGAACATGGTTTGGTTGACCAGCAGGTGCAGCTTGTGCCGGTCCGCCAGTGCGGTGAACTGATCCACGGGGACGCCGCTGTAATGGTCGTGGTTTCCCAGGGTGAGGAAGACGGGAGCCAGGCTTCTCAGCCCGGCGAGGAACTGGAAGAGATGGGGCAGCCCGTCTGAGACATTCAGGAGGTCTCCGGTCACGAAGATCCAGTCCGGCTTCAGCCCGGCGATCGTCCGGAGAACGGAGTCATGGCGCGCATGGTAGCGGTCCAGGTGCAGGTCGCTGATCTGCACGGCCCTGCGACCGGCCAAGGGCGTATGGTGACAGGTGATACGGGTGACCTCCGCCCGGGCATGGCCGGCCTCGGAATCGGGAAACCGGTTGAAGAGGCGGTGGAAGGGCAGAGAAATCCGGTGGGCCAGCGCAAGTCGGAGCCGTCTGTGCCAGCTGAGCGGAAACTTGATCATCCGGAAATCCTATTCAAGTCGGCCCGGTCCGGGGCGGTAAAGCGGTAGCCCTTGTCGTACAGGAGGCCCATGCTGGTCATGAGGATGTCGAGCCCCCCGGTTTTCCGCACGGCGTCGAAATGAGCGGTGAGGACGGCCACCTGGGTCGCCGAGGCGTCGCCCGGGTGGAATGAGAGGCCGAACGACTCCAGGATGTCCTGTAACTCGCGTTGGCTGTACCGTCCGTCGTCGTTTCCGTCGCCCACCAGCGCAAATTCGTAGAAGGTGAGGCTGAACGACAGGGCGGATTGGGTCCGGTTGAAATCTTCCCTCGCGGCATCCAGCCTGCCCGGGTACCGAGACGGGCAGTCCGAAGTCTGGGCGGACCCGTGATCCACCGCACGTGCGGGATGGAAGGAGACGCCAAGCACCGGTGGCGCCGGCTTTTTGCGTTGCTGGCGATAGAACCATTCGGTGCACGTTTGGGCCTGGGCAAAGCCTGCCTTGTCGATCTGAATCTGCCGCCGGATATGGGCGGTGAAGGACGCGAACACGTTGTCCGGCTCGACGGCGAGGCGTGCGGCATGGGACGGGGCTGCTGCGCCCATCGCGCCGCAGAGGAACGCGAGGATGGCATAAACCGTGATGGCGATCCGAGGCGTCATGGCGGCGACAGCGGAGCCTCCTGATGTGTGTGGCACTCTGAGTATACCACGGGCTATCTGCGTCTGCCTGCTTACGTAAGGCCTGTACAAGGAGGATCGAGGAACCACCATGGCCCCTGAACAGTCCCTTCCCTTTCTCACTGCAACGGTGCCGGGCATCGGGGGAATGATCCGCACGACGCCGGACGACTTTCGGGTCGAGGAGCGCCCCCTGTATCTGCCCTGCGGCCAGGGAGAGCATCTGTATCTGTCCGTCACCAAGCGGGGGTTGGCCACGCCTCAGATGGTGGACTGGTTTTCATCCCGCTTGGGCGTGAAGGCCCGGTGCATCGGCGTGGCCGGTCTCAAGGATGCCCGAGCCGTGACGACCCAGATGGTGTCCGTGCAGGGCGTGGCCGAGGACCGGATCGCCCGACTGCCTCCCGACGAGCATCTTCTGTCGATCAGGGTGTTGGGGCGCCATCGGAACCGTCTTCGGACCGGACACCATGCGGGCAACGGCTTCCGGCTGGTCATCCGCGGGGTGCGTCCCGGCGCGGCCGATTCCGTGCCGGCGATTCTCGACCAGTTGGGGAAACGCGGCCTGCCCAACTATTTCGGGCCGCAGCGACAGGGGCGGGACGGACTCAATTATTCGACGGGAGCCGCGCTGCTCGTGGATCCGGCCCGCCGCGCCACAATGCCCAAGCCCAAACGGCTCTGGTACCTGCACGCGTATCAATCGTTTCTCTTCAACCGGATTGTGGCCCGCCGGATAGACCGCCTCGACCGGGTGCTCGCCGGAGACTGGGCCATGAAGCATGAGAACGGCGCCTGTTTCCCGGTGGAGGATGAAGGCGCGGAGCAGCCGCGGGCGGAGGCCTTTGCGATCAGTCCGACCGGCCCTCTGTTCGGTTCACGGGCTCCCTGGGCGTCGGGGGCGCCGGGAGAGATCGAGCGGGCCATCGTGGCGGAACAGGGGACGACGCCGGAGGCGCTCAGCGAAGCGGCGGCGGCCTGCGGCTTTCGCGGCGAGCGGAGGCCCCTGCGGGTGCCATTGGAGGGGTTGGACTGGTCGCTGGAGAAAGACGTCCTGATTCTGTCCTTTGTCCTGCCTCCCGGCTCCTATGCCACCAGCCTGCTGCGCGAAGTGATGAAAACCGGCAGCCCCGACGCCGGCGTCTAGCGGACGCTAGGCCCCCTTATTACAAAACCCTCTTCGACGGACTTCAATTTCTACTCGGGAGAACATTCGGCAGGGACAGGTCCGCCGGTGGCCTGTCCCTGACACTCTCTCCCCTCTCTATTTTGGCCCAGGATGGAACGGCTGCTCGCTGAGGCGAATGGCCAACCGGCTGGCTCAGGAAAGCCACCAATCACCAACGCATCATGCCGCTGCCGAATGCGCGCGCTGTTCGTCATTCGAGACGGTTTGCACATCGGGACGCGCTGATCCGGCCGTGGACGGCAAAGCAGGCGCCCCAGTGGTATGATGGGGACCATAATGGCGTAGGGCTGTGGGAGGCAGCCGAGCCATGGTCAATACACAGGAAACGGTCCTTCTCCAGGGCCATATCATCGACTCCCTCATCCTGGCCAAGGTTCTTGACGCGATCCTCATGCTGGGCGGGGCCTTCGATCTGCTCGACGTGCAGATCGGAAGTCAGCGCGACCAGCCGTCACGGGCCCGAATCCTCATCCGGGCCCCCTCCGGCCAACAGCTCGCGGATATCCTGCAGGCCATCCAGCCTCACGGCGCGCGGGTCGAGCGGGAATCGGACTGTTGCGCCGAGCCGGCGCCGGCGGACGGAGTCCTCCCTCCCACCTTTTACGCTACGACCCATCTGCCGACCCAGGTCAGGCTCGGCGGGCAATGGATCGACGTCGAGGGCATTGAAATGGATGTGGCGATACGGGTGGGGGATTCAGCCGCAACGGCCCAGGCGGTTCCCATGGGGCAAGTGCGGCAGGGGGACCGGGTCGTCGTCGGGCGGGAGGGCGTCCGAGTCCTGCCGCTGGAGCGGCCCAAGGAGCGCGACATCTTCAGCTTCATGCAGGCCCAGGTGTCGTCCGAGCGGCCCAACCGGCATATCATCGCGGACATCGCCGGCCGCATGACAGCCCTGCGCGAGGGCTACCGGGAGGCGCGCAGCGGAGGCCGTCCAGACAGCCTGGTGTTGCTGGTGGGAGGTCCGGCCATCGTCCATGCAGGCGGCCGCGACGCGTTGACCTGGCTCATCGAGTCCGAGTTCATCCACGTGCTCTTCGGGGGCAACGCTCTGGCGGCGCACGACATGGAGGCGCACCTCTACGGGACGTCGCTCGGCTACGGCCTCTCGGCCGGCCGGGCCGTGCCGCATGGCCACGAACACCATCTGCGCACGATCAATCGCATCCGGGCGATCGGCAGCATCGAGAAGGCGGTGGCGTCGGGAGTCATCACCGGCGGGATCATGGCGGCGTCGGTCCGTCACGATGTCCGCATGGTCCTGGCCGGCTCCATTCGAGACGACGGGCCTCTGCCTGGCGTGATCACGGATTCGGTCCAGGCCCAGGCGGCCATGAGGGATGCCTTGCCGGGGGTGAAGCTGGCGCTGCTGGTGGCCTCCACCCTGCACGCCGTCGCGACGGGGAATCTGCTGCCGGCCACGGTGCCCACCGTCTGTGTGGACGTCAACCAGGCGGTGCCCACCAAGCTGGCCGATCGGGGCAGCTTTCAGGCGGTCGGGCTCGTCATGGACGCCGCGTCTTTTCTCCGGGAACTGGCGCGGGAGTTGGGGTGGAAGGGATGAGCCGTTTTCTCGTCTGCCCGCCAGACTATTTTTCCATCGACTACGAGATCAATCCCTGGATGCGCCTGTCCAACCGCGTCCAGCCGGACCGCGCGCGGCTCCAGTGGCAGGGGCTGATGAAAGTGCTTGCCGACAAGGTCGGCGCTACATTGGAGCGGATGGCGCCGGCGCCAGGCCTGCCGGATATGGTGTTCACGGCGAATGCCGGATCGGTGCTGGGCCGAAAGGCCGTGCCGAGCCGGTTCCGGCATCCGGAGCGCCGGCGGGAGGAGCCGTTCTTCGAACAGTGGTTCCGGGCCCATGGGTACGACGTGGTGACGCTGGAGGAGGGGCTCTATTTCGAGGGGGCAGGCGATCTCCTGGGCTTTCCCGATGCCTGGTTCGGCGGGTATCGCCAGCGCAGCGACATCCGGTCCTACGCCAGCTTGAGCGAGCTGTTCGGACGGGAAATCATTCCGGTCGAACTGGTGGACCGCCGGTTCTATCACCTCGATACTTGCTTCTGCCCGCTCAGCGGGGGAACATTGCTCTACTACCCCCCCGCGTTCGATCTCTATGCCCGGAGGGTCATCGAGGATCGGATCGGCCAGGACCTGTGTGTGGCGGTGCCTGAGTCGGAGGCGCTCCGCTTTGCCTGCAACGCCGTCTGCGTGGGAAAACAGGTCGTGCTTCCGGAGGGGTGCGCCGAGACAATGGCGCGGCTCGCAGCCCGCGGCTATGAGCCCTGCCCGGTTCCTCTCGATGAATTCATGAAGGCGGGCGGCTCAGCCAAGTGCCTGACGCTGGCGCTGGACCAGAAGGCAGGTGAAGGGTGACAGGTGAAGGGTGATGAGTGAAAAGTTCAGATAATCAGCCCGCTACGCATCACTGATCCCCCATCACTTCTTTTTACGCAACAGCCACGATACATAGAGTCCGGCGACGGCGATCGTGACGAGGTCGATCGTCAGCAGCAGCCGGCTGACGATCCCGCCGGTGACCGCTTCCCCGCTCAAGATGAAATGAAAGCCCAGGAACTCCGGCGGCTGTCCTGGCCGGCTTTCCCAGGGCGGGAACAATCCCGCCAGAACCAGCAGGGCAGCCATGGCATAGAGCACCGGCAGGTTCATGTCTTCCGTTGCCGGTCCGGCCCTGGCCGTCCGGTCAGGGGTGAGGAATGGGCTGGTCACCGGCTTGCCGCAGCCGATGCAGAACCGGCTGGCTGGGGGGAGTGCCTGTCCGCAGGCGGGGCAGTTCACAGGGGCCTCACGATGCGCCCAGGTCTTGGGCGGAAGGTTGCACGTCCAGGGTCAATCAGCTAGAGTACCGCATCCGATACTGCGGCAGGGAACAGTCAAGCCGGTTCTGATACGGCATTGTATCGGATTGCGCCATCGGCTGTGAAGCGAGAGCGGCGGTCCTGTTGTTGTGCCTGAGCGTCGAGTCTGCCCAGAGAGCCCAGCGCACTTTGACTAGGTCATCCCAGCAAGCCACCCGGCGCGGCGATGCTTCCACCCCCTCTCGGCAGCGACCGATCTCTCGCGAGGCGTTCCGGGGCTGCCTCGCCTGTCTCTTACCGCCGTTGTTGAACTGAGGCCTTGGTATGGGGAAGCTCGTGGAGCAGGCACAGGACGCAGGGCAGGATCAGCCGTCGGCTATCCGACGCGTCGGGGTGATCGGCGCCGGCGCTTGGGGAACGGCCTTGGCCAGGCACCTGGCCAATAAAGGACTGCCGGTCATGCTGTGGGCCTATGAGCCGGATGTCGTGGCATCGATCAGCGGGCAGCGGGAAAACAGGCGGTTCCTGCCCGGCATCGCGCTGCCCCCTTCGCTGTCGGCTACCGGCTCGCTGGCCGACGCGATGCAGGACTGCGACTGGCTGCTCTTTGCCGTGCCGTCCCATGCGGCCCGACCTGTCTTGCAGCAGATGGGGCGACTCATTGCCCGTCCGGTTCCGGTGGTCAGCGCCACCAAGGGCATCGAGGAAGGCACGTTGAAGGTCATGACGCAGGTGATGCACGATGTCTTGCCCGCGGGGCTGCACCCGATGTGCGCGGTGCTGTCCGGCCCCAGCTTTGCGGCGGAGGTCTGCCGCGATCAGCCGACGGCCGTGACCCTGGCTTGCCGCGACGACCGGGCGTGCCGGCTCCTGCAAGCCTCGCTGATGACGCCTCTGTTCCGGGTCTATGCGGGTCGGGATGTCTTGGGCGTCCAACTCGGCGGAGCCCTCAAGAACGTCATGGCGCTGGCGGCCGGCATCGTCGACGGGCTGGGCTTGGGGCATAACGCGCGCGCGGCCTTGATCACCAGGGGCTTGGCGGAGATGAACAGGCTCGGAGCGGCCATGGGGGCTGACCCCAGGACGTTCTACGGACTGTCGGGGATCGGGGATCTGGTCCTGACGTGCACGGGTTCGCTCAGCCGCAACCATCAGGTGGGCATGAGACTGGGCCGCGGCGAACGGCTCGACGACATTCTCAAGGACATGCAGGCGGTGGCCGAGGGGGTCAGGACGTCGCATGCCGCCTTGGGGCTGGCCGAACGGCACGGCGTGGATATGCCCATCGTCCGCGAGGTCTGCGCGGTCCTGTTTGAGAACAAGTCCTGCGCCAAGGCCGTGACGGACCTCATGGAGCGGGCCGCCAGAGGGGAGGCGGAGGCCTCGCCGACGGGCGATCGTTCATAACGGAACCGATACGCATGGATCACAAGCGGCTGACACAATTACTGCAGGGTCTACGAGCAGGCAAGCTCGACGTGCCTCGTGCGGTTGCGCGTTTGCGGAGCCTCCCGTTCGAAGCACTCGGCTTTGCCTCCCTGGATCATCACCGCTCGATCCGGCAGGGCTTTCCGGAGGTGATCCTCTGTGAGGGGAAGACCAAGGCGCAAGTCGTGGCGATTGCGCGGGGCCTCCTGAAGAAAGGCGGGCCGCTCCTGGCCACGCGCGCCGAGCCCGAGATCGCCAAGGCGCTCGTCCGGCTCGACCGCCGCGCGGTCTATTCCGAGTTGGCGCGGACCGTGGTCGTCCAGCCGCGCAAACCGGCTGCCAAGGGAGACATCCTGATCGTCACCGCGGGCACCGCCGACATTCCGGTCGCCGAGGAGGCGCGGATCACGGCGGAGGTGATGGGGAGTCGAGTGGAAGTCCTCTACGACGTCGGCGTGGCTGGGATCCATCGACTGCTCAGTCGGACGCATCGGCTGCAGCGCGCGCGTGTGCTCGTGGTGGCGGCCGGGATGGACGGGGTGTTGCCCAGCGTGATCGGTGGATTGGTCGATCGGCCGGTGGTGGCGGTGCCGACCAGCCGAGGCTACGGGGCGAGCTTCGGCGGACTGGCGGCCTTGCTGACGATGCTGAATTCCTGCGCGGCCGGGGTCGGCGTCATGAACATCGACAACGGGTTCGGGGCCGGCTGTCTGGCGCACCGCATCAATATGCTGGGGGAGAAAGTTTGAAAGTCTTAGAACTTGACGGACTTGACGACTTGAGAGACTTTCCGACTCGCGTTATCTCACTTCCAACGTGCCCCGCCTAGGCCAGGAGACCATCTGGGTGCGGGGGCCCTTCTCGCCGACGGCCAGAAGTTTTGCGCGCACTTCGTAACTGTATGTCCCCTGCTCCGCGGTCTTCTGGTTTTGGTCTAGCCCGTCCCAGGTCAGCGTGACGGCCAGCTGAGGCTTGGGTTTGGATTCGGATGATGGACCCTGGTTGGGCGGGGACGGGTCCGCGGCGCCGACCGGCTGCCGGTTCGACAAGAACCGCATGGACCGCTTCGAAGGCGAACTGATGAGCGAGGACACTTCCAGGATGGTTGCGCCGTCCAGATCTTTGGGTAACTCGATCTCGATGGCGATGTTCAGGGGACCGTCCTGGAACGAATAGGAGATGGGCCAGGGGGTGATCGAAAGGATCCTCAGGTCCGGTTGCGGCCGGTAGGGCGCCTTGCGTTTGGCCTCCGCCGATCCGGAAGGGATCAGCAGCAGGAACGAGAGGCAACAGAGGAGCAAGGCCGGCGGAATGACGGAATTGGTCTGCGGGCAACTCGGTCTGGTCTGTCGGTGGAGAAGTGATGCCATGGTATAGAGCGAGGCGCCTCGTCTGGGTTGCCGGAGCCGGGCAAGGTCTGTACGCAAGCCGCTTGTGGATAGCATAGGGGGGCGGGACTGTCAACCGGAAGCCGGGCGGCGGCGATTGCCGACCGTTCGGGCCATAGGCTAAGATGGCACGGTCCCGCAGTTCGCGAGGAGACGGAGAGCAACGTGACACACCTGCATTGCGACTGTTTTTCCGGGGTCAGCGGCGACATGCTGCTGGGCGCGCTGGTGGACGCGGGGTTGCCGCTCAAGGACTTGGCGCGTGGCCTCAAGTCCGTGCGCGCCGGCGAATATGTCTTGCGGGCGAAGCCGGTGATGCGGGGCAGTCTACATGCCACGAAGGTGGACGTCGTCATCCGGCGGGGCGTTGCCGCCCCGTTGTCGTTGAGCCAGATCCGGCGCACCATTGCATCCGGCCGGCTGCCGGTCTCGGTAAAAGAGCGCAGCCTGGATGTCTTCGAGCGGCTCGCAAAGGCGGAGGGGCTGGCGCATCGGGTGCCGCCCGCGAAGGTCCACTTTCACGAGGTCGGGGTGGTGGATTCGCTCGTCGACGTGGTGGGGACCCTGCTGGGGTGCCATCTCCTCGGCGTGACGCACGTGACCGCCTCGCCGATCAATGTGGGGGCGGGAATGATCACGAGCGCGCATGGCGCGCTGCCGGTCCCCGGTCCTGCCGTCGCGGCCTTGGCTCGGTCGGCGCCGGTGTACAGCGCCGGTCCCACGCGCGAATTGGCGACGCCGACGGGGGTCGCGCTGCTGCTGGCCCTCGCACAAGACTTTTGCCCCTTGCCTCCCATGATGCCCACCTCCGTCGGGTATGGCGCAGGTGCGGCCGACCCCCATGGCTGGCCGAATGTGCTGCGCGTCTTTCTGGGCGAGGACCGGACGTCCGCCCTTGGTTGCGCCGAGACGATCGTCCAAATCGAGACGAACCTGGACGACCTGAACCCCCAAGCCTATGAGACCGTGATGGAACGGCTCTTTGCGGCCGGGGCTCTGGATGTCACGCTGACCCCGGTCATCATGAAGCGCGGACGTCCCGGCATCACGTTGACCGCCCTGGCCCAGCACGATCAGGCCCAAGCGGTGGCGGGGGTGGTCTTGCGCGACACCACCACGCTGGGCATCAGGATGCAGGAAGTCGGCCGGTTGATTTTAGCCCGGCGCATCCGGAAGGTTCGCACAGCCGGGGGCCTGGTGCGGGTCAAGGTGGCTCAGGCCGGAGCGGGCCGCGAAAAAGCGGCGCCCGAGTACCGGGACTGCCTGCGGATCGCGGAGCGGACCGGCAGGCCGGTGCGCGAAATCATGGATGAGGCGGCGCTTGCGTTCCGCATGCGCAAAGCAAAAGCACGAAGTCACAAGTGATGGACGGGATGCCACAAGGGAAATTTATCGTTTATCACTTATCGTTTCGCACATGGAATCTTCCGTGACCGCCCTGCTCTACGTCCTGCTGTTTTTGGTTTCCGTGGCGGTCACACTGGGCGGCTGCGCACTCTTTACGAACGGCATCGAGTGGTTCGGCAAACGCCTCAAGGTGCCGGAAGGGGCGATCGGGAGTATCTTTGCCGCCGTCGGCACCGCCTTGCCGGAAACGTCCATTCCGGTGATTGCGATCTTTTTCGGCACGGGACAGGAGCGGACGGAAGTCGGGCTTGGCGCGATCCTGGGCGCTCCGTTCATGCTCAGCACCTTAGTGTTGCCGATCCTGGCCGGCTTGTTGGTGCTCTATGCCGGCTTGGGCAAGCGCCAGCCCCAGTTCAAGTTGCATTACGGGGAAGTCCGGACCGACCTGCTCTTCTTTCTGACGGCCTATGGCCTGGCGATCGGCTGCGCCTTTGTGCCCTCGCGCCCCCTACATTATGTCACGGTCGGCCTCCTGGTGGTCCTGTATGGCTTCTACATGAAAATCAAGTTCAGCGGCGACCAGGAAGGCGGAGAGGGCTTGGCCCCCCTGTTGTTTGCCCGCCGGTCTGCCGTCCCCTCCTATGGGGCGATTGCCGCTCAGGTGGCAGTCGGCATGGCTGGATTGGTCGGCGGCGCGCACCTGTTCGTCACGGCGGCCAAGGCGATGGCGGCCGCCCTGGACGTCTCTCCCCTGTTGCTGGCCCTGCTGATTGCGCCGCTGGCCACCGAGCTGCCGGAAATGTCCAACAGCTTTCTCTGGCTCTACCAGAAGAAGGATACCTTGGCGGTCGGCAACGTGACGGGCGCGATGGTCTTTCAAGGAACCTTCCCCGTGTCGCTGGGGTTGCTCGGCACCGATTGGTCGCTGGCTTCCTCCGCGTTGCTCACGATGGAGCTGGCGATGGTCGCGGTCGGGATGAGCCTGGCGCAATTGTTTTGGGGCGGGCGGTGGAGGCCCTGGCTGCTCGGGAGCGGGGCGATCCTCTATCTGGGGTTTATGGTCTTTCTCTATGGGCGTTGAAGTGCGCGGGCATCCGGGCCCTGGTCTGTCTGCGGGAGCGCCGGACCGGCGCTCCCGGGAAGTGCGGTGGGTGTTGTGGGCGGTCTTCGGCCTCAATCTGTTGGTGGCCTTGGCCAAGCTGATCTACGGGGCGGTCACGGCCTCGCTCAGCATGCAGGCCGACGGGTTCCATTCGCTCTTCGACGGGGTGTCGAACATTGTGGGGCTGACCGGACTCTGGCTCGCTGCGGCGCCGCCGGACGAAGTCCATCCGTATGGGCACAAGAAGTATGAGACCCTGGCGGCGGCTTCCATCGGGGCCATGTTGCTGGGCACCTGTGTCTATCTGCTCTGGACCAGCTATGCCCATTGGCAGGGTTCGGTCCGGCCCCAGGTGACGCGCGCCAGCTTCATGATCATGTTGGGGACGATGGCGATCAACTACGGCGTCATGCGCTGGGAGCGTGGCAAGGGCCAGACGCTGCGCAGCGAGATTCTCGTGGCGGACTCTCACCACACTGGGAGCGACCTGCTGACGTCCTGCTCGGTTCTGGCCGGCCTAGTGGCGGTCAAGTTGGGGTATCCCGCCATGGACCCGATCGTGGCCGTGGTGATTGCGGCGATCATTGCCCGGACGGCCTGGTCGGTGTTGGTCGAAACTTCGCAATCGTTGACCGACATGGCTCGGCTGGACCCGGAGCAGGTCCGGGCGGTGGTCTTACGGAACGCCGGGGTGCTGGATTGTCACAAGATCAGGACCAGGGGGGTGCCGCATCACATCTTTGTGGACCTCTCTGTCCACGTTTCGGCCGTGATGACCGTGGGAGCCTCCCATGATCTGGCGCACCGAGTCGAAGAGTCGATCAAGGAACGGTTCGACGGGGTCGCGGAGGTGATTGTGCATGTGGAGCCGGAAAACTGTGGCTAGCCGATCCCGACGAGTCGATGATCGGCCCTCCCTTGCGCTGACGATGGGCGATCCGGCCGGCATCGGCCCCGAAGTGATCGTGAAAGCGTTGGCCAGGCCCGAGGTCCTTCGCCTCTGCCGTCCGTTGGTTATTGGCTCACGGGACGTGCTGGAGCGGACGGTCCGGTCCTTGCGGCTTCCCCTGCTGGTGCGGGAAGTCATGGCCCATGACACTCCCTTGGGCCGGCGGGGCGAGATTCCGACACTGGATCCCTTGGAGGCGCCCTTGGGCCGCTTCAAGATTGGAGCGGTGAGCCGGCAGACGGGCGCGGCCTCCGTGTCGTTCATCAAGACGGCGATCACGCTCTCGGAATCCAACTGCGTGGACGCGATCGTGACCGGACCGATCAATAAAGAAGCGATCAACAAGGCGGGGCACAACTATCCGGGGCATACGGAATTGCTGGCGGATCTGACCCACAGCGAAGAAGTCGGGATGATGATCCTGGGCGGACCGCTCAAGATCATGTTCGTGACCACGCACGTGGCGTTGCGCGATCTGTCCGAGCACGTGACGCAGGCGCGGATCGGGAAAGCTATCCGGCTGGCCGATCGGGCGTTGCGGGACTATTTCGGCGTGGCCAAGCCCAGGATCGGCGTGGCGGCGCTGAATCCTCATGCGGGCGAGGGCGGGCTCTTCGGGGACGAGGAACGCAGGGTTATTCTGCCGGCTTCTCGCCGCGCGCGGGCCGCCGGCATCCAGGCCAGCGATCCCTTGCCGGCTGATACGTTATTCGGCAAGGCAGCACGGGGCGCCTACGACGGGATCGTGGCCATGTACCACGACCAGGGCCTGATCCCGCTCAAGCTGGTCGCCTTCGGCACTTGCGTGAATCTCACGGTCGGGTTGTCGATCATCCGCACCTCGGTGGATCATGGCACCGCGTTCGATATCGCCGGGAAGGGCCTAGCCGATCCGGGAAGTTTGATCGAGGCCATCAAACTGGCGGCCAGGCTGGCCGGGAGCCGGATGAAGAAGGGACGCAAGGGATGATGGACCAGACTCGACAGGCACTCGACATGCTTCAACAGCAGATCCTGGCGCTGGACGCCCTCCTAGAAGAGGCCCGGACGAGTCTCAATACCGTCGCGGCGGGAGAGCGGTTGGTGAAGTGGAAAGGCGCCGCGATTCCCTTGATTGTCCGGCATCTGGGACAGCAGGAAGCGCAGCGGTTTGCCGACACCAAGCCGGGCCCGTCGTTTTCGAACGACCTGCTGGAAGAGCTGAGCGATGACGTCGAACTCTATCGCGATTACCTAGCGGCGTTGGCCGAAAAAGTGAAGAAGGATGGTTCGACAAACCATGTTCCCTAACAGAACCGGTTCGGTATGACGCCCGCCCTCCCGCCTGCCCGCAAACGCCTCGGCCAGCACTTTCTCGTTGATCCCAACATCGTCCGCAAGATCGTGGCGCTGGCGGAGTTGCGGCCGGACGAGACGGTCTTCGAGATCGGCCCGGGTCGGGGCGTCCTGACCCACGCCCTGTGCGCGGAGGCCAAGCGGGTGATGGCGGTCGAGCTGGACGTGCAACTGGGCGAGTATCTCAGAGAGACGATCCGGGATTGTCGGAATCTGGATCTCCGTCTCGGAGATGCGCTGGAATTTCCCTATGAGGAGCTTCCCGAGGGGACGGTCGTTGTGGCCAATCTTCCCTATTACGTGTCCACGCCGCTCCTCTTCAAGCTCTTGGAGGCAAGACGGAAAATCGATCGGATGGTCCTGATGCTCCAGACCGAGGTGGCGCGCCGTTTGGTGGCGCAGCCGGGAACGGAGGACTACGGCATCCTGTCGGTTCTGACTCAATATGCAGCCGTGGCGAAACTGGCGTTCACGGTGTCGGCCAACTGCTTCCGGCCTCGTCCCGATGTCGGATCCTCCGTGGTCTCTCTGGCGTTGCGGCGACAGCCGGCGCTGGTCGTGCAGGATGAAGCTTGGTTCGTGCGTACGGTCCGTGCCTCGTTTGCCCATCGGCGGAAGACACTTGCCAATTCCCTCCGGGACGAGGGCCTGCCCCAGGACCGGATCATGCCGGCGTTGGCGCAGGCGGGAATCGACCCAAGACGTAGGGCCGAAACGCTGACGCTGCGCGAATTTTCGGCCCTTGCCGAAGGCTTGAGCGGGGCGGAGCCAGGCGCGAAACTGCCAGCTGACAAGCTGCCATCTGACGGCTGACAGCGGCTTCGTTTTATGTTACCATCCCGCCCATGGGTGCCCCCACCACGGCGAAGCGCGGTGACGCTCGCCCGGCCTCTCGTGAACCCTCCCAACTCAAGCATGAGGTGGTCGGCGTCCTTCTGATCACCGGCAGCCTGTTGACGTTGCTCAGTCTCCTCTCGTTCGCCGAATCCGATCCGCTGCTCTTCTCGTCCTCGGAGGCCGCCTCCCCTTCGACTCGGAACATGATCGGAACGGTCGGCGCAACGCTGGCGACCGGCTTGTTCTGGCTTGTGGGAGGGGGGGCGTATTTATTGCCGTTCCTGTTGGGCATGTTGGCGGGACGCTGCTTCGTGGCCGGCCTGCTCACCGTGACCATCCGCAGCGCCGTCGGGTCCCTGGCTGCCTTGCTTTTCCTGAGCAGCTTGTTCCACCTGGAGATGCCGGCCGTTCCGACCATCCTGAGCGGCTGGGTCTATCCGGGGCTGGGAGGCGGGCGGGTGGGGCACCTGCTTGCGGACGGCCTGCGGCTCTACTTTGCCAGCACCGGCGCCCATATTATCGTGCTGGCCGGACTCCTGGTCTCGTTGCTTCTGGCCGCCCCCATGTCTCTGGCCGATCTCTGGCAGCGCGTGCCTGGCTGGTGGGCGAAGCTGAAAGAGACGATCCTGGCTCTGATACCGGAACGGACCGAAAAGGAAGAGCAGCCGGAGAAGGTCAAGAAGGCCAAACCGAAACCGGTCAAGATCAACCGTCCCGCCGAGATCGAACTGGCGGCTGTTCCCACGGAGGCGGAGGACCCGCCTCTAGTCGTCGCCCCGCACAAGGATCAGCCGGCCAAGAAGCCGAAGGCCGTCCCGCCTCCCGAGAAGGAAGAGGAGGAAGAGCGGACGCTCGTGGCCATGAACGTCGCCTCGACCGGGTATGTGCTGCCGGACCCGAGAGAGTTGCTGACCGATCCGTCCGGCACGCTGGACCGGATGAGCGACGAAGAACTCAAGGCCCAGTCGGAAGTGTTGACCAAAGCGCTCCAGAGTTTCGGAATCGAGGGCAAGGTCACGGAAGTGCATCCCGGTCCGGTCGTGGTCATGTACGAGTTCGAACCGGCGCCGGGGGTCAAGGTGGCCCGCATCGTCAACCTGGCCGACGACCTGGCCTTGGCCTTGAAAGCGGAGAGCCTCCGCATCGTGGCGCCGCTGCCGGGCAAGTCTGTGGTCGGGATTGAAGTGCCCAATCGCTACCGCGAAACCGTCTCGTTGAAGGAGGTCATGATCAGCGAGGCCTTCGTGAAAGGCCAGGCCAAGAGCAAGCTGGCCTTGGCCCTGGGGAAGGACATTTTCGGGAAGCCGGCCGCGGCCGATCTCAAGTCCATGCCGCACTTGCTGGTGGCCGGCGCGACCGGCGCGGGGAAAAGCGTCGGCCTCAATACGATTCTCCTGAGCCTTCTGTTCTCGGCTAGGCCGGACGAAGTGAAGCTGCTGCTAATTGATCCCAAGATGCTGGAGTTGAAGTCCTACGACGGCGTGCCCCATTTGTTGCGGCCGGTCATCACGGATGCCAAGTCCGCGGCGCGCGGGTTGAGCTGGGTGGTGCAGGAGATGGAGCGCCGCTACAAGCTGCTGGCCGAGGCCAATGTCCGCAATATCGATTCCTACAATCGCATGGTGGCGGAGCAGCAAGGCGTTCTGCCGGAGCCGTCCGACAAGAAAGGCTCGGAGTCGCCCGAGCCGCCGGTCGAATTCCTGTCCGAGGACGCGCGGCTGGCCGCCGGGGAAAGCGCGGTGCCGGAATCGGTGCAGCCGCTGGGCTCTTCCGCCGAGCCCAAAACGCCTCCGGCGCCGCTGCCCTATATCGTGGTGATGATCGACGAGCTGGCGGATTTGATGATGGTCGCGCCCAAGGAAGTGGAAGAGAAGATCGCGCGCCTGGCCCAGATGGCCCGGGCCTCCGGCATCCACTTGGTGCTGGCCACGCAACGGCCCTCGGTGGATGTGCTGACCGGCCTGATTAAGGCGAACTTTCCCGCCCGTATCGCGTTCAAGGTGTCCTCCAAGACCGACTCGCGCACGATCCTCGACGCCAACGGGGCCGAGTCCCTGCTGGGGCGCGGCGACATGCTGTTTGCTGCCGGCACCGGGACCCTGAACCGGCTGCACGGCTCATTTGTGCCGGACGATGATGTGCGGCAAGTGGTTGAGTTCATCAAGAAGCAAGCGGCTCCTGCCTACAGCGAAGAGCTGCAATCGCTCAAGCAGGAAGAGGCCAAGGAAGAAGAGGCGAAGGACGAGGTGTACGAGCAGGCCAAGGATCTGGTGATCTCCTCCGGCCAGGCCTCCGCCTCGCTGATCCAGCGGCGTCTGCGCGTCGGCTATCCCCGCGCCGCCCGCATGATCGAGCAGATGCAGGAAGAAGGGATTGTCGGCGCGGCAGGCCGGGACGGCCGGCGCGAAGTCTTGGTGCGCAAGGGAGCGGTGGGGGAGGAGCAAGAATGAAGTCCACATGCAGAATGCAAAATGCAAAAAGAGGCGCCATATTTTTTGCATTGTTAATTTGTCATTTTGCATTGGCAGCCGCGCCGGTCTTCGGAGCCGAAGACGTGAGAGATGTGGCGAAGAAGCTGCAAGCACGGTACGAGCAGACCCGCGACCTGTCGGCGGACTTCAAACAGACGACCAAGATCGAGGGGTTCGCCACGCCGATTGTGTCCAGCGGTCGGATGTACATCAAGAAGCCGGGTCGACTGCGGTGGGACTATGCCGATCCCAACGTGGAAGAGATTTATGTGAGCCAGAACGACGTCAAAATGTATGTGCCGGAGCACAAGCAGGTCTTGATCGGCAAGTTGACGCAGATGGCCGCCTCCCAGGCTCCGCTGCAACTGTTGCAAGGCGCCGCCAAGCTGGAGGAACAATATACCCTGGACCTCGGCCGCGCCGGCGATCGGGGCGAGGGAGGATTGCCGTTGCTCAACCTGCTGCCGAAGCCGGATGGCAACGAGGCGGTCCGTACGGTGGTGCGGATCGTGTTGGAAGTTCAACCCAAGACCTATTTTATCAAGCGGGTCTCTATCCACGAGGTCAGCGGGAATGTCTCGACGTTCGAGTTCGCCAACCTGAAGCCCAACTCCAGCCTGAAGCCGGATCTGTTCGAGTTTGTCGTTCCGCCGGGAGTCGAGGTCGTCAAAGCCCCGTCCCTGAGCCCGCCCTAACGATCATCCCCGAACGATTGTGAGCTAGCTTCCTCGCGGTGTTCATGCGGACGTGGTTCCGTCTTTTCCGCTCGCACCTCCATTGGGCTACTTGCCAGCGTGCGACGCAGCAGGGCGATCAATATGGCGATATCGTAAGGCGCCGGTAGAACCGTCAAGGCGTTCAGATGGCGCGCCGCCGCGATGGTTTCAGGCCGCGCATTCCGCATGCGGTGAGGGTCGCCGGGTGATGAAACTGATTCCCACCGGCATCGGATCGCATGCAGAGCTTATCCGAGACGATACGTGGGGCTGGATAGGTCCGGTGTAATGGGAGTCTCGATCGGGAGGGTGAAGCAGAAGCGGCTCCCTTGGCCCCTGTTGCTGGTTACCCAAATATGGCCTCCGTGCGACTCCACCAGGCTCTTGGTGATTGAGAGCCCCAGTCCCGCGCCTCTCGTCTCGATGGGGGCGGAGGGCCCTCGGTAAAACTTCTCGAACACCCGATTCAGTTCCTGCTCGGGGATCCCGTAGCCGCTGTCCGAGACGCAAATCTGAACCTGTTCCTCCATCCTGGCCGCCTCCACGAGGACAAGGCCGTGCGGCGGCGTGAATTTGATCGCATTGTGGATCGGGTTGGTGAGGACTTGGTGCAACTTGTCCCGATCGGCCGTGATGGGAGGCAGCGTCTCGTCGTATCGTTGGCGGAGCATGATGGATTTGGGCCGGGCAAAAGCTTGGGCGCTGTCCATGACGTCGGCCACCAATTCAGGAATCGTGATCGAGGCCAGGCGCAGGTCGATCAACCCGGCTTCGATTCGGGAGAGATCCAGGAGTTCGTTGGTCATGCGTGTCAGCCGATCGGCGTTGCATTTGACCCGTTCGAGTGATTGGGCCTGGCGATTGTTCAAGGGGCCGCTGATGCCGTCCAGCAGATTGTCCACGTAGCCCTTGATGGACGTCATGGGCGTGCCCAGTTCGTGTGAGACGATCGAGACGAACGCCGACTTCAGATGGTCCAGCTCGCGCAGTTGCTGGTTCGCGGCCGCCAGATCCCGGTTCAGCCGCTCCAGTTCATGGGTCCGCTCGCGCACCTTGGCTTCCAGCCCAACGTTCAAGGCCTCGATTTGGGCGTAGGCGTCCGCATTGTCGATCGCGATGGCAACCTGATTCGCAACCGTCACCATCAGGTCCAGGTCGGCCTGCCCGAGGCCGTTGACCTCGTCCCGGTCCACCGTCAGCGCTCTCATGACCTGGCCTTTGACCTTCAACGGGACGGAGATAAAGGACTTCGCTCCCGTCATGGTCGCCAACTGCTGATGGAGGGGGTGCAGGCGGAGCCGGACGTCCTGAAGATTTCGGACCAGGATCGGTCGCCCCTCCAACAGGACAGCGCCTTCCAGCAGGTGCGGATCTATGACGGGAATCGCCAGGTTCTCCGCAAAGGCCGTGCAAGCCTGGGAGGCTCCCACGATGCGGATCTTGTGAGCCGCTTGGCGGTCGCGATCGTACAGCGAGATCATGGCCCGATCGTAGTACAAGTCCTCGTTGAGGACGCGGAGCACGGAATCGAACAACAGGTCCCGGTCCAGGGTGGAACTGAAGAGGAGCCCGGCCCGATGGAGAATGGTCAGTTGTCCAACCTTGAGGCGCAATTCGACCGTGGTCTGTTCCTGTTCCAGATAGGCCTCGCGCAGCTCTTCGTGCCGAGCCTCGACGGAGCGGAGATGCTCGTCCACCAACCGTTCCCGCGCCTGGACCCTGGCGCGACGTGTCCACCAGCGGGCCAGCAGCAGCGACAGGGCGGCCGGCCCAGAGGCCAGCAGCAGGGTTTGGGCGGCGGTGAAGGCGGGCTGCTCATATCGGAGGTACAACCAGCATGCCCCGCTGAGCAGCAGACCGGCGGCGATCCAGATGGGCTGAGGGGACGACTCAGGATCCCAGGCAATATCCCACTCGCACCACTCATCGCCTTCGGCCATGCACGACAAGTCTGTGATCGCGGCCGGCCGTGATGAATACGCTCGGGAATGGCCGTCAACGCTCCCTTTGAAGCGGCGCAGACCAGGGCCGCGCAGGCCTTCCGATAGGGCCCGAACTGCCCGTCCACCGAATTGGTGAATTTCATCCTGAGCAGGGCACGGCGATCGGTCACCGATTCCGCCTCCATATACATGGAGCCCTTCACGAACTTCTCCCCGAAATGCGGAAACATCCGGTAGATCTGCGAGACGGAGAAGGGGTGGCCCAGGGTCTGGATGATCGGCGAGAGAAACTTGGCCTGAGCCATTTTGAACGCGAATTGCGGATCGCCGGCGATGATGCAGCAGAACTCACCCAGGAAACAGCGGAACTCGTACGGATAGCTGTGCCACATGTTCCTGAGCAGCGCCGGGGTGACGTGATATGCGGGATCACGAATTCGCTCATTCAACCTGCTACAAAGGTCGTCGATCGCTTGCGCACCTGCTGCCGGCCCCGCTGTCAGGCTGATGGACTCTTCGAGATACTCGATGTTGGCGCGGATCGTCATGCCGCTCGCGTCGCGAATCTTCTCGCCCGTGGCGTCCGCACCGAAGGGACGGTGCTCCATCATGCCCTTTTCAAGGATGGTATGGGTCTTGGGAAGCGCCCGTTCGGCGGTGTGGGGCTCCGGTGGCGGACGCTTTTCGCTCAGCGCGTCGAGGGGCTCGCCGGATGGCGGTGAGGGGACCATAGAGAGCGCAATGTAAAGAGTTCGGCTTGCTTGTCAATCGGGGGAAGCACTCGATGGAATAGGGGAGGGTACGGAGACCGACCGGCGGTGCCTTGACGGAGGCGATGTGGAGGAGAGAATCGCCTACTGGTGCAAGTGTTTCAGGGCGGCGGCGCAGAGGATGATGAGGAGACCGAGCCACAAAGCCACGCGCTGGAAGGGGACCGGCTCCGCCATTTGCTCTTCCCGTTCCTCGGCCGTTTCTTCGCCGGTCGGCTCGGTCTTAAAGATGATGGTGTAGAGGAAGAGCGTCAGGATGCCCAGAACCAGGAACAGCTTGATGAAGAACACGGTCAGGTACTTGGCATGGTGGGGAATGCCGGACCCGGTTTGGGAAACCAGCAGTTGATTCACATAGTGCAGATTGATCCCGCCGGTAAAGAGGATCACGACCAGCAAGACGCCCACCACGCGCTTGTACTGCCGGTAAAACGTGTCGGCGATGGGCTTGATATATTCTTTGGGCACCGCGGTCTTCAGCCCCGGCGTGACCGCCATGACCAGGAAGGCCAGGCCGCCGATCCAGATAACGGCCGAGACCAAGTGCAACCAATGGTTGACGATCGGGATGAGTTGGTTGAGGTCGGTCAGGAGTGATTGCAGCGCGTCCATTAGAACTTAAACACCGGCGCGTCGTTGCCGAACCGCTTTTTGCGGAGCTCTTCCATCAATTCGACGGTGATACAGGCTAGGCCCTGCTCGCGCGCATGCCGCTCCACGCCTTTCTTGACCATGGCGCGGAGGAAATAAGGGATGCGGCTGAGCCTGGTCTGCGCCGCCTCGTCCCAGACCGCGGTGCTATCTTCGGGCGTGTTGAAGGCCACCTGCACCTTTTCGCCGCCCTTCGGGGTGTAGAGGCACCACTGGTCCTCGTCCAGCCAATCCCCATGGGCCACGTAGGGACGGGCCCGGCAGCCGCCGCAGATCTCGCTGTACTCGCAATCTCCGCACTTGCCTTTGAGGTGCGGATAGCGGAAGGAGTCGAAAATGTCGGACCGTTCCCAGAGGTCTGCGAAGCTCTTCTCGCGGATATTCCCGGCCGAGAGCGGCATGTAGGGACAGGGGGTCAACTCGCCGTTCGGGGTCACCCGGGCGTAGTTGGTGCCGGCTAGGCAGCCGCCGCCCATATAGCCCTGGGCCTTGGTGATCGGGGAACTGGGATCCTTCTCGTAGGCCAGGCGTTTGAAGTGGGGCGCGCAGCGGGCGCGCACCAGCATGTCCTTGTACTTGTCCTGGCAATCCACCAGGTAGCCCAGGACTTCTTCGTACTGGGCCGGGGTGATGTCGGTCAGTTCCTCGCCCCGGCCGGTGCAGACCATGAAGAAGACATTCAGCACCTTGGCGCCCAACACATGCGCCCACTCGATCACGTCCGGCAGCTCCCGGTAGTTCATCGGCTGGGCGCTGAAGTGCACCTGGAACTGAAGCCCGTTGCGTTTGCAGGCCTCGATGCCGGCGACCGCTCCTTCCCAGGCCCCTTCGAGCCCCCGGAAACGG
>SXGR01419125.1_pt1 | contig 34508 bp, 29 predicted proteins | sample 3174711 | NCBI WGS metagenome assembly SXGR01 (sample SAMN11356860, study PRJNA531348) | freshwater metagenome | isolation source: freshwater sample F1-60 | place: China: Fuxian Lake, Yuxi | collected 2017-12-25 | reverse complement strand
GGCCCCAACGGCGCCGGCAAGACCACCATGGTCAAGATCCTGCTGGGCCTCGTGAAGGATTATTCGGGCGATGCAGAGATCTTCGGTCTTCGTCCGTCGGATCCTGCGTCGCGCCGCAAGGCCGGCTACCTGCCTGAGGCGCACCGACTGCCGGGCTACCTCACCGGCCGACAGATGCTGCGACTCTTCGCGCAGATGTCCGGTGTCGAGAGCAGCGAAGTCGATGACCGCATGACGACGCTGCTGAAGCGCGTCGGGATGAGCGAAGCGGCCGACAAGAAGATCTCGCAGTACTCCAAGGGAATGCAGCAGCGCATCGGACTCGCGCAGGCGCTGATCCACGAGCCGGAGCTGGTTTTCCTCGATGAGCCCACCGATGGCGTCGATCCCGTGGGACGCATGGCGATCCGCGAGCTGGTCGGCGACTTGCGTGCGCAGGGCACGACGCTGTTCCTCAATTCGCACCTCCTGATGGAGGTCGAGCTGATGTGCGATCGCGCCGTGATCATGTCGCACGGCCGAATCCTGCGCAGCGGAACCATGGCGGAGCTGACTCCGCGCACGGGCACGGTGCACTTCGGCATCTCCGCCGCGCCGCAACCCCTGGAGACGCTGCTCGCCGGGCTGGGCCACGGCCTGCGATGCGACGAGTCGGGTTTCGAACTGGGACTCAACGAAGAGGAGATCGACGCCGTGATCGACCGCCTGCGACGGCACGGTGTGAGCATCCGATCGATCACGCCGCGCAAGCAGAGCCTTGAAGAGGCCTTCATCGGACTCGTGGGCGGGCAGGGAGGTGCACGATGAACCGCAGCATCGCCAAGGCGCTGGCGCTCGATGCCTACTATCAGGTGCTCGACAACCGCGTGTTCCGGCTGCTGCTGGTGCTCGCGGGCATCCTGATTCTGCCGACACTGCTGATCGGTGCCCGCGAGGAAGGGCTGGTGATCCTGTTCGGGATCAAGACGATCCCCTGGAGCGCATTCCTCGAGGCCTTCGGCAACGTGCGCATGGAAGTGCCGGCGGACTTCCACAAGTCCTTCATCGCCGGGTTCCAAGACATGATCGTGCAGAATCTGGCGGGTTCCGCCGGAGTGCTGTTCAGCATCGCCGCCACCGCGTTCTTCGTTCCGCGCATGCTGGAGAAGGGCAGCGCGGATGTGGTCTTCTCCCGCCCGATCGGGCGCACCACGCTGCTGCTGACACGCTGGCTCTCGGGGGTCATCTTCGTCGCACTGCTGTCCACGGCGCTGGTGCTGGGTCTGCATCTGTCATTGCTACTGGTCTCGGGCCACAGCGATCCGGCGTTCCTCTGGAACATTCCCTCGCTGGTCTATGTCTTTGCACTGGTGCACGCGGTATCGACGTTGACCGCGGTGCTCACGCGCAGCAGCGTGGCCGCCATTCTGGTGGCCCTGATGTTCTTCCTGTTCAACGGGTGCATCCATCGCGGCTGGATCACGCTGCAGCACCGCGATGCCATCCAGCAGCAGCAGCAGGCCGAGGCCAAGGCCAGCGAGGAATCACCGACCGAGGATTCGGAATCCGGCCTGCTGCAAGCGCTCAAGACCGCACTCCATGTGGCGCACCATGCGCTGCCCAAGACCACGGATGCGGACCTGATCGTGGGCAATCTGCGTGAGTCCATCAGCGGCAAGGTCACCCTGATTCAGGACACCGCCAGCGGTGCGTACTGGAAGGAGCAGCCGGAGGACCTCTCGCTGACGGGCACGCGCGGCCTGCGGGATCTCTCCGTCGAGCCTGCGGTCTGGGAATGGAAACGCGGCGATCAGCAGATCGGAACGCTTAGCATTCGCCGCGAGAGTCGCTTGATGGACTCGGCCAACGGCAAGATCCGCAAGCGCAGCTCGCGTGTGGTGGCCAAGGAGTTCCTCGCCACGCTGCCGACGGAGGCGCAGCCCAAGCTGGAAGGTCTCTCCTACGGAGCCTTCGGGGGTGACTTGGTGGTCTGGAGCGAAGACGGTCAGCGGCGTCTGCGCTCCTGGACCAGCGTTGGCGACTCCTTCCTGATCGGGGAGGCTTCCGTGGCCGGAGATGCGCTGCCTCCGGAGCAGGTGCAGCGGAACTACGGTTTCCTCTTCGCGCGCATGGAGTTTGACCGCGATGATCCGCGCGCGCTTTCAGAGGCGGATTGGTATCGCAAGCGCCTCAGCTGGACCGCCGGTTGGCCGTACAACACCGTCTGGTCGCTGACGAGTTCGGTGGTGTTCGCAGCCCTGCTGCTGGCCATCGCCGCCTGGAGACTGTCCCGCATCGACTTCTAGCCATGGGCGTCGACAGCACTCTCGTGGAAGCGCTGCGGCGCGAACTCGGATCGGATGGCGTCCTCGACCGCCGCAGCCAGCGCGTCCCCTACGAATGCGACGGCCTTGCGTTCGCAAGGCAGGTACCGGAGCTGGTGCTGCTGCCGCGCGATACGCAGCAGACGGCCGCCGCGATGCGACTGCTGCATGAGGCGCGCGTCGCCATCGTTCCACGGGGCGCGGGCACGGGGCTATCCGGCGGAGCGACGCCCGTCGAAGGCGGAGTCACGATCGGCACCGGCCGCATGCGCTCTGTGCTGCATATCGACGCCCTGAATCGATGGGCGCGCGTGCAGGCCGGCGTGGTCAATGCGGACCTCGGTCACGCCTGCGAGAGCCATGGACTCTTCTACGCGCCGGACCCCTCCAGCCAGAAAGCCTGCACCGTCGGCGGCAACGTGGGTGAGAATTCCGGCGGACCGCACTGCTTCCGCTACGGCAATACCAGCCAGCATGTGCTCGGACTTGTGATCGTCACGCCGCAGGGTGAGATTCTCGATCTCTCGGAACCGCAGGTGGACCCGCAGGGCCTTGATCTGGTCGGGCTCTTCACCGGCAGCGAGGGCATGCTCGGCATCGCAACCGAAATCACGGTCCGCCTCCTGCCCGTGCCGGAGGTCGTCGAGACTTGGGTGGCGCTCTTCCGCAGTCTCGACGCCGCCTGTGATGCAACCAGCGACCTGATCGCCGCACGAGCCGAACCTTCCGCCATCGAGATCCTGGACAAGCTCACCATCGAGGCGGTCGAGCAGAGCGTGCTGCGAGCCGGATACCCGCAGGATGCCGAGGCCGTCATGCTCCTTGAGCTTGAGGGCAGCGAAGCCTCCGTGCAGGCCAACGCCGCAGTGATCGAGCCCCTGCTTGCGGTACGCGGCGCCTTCGGTCTGCGCCGCGCGCGCGCCTCGGCTGATCGCGCGCGCCTCTGGGCCGGCCGCAAGGGCGCGTACGGCGCCATGGGACGCATCGCGCCCGATCTGTATGTCTGCGATGCAGTGGTGCCGCGTCGACATCTGCGCGCATTGGTTCGGCGCACAACGGAGATCTGCTCTGGCAAGGGGCTGCGCATCGCAAATGTCTTCCATGCCGGTGATGGAAACCTGCACCCCAACATCTCCTACGATCGACGCAACCCCGAGGAACTGCGCCGCGTGCTCGAGGCGGGCGACGAGATGATGCGGGCCTGCATCGAGGCGGGCGGATCGCTGTCAGGGGAACACGGCATCGGTCTCGAGAAGCTCTCGGCCATGCCTTGGATGTTCAGCAGCGAAGATCTGGCTGTCATGTGCCGCGTCCGCGAGGCCTGGGACCCCGAGTGCCGCATGAATCCAGGCAAGCTGCTTCCGATACGGGCCTGCATGGAGACGCGCATGCGCGCGCCCGGTGCCACATGAGCACGCTGCACACTGCGGGTCGGGAACGCGTGGCACTGCTGCCGCGCTCGGCGGAGGAACTCTCCGAACTTCTCGCTCGATGCCGTGCGGAGGGGCGCCGCGTACTGGCGATCGGCACAGGATGCGCCCTGCGCGAAGACCTGCTGTTGCAGGAGCGTGATCAGATCATCTCCACGGAGCGGATGCGCGGGATCATCGAGTATGAGCCAGCCGAGGGCGTGGTCACCGCCTGGTCCGGCACGCGTCTCTCCGAGCTGCGCAAGACCGTGGAAGCCGGCGGCCACCTGCTCACGCCGGCTCTCCCTCTGGAAACTGAGCGCACACTCGGAGGCGTCATCGCCGCCGGAGCTTCAGGATCTGACCGGCTGCGCCATGGTCCCCTGCGCAACCATGTTCTGGGCGTGCGCGTTGCCGATGGAGAGGGGATCATCACCAGATCCGGCGGACGTCTCGTCAAGAACGTGACCGGTTACGACCTTCCGCGATTGCACACCGGCGCCCGGGGCTCGCTCGGGGTGATCGTGGAAGCCTCGCTGCGCCTGTTTCCGCTGCCCGCCGTGCGTAACGGCTGGTGGCTGGATGCGCAGAGCGGCGCCCACGCCTGCCGGGTCGCCCTGCAGGTTCGCGCGACGCGCGCTCAGCCGCTTTCCATGACGGCATTGCGCCTCGACAACCGCTGGCAACTGCATGTCGAGCTGGCGGGACATGCGGCGGTCATCGAGGATGAGGAACGCATCCTGCGCGGAATTTCCAGCTCCTTCCAGGCCAACGAAGCGGGCAGGACGGACCTTGAACAGCTCATGCTGCGCCTGCGGAATCAGCACCACTTGAGCTGCCAACCTGCCCGGATCGAGGAGCTTGTCGCCCAGCTGGAGGCGGATCCGACGACAGGCGACCTGCTCGTGGATCCAGGCATCGCCACGGTTCGATGGACGGGTGCGCGTCCTGTGCCGGAGGTGCCGCCGCTCTCCGGCGTGCAGCGTGCGCTCGAGCAGCGCATCCGCAAGGCAATCGATCCGCACGGCATGTTCCTGAGAGGCTGACATGGACAACCACTCGCTCGTCGACTACGCGAAGAGTCTGGACTGCGTGCACTGCGGTCTGTGCCTCAATTCCTGTCCGACCTACCGCATCACCGGCCGTGAGTCCTCAAGCCCGCGGGGTCGCATCCACCTGATGCGCTCCGTTGCCGAGGGTGCGATCGAGCCGGATGACGATTTTGCCGAGGAGATGGACTTCTGTCTCTTGTGCCGCAACTGCGAGAGCGTGTGCCCCTCGGGCGTGCGCTACGGCGCGATGATGGAACACACTCGCGGAGCGTTGGAGGAACGGCGTCAGCGGCCCTGGACTGCCCGGCTTGCCCGCAGCATCGGTTTCGGAATCCTCCGCGATCGCATGGCGCTGCGCGTCACGGCCCGTCTGGCGCGTCTGGCCGAAGGCACCGGGCTCGCGCGGCTCGTTGGCGCCCCGGCATTGCCGCGGCACGCGGAGCGCGTCCTGCTGCCCACGCACATGCCGGCAGAAGGCGGGGAGTTGGCGCGTGTCGCCATGCTCGAAGGCTGTGTGATGCCGGAACTGCTCGGGCATGTGCAGCGCGCGACGGCGCAGGTGCTGCAAAGAGCGGGCTGCACCGTGCAGATCAGCCCCATGCATGTCTGCTGCGGATCGCTGCACGCGCATAATGGCGAGGTCAAGGCTGCGTGCGAGCTCGCGCGGGCCACGATCGAAGCCTACGAGCGCCTGACGGACGAGCGGGGCAATCCTCTGCCCTTGATCATCAACAGCGCTGGCTGTGGCTCGCACATCAAGGAATTCGAGCACCTGTTTGCCGACGACGAAACGATGGCGGTACGTGCGCGAGCACTCTCGGGGCGCAGCTTCGATCTCAGCCAGTTTCTGGCGCGGGAACCGTTTCGCTCACGCCTTATGCAGCGTTTGAATCCGAAGGCAAGCCATCAGGGTCCCTATGCATGGGATGACCCCTGCCACCTGTGCCACGGCCAGGGGGTGCGGCGGGAACCGCGCGAGTTGCTGCAGGCCGCTGTCGGAGACGGTCTGGTGCCGCTGGCAGACCCCGAGAGCTGCTGCGGATCGGCGGGCATCTACTCGCTGCTGCGCCCGCGCGACTCGCAGGCCGTTCTCCAGCCGCGCATCGAGGCGCTGCGGGCCAGCGGAGCCCGAACGCTGGTCACCAGCAATCCCGGCTGTCAGATGCAGTGGGAGGCGGGCATTCGCACGGCACAACTGGATGTGAGCGTCTCGCACCTTGCCGAAGTGCTCGAGCGCGCCAGCCGCTAGCGCGGCGGAAATTGCTGCATCAGCCGCTCGGCGGCGGCCTTGGATCCGCGCTGATTCCAGGGAAAAAGAATGTTAACCACGGCATTTCGGGCACCCGTACTGAGATTGACGCGGACGGCGTCGCGGAAGGCGCCCTTGTCGTGAAAGCGCTCGTGCACGTATTCGGCATCGAAGCCGCCCCACGGCAGGTTGCCGGCATCCAGACGCACGATCCCGCCGGACTCATCGAGCATGGCAAGATCCTTGGCGCGCGCCGAGGACAGTTGGGTCCGAACCTGCTCGGCTCCATCCTGGGGGCCGTACCATGCAAAGATCAGACGTGAGGCTTCGCCCAACGGCTTGCCTTCGGCCAGCTGCTTCCAATCCTTCACAAAGCCCGGCGGCGGCGGCGGCTGATCGCCCGTGAGGTTGACCTCGCTGGCCATGTGGACCAGCCGTTCACCGGGGCCGAACGTGAAGAAGCCGGCGGGGATCTCCTCCGCCTGGAGGACCTTCCAGTTCGCGGGCAGGGTTTCGATGGCAAAATTCCCGGTCAGCTGCGCGGTGCCGTCGATTTCACTGCGCCGGGATAGCCAAAGGCCGACGAACACCATCACCAGCAGCATCAGGCCTGCCAGCAGGCCGAAGGCACCGAACAGCGTTTCGCGGCCGGGCCGTTGAACTTCAGCGTTGTCCGACATGGAAGGGCTCGAAGAAGCGGTGGATCTCGTCGTCAGCAATGGCCTCGGAGGAACTGTCGATGCGGGTGAGTTGCACCAGCAGAGGCCGCAGGCTGCCCTCCTTGGACATGTCGAGGATCACACTGGCTCCATTGGTCATGCCGTTGGGTCCACGCACGCCTTCTTGCAGAAAGCGCATTCCCTTGCGCTCGACTCCCTGAATGGTGATCTGCATCTTCTCGGCATTCTTGCGTTCACCCAGACCGAAGAGCCCCTTGTAGCCGGAAGGGTCGGTGACAGCGTCCTTGGTGTTCTGGGCATCCGCTTCGGGAAGATTCATCACCATCACCTGCAGACTGCCTTGCTGAAGCACGAACATCTGCACGCTCATCAGATCGAGCCCCATCTGCAACTCGAGGCCCAGCGGTCGCTGCTCGAAGGGCAGCAAGGCCTGGAGCTTCGGCCACTGTGCTTCCGAGTCCATGGCGGGCTCCAGCACGTTCGTCTTCAACCAGCTGGCGCCGAAGTACAGGCCGCCCGCCGCCAGCAGTAGGAGCAGCAGGCAGCCACAGCCGGTGTAGATGACCCAGCGCGGAACCAGTCCCGAACGAGGCCCGAAAGAGGGATTGCGCGGCTGAATCATGTTTTTCGTTCTTTCTGAATGCGTCGGGCGGAATCTACCAGAAGCTTGTACTCCCGCTCCCATAGACGATTCAAACGCCCCATTATTTTCTCGCGGGGAGCGCCCTTCGGCAGGCCCCGCGCCGTCTGCGCGAGCAGCGCGATCAGACCCTCGTAGTCGTGCCAGTCGACATACTCGGGCGCGATCGAGCCCTTGGGACCGCAGTTGTGGTAGTTCCCCAGCGCGAGGCAGGCACCGGCCGCGCGCACGCCGAAGGCATTGTAGACCGTGGACTCGCAGCTGCCGCCATCCATGAGTGCGCGTTGCCAGCGGAACTCCGGCGCACCCGCCGCCACCGCAGCGGCGGCATCCTCCAAGGCGAGTGTCAGCTCGGGATCGAAAACGCTCATGCGATCACCTGCGCGAATCACAGGACCGAGTCCCGGCTTCGCCGTCGTGCGCCTGGGTGAGCACTCCAGACCGATCACCTGCATGTTCTTCGCGGCGCCGCTGCGCATCAGACCGAGACAGCCCACGAAACCGGTCTCTTCCGCGCGCGTGAAGATGCCCGCGACGGATTGCGGGTGATGTTCGGCAGCGAGGATCTCAAGCACACTCAGGATCGCCGCAGCGCCCATCAGGTCATCGCACACCCGCGCGTGCAGGCGGCGACCGCGCACGACCCCGTTCGGCAGGTCGAAAACACCGAACATGCCTTCGCGCGCTCGCCCCCTGAACTCCGTCAGCACGGCCTCACTGCCGCCCTGCGGATTCTTCTCCACCTTGCCCACGACCGCCGTTGCCAACGCAGACAGCGTGCGCGGATCGTGAAAGCGCACCGGTGCACCGGCCAGAAATCGTTCCGGGACGCCCCCAACCAGGAGGACCCGATGCGCCTTGCCGCGCTTGCCGAGGTAGTGAAAGCCAGGGTGGTCGAGGTGTGCGCTGAATGCGAGCTCAACCTTGCGGCGCTTGCCGGGCGTGCGCACGATCAGATTTCCGTAGGCATCCTCCTCCAGCGTGAATCCCGGATGGGCGGCAGCGAAGGCGCGCACCACCTCGAGCGGACCTGACTCGAAATAAGATGTCGTCGGGGATTCCAGCAGAGCGACGGCGTGGCCAAGCGCCTGCTGTCGCTGCGCCTCCGTCAGCACACCTGTACTGGTCCTCGGCAGAGCAAAGCGCGAGGGAGCAGCCTCGCGCAGGGCCTCACTCCTTCCACTCATAGAAGCCCTTGCCGCTCTTCTTGCCCAGTTCACCGCGGGCGACCTTCTCGATCAGCAGGGCGGGCGGAGCAAAGCGGCTGCCGAACTCCTTCTCTAGGTACTGGGCGATCGAAAGGCGCACGTCGAGGCCGACCAGATCGGTCAACTGCAGAGGGCCCATGGGATGGCCGTAGCCCAGCGTCATGGCCTTGTCGATGTCCTGAGCGGATGCGATCCCGCTCTCCAGCATGCGAATCGCTTCCAGACCCAGCAGGATTCCCAGACGCGAGGATGCAAAACCAGGTGCGTCCTTCACGACGATCGGGTCCTTGCCCAGCCGCACGCCCAGTTCCACCGCCGTGCGCACCGCACTGGCCGAGGAGCGATCGGTGGTGACCACCTCGATCAGCTTCATGATGTGCACGGGATTGAAGAAGTGCATGCCCACCACGCGCTCGGCGTGGGGCGTCACGGAAGCGATGCGTGCGATCGGCAAGGATGAGGTGTTGGTTGCAAGCAGCACATGCGATCCCAGCTTCTCGCCGATGTTCGAGAAGATCTGCTGCTTGAGCTCCAGCTTTTCGGGGACCGCTTCGATCACCAAGTCGACGCCCTCAATGGCCTCGTCCAGCTGGATCGTTCCGCTGAGCCGCGCGACCGCGGCGTCGCGGTCCGCCTGCGTGACCTTGCCCTTCTGAACGCCCTTGTCGAGGTTGGCGCGCACGGAGGCAAGCCCGCGCTCCACAGCTCCGGGCATCAGGTCGTAGAGCTTCGTGGTGATGCCTGAAGTGGCGAGGACATGGGCGATGCCGTGTCCCATGGTGCCGGCGCCGAGCACTGCGGCGCGCTGGATCTTGGCAGCTTCGATCGTGTTCATGATTCAGCTTCCGGGGGTCAGGATGATCTTGCCGAGCACTTGACGCGTCTCGAGCAGTTCGTGCGCTTCGCGCACCTTGGACAGAGGGAGGATGCGGTCGATCACCGGCTGATAGGCGCCACGCGCCACGCGCTCAAAGATCGGACCGAACGCGCTGCGCGGCCCCATCGTGGATCCGAGCACCGACTGGTTCTTGATGAAAAGGTGCGGCAACTGGATCTGAACCGTCGGACCCGTGGTACCTCCGCAGGTCACCAGGCGTCCATTGCGTGCCAGCACGCGCATCGAACCCTCCCAGGTGGCAGGGCCGACATGCTCAACGATCACATCCGCGCCGCGCCCCGTCAGCTTGCGCACGCTCTGGGGCCAGTCAGGAGTGCAGTGCAGCACCACCTCGTGAGCACCGAGCTTCCTGACCAGCTCCGCCTTCGCTTCGCTGCCCACGGTGGCGATGACACGGCAACCGGCATCGCGCGCGATCTGGATGGCCGCCGAGCCGACGCCGCTGGCGCCGCCGAGCACGAGCACCTGCTCGCCGCTGCGGATCTGCGCACGACACATCAGCATCCCCCACGCCGTGAGGAAGACCAACGGCACAGCAGCCGAGCGAACGGGGTCACAGCCCGCCGGCAGCGCGAAGGCATACTTCGCGGGGATGCACAGGTATTCCCTGCACAGCCCATCAAAGTGTTCGCCGCGGATCTGATAGTCATCGGAGAGGTGATCGTTGCCGGCCAGATCGTGAGCGCTGTTGCCAGAGCTGACACCCGGCTCGATCACGATCTTCTGCCCCACACTCAGCCCGTGAACTCCGGCTCCGAGCTTGACGATCTCACCGGTTCCGTCGCAGCCGGGGATCAGCGGCAGCGGCAGCTTGACGCCCGGCATGCCGCGCCTTGACCAAAGGTCGAGATGGTTGAGGCTGACCGCCAGCACGCGCACCAGCACTTCGCCAGCTCCCGGCTCGGGAACCGGCAATTCAACGAGTTTCAGCACGGAGGGGTCGCCGTGACCGGGGATGTGGACGGCCTGCATCGTCGCCATGGTCATTGTCCTGTGAACCGGGCCTTGCGCTTCTCGACGAAGGCCGCGATGCCTTCGCGTGCGTCCGCGGAGGAGAACAAGCGGGCCTGCAGCTCGCGCTCCAGCGCCAGCCCGGCCTCCAGCGGCAGCTCCTCACCCGTCTGCACGGCGCGCTTGATCAAGCCGACCGCCAGCGGCGCCTTGTCGGGCGCGCACCAGCTGCGGGCCGTCGCAAGTACGGACTCAAGGAAGCTCTCATCGCTGGCCGCCTCGCGCACCTCATTGACCACGCCGAGCTGGCGGGCTTCCTCGTAATCGAAGAGCCGACCGCTGACCATCAGCTCGATGGCCTTGGGCTTGCCCACCAGGCGAGCGAGGCGCTGCGTACCGCCCGTGCCGGGCAGAACGCCCAATGCGATCTCGGGCAGGCCGCACTTGCCGCTGCCCGCGCGGGCAATGCGAATGTCGCAGGCCATCGCGATCTCCAGACCGCCGCCCACGCAGTGGCCGCCGAGCGCCGCGATCACGAGCTTGGGCGTGTGCTCCATGCGCAGCAGGGTCTCATTGGCGTGCAGGCAGAACTGATACTTGAACGCCGGGGTGACCGCGTTGAGCATCGAGATGTCCGCCCCCGCGCAGAAGAACTTCTCGCCCGCGCCCGCCAGCACGATCACCTGCACGCCATCGTCGAAGCGCGCGCGCAGGATGGCCTCGTCAAGGTCCCGCATCATGGCATGGCTGTAGCCGTTGGCCGGCGGGTTGATCAGGGTGATCAGAGCCACGCCGCCGCCGCTGGCGTAGCTGGCCTTGCCGTTGGGGAGCAGTTCGGCAGCTCCCATGCCGTGCTGGTTGGACATGCTATTTCCGCCCGAAAATCGGGCAGAAGTTGTAGCAAAACCGGGGGGTCTCTTTCGACGCGGAACCTACGGCATTTCGAGCTCGAGCAGCCGGCCTCCGCTGGCTTCGCTGGTGCGCTTCCAGGCTCCGCTGAGGCCGCGCGGCGCTCCGACGAGCACATGATCCAGCGCGACGCGCCGCAGGCGATTGCGCTCGGCGAAAGACTCTGCGATCAGGCTGACGTTCCAGCGCTTGCCGCCGCTCGGTGCCCCGTCGGAGAAAAGGAGGATCGTATCTACCTCAGGATCGGACAGCGCCAGCACGAGCGCATCCCACACATTGCCCTGCCCGGCATCCTTCAGTCCGCGAAACCACTCAATGCCTTGCTTGACCTTGTCCGGACTCGCCGTGACCAATCCCTTCTCAAAAGGTATCGGCTGCCGCGTGTAGGGAATCAGGTTGAAGCGCGCCGCAGCCGGCAGGGCCTTGAGCGTGCGCTCCAGTTCGATCTCGACGGCCTGCTTGCGCGTCTTTCCGTCCGCGCGCTTTTCCCACATCGATCCGGACATGTCGAAGAGGATCACCAGCCGTTCCGAGATGACGGGCAAGCCCGCAAACACTGCGGTACCCTCGTAATCACCGGCCTTGCGCCGTTCGGGCTTGCGTTTGTCTTCCGGCTTCCAGCCTGCCTTGACGCCATTCCACCACTGGCTCCAGCTGGCGGCGACGATCCCGTTGCGGACTCCGGTGTGCGCCTCCAGCGCCTCGGCGATGCTCCAGGACAAACGCAGATCCTTCTCCTGCTGCAGCATGCGCACCAGCAGGTCCACGGATTCCGCGCTTTGGATCTGCTCAAGATCGGCGACGACGGCACGGCGAACGATGCGTTGAGCGTGCTTTGCCATCGCTTCTCGGCGCGTCCAGGCACCGGCATCCGTCGACTGCCGCAGCATCATCACGCTGGCGGCCAGCACCAGCGGATCACTGCTCTTGCCGGCCTCCAGCAGCAGCTCCGTTCCGGCTTCGCCCGAGAGCGCGTGAGCCGCGAGGAACGCCCGCGCCCGGATCTCCGACTCCTTGTCTTTCGATTGCAGGATTCCGAGCACGGCGAGCGCGGACTTGCGCGCTTTTTCGTCGCAATCCCCCGCGCGCAGCTCCAGAGCCGTGCAGGCGGCACGCCGCAGGTCGATGTTCCTGTCCGCAGCCAGCTTGATGATCGGCGCGACATCCAGCGTCCCCTTCCAGCCCTTGAGGATCTCCAGCGCGCGCAGCCTGACGCTCTCTTCGCCGCTTGTGAGGCCTTCCTTGCCGAGCAGCAGCAGCTGGGCATCCGTGGCGGTGCATTCCATCAGTTGCAGCTGTGCCTCGTCGGCCACCATGGCCTGCGGATCCCGCAGGGCCCCCACGATGGCAGTCCAGGCCGGCTTCGAGCCTTCCTTGGCGAGCGCCTGCACCGCGGCACGGCGCGCTTTTTCCTGCGGTGATTTCAGCTCCTGCAGGGACTGCGAGAGGTCGGCCGTCAGCAGCAGGGCAGCGGCAAGCAGGGCCATCATGGCGTCACCATTTCGTAGCGGTTGTCCGTGGCGGCCTTCGTTCTGGGCTCGCGGCCCAGCATCTCGCACAAGAGATCGCGCATCAGAATCGGATCCTCCTGACGCGGGAAGCTCTTGCCGGCCTCGAAATAGGCATCGCCTCCGTTGGCCATGAAGGAATTGACCGCGACCCGGTACACGCGTGCGGGATCGAGCGCCGCACCTCCCACCAGCACGCCGACCAGTTGAACCTCTTCGCCGGACTTGCGCAGCTGCACGCGACCACCCGAAAGCTCCACTCCCGAGTGGTTGCGCGATTCAACACAGCGCCTGAGGAGAGTCTCAACTTCCGAACCCGGCATCGAGAGCACGACCAGATTGTTGTCGAAGGGACAGATTTCGTAGCAGTCCCGTCGCGTCAGGGGACCGGCGCGCAGGTCCGTCCGGATGCCGCCGCGGTTCATCAGGGCCAGATCGGCGCCGCTGTAGCTGCGCATCAGATCCGTGATCCAGTTGCCAGCCGAACCGGAGCGCGTGTTGTCCCGCGTGCGCTCGATCGGAGCAAGCGCTTCGCCGACCACGGCGCTCATGATCGCATCGCTCTCGCGGACCAGAGCTTCACAGATCGTGTCCACAGCGGCCACGCGATCCGCAGCCGGGGGTTCCTCCAGGAGATCGACGAGACGCGCGGAGACAGCCTTCAGAGAGCGGGTTTCGCGCCTGTACTCCAGCTCGACATGGCCGGCAGCACCGGCCTTGGATCCGGTCTGAACGATCAGGGTGTTTCCCTCGCGGGTTCCGTTCGCCAGATAAGTGTGGGAGTGTCCGCCGACGATCAGCACCAACTCCGGATGCGCTCTCGCCAGATCCCGATCGCGCTCGATCCCAAGGTGCGTCAGCGGCAATACCCAATCGACCTTCTGACGCTCCAGTTCCGGCTTGAGCTCCGACAGCTCACGCGCCGGATCGCGGAATTCCAGCGTGCGAGTCTCGGGGTGGGAGATGTTGGGCGTGTCCACGGTGACGAAACCGACGACGGCAACACGCAGCCCGGCCAGCTCCATGATGCGGTACGGCGTTGCCCATTCGACCTTGCTGCCGTCGCTGCGCTGACGGATGTTCGCGCACAAAAAAGGTGCGTTGCCGCGCGTCAGCAGACGGCGGGTGTTGTCGATCCCGTGATCGTAGTCATGGTTGCCGATCGCCATGGCGTCGTAGCCGACCAGCGCCTGCGCGATCACGAAGGGCAGTCCGTTGTCGATGCCCCCTTCGGGTGTGCCCTGATAGCAGTCGCCGCCATCGAGAACGAGCATGCTGCGACCCTGCTCGGCGGCCTTGCGCCGCTCCGCGCGCACATGCGCTGCCAGACGCGGCAGTCCGCCGATCAGCGGAGGCTGATCCTTCGAGATCCAGGTGGCCTTGCGAGGCAGCACCTGACCATGCACGTCATTGGTGTGGATCAGCAGGATCGACTGCGGTTTGTCGAGGCCGCCGGAGAACAGGGCGCTGAGGAGCAGGCTGTGCAGCAACATGGCAGGGGGCCGGTCAGCATACCGGCCCCCTGCGAGTCCGCGCGCTCAGGATTCGCGCTCACCGGAAGATGACGCGCTGACCCTCGGGATACGTGACGGTCGACTGCCAGAGCACCTGCGCACCCGTCTCGCCGCGCGGCACGGACAGGACCCAAGTCAGGAAACCCTGTTCCTCGCGCTCCCGCTTCCAGCGTTCCTCCTGCGAGACACGCGGCTCGGCACGGGTCAGCTCCACCCGGATGCGATCGTCCTTGGACTTCGGCAGCACTTCTCGCACGATCACATCGACGGAGCCATCCGGCTTGGCGGCGATGCAGCCGTTGTTGCGCAGGAGGAGTTTCCACGTCTCGACCTGGGATGCCCGGCTGGAGAACAGGCCAGCCTCCTTGCTCTGGTCTTCAAGCTTGGTGCGCTCGCAGGTCAGCGCCGGATCCGCCCCCAGATGCACGACAAACTCCTCGCCGGTCATGACCTTGACGAACGATGCATTGCCGAGGAAATCCGCGCCGAAGAACACCGCGGCTGTGCCGGGCAACAGCACCCAGGGAGATGTATTCGTGGCACGGCCGCGCAGCCAGACCGTCAGATCGAGGCTGGGAACACAGACTCGCTCGGGCTGGATCGCGATCCGGCTGGTCCCCACGAGCACGGTGCTGGCCTCGGCCCGCGAGAGCACCTTGGCCTTGTCGCGCAGTTCGTAGCGCACGGAAAGACCTTCCTCGACAACGGCGCTGGGTGCCGCCAATCCGGCGGTGATTCCAAAGGACGACTCGGGGCGGCCTGACCCGGCGTCGTTCATCTCGGCCATGATCGCGGGTGCGCTGAGACCTCGCGAGGGTCTGACCTCCAGGAGATCCACCCAGCGCGCAACCGGATCCGGACCCTGCGCTCCCACTTGCGGCTGCGCCGTCGAGAGAGCGATCTGCACATCGTTCCAGTCCTCCCCCGTCTGCTGCCAGATCTTGGCTCGATAGGTCAGATCCACCGCGTCGAGACCCTTGCGCACGCGCAGGTCGTAAGCCGGCTCCCAGCCGGTGCCGGACACGAGGTACTTGAGCTCCAGCTCGCAACCCGGCTGCGCGACAAGATCCAGCAGCAGGTCGTAAACCTGCGTCTGTGCACCGCCCTGCGCGTTCAGGTACGCCTGTTCCGCCGCAGCGTGCGCAGCCTTGAGATCCTCCAGACGCCAGTCGATCTCGCGCATTTCTCGCGTCACCTGAGCCAGACGAGTCTTGAGAAAGTCGTAACTCTTGTCCCAGGCCTCCGGCGCCGGACGGCCGGTGCGCAGCTCCTGCGCCTGCGCTTCTGCTTCCTGATTGCCGAGCAGATCGAGATGCCGCTTGAGCCCCTCCGCGACAGCGCGCTCATCCTGCGCGGACTGGATCTCGCGCGACAGCTTCAGCAGCTCGCGTCGCAGCGTCTCGATGCGCTCCGCGGAGGCTGCAGGCTCTCGTCGTAGCTGAGGCTCGATGCTGACCACCTCCCCCCCCGTGCACGACGCGCGCACCTGATTGGGGTCCAGCACAGCAGGCAGACCCCGGATGACATACCGCCCGCTGGCATCGATGCGGGCGCTGCGCTGCACCAGTGCCTGCGAGCGGTACAGCGTGACGGACTGAATGCGGGCCTCGAGCGACTCGCTGGGAGTCTGGGCACCGACGGCAAGAAGTGAGGTGATGATCATGGGATTGCGCGATCAACGACCCCGCAGAGGGGCATCTTGGGACAATCCCCTGAAAATCAGCTGCCTGCCTGCGCGGCGAGTTCCTTGGGCAGCGTGAGCCCCAGCGCCGCCTCCGAGGGCAGCGTCAGGCGGCAGGCATCCATGAAGGGCCGCAGCTCGCGCAGGTACTGCCGCACCGAATCCTCGCAGGACTGCCGGCGCAGGCCCAGCTCCACGGCCCGCCGGTCGCCGGCCGTGCCCGGTCGACCCAGCGCGGCAATGGTCATCGCCAGCCAGCGCTGGAACATGGCCTGCGCCGCATTGCGGTTGGCAGGCTCGCCGGCGAAGCGCTGGAACAGCTCCTCGCCCTGCTTCGTGCTGGTCCGATCCATCGAGAGGATCGAGAGCGCAATGGCGGCGAAGTCCTGACAGCTGGAGTCGACATAGCTCTCGGCAGCAACGCGCTCGGCGCGATCGCACAGCGCGAGGCAGATGGCCAGCTCCAATCGCGAGGAGGGATACGGGATCCGTTCCATCTTGTCGCGCACGGAGTGAACCAGATCCGTGCCGCCCAGACCGGCGTACAGCAGCTCGATCTGGAGCATGATGTTGAGCGAGTGGACGATGTCCTGCGCCAGGATAATCTGCGTCTCGACTTCGGGAACGAACTTGAGGCCGTGCCCGCGGCTCTGCTCAACCATCAGCTGGCGATAGGCCTGCCGCTCGACGATGCGCCGCAGGAGCGCTTTGGACTCTTCGTCGAGCTGTGTCATGACTGCCCCTCGCGGGCTTCAAGCCCGGTCAGTTCCTTGTCGGGGATCAGCAGCCGTTCGACCGGCTTGCCGCCGAGTATGTGCTGCTGAACGATCTCGTCGACGTCCGCCAGGGTCACCTTGCCGTACCAGACCTGCTCGGGATAGACGACGAGGCAGACACCCTTGGCGCACTGATCGAGACAGCCCGCCTTGTTGGGACGCACGATGCGCTTCTGTCCCGCATCGTGCAGCTTCTTCTTGAAGGCTTCCGCGACCTCCAGACCGCCGCGCTCACCGCAGGATCCGCGCGGATCTCCGGGCTCACGCTGGTTGGTGCAGATGAAGATGTGCTTGGCGAACTTCCCCATGGACGGGATTGTAGCACCCCGGCCACGCTCGCCGGCTAGCCGAGCAGTTCCTTGGCGAGAACCAGCTTCTGAATCTCGCTGGTGCCCTCGTAGATGCGCAGCGCGCGCACATCCCTGTAAAGGCGCTCGACGGCGCTGCCGCGCTTGACACCCAGCCCGCCCCAGTGCTGCACGGCGCGATCACAGACCCATGCCGCATTTTCCGTTGCGAAGAGCTTGGCGCGCGCCACGGCAGCGGCGGACTCCGGCACTCCGGCATCCACGAGCCGCGCAGCCTCATCGACCAGCAGCTCCGCTGCGCGCGTGCGCATGTCCATCTCGGCCACGTCGAAGCGCAGCGCCTGGAAGCTCGCCAGCGGCTTGCCGAACTGGACGCGCGTGCGCAGCCGCTCCGTGCTCTCCTGCAGGGCGCGACGGGCGAAGCCGTTCGCCGCCGCCGCCACGGATGTGCGGAAGGTCGCCAGCGTGCCCAGCGCCACCTGCATGCCGGCACCGACATCCCCCAGCCGGTGCTGATCCGGAACCCGCACGCGATCCAGGTGCACATCTCCGATCGGATGCGGCGCCAACACCTCGAAGCGCTCAACGCGCACGCCTGCAGTGCGCGCCGGCACGAAGAACATCGTGAATTGCTGCTCCGCGGTGCGCGCCATGACCGTGTAGAAATCCGCGATGCCCGCGTTGCTGATGAAGGTCTTGTGGCCGGTCAGCAACCAGTCCTGCCCGTCACGCACCGCCTGCGTCGAGGTCTGCGTCAGGGAGGAGCCGGCCTCCGGTTCCGTCAGGGCGAATGCGCTCACCAGCTCGCCGCGTGCAACCCGCGGCAGCGTCTCGAGCGCCAGCGCCCGATTGCGACCCAGAACGATGGGGTACGAACCCAGCCCCTGCTCGACGAACATCAGATCGAGCATGCCGTGACGGAAAGCCAGCTCCCTGCGCAGGGCGCACAGCGCACGCACGGAAACGGCACCCGGATTCGACAGGCCTTGCGCATCGGCACCTGCGAACTCGTGCGGAACGGTCCAGGCGGTGAGCCCCGCTTCCGCCACGGCCCGCAGCGCGCGCCGCGCACTGGCCGTCTCGTCGAGCCGATCGAGTTCGCACTCCAGCGCCTCAAACGCCTGTGCCTGCCGCAGTGCCTGCCGTAGTGCCTGCCCTAGCGCCGGATCGAGTGCTTGCATCGTGGGCCCTCAGCGCAGACGGTCGCGCAGTGTGTACTGACGGAAGTTGGCCGGACGCTTCTCCACGAAGGCGCGGTACGACTCGCGGTAGTCCGGGTGGTTCATGCACTCGGCCTGCACCCATGCTTCGGCGCTGAGCGCCTCTCGCACATTCATCGATGCCTCAAGTCGCAGCATGCGCTTGGTGACCGCCAGGCCCATGCTCGGTCCCGCAGCGAGCTTCTGGGCCCAGTCCGCGGTGACGGCCGCAAGCTCTGCATCCGGAACGACCTTGTTGTAGAGGCCGATCTCGCAGGCGCGCTCCGCGCTGATGAACTCACCCAGCATCAAAAGCTCGGTGGCACAGGTCAGCCCGACGATGCGCGGCAGCAGCCATGCAGCGCCCATGTCTGCACCCGAAAGCCCCACCTTCGTGAACAGGAAGGCGATTTTCGCGCTCTGCGCGCCGATGCGCAGATCCGAGGCTGCCGCCATCACGGCGCCCGCGCCGCAGGTGGTGCCGTTGAGCGAGGCGATGATCGGCTTTTCGAGCATCAGCATGTTCTCGATCAACCGGCAGGTCATGCGCGTGAACGCATGCACATCCGCCTCGGGCACATCGAACAACTTGCCGATGATGTCGAGCACGTCGCCGCCGGAACAGAAGGCGCGCCCCGTTCCCGTCAGCACGACGCAGCGCACGGAATCCCGTGCCTGCAGGGCCGCGAAGGTATCCGCGAGCTCGGCATAGGACTCGAAGGTCAGGGCATTGAGGCGCTCAGGACGGTCCAGCCGGATCGTCGCCACACCGTCGCGTTCCTCGTATCGGAAGTGCTTGGGATTCATGTCTTCAGCCGATCGCCGCCGTTGCCTCGATCTCCACCATGGCACCCTCCTCGAGCAGATCTGCGACCTGCACCAGCGCCATCGCGGGGTAGTGCCGGCCCATCGATTCACGCCAGGCGGCACCGATCTCCTTCAACGCCGCCAGATAACGACGCTTGTCGGTGACATAGACCGTCATGCGCACGATGTGCTCGGGGCGGCCACCGGCGGCGCGCACCAGCGCCACGCAGTTGGAGAGCGCCTGCGCGAACTGGCGCGCAAAGTCACCGGATCCCACAAGGCGCTGATCCTTGTCCCAGGCGATCTGCCCGGCCACGAACAGCAGTTTCTGCGCACCCTCGACGGCGACCGCATTGGCGTAACCGCGCGGAGGAGCCCAGCCATCGACCTGCACCGCTTCGATCTTCATGCCTGTGATGCCTCCCTGCGCTGTCCTCCGCCGAGCAGCTCGACGATGGCACCATTGCGTTCGCCGATCAGGAACTCCTCGACGCAACCCGAGACTTCCTCCGTGGTCACCAGAGCCCCGCCCGGGTTCTGCGCGGCCAGAAAGGCTCGCGTGTCGGCCTCGGAACGGCCTGTTTTCTGCATGATTCTGGCCACGGTCTGGTCGGTCATCGGTGAATCGACATAGTGCGGGCAGACCACATTGAGCGTCACTCCGCTGCCCTTGAGATCGAGCGCGGCGCAGCGGCTGTAGCCGACCAGCGCATGCTTGCTGGCCACATAGGCTGCCGCATAGGCGTAGCCCTGCAGACCGGCGGAAGAGGCGATGTTGACGATGCGGCCCTGGCGACGCTCCACCATCTGTGGCGCGAGCGCCTCGATCATGCGCCGCGCACCGTGAAAGTTGGTCGCCAGATGCTTTTGGTACAGGTCCTCGCCGCTCTCGCGGCCGTGGCGCAGGAACGGGGCCGTGATGGCGATGCCGGCGTTATTGATCAAACCGTCGATGACGCCGAATGGCGCCGCCCACTCGCGCGCCAGCGCCACGGCATCGGTGATCGTGTCGGGATCGCTGACATCGACATAGACCGGCAGTGCCTGCCCCCCGGCATCCCGCAGCTCGTCCGCGAGCTCGGTGACGGCTTCCTGACTGCGTGCACCCAGCACGACGGCAGCGCCGCGACGGCACAGGCTGCGCGCGAGCGCAGCCCCGATTCCGCGGCCGGCGCCGGTGACGAAGACGACTTTGGGGAGGGCCATGAGGGGCGCTAGAGTGTGCCACAACCCGCGTGGAATCCGAAGCGCACAACCCACCCATTCAGGCCGCCTCGAGCCTCCTGTTTTCGCCGATTCGCTACGGGGCGGCGGTGGCGCGGGCACGCACCTGGGTGCCGGCGATGGTGCCGTGGCGCGCCAGCGAAGAAGGTTTCGTCACGCCGGAGATTCTGGACTGGTACGGCCGCCTTGCGGATGGCCAGCCGGGCGTGATCGTCGTCGAAGCCACCGGCATCCGGGATGTGCCCAGCGGCCCGCTGCTGCGCATCGGCGCCGATCGTTTCGTGCCCGGACTGCGCTCTCTGGTGGAGCGCGTGCGCGAGCGCAGTGCGGGTCGCACGCGCCTCTTCATCCAGCTGATCGATTTTCTCGCCATCCGCCGTCGGCCGGAGCGGCAGAAGTATCTCGAGTGCTTTCTGATCATCCGGGACGCGCATCGCGCCGCGCTCGAGCGTCTGCGTCCGGAGCTGCGCGGTCGGCTCGCCGAGGACAGCGGTGTGCGCAGCGCACTCCAGGAGCTTTCCGAAGACGAACTCCGTCAGGTTCTGAGCGAGCGCGAGCGGGAGGATCTCGAGCGCGGCTACCGCGAGCGCGTCACGGACACGCACCTTGCCCACATCGCCGATCTGCCGCGCGTGTTGCCCGGGCTGTTCGCGGATGCGGCCGTGCGCGCACGTACTGCGGGATTTGATGGTGCCGAGCTGCACTACGCGCACGCCTACACGCTTGCCTCGTTCCTTTCGAAGCTCAACACGCGCGCGGATGGCTACGGCAGCACACCCGAAGGCCGCGTGCGCCTTCCGCTGGAAGTGCTGCGTGCAACGCAGGCCAGGGCCGGACGCGACTGGACGATCGGCTGCCGCATGCTCGGCGACGAGGTGATCGAGGGCGGCAGCCGACTGGAGGATGCCTGCCACGCCGCTGTGGCCCTTTCCCGCGCGGGCATCGACTTCATCTCCGTCTCCAAGGGCGGGAAGTTCGAGGATGCGCGCGCGCCCAAGGTGGGCGAGGCGATCTACCCCTACACCGGCCCCAGCGGACTGGAGTGCATGCCCACGGCCAAGCTCGATGAGCGCGGCCCGCACGGTCGCAATCTGCACCTCTCGCGCGGCATCCGCGAGGCCTTGCGCGCCGAGCGGCTTTCCACACCCGTCGGAGGCGCGGGCGGGATCGACCGCTTCGAGCTGGCGGAATCCGCGCTGCGCGGCGGAGCCTGCGACTTCGTGGCCGCCGCGCGCCAGTCACTCGCCGATCCTGACTGGTGGCGCAAGATCGAGCTGGGCCGCGAAAACGAGGTGCGCCGCTGCCTGTTCACCAACTACTGCGAGGGTCTCGACCAGAAGCACAAGCAGGTGACCTGCCAACTGTGGGATCGCGACTTCACCCAAGCAGACCCGCACAGCGACAACATCGCCCGCAGCAGCGATGCAAAACGAAGGCTGGTGCCTCCGCCTTGGCGAAGACACCAGCCCTGATGTGTTCTCTGAAGAAAAGCGTTACTTCTTCTCTTCCTTGCTCTCGGCCTTGGCTTCTTCCTTGGCGATGCCGACCTTGATCGAGAACTTGCCCGCGCTCTTGGAGTGCATCTTCATCGTGCTCTCCTGACGCGTCATCTCGCGGTTCGACTCCGTCTCGCTCTTGCCTTCCAGCTCGAATTTGACCGGGCGCTTGTCCGCAACCGAGAAGTAGAGGAAGCCCTCGCCCTCGGCGCTGTAGGTCGTCTCGGGCAGAACCGCAGTGGGTTCCAACATCCGCTGACGACGGCCACCGCCGCCCATCTGGGGATCTTCCATCGTGCCCTTGGCCTCGATCTTGATCTCAACCTTGGCGACCTTCTCGCCGTCGAGTTCCTCCTCGAGACTGATCAGCTTGGCCTTACCTTCCCACTCGGCCTGGCCGAGCGGCCCGGCGCCCATGCGGCCCATGCCGCGCATTCCGCGGCCGCGACCGCCGCCTTCACCACCGCCGGCGCTGTCGCGCTGCGGGGGCGGGAAGTAGGTGCGCGTCATGTCGAGGCCCAGCGCCGCAAGGATGGCGTCCTTCTCCAGATCCCAGCTGGCATCCTTCTCAACCTCGCCATCGGGCAGCAGGCCGTCGAGGGAGAGCGTCAGCTTGTGATTCTTGAGCGCTTCCTCGTGGTCCGGTTCGCTGCCGGACTCGAACTCGAACTTGAGTTCGTCGCCGGTGCCGTCCATCACGACCACAGCACCCTCGAAGGGGCTCTCGATCTCGCTGTCGTTGGACTGATCGCCCATGCTCATCGTGGCCTTGCCGCCGACCTTCTCGAAGTGGCGCTTGAGCTTCTTGGGAGTGTTGTCCTTGCTCTCCAGCAGTTCATCAACGAACACCATGCTGTAGGTGGTTTCGCTTCCCCCGCCCATGTTGGGCATGTCCACGGGCTCGCCATCGCGCTCCATCGACATCTCGACGATCTCATTGCTCATCGTCAGCTCCGACTCGATGCGCAGCGAACGCGGCTTGGAATAGTCGGTCTGGAGGGCGGTACCTCCGGCGATCAGACACAGGGACAGTGCCAAGAACGGCTTCATGGGATTCCTTGAAAGGGAGGTCGGGGGGATCAGAAGGAGGAGTGTAACCGGCACGGGGCGGCTTGGTTCCGCGCAACCCGCCAGCTTGAGCCTCAGGCGGACAGCCGGCTGCCGCGGCGCAGGCCGCTGACCACCAGAAACAGCGCCAACGCCATCAGCGCCGCAGCCGCCAGCGCGTTGCCCATGGCCGCATCAAGGCCCTGCGCCGCCCGCCAGTTGGAAAGCGTCAGGCTGCCCAGCGCCCACAGCGTCGTCACCAGCAGCCCGCTCATCGGCAGGATCAGGAACCAGGCCGTACGACCCTGGCTCTTCATCCAGACGGCGATCGAGAGCAGCGTGAGCGCCGCCAGCAGCTGATTGGAGGCACCGAACAGCGTCCAGAACTTGAGGTAACCGCCGGAGCCGGCAGACACGAGCATCAGGGCCGCCGGCCCGATCGTCAGCAACACCCCCATGCTTGCCCAGAAGATCCCGTGCCGGCCGATCAGTTCCTGCACGAGATAGCGGCCGAGTCGGGTGGCGACGTCCAGCGTGTCGAACACGAAGGTCGAGAAGGCCATCGCGCCGAAGGTGATCGCGAACGGCAGGTTCTCGCGTCCGATCAGAAGCGTCAGGAACTCACCGATGCCGCGTCCGTAGATGGCTCCGGGTTTCATGCCCGCGATCTCTTCACGCGTGAAGATCACGATCGTCACCAACGCAATCACCGCCACGAAACCCTCTGCCAGCATCGCTCCGTAACCGACCGTGTGGGAATGGCTCTCGCGATCGATCTGCTTGCTGGTCGTGCCGGAGCACACCAGCCCGTGGAATCCCGAGCAGGCCCCGCAGGCGATCGTCACGAACAGGAACGGCATCAGCGCGCCGGTCGCGCCGCCGGCATCGAATCCGGTGAAGGCCGGCTGGCGCACCTCATAGCCGCCGAACAGCATTCCGATCACGCCAATGGCGATCGCGGAATACAGCACGAAACCGCCCAGATATCCGCGCGGCTGCAGCAGGAGCCACACCGGCGTCACCGAAGCGATGCAGCAATACGCGAGGATCGCGAGCGACCAGGTCAGCCCGTCAAAGATCAGCCAGTGCGAAAGGTGCGTGCCTGCCCAGGCCAGGGCGAACGTCGCGGGCACGAAGACAACCGTCACCAGCCACAGGGGTGGCGCGAAGAAGCGCTGCACCAGCCCCATCATCACCGAGAGCAGCAGGTACAACACGCTGGCAGCCGCAACGGCGCCGCCCGGATTGAAGCTCGTTCCTCCGGCCTCGAGTTCATCGGTGCCCTGCACGAAGGAACCGGCAGTGATGTCGGTGAAGGCGACGATCACGTACACCAGCGCGATCCAGATGAAAGCCATCATCGCGCGGCCCTGCGCCGTGCCGAGTCGTTCGCGCGTGATCTCCGCGATCGAGGTGCCGCCGTGCCGCAGCGAGGCGACCAGCGCGGAAAAATCGTGCACAGCGCCCACGAAAATCACACCGAAGACGATCCACAGCAGGCAGGGCAGCCAGCCGAAGCTCTGACAGGCCAGGATCGGCCCCGCGATCGGACCCGCGGCCGCGATGGCCGAGAAATGCTGCGCGAACAGATAGAAGGGCGGCGTGGCAACATAGTCCACGCCATCCGCATGCGTGTGCGCCGGCGTACGACGCTGATCATCCAGCCGCAGCTGTCGTGCCACCCAGCCGCCGTAGAGACGGTGGCCGAGAAACAGGACGACGATGAAACACAGCGCGAAGAGGGCCAGACTCATGGCGGGGGGGCAAGAGCAAAAGTAGCATGAGGCGCCCATGAGCGCTCCCACCTCGGATCCTTCCCTGCACCGCAAGGTATTGCTGGGCCTCGTTCTGGGCGCACTGGCCGGCGGGCTTGCGAACAGCCTCGCGGCTGGCTCCCCAGCCGCCCGCGAGTGGGTCAACGTGCTGGCAGACGGCGTGGCTCACCCGATCGGCCAGATCTTCCTGCGGTTGCTGTTCCTTGTTGTGGTGCCGCTCGTCTTCACGTCCCTGGTCGTGGGCGTCGCCGGGCTGGGCGATCTCAGCAAGCTCGGGCGCATCGGCGGCAAGACGCTGCTGTTCTTTCTGGGCACCACGGCCATCTCGGTTGTGATCGGACTGACGCTGCTCAACACCTTCCAGCCGGGAGCGGGCTTCGACGCCGCAACCAAGGAAGCCCTGATGACGCAGTACGGATCCGATGCCGCTGCGCTGCAGGCCAAGGCCGAAGCCCAGAACTTCACCAGCGTGCTCGACGGAGCCAACAAGCTGCTCAACATGTTCCTGCCGCGCAACGTGCTGCAGGCCGTGGTGAGCATGGACATGCTGCCTGTGATCGTCTTTGCGCTGCTGATGGGCTGCGCTCTGACGCTGGCCGAGAAGGGCCGGCGCGAGCGCATGGTCGAATGGATGGAGACCGTTGGCGGCGCGATGGTGACGATCGTGGGCTTCGCGATGAAGCTCGCGCCCTACGCGGTCTTCTGCCTGATCTTCTCGGTGATCGCGAAGTTCGGCTTTGATCTGCTGGGCAAGCTGGCGATGTACATGGCGCTCGTGATCGCCGGCTACCTGATCCTGCTGCTGGGGCTGTTCCCGCTGCTGATCCGCGTGCTGTGCAAGCGCAGTCCGATCGAGTTCATGCGCAAGGCCATGCCGATCGTCGGCACGGCGCTCTCCACTTCCTCGAGCAACGCAACCCTGCCGACCTCGATCCGCATCGCGCAATCCGAGCTGGGCGTGCGACCCTCGGTGGCGGGCTTCGTGCTCCCGCTGGGCGCGACGATGAACATGAACGGCACGGCGCTCTTCGAGGGCGCCGTGGTGCTCTTCGTGGCCCAGGTATTCGGAATCGAACTGACGCTGGCCCAGCAGGCCGTCGTGGTGCTGCTGTGCGTCTTTTCCGCGATCGGCGCCGCAGGCGTCCCGGGAGGCTCGCTGCCCCTGATCATGATCGTGATGGCGCAGGTGGGCGTGCCCCCCGACGGCATCGCCATCATCCTTGGGGTCGATCGGCTGCTCGACATGGGCCGGACGGTGGTCAATGTGATGGGTGATGTGGTCTGTGCGGCCTGGATCGAGCGGGGCGAGAGCTCGGGCGCATCCACGGCCTGACGGGGACCGTACTTTCTCTGGTTGAGCCCCTGCCGGCTCCGATTCAGGATAGGCTAGTCCTTAGGCCACCCCCTCCGATGACCTCCGCACGCTACCAGACCCTGCTGGCTGAGATCGCCCCCGTCCGTGAGCGCCTGCTGAAGAATCCGCTCTACACCTCCGTCCGTGACGAGGAGAGCCTGCATGTGTTCCTGGAACACCATGTCTTCGCCGTCTGGGACTTCATGTGCCTGCTCAAGGCCCTGCAGCGCCATCTGACCTGCGTGGAGCCGGTTTGGGTTCCGCGCGGCTCCCCCGCCGTGCGTCGCTTCGTGAACGAGATCGTCGTCGGCGAGGAGTCGGACGATCTGGGCGAGCGCGGAATCCTCAGCCATTACGAGCTCTACCTCGAGGCGATGCGCGCCTCCGGCGCCCAGACTCAAGGGATCGAGACTTTCGTCGCGGCCGTTCAGCGTGGCGTGCCTGTGCGCACTGCGCTGGCCAGCCTCCCCGTACCCCAGGCCTCGCGCGCTTTCGTGGAAAAGACCTTCGGCGCGCTCGATACCGGTTCGTTGCCCGTGATCGCGGCGTTCTTCACGCTGGGACGCGAGGAGCTGGTTCCGGACATGTTCCGCCGGCTGGTCGCGGATCTCGCGGCCCGTTTCCCCGGCCGCTACTCGCTGTACCAGCTGTACCTCGAGCGCCACATCGAGGTGGACTCAGGATCGCACGGCCCACTGTCTCAGCAGCTGCTGCTGGAAGTCTGCGGAAACAGCGACGAGAGCTGGCGTCAGGCTACGGACGCGGCCGTGCGCGCCCTGCAGGCCCGCATCGGCTTGTGGGACGGAACGCTCGCTGCGATCCAATCGCGGTCGAAGACGGCTGTCAGGTGCTGACGCTGATCGAGGCCACATTCGTGTGGCAGTGCTCGATCACGCCCTGAGACACCGAACCGTGCCAGGCCCGCAGCAGGCCCTGATGGTGGTGATTGCCCACGACCACCAGATCCGCGCCCTGCGCCCGCGCCATCTGGCACACGCCGTCGCTGGCGCGACCGAGCGTGCCCTCGACGAGCAGCTTCGGCTGCGCGCAGCCCGCAGCACGCGCGGCATCGGCGAGCTCTCGCCCCAGATCATTCGTCACCGCCGGATCCACCTGACCGATCGGCAGCGGGCCGGCGATCTTGCGGCGGCGGTGCTCTTCTGCGAGCGAGTAGCTGTGCAGCAGGGACAGTTCGATGCGACCGAGCTTTTCCAGCCCCATGGCCCACTGCAGCGCCGCCTGCGCTGTCGGCGTGCGATCAAAGGCCACCGCGACCTTGAGCGTGCGCTTGCCGGAAAGCCAGTCCTCAAGCGGCAGCGCAGCGCGCACCACCAGCACCGGACGGCGACTCGAGCGTGCCACGCGGTCGGCCGTCGAACCCAGCAGCCAGTTCGCGAAGCCGCGACGCCCCACGGCGCCGACGGCCAGAAGGGCAGCGGTGCAGTGGCCGGCGCGGGCCACCAGCGTCGCATCGCTGTCGCCATGCAGCAGCTCGCCATCGGTCTCGGCTCCCATGCCGCGCGCGCTCGACACTTCGCCTTCCAGACGCCCCAAAAGGGCGCGCTCGACCTGATCGAGTGCGCTGCCTGGCTGCACGAGGCCCGTGCCTTCCAGCCCCGTGGCATGCACGACCACCAGCTTTTCGTTCGTGCGCTTGGCCCAAGCGGCCGCAGCACGCAGCGTCTCGGCGGAGGCAGCGCTGAAATCGGTACCGACGACAATGCTCATGAGTTCGACTCCTCAGGGACCATGCGGGCACGGATCACGGAAGCGATCACGGCCAGCACGAGAATTCCACCGACGACAGCCAGAGAGAGTTCCACCGGGATCTTGGCTCCGCCCATGAGAGGCAGGATCATCTTCGTACCTACGAACACCAGGATCAGCGAAAGGCCGATCTTGAGGTAGTGCAGATACTTCAGGAGCCCGGCGACCGCAAAGAACAGCGACCGCAGGCCCATGATGGCGAAGATGTTCGAGGTGTAGAGCACGAAGGTGTTCTGGCTGATGCCCAGCGCGGCAGGAACCGAGTCGACCGCAAACAGGATGTCCGTGGTCTCGATCACCAGCAGCGTCAGGAACAACGGTGTCGCATGCAGACGGCCCGCTGTCCGTACGAAGAACTTCGAACCTTCGTAGTGATTGGTGACGGGGATGAAGCGCCGCACAAGTCGCAGGACCAGATTCTTCTCCGGCTCCATCTGCTCGTCCTTGGAGAAGAGCAGCTTGAGCCCGGTCAGGATCAGGATTCCCGCCAGTATCCAGATCGTCCAGTGGAAGCGCTCGATCAGCGCCACCCCGGTCAGCAGGAACACGCCGCGAAAGAACATCGCCCCCAGCACACCCCAGAACAGCACGCGGTGCTGACTCTCCGCCGGCACGGCGAAGTAGGTGAAGATGACCAGAAAGACGAAGATGTTGTCGACCGAGAGCGCGTACTCGGTGATGTAGCAGGTCAGATACTGCGGCCAGAGCGGCGTGTAGCCGGCAGGACCGGCCGCTTCGAGAGCCGGACGGTCGACCTGCCACCAGATGAGCAGATTGAAAGCCAGTCCCAGTGTGACCCAGACAGCCGTCCAGCCGAGGGCTTCCTTGACACTGACCTCGTGCTGCTTCTTGTGGAAGATGCCCAGATCCACCACCATCACGCCGAGAATGAGGACCACGAAGAGGGCCCACATGCCCCAGTGATCCGTGAGGAATGACGATTGCGTCGCGGTTTCAGCCATAGATCAGGAGTCGGATGCCCGGCGGCAGGCGCTTGGTGAGACCTGCGAGCACGTGCCCTCGCAAGAGGTGGTAGATCGTGGTGCGTTGCGTCGCACCGATCATGATGGCGGAGACATCCAGCGACTCTGCGGCGCGCTTGATGCCCTCCACCGCATTCCATGAGACCGTGTACACGGGGATGACCATCATCCCCTCGGCTTCGCCAGCCCGCACGGAGAGCTTGAGCGCCTCGATGCCTTCCTGAGCCGGCTTGCGGTTGGCGGAGCCCACGAAAAGGCCGGTGTATTCCTCGACATAGAGGGCGTAGACCGTGCGCCCGCCCAAGCCCTTTTCCCGCGAGATCGCCTCGCTCAGCAGCCCGGGATTGTGTGCCCGGATGGCAATCATGGTTTTGGACGGATAGAGCTGCGCGATCGACTCGGCCTGATTGAGGCTTAGGATCTCCAGCGCCTGATCGTCCTCGAGCTGAGCCTCGCCCTCCTGGATGCGTGTCGGCGCGACCTTGGCGACGAACGGCATCTGGTACAGCAGATCACTGAACCACTTGCGCCGGGTCCCCACGGCGATGATGGCGCCCACGGCGACCAGCAGCGTGCCGATCAGCGTGGAGTTGGGCTTCATGTACAGATTGACCATCCACGCCACGACGACCATGACCGTGGTGGCGATACCGATCCACACGCGTGCGCCGCGCTGCCCCTCGCGCCAGCGGATCACATCGAGGCCGGCGGAGCTGAGTCCGAACGCTCCCAGCAGTCCGAAGGCGTACAGATCGCCGAGCAGATCCATGTCGCCCCGCGCAAAGTAGATCACGATGATCGGCACCAGCGTGGCCACAAGGATCGCCAGCTGCGGAGTGCCGAAGCGGCGGTTGCGCATGGCGATCGTCGAGGGCAGGAAGCCCCGATCCGACAGCGCGATGAAGACGTGGTAGCAGCCGATGATCGCCGTATTCGCGGCGAGCAGCAGCAACGCAGAGCCCGAAAGCACGATGGCGGTCATCAGCCAATTCCCGCCATAGGCCTGACCCAGGGCCGAGATCAGCTTCTCCCCTTCGCCCACCTTGATCTCCACCGGCAGCAGCGCGATGGCGAACAGTGTCAGGAACGGCGAGGTGGCGAACATGGCCACCACGACGTAGATCATGCCGCGGGTCGCGGAGGCCTTGATCGGCAGCTTCATCGCGGGGCTCAGCTGGCTGATCGCCTCGAGCCCTGAGAAGGCCAGCCAAGCCAACGAAAAGCCGACGAGGAACGTCGTCCCGCTGACATCCTTGACCTGTGCAAGGTTCTCCCAAACGCGGCTCCATTCCTCGGGCTGGAGATGCGTCACGATCATCACGACCGCCGTGCAACTCGTGATGAACGAGGCTGTGGCGAGCAGCAGTGCCAGCCCTGCGCTCTCTCGGATGCCCACGGTGTTCACGATCGCCAGCAGCAGCAGGGACGCCACCGAGAGCGCCACCACATGGTGCTCCAGCACGGGAAAAAGGCTGGAAAGATAGTGAATGCCCGCGATCGAGGAGATTGCCGAGGTCAGGAAGTACGAGACCGAGATGAAGAGGCCGCCGAGGCACGCCACCACAGGGGTGAACGCCATATTGGCGATGTTGACGACGCCGCCGCCGTCCGGGATTCGCCAGCAAATCTCGACATACTTGTAAGCCAGCAACAGGAACCCGATGAAGGTCGCGCTGACGAACAGGGGCGCGAGGTCGCCGACATGCGGGTTGCGGTAGAGCAGACCCGGCACATAGAAAACGCTGGTACCGATGTCGCAGAAGACGACGGCCCAGACGAGCAGCGGGGTCAGTTGCCGCAGGTGGCCATCCGCGGCGGGCTTGGCAGTGGCTTGGGCGCTCATGAGTGCCGCGCCCCCTGTCGAGGTGGGTCGGAATCGATCGGCCGCAGGGGGGTGTCGCTTGGCATCGGGGAGGGGTTCAGGAGTCCATCATTGTATCCCTCCGCCGTGATCCACAAGGCTCCGCCGCCCGGCTGCCCCGCCCGCCTAATTGCGATTTCCTTACAATGACCAGCAGATACTAGGAAGGTGGGCCCCGCAGGCCTCGAACCTGCGCCCAAGCGATTATGAGTCGCCAGCTCTAACCGACTGAGCTAGGGGCCCTCCCGCGGCGCATCCTACCAAAGCTCCCCGCTCGCTAGACTCCCCCCCATGCTGTTCTGTGCCCCCTGTGTGTTGGCGGCGGCTGCCCTGATCGGCTGCGCCCTGCCCCCCTCCCTCTCCCCCGCCCCCGCCCCTGCTTCGGCCTCGACTCGGGCCACCCAGACGCCGCGCGAGGAACCCTCGCTGCGTTTCGGCGATGCTGCCCGCGAACTGCCGCAGGAGCCTTTCTTCCCCGGCACCACGCACGATCCCGCAGTGCCTCATCCCGACAAGCTGCTGCGCCAGCCGCTCGGCAGCTTCACGGCGCACCATCACGAGATCCTCACCGCGCTGCGCGCGATGGCGAAGGACAACCAGCGCATGCGCGAAGAGGTCTTCGGTCGGACGCACGAAGGACGGGAGCTGGTGCTGTTCGTGATCAGCGCGCCGGCCAACCTGCAGCGACTGGACTCGATCCTCGCTGATCTCGGCAAGCTGGCCGATCCGCGTGGTGTCGCTGATGCCGAGTTGGAGCGGATCGTCAGGCAATCACCGGCGGTGGCCTGGCTGGGCCACAGCATCCACGGCGATGAGATGTCCGGCTCGGACTCGGCGTTGGCGACGGCTTGGCACTTTGCCGCCGGCACGGGCGCGGATGTGCTCGCGCTGCTGGAGCAGACCGTGATCGTGATCGATCCCTGCCAGAACCCGGATGGACGCGAGCGTATTCTTTCGCAGCTCGTGCAGGGTGCCGGCTATGTGCCCAATCTCGATCCGGATGCGATGCAGCGCGGACGCTGGCCGTACGGACGCGGGAATCACTTCCTGTTCGACATGAATCGGGATTGGCTGTGGGGCACGCAGCCGGAAACACGAGCACGCTGGGCTGCGATCCGCAAATACAGGCCGCAACTGCTCGTGGATGCCCACGAGATGGGCGGGCTGGACACCTATCTCTTCTACCCGGCCACGGATCCGCTGACTCCGAATTTCCCGCGCCACACGCTCAAGTGGTGGCCGGTCTTCGCTGCCGATCAAGCCGGTGCCTTCGACCGCTACGGCTGGAGCTACTACACGCGCGAGTGGGCGGATTCCTGGTACCCGGGCTACACCGATTCCTGGGGCAGCTATCAGGGCGCTGTCGGCATCCTCTATGAGCAGGCGCGCTTCCACGGTCAGGCCCTGCGCCGGGCCTCGGGCGAGATCGCGACCTACCGCGAGGCAGTGCATCATCAAGCGGTCAGCGCCGTCGCCAACACGGTCACGCTGTTCAAGAACCGTGAGGCGCTGCTGCGCGGGTATCTAGAGTCGCGCCAACGCGCACTGTCCAAGGACGCGCCCGGGTCCGAACGGAGCTTCGTCCTGATTCCCGGCCGCCATCCGTCGCGCGAGCGCGAGCTGATCGAGCGCCTGATGCAGCAAGGACTCGAAGTGTGGCGCACGCAGGAGTCTGTGCGCGCTCAGCACGTCGACGCGCTGCTTTCCGGCCGGCTCGAGACGATGGAATTCCCCAAAGGCGCACTGGTGATCCACGCCCGCCAGCCGCTGGGTGCGATGGTGCTCGACTTCCTGTCCTTCGATCCGCGCTACGACCAGGGCTCGCTCGATCGGGAGCGCAAGGAGTTGGAGCGCAAGCAGCAGTCCAAGGCCTATGACGTGACCGCCTGGTCTCCGGCCCACGCCTACGATCTCGAGGCCTGTTGGGCGCAGCTGGGTGAGGTGAAGTCCGAGCGGTTGAGTCGCTGGGATGAATCCATGGGCGGTGTTGTCGCACTGACTCCGGCGGAATTGCCGGTGTATGGCTGGGCCGTCGACGGACAGGACGACTCGGCCGTGCGCTTCGCCGTGGAAGCGATGGAACTGGGACTGCGCGTGGAGATCGCGGAGGAACCCTTCGCCATCTGGAGCGCGGCGAGCGCGGCCGTCGATGCGCAGCCGATCGCACGCCTGAAGCGCGGCAGCCTGCTGGTTCGCCGGCATGAGAACGGCACCGATGTCGCCGGCAAGGTCGAGCGCGCAGCGGTCCGCGCTGGCGTCCGGGCCTTTGCCGCGGGCACCGCTCGCAGCATGGATTCCGGGCCGGATCTGGGCGGCGGCAAGTTCGCACTGCTGGCGCGTCCGCGCGTCGGCCTGCTTTCCAACGCCCCCATCAGCACCGACTCCTTCGGGCACAGCTGGCACCTCATCGACACGCGGCTGGGCCTGCCCTGCTCGCAGGTCAACGCCCAGGAACTCGGCGGCTACGACCTGCGCAAGTACAACGTGCTGGTGGTGCCTGAAGGCGGAGGCGTGGGCACGCTGCTGAAGGAAAACGCCGAGCAGCTGCGCGCCTGGGTTGAAGGCGGCGGCACGCTGATCGCTTCGGGGGCCTCCGCATCGGCGATCATTTCCGCCGGCATCGGCCTGACGAGCGTCGTCGATCGGTCCACCGCCCTGAAGGAACTGCCGCGCTATCGCGAAGCGGTGCAGCGCGAGCGCAGCGCAGGACAGCACAGCGTCGATGCGGGGCTGGTCTTCGGCGACAAGGAGCCGCAGCCCGTGAGCCCTGAGGAATCCAAGCCCGGACGCAGCGATGAGGAACTCGCGCGCTGGGACGAGTGGGCGCGCACGTTCTCGCCGCGCGGTGCGCTGCTGCGGGGTGAGAACAATCTCGATCATTGGCTGACCTTCGGCTGCGGCGCGGAACTGCCGGTGTACTACGAGGGCTCGAGCGTGCTGCTGAGCAGCCTGCCGGTGCACACGCCGGTGCGATTGGCAGCCGCCCCCCGCGTGCGCCTGTCGGGTCTGGTCTGGCCGGAAGCGCGCGAGCGCCTTGGTGACGGGGCATACTGCACGGTCGAGCGCATGGGCAATGGACAGGTGATCCTGTTTGCCTGCGCGCCCGAGTTCCGCGGCTGGTTCCGGGGCACGATGCGTCTGCTTTCCAACGCGATCGTGTACGGCCCCGGCCTCGGCGCGCGCCAACCCAACGAGTGGTGATCGGGTTCAGGGAGCTCTGCGCCACTGACAGGCGGGAGCTCCCCCAACGAACTCACATACCAGCTCGGCCGCCTGCGACTCCAGACGAGCGGGCTTGAGCGGAGTCTCAGCCACGTACAGCCAAGGCTGACCGAACGGATCCCGCGGCACGGAGCGGGACCCCGCCAACAGGCCTGCATCGCGCAGCTCCACAAGCCCCGAGGGCATGCGCTCATGCTGCGCGGCAAACCGCTGCATCGACTCACGCAACAGGCGCGTCTCGAGCTGCAAACGCGCATCGGCGACGGGCTGCGCATCGGCGACGATGTGTGCAGGGATCGCCAGCGGCACTCCCACCGGCCGATAGATCGCGCTGCGTTGCTGATCCAGTGCGCCATCGGGATGCCAGTAGAGACAAAGCCCGTCACGACCCATACAGCTGCGCCACTCGACGCTGCGCAGGCGTCCATTGGGGTACCAGACAGCGTGCTCGGCGGGTGTGACGTTCGTGCCCTGGATCAGCGCGAAGCCGCCAGCAGCCATCACACCGGCGGAAAGAACCGGAATGCAGAGGGCCAAAAGATCGCGGCGCAGGGACATGTCAGGCATTGTCCGCTGCGCCGCGCACCTGCGGGGGAGCTTTTCAGCGCTTCTTCTCGGCCTTCTCGGCCTTCTCGGCCTTCTCGGCCTTCTCGGCCTTCTCGGCCTTCTCGGCCTTCTCGGCCTTCT
>SXGR01495743.1_pt1 | contig 34527 bp, 27 predicted proteins | sample 3174711 | NCBI WGS metagenome assembly SXGR01 (sample SAMN11356860, study PRJNA531348) | freshwater metagenome | isolation source: freshwater sample F1-60 | place: China: Fuxian Lake, Yuxi | collected 2017-12-25 | reverse complement strand
TGACTGTGAATTCATTGGCCGAACCAATGAATGTGGCCTGCGACAACGCGATGTTGTAATGAAATAAATTGAATGTGGTTGAGCCATAGGGAACAGTTATTCCATCTGGCGAAATTCCGTCGGTGATGAAGTAATAAGGATCGGTTAAAGATTGCTTTGTGTTCATGTCCACATTTATAAAATTGGGCGTGACCGCGGAGCTAAATTCAAAGTACAACCAACGATTGGTTGAAACACCATCACTGACGACATTGTTTGCGCCCATCAAGGTCGATGCCTGAAACACATTCATGCTGAGCGATTGAATGTGGTTATTGCTGCCCTAGCGGCGTTGAGTACTTTGGCAAGCGATGCTTCGAACCAGGTGCCGATGATGGCGATGTTGCGCCGAAGGGGGTTGGCGATCTTCTGTGAGGTCACGGGCGTCGAAAGCATCCTCCCAGTTTACTACCCCGGAGGTCCCTCGCGTGGAAGTCCCGGCTAGAATAGCTGTCGAATGGAATATCGACGGTCTTTCCTCACTCGATTGGTCGCGGCAGGCGCGGCGCTTATCGGCGCCGGCATGGCCGGACTGACCGCAGCCGTGGCCGTGCCGCGTCGCCGGGAAACCACCCGCCGGTGGCGGGCCGCAGCCTCAATGTTTGACCTTCCGCCCTCGGGACCCCTGGTGGCCATCCTGACCGAACGCCACGCCGACGGCTGGCATGAGACCCGCCGGAGCATGGTGGTGTTCTTGGACAGGGATGGCGACAACTATCGCGCCCTCTCTGCCACATGCACACATTTAGGCTGCAGCGTGGCCTGGAATGCCGCGGAAGGGCACTACAAGTGCCCCTGCCACGGCGGCACGTTCGACCGAGCCGGCAAGGTGGTGGCGGGGCCGCCTCCGGAAGGCCTGCACCAGCTTCCCGTGCGCGTGAACCCCGACACGGCCGAACTTGAGGTGGAGGTCTGATGCGCGGGCTTTTTGACTGGCTCGACCATCGCACGGGCTTTCGCACACTCAAACATCACCTGCTCGACGAACCCCTGCCCCCTGGAACGGGATGGGCTTTCACGTTCGGCAGTCTCCTGCTGTTCGGGTTGACGCTGCAGGTAGTGACCGGCACACTTCTCGCGCTGTTTTACGCGCCCACACCCGATCACGCCTGGGACAGCGTGCGCTACATCACCACCGAAGTCCGCGGCGGGCATTTCCTGCGCGGCCTGCACTACTGGGGCGCAAGCCTGGTGGTGGTGACGGCCGTCATCCACCTGGTGCGCGTCGTGCTCTTCGGCAGCTATCGCGCGCCGCGCGAACTCAACTGGATCGTCGGCCTGGTGCTGCTCCACGTCATCCTGGCCTTTGGCCTCACGGGTTACCTGCTGCCGTGGGACCAGCGCGCGTACTGGGCGACGGTGGTCACCATTAACATCTCGAAACTCATGCCGTTCGCCGGCGAGTTTGTCGCAAATCTGCTGCGCGGCGGTCCGGACATCGGCGCGCTCACGCTGACGCGATGGTACGGCGTCCACGTCCTGGTGCTGCCACCCGTCCTCTTCGGCCTGACGGCCTTCCATCTCTACCTGATGCGCCGCCACGGAATCTCTGGACCGATCACCGAGCGCCAGGGCACACGCGAGTCGTTTTTTCCCTACCAGGCCGCGCGAGACCTGACCGTGGCCATCATCGCCGGCGTGGCGCTGGCCGCTCTGGCCTGGCAGGGCGCACCGCCGCTGGAGCCGCCCGCCGACCCCACAGCGGCCGACTACATTCCGCGCCCCGAGTGGTACTTCCTCGGCCTCTTTGAACTGCTGAAGTATTTCCCCGGCCGTCTCGAAGTGGTCGGCGCCATCGTCATTCCCGGTGCGGTGATGACGTTGCTGGCGTTGCTGCCGTGGATTGACCGCGCGCGAACGCGGGGGTTGAAAGAACGGAAAGTGCTGCTCACCGGACTGGCGGCTGGAGTGGTCGCCTTGACCACCCTCACCATGATGGGCGCGCTGGACAAGCCGCCGGCGGCGGGCGGCGACTGGAACGTGCGCGAGCAGGCCGGTCTGGCGTTGATGTCGGAAGGGACGTGCGCCACGTGTCATGGCGAGAGCAAGATGGCCGGCACGATCGACCCGATGCGCGTCTCGAAACCGCGCGACTGGGTGGCGTCGCACCTGCTTGACCCACAGATGATCGCGCCGGGCCTGCGCACCGCGCCTGCCACCAACCAGCACGACAACGAAGCCATTCTCGCTGCGCTCGCGCGTGGACGGGCGGGCGCCGCGCCTGTCGTGTCTCCCGACGAGTCGGCTGTGGCCGTATTGTTTAATCGCAACTGCCTGCGATGCCACCTCATGGGGCCGGTGGGCGGCAAAGAAGGCCCGGCGCTGACGGACGTGGGCACCCGCATCGACGAGGCCCGTCTCGTGCGGCAGATCACAGACCCGCTGTCTGTGAAGCCCGATGGCGAAATGCAGGAGTTCGCAAGTAAGCTGACGCCGCAGGAAATCCAGGCGCTGGCGAAGTGGCTTAGTCGCAAATTAGGAACTTAGGCATTGGGGAAGTTGGGAACTGGGGAGATGCGGAGATGAACGCCACGACACTGAATCTTGCGCATTTGCTTGACCATCAGGCGAAGCTGACGCCGGCACGCGAGGCCGTGGTGATGGGGACCACGCGCTTCACGTATAAGCAGCTGAATGCGATGGCCTGCCAGGTGGCCGGGGGACTGCGAAAGCTGGGACTGCAACCAGGCGACCACGTAGCGCTCTCGTGTCCGAACCTGCCGTACTTTCCCATCGCCTATTACGGCATCCTCAAAATGGGCGGAGTCGTGGTGCCGCTCAATGTGCTGCTGAAGCCGCGCGAAATCGCCTTCCACCTAAAGGAGTCGGATGCGAAGGCGCTTCTGGTCTTTGAAGGCACGGCCGAACTGCCCATGGCGGCGATGGCGCGCGAGGCCTGCGATGGCGTGGAGTCGTGCGCGCACCTCGTGGTGATGACGGCGAACCCCGCAGCGCCGCCCACCGTGGAACGCGCGATGACCCTGGGCCAGTTGATGCATGGGCAGCCACCGGCGTGCCTCACGCATGCGTCCGCGCCTGACGACACGGCCGTGATGCTCTTCACGTCGGGCACCACCGGCCAGCCGAAGGCGGCCGAACTCACGCATCTCAACATGACCGTGAATGCGATGGCCTCGCGCGACATGTACACGCCACTGCTCAACAGCGGCCCAGAGGCTACGAACCGCTACCTCGTCACGCTTCCGCTGTTTCATTCCACCGGCCAGACTGCGCAGATGAACGCAGGAATCTCGAGCGGCGGCACGCTTGTGCTGCTGCCGCGATTTGACCCGGCCGCCGCCCTGAAGATGATGATGGAGGAACGCATCAATTTCTGGATTGGGGTGCCCGCGATGTACTGGGCTCTGCTGCAACTGGTTCGCCAGTCCGGCGCCGATGTGACAGGGATTGCGCGCGAGATGAAGCTCTGCGTGTCGGGTGGCGCGCCCATGCCGGTGGCGGTGCTCGAGGACTTTCAAAAGACGTTTTCCGTGCGCGTGCTCGAAGGTTACGGCCTTTCGGAGACATCACCGGTGGCGTGCTTCAATCAGGTGCAGCTGCCGTCCAAGCCGGGCACGGTCGGCTTGCCGATCTTTGGTTGTGAAGTGCAGGTGGTGGACGATAGCGACCAACCGGTGCCATCAGGCGAACGCGGCGAGGTCGTCATCCGCGGCCACAACGTCATGAAGGGCTACTACAAACGCCCGGACGAAACCGCCGAGGCGTTCAAGGGTGGCTGGTTCCACACCGGCGACATCGGCATCATTGACAGCGACGGCTACGTCTCGATCGTGGACCGCAAGAAGGACATGGTGCTGCGCGGCGGCATGAACGTGTATCCGCGCGAGATTGAGGAAGTGCTGATGACGCACCCGGCCGTGGCTGTGGCCGCCGTCATCGGCGTGCCCGACGACCGCCTCGGCGAAGAAATCAAAGCCTTCGCTGTGCTGAAGCCAGGCGCGACGCTCGCGCCTGACGAGCTCATCGCGTGGAGTAAGGCACAGCTCGCGGCCTACAAGTATCCTCGGACAGTTGAGATCCGCGAATCACTGCCGTTGGGACCGACCGGCAAGGTGTTCAAGCGGGCCCTGCGCGCCTCGTAGGGCGGCCTGGCTCTCCTCGAAGTGCGATATCCTTCCGTACCTTCCGTACGTAGCTCGGCCCGGTTCTCAAGGCCGAGGCTCGCCCTCAAGGCGTGAATTCGTAGCAGCCTGGCATGGCAAGCAGCCGCACCGTTCCAGATGCGCGACTGAAGAAGAGACTGATGGGCGAGAACGCGCCAGTAGCGTCGAAGACCACCGTTCGTGTCTTGTCTCCGGCCGCGTTGTAGACAAAGGTGAGCGGCGCCACGAGGCTCACCCACAGATCGCCAGCAGGTGACAGGGCGGCGGTGCGAATCACGGGCGGCACCATGGGGTAAGTACCGTCCCCGATCTTGCGTGTCGGCCACATCGTCGGCAGCGTCTGCACGTAGCCGTCGAGCACCGTGCCTTCAATGTGCCGCTCGAACTCGAGACGGCCGTCGGCTGCGTACTTGCGGAACATCGGCACGCCCGTCTGAAACACAAAGATCACGCCGCCATCCGAGGTCTGCAAGGGCAGGCCGACGTTCAGGACGAGGTGCAGGGCATTGTCGGATTCATGGCCAGTCGCCCGCAGCGTGCCGATCTGACGGATGACGTGACCCTCCAGATTCAGCACCGACACCAACGCGCCGGAGTCGGGCGCGTTGATCAGGAGCGTCTTGCCGGTGAAGTGCATCGACCCTGTACCGTTCAGAATCAGCGGCCCCGTCGTCAGCCGCGGTGCTGTGATGCCGGGCAGCAGGAACGCTCCGAGCGGCGTTGCGTTGTCGAAGAACATCTGCACACGTTCCTGTCCGGACGGCGCATCCGACACCGCAAACACATCGTCTTTCGACAGGCTCAGCATGCCCGGCTGCAGGACGTTCCCTTTTTCCCTCCCCGCCTTCATCAGCGTGGTCACACGCGTGCGCGCCTTGTCCACGCTGAACACCGTGTGGTCGCGCCGGTCCAGGATCAGGTATTGGCCCGCAGTCGTCTGGACGAAGCTCGTTGGCTCGCGGAACCGGCCGCACATTTCCGTGGGCAGGCTACTCGCCGCCCTCAGCCGCTCTACGGACGGGCTGGACTGCGCGGACAGCGCTGCCGCGCCGAGCAGAACGCTCGCGAGCGCGAAGGCCGCGTCAGTAGCCAGCGGTCGCGAGAATGGCCGCGAGAACATCCGCCGACCCAGGAAGAATGACCTCCTCAAGGTTGGGCGCGTAGGCGACTGGATTGTCCATGGCCGCCACTCGCGCAACGGGCGCGTCGAGATACGCAAACAGGTCGCTGACGGCGCGGGCGGCAAGCTCGGCGCCGAAGCCGCAGGTGAATTGATCCTCGTGGGCGATGACCAGGCGATTGGTCTGCTGCACCGCAGTCGCAATTGTGTCCCAGTCATACGGCATGATCGTGCGCAGGTCGATCACCTGTACACTGATATCGTCTTTTGCTGCCTGCTGTGCGGCGAGCAGCGAGCGCTGCACAAGCGCGCCCCAGGTGACCACCGTTACATCCGTGCCTTCGCGTGTGATGGCCGCCTTGCCGAACGGAGTCATGTGCTCGGGACCCGTGTATCCGCCCTTGTTGTACGTCTGGCGATACAGGTGTTTGTGTTCCAGGAACAGCACTGGGTCATCGCAACGAATGGCCGTGCGCAACAGTCCGGCCGCGTCGTGCGCGTTCGACGGATACGCAATGCGAATGCCGGGACAATGCGCGAAGATGCTCTCGCCCGACTGACTGTGATACGGCGCACCGCCACGCAGGTAACCGCCTATGGCCGTGCGCACTACCATCGGGCACGAAAAAAAATTGCCCGACCGATACCGCATCATCGACATCTCGTTGCGCAGTTGCATCATCGCCGGCCAGATGTAGTCGAAGAACTGAATCTCCACCACCGGCTTGATGCCGCGCGTGGCCATGCCGATGGCCCGGCCGATGATGTTGGCTTCGGCCAGCGGCGAGTTGAACACCCGCGTGCCGCCGTAGGCCTTCTGCAGGCCGTGCGTCACCTTGAACACCCCACCCTTGCCCTGCACTTCGGAAAGTTTAGCTTCGTCAGTGGCATCCGCCACGTCCTCGCCGAACATGACGATGCGCGGGTTGCGCGCCATTTCGTCCCTCATGGTGTGGTTGATGGCTGCCACCATGGTGTCTGGCTTGGCACCGGTTTCCGCCGGACTGTCGAAGTCGGCGCTCGACGGGTCCACATCGGGTGAATACACGTAGAAGCCCGCCGTGTCTTTGGCGGGCTTCGGTGACTTGAGCGCCGCGTCGGCGGCTTCGTTGACTTCTGCATCGACGGCCTTCGCGATCTCGGCCAGGTCGGCGTCGGTCGCCAAGCCTTCGGCCTTCAGCCACGCCGCCATCTTCGTGATCGGATTTCGCCTCGCTTCATCCGTTCGCTCCGCCGGCGTCTTGTATAACTTCTCATCGTCTGACAACGAGTGCGAGTACGGCCGCACCACTTTCGCGTGCACCAGTGCCGGGCCCTTGCGATCCCGGCACCAAGCGAGGGCTTCGGCCGCGGTGCGGTAACTTTCGAGGAAGTCGGTGCCGTCGCACCGCAGGACCTTGAGGTCCGGCCAGGTGTCGACGAGCTTCGACATGTCGCCGCCGGCCGTCTGCACTTTGACCGGCACCGAAATGGCGTAGCCGTTGTCTTCGATCATGAAGAGTACAGGCAGCTTGCCCACACAGGCGGCGTTGAGCGACTCCCAGAATTCGCCTTCGCTGACCGTGCCGTCGCCGAGAGAGACGTAGACGACTTCGTCCTTCTGGAACTTGTGCTCCCGCCCAGGAATATCGGTCAGGCGCTCGTAGAGGCGACCGGCTTCGGCGCATCCCACGGCCTGTAGGCACTGGGTGCCGGTGGGGCTGGATTGCGACACGATATTGAGGGCTTTGTGTCCCCAGTGCGAGGGCATCTGCCGGCCCGCGCTATTCGGGTCCGCTGCCGCGCCAACGCCGCTCAGAAACATCTCAAATGGCGTCATGCCAATCGCCAGGCAGAGCGCGCGATCGCGATAGTAGGGATAAAACCAGTCGTGCCCCGGCTTCATCTGCATGCCGGTGGCCGCCATGATGGCCTCGTGACCGGCGCCGCTGATCTGGAAAAACATCAGGCTCTGATTCTTGAGCTGGATCTCCTTGTCATCGATCCGGCGCGAGGTCAGCATGGTTCTGTACGCCTGCAGGAGATCAGCGCGCGTGAGACCTTCGAACGTGGCGGCAGTGCCGGTGGCGTCTGCTGACTTCATGGGCCTCTGATTATATCGTTCTGGATGCGGACCTGACGCTAATGCACGCGCCGCAGTTGGGCCGGGTTGGACGGTTTTGGCGGGCCCGGCGGCTGGCGCAGCGGCGAGCGACGAACTGGCGTTTTTAAATACCAGTAACCGGCGATCATTCCGCCCAGGTGCGCCACGTGCGACACCGTGGACCCGCCGCTCTGGCCCAGAGTCTGGGTGAAGGCGATGGCGCCCATGATGAGCACGAAGACGCGAGCGGTGAGCGGGAAGATGCCCAGGAACAGGATGGTGCGCTGCGGGAAGATGATCCCCCAGGCCATCAGCAGGCCGTAGACCGCGCCTGACGCGCCGATCGTCGGGATGTTATACGAAGCGCCGCCAAACGGCAGGAGCGATATCAGCAACGAGCACAGGCCGGCGCCGACGCCCGTCACGGCGTAGTACTTCACGAACGACTGCGTGCCCCAGCGTCGCTCCAGATCCACGCCGAACATCCAGACCGAGAGCATATTGAACAGGATGTGAAATACGTCGGTGTGCAGGAACAGATACGTCACCGGTTGCCAAACCCGTCCCTGCGTCAGCACCGCCTCTGGCGTCAGGCCGAACAGATCAATCACCAGCGTCCGCGCCACCATCATCACCACGAACACCACGATGTTGGCGATGACGATGGCTTGGACGGCCGGGGTCATGGGACCGGGCCCGAAACTCACGTGTGATTGTCCTTGGGCAAATCGGCTCATTTATTGCTCTTTCGTACGGCGCAGCCGCGCCATGATTCGTGTGCGCACGCTCGTGAGTTCATGCAGCCGAAGGGCGGTGGCCGCAAGCGCGAGTATTGCGAGGCCGACGCCGATCGCGGCACCGACGCGTACGCCCGTACGCAACGTCCGCGCGTTTGCAGCCATGACATCGCCTGGCAGCCAAGCGACTAGATGGTCCAGCGGCGGAAGCGTCGCGTCAAGCCAGGCTTCCGTCACCACGGCTGCCGCGCCCATCGCGAGCGATGCCACCAAAAGCTTGACGAACGACACCATGACGCGGCCGCCTTCGACGCCATCGATCCGCCGCGATAACAAGTACATCAGTACGCCCGAGTTGAAGAGTGCTGCGATGGCCGTGCCGAGCGCGAGCCCCTGGAAGCCGAGCACGCGCACGAGCGCGAGATTGAGGACTAGGTTCAAGGCGATGGTGGACACGCTCACCAGCACCGGAATGCGTGCGTCCTTGAGCGCGTAAAACGTGGGCGACGCGATCTTGACGGCCGAATATCCGATCAGGCCCGGCGCGTAGCACAGCAGTGCAAGCGCTGTCATGCGGGTGCTTTCGGTTGTAAACTGACCGCGCTCGAAGATCAGTTCGACAATGGGGCCTGACAGCGCCATCAGTCCGATGGTGGCCGGCACACTCAACGTCAGCATCATGCGGATGCTGCTCGACACCGTGCGGCGGACGTCGCCGAGTGCACCGGCATTCACCTGCCGGGTGATCTCGGGAATGGCAGCCGTAGCCACCGAGACGCCGAAGAGACCGATCGGCAGATACATCAGCCGAAACGCAAGCTGCAGCGCTGTGACCGCACCCTCGCCCTCGCCAACCGCCAGATAGGTGTTCACGATAAGGTTCACCTGTGACGCCGCAAGTCCCAGCGTGCCCGGTCCCATCAGCAGCAGAATCTCGCGCAGGCCCGGGTCGCGAAAGCTGAGGACGGGTTCGTACCGGAATCCCTCGCGCCGCAGGAGCGGCAGCTGGAATACGATCTGTCCGAGTCCGCCGATCAGTGTGCCTATGGCGATGCCGAAGATGGGATTCCAACCAAGGGCATTGCACACCGGGATGATGGTGATGGCGCTGAAGATCACCCCGACGTTGTAGATGGCGGGTGACATGGCCGGCACAAAAAACCGACGCAGCGAGTTGAGCATCCCGCTGAGCGCCACGGCCACGGCCACGAGCAGTAGAAATGGCAGCACGACCCGTGTGAGTGTCACGGTCAGGGTCAGGAGGTCCTGGCCGCCTGACCCCGAGAACTCCTTCGGGAGCAGACTCAGGAGGGGCTCGGCGAAAATCATCCCCGCGATGACTAGCGTGCCGGTCACCACCATCAGCGCGTTGAGGACGAGGTTGCCCAGACGCCAGGCGGCGGCCTGCCCGTGCTCTTTCCAGTAACGCGTAAAGGTCGGGATGAATGCCGCGCTCATCGCGCCTTCGGCAAATAGGTCGCGTACCAGGCTGGGCACGCGCATCGCGATGTTGAACGCGTCGTGCGCCATCCCCGTGCCAAAAAACGCGGCCATGACCTGGTCCCGAACGAGCCCGAGGATGCGGCTGATCATCACCGCCAGGCCAACCGTTCCAGCTGATTTGGCTAGCCGCTCAGACATGGGGTGGGGAAGGGGCCGGCACAAAGAGCAGGGACCTCAACCCCTGCGATTGAGGCCCCTGCCCGGAGGATGGATGAGAGACACTTGCGTGCCTTCCAATGAGGTTAGACGGCTGACTCGTGAAATAAGTGTGGCAAGCATTCTTACGAACGGGGGAACCCACGGGTTAGACCGGTGGAGCCAATCTGGCCTTGACAGCATCGGCCACCGCTTTGCCGTCCACCGTCACGCCAGCCATCGCGGTCGTCACGGCTTTGATGACCTTCCCCATGTCCTTTATGGACGTGGCGCCGACGGCGATAATCGCGGCGTCGATGGCCGCAGCCACGACCGCTGGGTCTGCGGCAGGGGGCAGATACCGTTCCAGGAACGTGATCTCGGCCTGTTCCTTGTCGGCCAGTTCAGGGCGTCCGCCCGCACGGAACTGCTCCACCGAGTCGCGCCGCTGCTTCACGAGCTGCTGCACCACCTGCAGCGACTCCGCATCGTCCAGGGCCCGGCTTTTTTCGACTTCCCGGTTCATCAGGGCGGCCTTGAGCATGCGCAAGGGCCCCAGCAACGCCTGATCGCGCTGGCGCATGGCGTCGGCGATGTGCTGGGTCACCGTGGTCACTAGTGTCATGACTTCAGAGTGTATCAGCGGGTCGCAACGCCCTGGTACAGGGCTTCGTACTGGGTGGCAATCGCTCCTGGCCTGAACAGGCGGGCCAGCGCCTCGTCGGTGGTTGGGCTTGTGCGCCGGCCCGAGGCCAGCGCATCGAGGAGCGCGGTGGCCAAACGCCCCGCATCCTTCCTGGGCACCACGGCCACGTCGGCGCCGAAGATTTCCTGAAGCTCAAGGCCCCCCGGATGGTCGGCCGATACGACGGGTGCGCCCGACGTCAGCGCTTCAACCGCCACCGTAGGGAGCGCTTCAAGCAAGGAAGGCAGCGCGAAGACGTCTGCGGCCGCCGTGTAGCGAGCCACCTGGTCGTTGCTGACCAGGCCGGCGAACGTCACCGCATCGGTGATGCCGAGCGCCGCTGCCTGCGACTCGAGGCTTTCGCGCAGCGAACCCGTGCCGCAGATCACCAGGCGCACGTCCTGCCGTGCCTGGCGGACTTTGGCGAACGCCTCGATCAGGTATGTCTGTCCCGCCAGCTCGTGCAGCCGTTTGACGTTGACGATGAGGCGCGCTTCGCGGATGCCGAGCGCATCGCGCCACGCGTGCCTCGTCGCCTGGTCGCGGACGGCGAACATCTCCGGCACGGCTGGGTACACCACCGAGAGGTTCGAACGGTCGAGACCCAGTTCCACCGCCCGGGCCATCAACCCCTGACTGTAAAAGGTGACCGCAGCGGCGCCCTGGTAGGCGCGCGTAAAAAAATCGACCGGCCACTTTTTGCGGTAGTGCCAAATCTCCGTACCGTAAAGCGTCAGCACGTACGGCACACGATGCCGCGTGGCCCACCGAGCCGCCGCTTCAACCAGCAGGCCGTTGCTGTGCAGGTGGAGGAGGGTTGCCTGGCCTGCGACGCGGTCGAGCAGGCTGCTGATGTGCTGTGTGCGTTGTACCGCATCTATGCGCAGTAGCCTGGACAGCGCAGGTACGCCCTCGCGACGCGGCACCCACTCCACAGGCCCGGCCGCCGGAACCACCACACCACCGCCTTGCGCCGGCGGATGCGCCAGGTAGCGCACCTCATGCCCCCGCGCCTTCGACCATTCACCCGCCTGCGCCGGCAGGATGGCATTTGCCGCTTGGTCAGGAGGCAGGTGAGGCGTGATGTGAACTATCTGCATCACGGGCTTCAGTTGGGAACTGGCGGCACTGGCGGAACTTGGGAACTGGCGGTACTGACGAGACCCCGGGACCCCGGGACTCCAGGACCCCGATATTCGGCGAACGTCATGCCGCGGGCTCCGAGGTTTCTCGTGGCGAAGGTGAGAAACGCTCCGAGCCGCTCGTAGAACGCGTCGAGTTCCCCTCGAGTCTTGTTGTAGGGGCTGCCGCCGACGATGACCTCGCTGGAGTGGAAGAGGAGGTTCAGGATGGGCGCGCCGCGATCGACAAGCTGGCGGCCGAGGCTACACATGTCGCCGGCCGAGCTGTACGACGGCCGCAGCCAGCGCACATGCGCGATGCGCGCTAGTCGCAGCGCGCGTTTGGTCTGGTAGTTGAACGGCGATCGGGCGTAGAGGCGTTCGACGAACGCCGGCACACGTCGGCTCAGTGCCGCCGAGATCGGCAGTTCCATCACCTCACTCGACCCTGGCTTCGTCGCATCGTCGTAGGCCAGGAAATATGGCGCAAGCGGAGCGCCGACAAAGTCCGGGCCTTGTTTGTGCGCCTCGTAGAACAGCGGCGCCACACTTGAATCCACCAGGTAGCCCTGTTGCTCGAGCGATGAGACGTGTGAGGCGGAAAAGCCGAATCGGCCCGACCGGTAGGAGATCGGACGCACACCGACGGCTGTGGCGATCGTCTCGGTCAGCGAGCGGAGTTGCGCGTCGAATTGTTCGAGCGGCAGTTGGAGCGCGTAGGGATGCCGGTGAACGTCTTCGTCCGTACACGGCGGAGTTTCCCAGGCGTGATGGTGGGCGCCGATTTCGCAGTCGCCCTGCGCGAGGAGCCCGCGGAGTACGTCCGCGGATCGCGGGTCTGTGGCCACTGGATGTGTGATGACGTAGGTGGGGCGCACGCCGTGGCGAGCGAAGAACTCATGCAGACGCCCTAGGGCATAGATGTTTTCGAAGCGCTGGTTTCGTCGCGCTTCCAGGTCCCACTGGTTGTCGCCTTCGGTGTCGATGGCGACGAGCAGGGCAGGACCGCCCGCCGGGGTCATCGATCCTGATCCGAATCGCCGAGCGTGATGTGCCACGCGTCGGCGGATTTGTAGAAACTCGGCGTCAGTTCCACCGCGTTGATCTTGGCGACGAATTCCATGGTGGACTTCACCGTGAAGTACCCCGACTGGCGCAGGAGTTTGCGATAGCCAGCGTGCATAGCGAACGCGCGAATCTTGTCCGAGTCTACCGCGCGCGCTTCGCGGTCCACCCAGCGCAGCAGCGTGAGCAGGCCCGTGTGGTCGTCGGGGCCGGTCAGCCAATCCACGACTATCGTCACGCGCCCACGCGCTTCCTGCAGATGCCGATACACGATGTAGCCCGCGACGACTCCGTCGCGTTCAAGGGCAGCGACGGTGTAGCGTACGTGCGGCGCCTGGATGTACTTCCAGTTGAGATACGCGGCGTCACGCCGCACGGCGAAGGCGAACTGCGGTGCCACGCGATCCCACAACCGGGTGAAGCTCTCGTCGAAGTTGCGGATGACGCGCACTTCGCCCTGAAGCGGACGCGTGCGGGCCACAAGCCGGATCCACGGCAGGGTGAGTGCCGAGACGAGGCGGTTCGCGGTGATCGACCAGCCCGGGCGGCGGAGGGCCCTGCGGGTCAGCGGTTTCACCAAACACGGCACGGGGCCCAGGTCCGGCCAACGCATTTTCTGGAAGAGGCGATACGACGATTCCGAGAGCCCCAGGCCTAGCGACGCGCCCACATTGCGGTCCCACGTGCGGAACAACACTTCGCCCAGACCCTGCCGCTGGCGTTCGGGTGCCACCATCACATCCATGCCCCACGCCGCGTCAATCTCGCGGCCCTGCACCGAGACTTTGACCGGCATCGTGGCGTATTGCCCGATGATGGTGGTGCCCTCACGCGCCAGCCAGATGAGAGGGCCGTCGGCGGGCCGATGCGGATTGTGCCGGTATTGCCATTCCCATCGGAGGTGGTTGGCCTCGGCTGAGTCGATGCCGAAGACGCGCTTGTACAACGCATCGACCGCGCGTTTGTCGTCGGGGCGATAGCGATCTACTTCTGTCATGGTTTGCCGATGGTTGCCGATTGCCGATGAGCGATGGTCCGATAATCGACTACCGATTCCTGATTTCACTTTACCGATTCCAACACGTATTCCATATTACTGATCAGCGCGTCACGCGTGAGTGAACTTTCACCCAGCCAGCCGCCCAACCAGCGCGGCAGACGCCGCACCGTGGAGGTCATGTGCAGTTCTTCGCGCACGATGCGAAGGCCGGCGGAGGCGATTTGTCCGCGCAGGCGGGTCACGGTGACAAGCTCGAGCAGGTCATCGTGTTTGCAGATCCCATTGCGGGCGTCGCGAATGAATGAGTTTTCGTGCGCCGGCTCTTTCAGCGTCCATGGCGCGTACCGCGCGAGCAGCCGGAACGTCCGGAACGCGATCCAGCGGCCGGCGATCAGATGCAGCGGGATCTGGATCTTCAGGCGCGGCAGATGCGCGCCGGCAAATGAGAGATAGGGCGCGGTGGAGAGGAACAGGCGCGCGCCCGGCGCCATCACCCGGCGACATTCGTGCAGGTAGAGGGGGGCGTCATCGACGTGTTCAATGACCGCGTGCGACAGGACTAGGTCGAACGATCCCGACACAAACGGTAGCTTCATCCCGTCGGCCTGCAGGAAGTGCAGTTTCTCTGAGAGCCCGCGTTCGCGCGCGAGCTTCACGCCGGCATCGCCGAACCGGTTGATGGGATCGATGCCGATGACCGTGTCGGCATGGTCAGCGAGTGAGAGGGGCATGCCGCCCCCGCCGCAGCCGGCATCCAGCACGCGGCCGTGCACGCTGACGCCCGCGCGCTCAAGGAAGGCGAGCACCTTGGCCGACCGGTAGTATTCAAACAGCGCGTAGTCGTATTCCGATCGGAACCGGCGGTTGGCGTGTGACTGGATGAGGCTTTCACTGATTTCGCGCACGGGACTCCGGTCCGTCAGGAAACTTGTCGATGAGCGCCGCGCGGTCGCGCCCCGGCCACTCGTCGTCCACCTCAAACTCCGCGATCACGCGTTGTCGGGGATAGTGCTGCAGCACATCGAGGATGACCGGACCTTCATGGCCGAGTCGCGGCTGTGTATACGTGAGTATATAGCGGGCATCGTCGCGTTCCAGCCGGTCGGCGTAGTTGCCGAAACCGCGGCCCACAAATAGCGGTTTGATCTGATTTTCGAGGGCCAGGCCGTTGGCCAGTTTGCCATGGACGAGGGCGCCGGAGGGCAACAGCCCTCCCAGCGCACGGGAGGTGTCGTAGTTGTGGAACGTTCGGTCGGAGGCCCAGCGTCCGTAGAGCGCCAGGTCCGTCCCGCACGTGACCACGACCACTGCAACCGCGGCAGCCAGGGGCAGTCTCCAGATCGCCAGTGGGCCGGCCAAGACCTTCCATCGCCACCACACCAGCGCGGCGACTGTGAGGGCCAACGCCGCCGAAATCCGTACGGTCATCCGGTAGTTGCTCGCAATCACGTCGTCGAGCCAGATGAGCCGCAGCCCGCTGCCGAAAACGAGGTAGGCGAGCCCAGCGATGATGGGCGCGACGGGCCAGGCGGGGAAAAAGACGTCGGGTGTCTTTTTGCCCGCCACCGTCAAAAAGACACCCGACGTCTTTTTCTCAGCGCCAATTGCCATCGACGCCAGCGCCACCAGCGCCGGCACGAACATCACGTAGCGCCGTTCGTTGCCGGAGTCGTGCACCACGAGTTCGATGAGCCCGACCAGCAGCCATAACACGGCCAGCCGCTCGGCGCGGTGGGCGCTGCGCCAGCGGGTCACGATGCCGGCGGCCGCAACGCCGGCCACGAGCATCACCCGCCACATGCGCGAAAACACGCCGTGTACGAGGGGCAGCCACGTGGCATTCCTCGTAAACGCCTCCGCCGTGTATTCCGGCTTCCGTTCGACGGTCATCGCCCAGTTATAAAATACAAACTCGGTCCAGTTGGGAATGACGAAGGTCACGAGAACAACAGCGCCAGCGACCGTGAGACCGAGCAACGTCCAGGGTCCAGGGTCCAGCGTCCAGGGTCCTCGGAGCGTACGCTGAGGTCCTGGTTCTGGACCCTGGACCCTCGACCCTGGACTCTGGACCCACCACGCCGCGATCACTTCGAGGACCACCGCAGCCACGAAGAAGGCGGCCGCCGCTTTGGTGAAAAACGCGAGCACCACAGCAGCCCCGGCGACCATGCCCCATAGGGGCCGTCGCTCCGAACGCGCATACGCCGCCCAACCAATGACGATGAACATCGTCATCGTGGATTCCATGAGGGCCGCGCGGTTCCACATGACGAACGTATAGCTGGTGGAGAGCAGCAGGCCACCGATGAGCGCGGCCCGACGCCCGACTACGGCCGACAGGCCCCACATCAACGCCAGGATCGCGATGAGGCCCGAGGCGAGCGGCACCGTACGCGCCTGCCACGTGCCGATGCCGAACGTTTCAAATGCCGCGGTCTCGAGCGCCGTGAACACGGGCGCGATGAACATCGGATTCCACCCGTCGGTGCGCCAGGTGCCCCACAACGCCTGGTTGCGCGCGTTGTGCACCCATGCGCCTTCGTCGTGCCAGACGACGCCGACGACGTGTTTCGTCGGCGGGTCGGCGGTGAGCCAGAGACCCCGCAGCGCGGCCGCGACCACGATGACCGCGACCACACCGACGAGCCACGTCCGGCGGCTGAGGGATGCAGGAGTGGCAGTCATGGGCAGCATGGCTGGCGCGTCAGCGTTTCTGGAATCGGCTGCCAGCGCGCGCCGAGCCACGCGAAACGCGGTGGACCATTGGCCACGTGGCCCTCCATGTCCGGCACCACGCGCAGTTGTATGCCTTGATCATTGAACGCATCCGGCCAGTAGTTCACCTCCGGCGGGTCCCACGCCGGGTCGATGGTGAGCTGCTGGTATAGCGCCTGTACTAATCGGCTCTTGCCGATACCACTCTCAGCCACAACGGCAGCCATGCGTGGACCACCCGCGTAGCGACCGGTCGTTGTGTCGAGTGCTGTGCATGCGTCCCATAGACTACGCAACCAGGCGAGTTCGTCAGTACGGCCGTGGAAACCTGGAATGAGCGCAGTAGGCACAGATCAACTCCCCGGCATGAGACATACGGATCAAGTTAGCAGACCACCGCGCGCATCCACGAAGCCGCGCACCTTGAACGCAAAGTACTCGATACCAGCGATGCAAACAATGACTGGCAATCGCCACCAGTCCGACTCGGAACCCTGTGCAGTGAACGCAAAGGGCCACATGAGCGTCGTCGATAGGTCGTAGAAAGGGGCTGTCCCCTCGACATAATGCCTGATTGTCAGACCTTTGCGCTCGCGCGCGGCTCCCGCCTGTGAGGATGGGTCGGCTGCTCCCGACGTGCAGCACAGCACCGTCGCCAGGACACTTGCAGCGACCCGACAACGCAGTTCGTTCATTTTGAAAAATACGCCAGCGGTCTGGAAAAAAGGCAATGAGCCTCCCAGACCGCTGGCGACAGGGAAGGAACTACCAGTTGAACCGGATCATCAACTGACCGAGGCGGCCACCCGGGTCATACGTGTTGCTCGGGTCTGTGTAGGCCGACGTCACCTGGAAGATCGTGGCGCCCGAGCCAGGGTTCGCGGCCGGATCGAAGTTGATGTTGTCAAACAGGTTCAGCACATCACCGCGGATCTCGATGTTCATCGAGCCGCGCAGCGCGAAGCGCTTGGTCATGCCGATATCAAACCGGGTGAACCATGGCGCCCGCACCAGTGTGGAGCGTGGCGCGCAGTCACCCGCTCTGGCCTGAATGCAGGACGCGGTGTTGGCCGGCGCGATGTACTTGCCGACCGGCGTTCCAAGGCTCGTCGAGTACCCGTCAGCCGTCGAACCGCTCACGCTGAACGCACGCCGTGTATTGAGAATGACGTCGTCGGGCAGCATCCAGATTTCCGTGCGACCGGTCGTGGCATTCGCCCTGCGGTAAAACTTGTACATGCCGGTCAGTTCATCGAGCGTCATGCCCACCAGCCGGACGTTGCCGAAATCCATGACCCGGGCCTGCACACGCCCGACGCCGTTAATGCTCCAGCCACCGAAAAAGGCGTCGAGAATCGGATGCATTTCCGAGCCGAACCGCTGCCCGCGGCCAACCGGCAGGCTCCAATCCCACTGGGTTTTGAACGCATGCCGCACATTCGCCTGATTGACCATTGTCCGGCCGAAGCTGAAGCCGTCAAAGTCTGAACCGCGCTCGTGTGCGTACTGATAGTTGACGTTGGCGGACAGTCCCTTCGACAGACGCCGCCGCAGCTCAATCTGCAGCGCGTGATAGTCGCTAAACGCACCGCTATCGGTGACGTTTGCCGACCCAACAGCCGGGTTCGGGACGAAGAAGTTCGCAGCGAGTCCGGCGGCCAGCGCCCTGGTGCGTCGCGTCAGGTCCCCGTCGAGGTCCACGGCCGCGCTGATGGGCGAAGGGCTCGCGGGCGACAAACGGCCGGTGAATGTGGTGCTCGTCCACGTGGTCGATCCGCCAGTGTAGGCCGCCGGGTTGCTCGAATCCGTACGACCATTCAAGTACGCGAGGTAGATCGGGAGCGGATTAGTGCCGGGCCCGAAGTACGCAAACGACCCCGCCCGTGCACCCCCGGCGGCGTTGTTCGCTGCAAGATTGGCCATCGCGAGTTTGAACTCGTTCAGGAATCCGTTGTTGAGCAGGCTCTCACCTCGAATACCGTTGTAGTTGAGTGCAGACCACTGATCGGCGCCTCGGGTTCCCAGGTAGCGGACTTCAGCGGCCATGTCGGCGCCAATGGACCGCTGGATTCCGACGGACCAGGTCTGCGCCCGGCCAATCTGGATGTCGGGCGCGAAGGCCGTCAGATTGTCAGCCCGGTTCGCCCGAACGGCAATCGGAAACGTCGGCGACTCCGGGAACGGAGCGTTGTAGAGCCGGCTCGGCTGGCTCAATAACACGGGCCACGCCTCTCCTATTGCAACGAGTCCCGTGTTGGCGTTGCGAGTCAAGGAGACCGTGGGACCCGGATTGGCCCCGAATACGCCGGTGAAGTCCGACATTCCTCGTCGCTCGTACGCCACCTGCCACCCGGCCCTGATGGTCGCCTGATCCGGATTGCCGAACAGTGTCCGCAGGAAGCCAGACTGGATATTCGGCCGCCAGGCCAGGCTCACCGACGGTGCGAAGTTGTTCTTGTCGGTCTTGTACCCCTGCGTGCCTTTGGTCAGTTGGATGTACTGAGATGTCGCTCCGCCCGAGGCCCCCGGCGTGAAGAACTTGCAGCGATCGTAGGTGCTGCCGCTGCCCATTCCCGTTACGCCACAGATCGACTCCATCGTCACGGAGGACATGATGTCGCTCGCAGGCACGAAGGGCGTTTGGAGGTCGTACCGAAGGCCCGCCGTCACCGTGAATGTGGGTGTCGCGCGCCATGAGTCCTGCATGAATGCCGAGTAGACGCCGATGTGCCCGGTGTACGACTCGGGACCAAACGCGACGTATTTGTTGGTGTTTTTGTCGAGCGCGGCCTGGCCGGTGACCGAAGTGACACGGCCCGTCAGGAGGCCGTAGAGCTCACGCGCATCGGTCAACTGCGCCGCCGAGGCGCCAGGGAATCGGGCTGTGGTGAAAAGGCCTGCCGCCGGGTCATTGGTCTGGTCAAATCCGAGGTTGATGCCCGGCACCATCTGCTGGCTATTGGAATCGACGGTGGAGTACACCGCGGCCAGACCACCAGTCAGGCTGTGGTTCCCGCGCTGCCACATCAGCGTCTCCTCAAGGCTGAACGTGGGGGCCGCTCTCCAACTTGGGGTGTTGCTCGTGAACCAGTTGGTCAGCCCGATATTGGCGTCGAAGTCGATCGCGTAGCCGCCCTGGTCTGCAAACGTCGCTGGTCCGTTACTCGAGTCCTGTCCGAACCTCGATTGGCCGCCCAGCGCGGTAATGCCGCCGCGCAACTCGCTCACCAGGTTGGCGCCAAAGGATGACCGCAACGTGACTGACGTCAGTGGACGTCGCGACGAGAAGATGCGGAAGTTCGAGGCCCCGGGGAACCGAACGTCAGCGCTGTTCAGATAGTCCGGATCGCGCTTGGCCATCAGCACGGATTCCGAAATGCTCAGGCGATGGTTGGTACCAAGGTTGAAGTCAAGCCTCAGCGTTGGCTGATGTTCGAACAGCGAGCCGGGGCTGAGCCACACATAACTGTCGAGCAGCGGGTCCGCCGACGGATTGATGGTGCCGGTGGTCTTCATGCCGGCCTGAATCTTCCGGAGCAAAGACATCACTATGGGGTCGGTAGCCGAAATCTGCCCGTTCGCCTGGGCTAGAGCGAGTACGTTGATTTCGGCGATGCCGGCGCCCGACGTGTACTGGAACCAACCGTCGAGTGCCCTGTTATTGAGCGCTGTTCGCGTCCGGGTGAAGCTGTTGGGGAAACGCACCTGCTCGTAGTTCAGAAAAAAAAACGCCTTCCCGCGCCCGTCAAACAGGCCGGGAATCACAATAGGCCCACCGACGCGTGCGCCGTACTGATTGAGTTTTACGTCATTCTTCTCCAGGCCGTTGGCGACGTTAAAAAAATAAGTGCTGTTAAGACGAGGATGCCGGAAGTACTCATATGCGCTGCCGGTGAAGCGAGTGCCGCCCGATCGCGTTTGAAACGCCATCGTAATCGCGCCGCTACCGCCCACCTGGGCGCCAGCCGCCGCCATGGTCACCGTCACCGCCTCCACCGCGTCCTGACGAGGCGTCACCGACGCGAAGAATCCGTCCGTAGACCGGAGGAAGTTGTCGTTGTTACTGACCCCATCGAGCGTGATGGCGAGGAATGAGTCAGGTAAGCCATTGATTGACGAATTGCGGTTCGTGGTCGCGGTGTTGACACCGGGCAGGAACGTCACAGCGTTCAGCGCGTTGCGTGTGGGTCCCGGCATACGGTTCAACTGATCGGCGTTGAGCGTAGCCGAAACCGTGCCGGTCTGGGTGTTGATCAGTTCCGCGCTGCTGACCACATTCACGGTCTCTGTCAGGTCGCCCACTTCAAGGATCAGATCCACCGTAACCGGCGCGCCGACGGCCAGACGCACATTACTGGCGACGGCGGTCTTGAATCCCGACAACGACACAGTCACTGTGTACTGACCTGCTTGCAGCCCCGTCACTGAGTACGAACCGGACGTATTGGTCGTCGTCTCGAACGCCACCCCGGAGGCGATGTTCTTCACCACGACTGACGCTCCAGGAATCACGCCTCCAGCTGAGTCTTTTACGACGCCAGACAAGGGCGTCGTCGCCTGCGCAAACGCGCTCGTACTAGAAAGCAGTATTAGCGCCAGCCCCGCCACCGCCCGCCAAGTGCTACGACCCATTGCTCTCCCCCTTGATTCGCTGAATCAACGTCACGTTCCGCTAGTTGGAAATTCTAGAAGACTCAGGTGTAGGCCGGAGCCTACCGCCCCTGGGCATGGGTGTCAACGGAATGTTCGAGGCTCGCCGCAGCTCTACTCCGAGCGCAGCGCCTCCATGACGTCCACGCGTGCGGCACGTGCCGCCGGCACCACGGACGCCAGAACCGCGGCCCCTGCCAGCAGAACAGCCGCGCCCATGATGGGTAGCGCGCCTGGGATGTGCACCTCTTCAATGGCGGCGCCACACCGGCAAACCCGCCGAACATCAGCCCGTTCAGGCGATCGGGCGCCAACGCCTCCGCGCGCACGTTTTCAAGCGTGGCGGCCCGCTCAACCGGAGACCGGGAGCAACATCATGATCTTGGTGTGATGGCGGGGGCCGTTGCACACTGACGGCGCGATGGTAGTCACTCCGACCGGAATCCCCGACGCGTTTCTGGTCGAACCGAAGCGGTTGCCCGACGACCGCGGGTTCTTCGCACGAACCTGGTGTGACGAGGATGCGGTGGCGCAGGGGTCGAACCCGACGGTCGCACAATGCAACGTGTCGTTTAACCCTAAGGCCGGCACACTTCGCGGTATGCACTTCCAGGAGGCGCCTCATGCTGAAGCCAAGCTGGTCAGGTGCACCGCCGGCGCGGTGTTTGATGTCTTCATCGATCTGCGGCCGTCGAGCCCCATGTTCAAGCGCTGGGACGGCGGTGAGCTCACGGTCGACAATCACTGCATGTTGTACTGCCGGAAGGCTGCGCGCACGGTTACCTGACATTGGTCGACAACATCGAGGTGTCGTATCAGGTGTTGACTAGATACGTACCGGATGCGGCCCGGGGTGGGCGATACGACGATCCGTCTTTCCAGGTGTTGTGGCCTGCCCCGGTGCGGCATTTGCACCCTCGCGATCGTGACTACCCGGACTTCACCGGCTGAGACCGACGACCGGCCTCGCATTCTGGTGACCGGCGGCTCCGGGTTCATCGCCTGGCAAACGTTGGCCCCGCTCCTGGCACCGGGCTTTGACGTGCACGCGGTGGGTCGTTCCCCTCAGTCGGACACACCAGGCGTGACCTGGCATCGCGGTGGCCTTCGAGGCAAACAGGTGGCCATGCTGGGGCTCAGCTTCAAGGCCGGGACTGATGACCTGCACGACTCACCGGCGCTGGCGCTGGGCTCTCCCTCGCGGAGGCGGGCGCCCGGATTCACGCCTACGATCCCCTCTCTGCCCGCGCTGTCACCGTGCCGGGCGTTGATGCGGTGCTGACGGCGTCGCTGCCCGAGGTCCTGGCCGGCGCGGATCTCGCAGTGCTGGGAACGGGGTGGCCTGAATTTCGCGAGGCGAACTGGGCCGACCTGTTGGCCCCGATGCGTACGCCGTCGCTGCGCGACGACAGAAATTACCTGTGAGACACCCTGCTGCCGTCGTCACTTCGGTATTGCCCCGTGGGCCGCGCAGTCCTGGCCGGTGCTGGCGTGCGCCTGGATGAATTGATCGAGTGTGACTCGGGTCAGCTTGGCTGAGACGGCACGGCTCAAACGTTTGAACAGGGGCATGGTGGCGCGCAGGCGAGGTCAGTCTATCGTGTCAGTTGATTTATAGTGCTGTGGTGTCTGGCAACCTTGTGAGGGCGCAGCGACTGCTGGTGCTGGCGCTGCTGCTGTCGGTCGAGTTCGCGCTTCTCGAACTGGGTATGCGGGTGGCAGGTGGTTCTGAAGCCGCTCCCGCGTTCCAGCAGATCTTCATGCAGGATCCCCGCGTGGGACATCGCCTGCAGCCCGGAGCCCGCACGGTGTACTCCACGGCCGAGTTCACGACGCGGTTGTCGATCAATCCCCAGGGTGTTCGTGATGACCGCGATCTCGGACCCAAGCGGCCCGGCCAGACGAGAGTGGTGGTGCTGGGGGATTCGCTCGTGCTCTCGGTGCAGGTGCCCGTGGAGCAGACCTTTGTGTCCTGGCTCGAGCGGGGCCTGTCAGCGGCTGACCCCTCACGCCAATGGCAGGTGATTAACGCCGGCGTTCAGGGGTACGGTCCCGTGGACGACTGGTTGTTTTACCGTAACGTCGTGGACACGCTGGAGCCTGATTTGGTGCTCATCGTGGCATTTGTCGCGAACGATGCGACCGAAGCCTTCGACAAGGCCGCCTGGCTGACGGCTGACCAGCCGCTCGACAGCGCGCGCACAGCCGCAGTGGTCTGGACGCGTCGCATGGTGCGGTCGAGCATGGTGTTGCAGACGATGCGCCTGCGCTGGGATCAGATGCGGCCCGATGCCGCCAGCCCTGGAGCCGAGCGGCCACTGGCATCGTACCTGGCGACGCCCCCCGTCGAGGTCACACGCGGGCTCGAGGTGACTCGTGAGGCATTCGGTCGCATTGCGGCGATGGCCGCCAAACGTGGTGCGGCGACGGCGCTCGTCCTCATGCCCGCCCGCTTCCAGCTCGATGACGGCGACTACGGGCGCCTGCGTGCGCGGGTGGAGGCGGCCGGCCATGCACTGGTTCGCCAGGCGGCTAGCGAGCGCTTCAGCCGCGCCCTCGCGCCGCTGGGCCTGCCCATGATGGACCTGCTCTCGGCGTTTCAGAACCAAGAGGCTCCGGCCGGCCTGTTCTTTCAGCGCAACATCCATCTGACACCACGGGGGCACGAACTGACGGGGCGGATCCTGGCGGACTTTGTCCTGAGCCGCCAGGTGTTGCCGTCCGCGCGGGCGCGCTGAATGGTATTTACCTCTCTGCAGTTTGCAGCGTTCTTCGTCGTGGTCTACTCGGTGTATCGGGTGCTGCCGCACCGAGGGCAAAACTGGTGGCTTCTCGGTGCCAGCTATTACTTCTATGCGGCGTGGGACTGGCGGTTTCTGTCGCTGCTGATCGGATCGACGCTCGTCGATTTCGTCGTGGCGCACGCCATCGCGCGCGCCCCGGATCAACAACGGCGCAAGCGCCTGCTGTGGATCAGCCTGGCGTTCAACTTTGCGATGCTCGGCTTTTTCAAGTACTTCAATTTTTTTGCGCAAAGCCTGGCCGGGCTGGCGGCATCGGCGGGGTGGCACCTCGATCCGATCACGCTGCACGTGATCTTGCCGATTGGTATTTCGTTCTACACCTTCATGACGGTCAGCTACGTCGTGGACGTCTACCGCGGCACGATTCGGCCCGTATCTTCGCTGTTGGAGTTTGCGGTGTTCGTGGCGTACTTTCCGCATCTGGTGGCTGGGCCCATCCTACGCGCGAGCCTGTTGCTGCCGCAGATTGCCCGGCGACGCCTCATCACGCCACAGCACATCACCGACGGCCTGTGGTTGATGGCGTGGGGCCTGTTCCAGAAGGTCTTTGTCGCCGACAATCTGGCCGGGCTGGTCGCCCACGCGTACAGACCCGGCACCAATCTGTCCGGGGCGGAGGTCTGGCTGTCCACGGTCGCGTTTGCGTTTCAGATCTACGGTGATTTCGCCGGTTACTCGAATCTCGCCCGAGGGATGTCCAAGCTCATGGGCATCGAACTGAACGTCAACTTTCGCTTCCCGTATTTCGTCACCTCGCCTCAGGAATTCTGGCGGCATTGGCACATTAGCTTGTCGACCTGGCTACGCGACTACCTGTACATTCCGTTGGGAGGCAATCGCGGGTCGTCGCTCCAGACGGCACGCAATCTCATGGCCACCATGGTGCTGGGGGGGCTGTGGCATGGTGCCGCCTGGACGTTTGTGCTGTGGGGCGCGTACCAGGGGCTGGTGCTCGGCGTCGCCCGATCGCTTATGTCGGGAGGGCGGGCGCTGACGCGCCCGTGGCAGCGCGTCGCAGGCGCGGTGTTCATGTTCCAGGTCACGTGTTACGGGTGGCTCATTTTTCGCGCGGAGTCCGCCACGCAAATAGCAGGCCTGACGAACCGGCTCTTCACCGATTGGAGTCTGCCGGCGACGGCGGTTGAGATGCTGATGCCGATGCTCCTGATCATCGGTCCACTGCTGCTCGTTCATGCGTATCAGGCCACGCGTGATGACGAGTTGGCCATTGCCGCGTTACCGTGGCCCGTGAAATATGCTCTCGGAGGTGCGATCGGGTATCTGGTTGGGCTCTTCGGCAATTTTGAAGGCGCGGAGTTCATCTACTTCCAGTTCTGAAAGACCACACAGTGTGACGATGGAATCACCGGCGACTGGTCAGGCTCGTCTCACGCAGATGCCCTGGCTGCCACGCCACGCGCGGTGGGCCCCCGGCCTCCTGGTGCTGCTGGGACTGGCGACCCATTTGATTGGTCTCAGGCACCCGGCCGTGGTGACATTCGACGAAGTGCATTGGGGCCGGTCCGTGACGGCGTACTGCTGCACGGGCGAGCGTTTGTTCGACGTCCATCCGCCGCACGGTAAGCTGCTACTGACTCTGGGGGCAGTCCTGGGCGGCTACGATGGGCGGCAGTCATTTGAGTCCATCGGCCGGCCGTATGGGGCACAACCCATCTTCTGGCTACGGCTGATGCCGGCGTTGTCCGGCGTTCTCATTCCGCTGCTGTTTTTTCTGTTCCTCCGCGGAGTCGGCGGCTCGGTGGCCACAGCGTGGCTGGGCGGCCTGCTGCTCACGCTTGATAACGCGTTCATCCTCGAGACTCGCACCATGTTGTTTGACGGCATTCTAGTGGCGTCAACGCTGGGTGCGCTTGTCTGCCTGCTGGCCGTTGAACGCGCCCGGTCTTCCCACGTCGCCTGGGCGTGGACCGTCGCGTGCGGTGCGTTGGCAGGACTGGCGGTCGGAACGAAATTCACGGGCCTGACCGTTTGGGTGTTGATCGCCGCCTGGCTGGGGAGTGCATGGTGGACCGAGCCTCGCACAGCTGGGCGCACGGTGCTCCTGCGGCGGGCACTGGTGATGGGTGCGGCCGGCATCGTGATCTACCTGGCCGGCTGGATGGTGCACTTTGCGCTGTTGACCCGGCCAGGTCCAGCCGACGTCTACCACCCCACCACCGGCCGGTTCATCGAAGACGTGCGAGTGGTCCATCGCATGATGTTTGCCGCCAATGCCGCCATGACGTCCACTCATCCGGATGCGAGTCATCCCCTGAGCTGGCCGTTGATGAAAGTGCCACCATTTTTCTGGGCAGGGAGCAACGGCGCGGTGGAGTACCTTATCGGCAATCCGGTTGTGTGGTGGGGCAGCAGCCTGCTGCTGGTGGTGATCGTCGTGAACACTGGACTCATGCGCGTCACCCGACTCCGGCTTGAGTCGCGGCCGCGCGCGTCACGGTTGTGGTGGCTCATGCTCGCGTACGCTGTGGCGTACCTGCCGTTCTTTGGGGTGTCCCGAATCTTGTTTCTGTACCACTACCTGACGCCGCTCGTATTCTCGCTCGCGTACGTGCTGCTGTGGCTCGAAGAGGCCGGATGGATCCGGCCGGAGCAGGCCGGCGGCCAGCGCGCCAGTTACTACGTGGTCATCGCCTCGGCCATCGTCGGGTTTGCGCTAATGAGCCCATTGACCTACGGATTCTCCGCAGGCGCCTACGGCGAGTGGCTGGTGGCGGCGATTCGATCCTGGCGATAACGCGCCAGTCAAGGCTGCGCGTCGACGACGCGGCGTCCAAACAACATGCGAGAGCCGATCTGCCAGGCGACCGGAAACTTGGTCACGGCCAGCTTGAAGACATCACCGGCGTGCCGTATTAGGTAGCGCGGACGCAGGAAGAACTGGCGCTTGGCCCGGTTGATCGCATCCATGACCACCTGCTCGTCGAGTCCGTTCCCCTTGAGCAGGTAGTACGAATACTCCATCTTCGTCCAGTCCTCGCTCACCAGCAAGCCGTCACGTTTGGCCTTGTTGTAAAGTTCGGTGCCTGGGTACGGGACTGCCGGGTAGAAATTCGCAAAGTCCGGATCGAGTTCAATCGCGTATTCAATCGTCCGATTGAGCGCCTGTGCATCCTCGCCGGGGTAACCCAGGATGAAAAAGCCGAAAGACTTCACGCCGGATGCACGCATGTTGACCAGCGCCAGGCGAATGTTTTCGCCCTCCAGCCGCTTCATCATGTCCTTGCGCGTGGTATCGGATTCCGTCTCAATGCCCAGGGCCAGCATCCAGCACCCTGATCGCTTCAGACGATCGACAAAGGCAGGGTCCTGCAGGTTGTCTGCACGCGCGTTGCCGAACCACTGGACGTCAAGTTTGCGCGAGATGATTTCTTCGCAAATGGCGCTGAACGACTTCACGTTCAACGTGACCGTGTCGCCCCACAGATAAAAAAATCGCACACCCTGATGGCGCATCACGTGCGCCATCTCGTCCACAATCGCCGCGGCGCTGCGTTCGCGGAACTTGTGTCCCTGATGGAGCGGCGCGACACAGAAATCGCACGTGTAGGGGCAGCCGCGGGACGTTTCGACAATGACGTAGGACCGTCCCTCAAGCGGCAGCGTGTACGGCGAGACGTCAAGCAGATCCCACGCGGGAATCGGCGCCTCGAGAAATCCCGTGAAGCTGCCATGAGCGCGGTGCGGAATAACCTCTCCGCCCCGCCGGTAGGTCAGGCTGGCCACGTTTCCAATTTCGTTGAGGCTCGACAGCGCGGCCAACTCGACCGCTCCGTCTTCGGGCTCACCCACGAACATGCCGTCCACTACCGCGGCACGCGCCATAGACTCGGCCGGCGTCGTGGACGCATGGGGTCCGAAGCAGAACAGCGGAGCGCCGTATCGCGCCTTGAGCGCCGCCATGGCCGCCACATCTGCCGCAAGCGTCGGCGTGGTGCTGGGAAAGAGGATCAACGTCGGTGCGAAGCCTTCCGCATCGAGCCGGGTGATCAGGGTGTCGACGCCCTGTCGCGACGCCGTCAGGTCGACCAGGCGCACTTCGTGGCCGCACTGGCGCAATAGCGCTGCGAGCAAGGCGAGTGTGTAGGGAGGTTTGGTCGTGCCCAGCACCTCTTCACGTTCCTGGCACCGGCCTTGTCGGGTAAACGCGATGCCGCCCACTAGGGGAGGATTGACGAGCAATGTGCGATGTCCGAGCGTCGTAGTCAAGCGCTCAATCATATCGCCCATCCGGCGAGTCGTCGAACCACGCGGGACAGGAGCGCGCGTTCGGTGACGCGCAGGAAACCGGTGAGCGACAGCAGGCCGATGAACACAGTCATCACACTGGCGCCCCGGACGAGCACTCCCGCGAGTGGTGGCAACGCGGGCAGCATCACGCCCGCCGCTGCGGCCAGCACCGCCGCCCCCAGCACCCGCAGCAGCCGCGCGGTCTCGTAGTGCACCCGGTAATGGTAGTGTGCAAGCGCCCCCGCCGTGGCCGCCAGGGTCACGTATGACAGCAGGAACGCTACTGCGGCGCCAACAGCGCCGAATGCCGGCATCAGCCACAGACCGCTGCCCAGGCCGACAGCGGCAGCCGCAAACGTCGAGACCGGATAAAACTGTGTCTGACTTGTAAGGTTGAGTCCGATCGAGGTCAGTAGGTAAACGCCTTGGCATGCGATCCCCAGCCCGATCAGCGGGACGATCTTGGCGGCATCTGCGTAGGCGTCGCCCGTCCACGGACTGCCCATGGTGAGCAGACGCATCAGATCCGGCGTGATCGCCGTCAGGCCGGCCACCATCAGCGCGAGAATCGCCACGCCATAGGTGGTGATCTTACTGAAGGTCACTGGAGCGTCAGGTGTTCGCGCGGTTTCGTAGTAAAACGGCGCCCAGCCAGTTTCAAATGCCGACAGGAAAAACTTGATCGACTGGCCGATCGTGCTGCTGATCTGATAGACCCCGAGGCCTGAGAGTGGGACATAGCGATTGAGCAGCACCTTGTTTCCGGCGTCGAGCGCCTGCTGCGCCAGGCCATGAGGCAGACGCGGCAAGCCAAACCGCAAACACTGCCGCAGCTCTGCGGTGGAGAATACCGGCCCCAACAACGGACGCGTCCACGGCCACAGCCACGGCAACATGCCGACGGTCACGATGAGGTCGGCGGCCATGAAGCCGGTCAGGCCCCAGCCCGCATTGACGACAAGCGCGAACTTCAGAGTGACGCTGGCGACCGAACGGGCAAATGACAAGGCGCTGAACGCCAGGGCGCGCCCTTCCAGCCGCATGACCTGGTAGGGGACGAATGTGAACGTCAGCAGAAACGTGTTGATGAGCACGAGTCGAAGTGCGGGCAGATACCGATCGGGTGCCTCCGGGAAGAGGTGCGCCGCAAGCGTCCCGGAGAGCGCCAGGCCGAGGGCGAGCAACCCTCCGGCTGCCGCGAGCAGGAAAAGGTAGAGCGTGCTCGTGAGGAGCATGCGCGCCTCAGGCGTGACCCGATCGTGATAGAACCGCATGAACGCGCCATCAAGGCCCCAGCGGAAGAAGATCTTAGTAATAGCTTCGACCCCGATGAGCAGGGCCAGCGCGCCGTAGTCTTCCTGCGACAGGTGGCGCATGTAGACCGGCAACAGGAGGAAGCCGACGGCCGTGACGGCGACGTCGCCGGCGCCGTAAATCGCGACGTTACGGGTCAGCGCACCAAGATGTTTTCGCACGGGGTCGGTCTACGGGCGCTCGAATCGCACGAGGTTCAGAAAACACCAGCCCGGGACCGGCAGCAGGCGGGTGAGCGCCCGATGGAGGGGCAGCAGCCGGGCAGGCGCGCGGCGGATCCATCGAGTCAGGATGGGCACAGTTGGGAAAATGCCATGCCGCGCGATGAGTCGGAATCCCGTGCGGCGCGCCAGGTCGAGGTATTCGCCGATCGGCCGATCGCCTGGGTGCTTTTCGAGACTCGCAGTATGTATCAGCCGGCCTTGCAGCAGGAAGTGAACGCGCGACTGCAGGTGGGCCAGGTTCGGCACCGACATCAACAACTCGCCTCCCGGCCGCAACACCCGGAACAACTCCGCGAACGCTTTGGCTTGATCATCGAAGGTCAGATGTTCCAGCACGTCCAGGCAGGTGGCTCGATCGAATGTTGCATTCGAGTAGGGCAGCGCCAGCACCGACCCGCGCGTGACGAACTCGGAACTGTAGTTGGAGTCGATGCCTTCAATGGCGAGGCGCCTGCGAAATTCCTCGACCAGCACGCCCTCTCCGCACCCCGCATCGAGCACCCGCGTGTCTCGCGGCAGCGCTGCAAGATAGCGGCGCACGAAGGTGAGCTTGGCCAGGTACGTGGGGTAGAACTCCCAGTCGGGCGAAGGCTCCCTGTGGTAGTCGCCGCGGATTGCATATTCTCCCGTGGGGGTGCCGGTCATGCGCTGAGATTGTACCGCGCTCCCGTTCTGACCGTGTGGCTTACCGAGAGGACGCCGGGTCGCCTTGCCACTCTGGCCTCGCGCTGACGCGCCTCAAGCGCCGTGACGCCCGGGCTTGTCCGGGGGCCGCTCGTTTTGATGAAACCTATCGGCCGCCGCCTCCGCCGCGGCCGGTGGTGGGCGGCTTGGCGCCTGGCGTGGTGGTACTGGGCTGCACGGGGATGATCACGCCGGGTATCGTTGACGTCACCACACCGCCTGGGCTCACGCGAAGGTTTGGGTTGGATGCGGGTGGTGGCGCATTTGGTGTGGTCGGCGGCCTGTCACCGACGAGTGGCGGCACCGGTGGAATCTCATCGTCAGGCGATCCTTGAATGATGCGAGACGTGGCCTGCGGTCTCGGGTTCTCGAAGACCGGGGAGCCGGTCGGCTGTGGTGCACCGGCGGAACTGCCAGAGGTGACTGATCTGGTGGCCTGGATGAACACGGCCTCGACGACCGACGCGCTCGCTGAGGGCGCAATTCGCATCGACGTGGCGTAGCCCGGTAGGTCGCGCAACATGGAGAGCAACACCGTGGCCTCGGGCTGATTGTGGAACTCCATCGGCAACACGGCCGCCCCGGTGACCTTGTCGCCGTTCGCGATGCGGCTGCCGCCTTTGCGCGCCCATTCTGCCAGGATCTCACGCAGAGTCACGTTCTCGGCCACGAGCGTCACCAGACCCTCATTGAACGAGATTTCGAGCTTACGGCCCTGCTGCGCCAGAAGGGGCGTGGCGCAGGCGAGCAACGCCGCGACGGCGAGTACGTTCTTGATCACCATGGCAGTGAGACGTCCATCATACGCCTTTGGACGCCAGACGGACAGGCGCCATTTCGGACATTTGTGACACTTCGCCATTTTCAGGAGAGCTCAGATCAGCCGAGAGACCCACAGCGGCGAGTCCTTCTTCGGAAGGTCGCACGAGCGGCAGATTTCCGGACCGCCGTACTCCAGGTGCTGGCGACGGACCCCGAGGTAGGCCGGGCCGTTCCAGACGTCGGCAATTGTCGAGGTCCGGAGGTCGCCGAGGATGTGGCGGCCGTCGAAGTCGGCGCAGCAGAGCGACACGCGGCCGTCCCACAACACGGTAAACGTCTGCCACATGCGGTAGCAGGGGTAATGCACATCCGACGTCGCGTTGAGGGTGCCCGCCCAGTTGTGCAGGTCGGTGATATGCACCTTGTCGGCAATCTTCCGCCAATGTTCGATGAACTGCTGCTCGTCCACCGAGTTGTTCTGCCGCACAAACGAGAGGATGAGCTTCGGCCGCACACGACCACTGGCCTTGCGCAGCCGCACCAGCGTCTCGATGTTGTTGATGACCTCGTCGTAGTCGAGGTTGAGGCGGGTGTTTTCAAACACCTCTTTACCCGACGCGTCGACGCTGATGTTGATGGCATCAAGCCCGGCGTCGATCATGCCCTGCGCGATATCCTCGCTGATCAGTGATCCGTTGCTGATCATGCCCACTTCAGCGATGCCTCGCTCCTTAGCGTAGCGCACCTTTTCGACGAGCTGCTTGTCAAGGAATGGTTCGCCGTAGTTATGGACCCGAACGTGGGTGATGCCGAGCGTGACGCACTCGTCAACGACTTTCTTGAAGAGGTCCATGTTCATGACCCCCTGCCGACGGTGCATCTCGTCGCGCGGGCAGAAGACACACTTTGCGTTGCACAGGTTCGTGCTTTCAATCTGGACGATGTCGGGCCAGCGGGGCGTGCGCTCGCGCCCGGCCTTGAGCATGGCCGCACGAACAGTCTTCGCGTTGCTGAGCAGGGCACGTTCAACGACCTTGCGCGCGCGTGTGGAGAGTCCTGGCATGTTTCTATTATCGCCTTGAGGCCGCTGCGGCCCTCTCGTGGTCGATGACCCGCTGCAGGATCTCGTTCAAGCCCACGGTCGGCGTGTATCCCACCGCCGCGTTGATCTTCTGCAGGTTGGGTACGCGCCGCGGCATGTCCTCGAACCCGGCCTCGTACGCCTGGTCGTAGGGAATGAGCACGATGTCGGAAGGCGACCCGGTCATCGCCTTGACCCGCTCGGCGAGCGCCATCATGGAGATCTCCTCGTGATTGCCGATGTTGAAGACCTCGCCGATCGTGTCTGGCGACTCCGCCAGTCGCAAGAGGCCGCTCACCACGTCGCCCACGTACGTGAACGCGCGTGACTGCGTGCCGTCGCCAAAGACCGTGATCGGCTGGCCGGCAAGCGCTTGGCCCACAAACGTCGGGATCACCATGCCGTAGCGGCCGGTCTGCCGCGGTCCGACGGTGTTAAACAGCCGCACGACCACCACCGGTAGCTCGTATTCCTTAAAGTACGCCAGCGCCAGGAATTCGTCCAGCGCCTTGCTGCACGCATAGGCCCAGCGGTGTTTGCTTGTCGGGCCCATGACGAGATCGGCCGTCTCGGTAAACGGCACGGCCGTGCTCTTGCCGTAGACCTCGGACGTGGAGAACACCACCACGCGCTGCTTGCCGCGTTTGGCTTGCGTGAGCACCACTTCGGTGCCGTGCACATTCGTTTCGATCGTTCGGACCGGGGCTTCAACGATGAGTTTGACACCGACGGCGGCGGCGAGGTGGAAGACCACGTCGGAGCGGTCCACCATCTCGCCCACGAGCCGCTCATTCATCACCGTGTCGATGATGTAGCGGAAGTTCGGACGACCGGTCAGGTGCGCGATGTTGTCGAGCAACCCGGTGGAGAGGTCGTCAATGACCTCCACGGTGTGGCCCGCGTCGAGCAGCGCCTCGGCCAGATGCGACCCGACAAATCCCGCTCCACCCGTCAACAACGCTCTCATCGTCTTGCCATCTCCAGAATGACGTCCGCTGCCCGCGCAGCGGATGCCTGCCTCGGCCGAAGGCCGTACCGAGTGACGAAGGCGTCGGCGGCAGCGGTCACAGTGGCCCGAACCTCCCGATCATACAAGAGGCGCTCAAGCGTCTCCCCAATCCCGGCCGCGTTGCCCGCGGCATCGACGCCGGCCATCACGCCCTCGTCCACGAACGGGCTCAGGTTGCTGGGGCGGCCCAGCACCAGCGCCGGCAGGCCGAGCACAAGGGCATCGATGGCCACCGTGGAGTTGCGGGTGAGCACGGCGTCGGCGACATACAGTATCCGGGCCAGATCGGTGTCGGCCGGCAGGATCGTTACGTTGCCGAGGCCCGCGAAGTGCGGCGCGTAGACGGTCCCGGTTTCGGCCGGGTGGGCCTTGATGGCCAGGTGCATGTCCGGCTTCTGGCGCATCAGGTCGGCCAGCGCCGGCAGTGCGTCGCGAACCTCGGAGAATTTTGCAACGAGGACGGCCAGCTTCTGATTGGGGCCGGTGCTGCCGGTGGCCTCACGCATCGCGGCACGATCGGCGTCGCTGAACGCCGCCATGCGGGTGACCAGCGCGTCGAGTCCGGGGCTGCCGGTGACTTCAAGGCGATCTGCAGGGAACGCGCCGGCCGAACGCAGGTGCGCTTCGGCGTAGCTGTTGAAGAGCAGCGTCTTGTCGGGCAGGGGGCAGCCGCCGTCGGCGCCGGACGCCAACATTTCGTCGGGCTCGTGCAGGTAGTTGAGCCAGTGGCGATAGATGAAGCCGTGCTGCAGGCCCACCGACGCAACGCCGCGCCGGCGCGCTTCAAGTACCAGCGCGCGTCCCCACCCTCCGGCTTCCGCGTAGGTGACGACCGCGTGGCACTCGAGGGCGTCGATGGCGGCGCCGGCTTCGTCCATCGCGCGCGCCGACCACGGCCATTGGACGAGAGCGGCGCCGCGTAATTCGTGTCTGAGCACGGGCCAAAGATCGCAGCCGTGCACGAGGGCGGCGGCTCGGATGCCTTCGCCGCCGACCACGGCGTTGGCGAGCGCGGCTCGGTGGCGCCAGAGCGCGAACGAGCCGCGCAATGCGGACCATGGCGCCAGATCTTCGACCGCGGTCACGGTATCGAGCGTTGGCGCCGTGGCGATGGGGTCCCACCAGCGCCGCGTCGTGAAGTTGCGCTGGGGTCCCACGCCGACCAGGCGCAATGCGCCTGGTGCGGCGTGCGTGATCGCGTCGAGGACGGGGCCGATGTACCCTTCCGTCCCGCCGTCAGCGTCTTCGCCGGCGCGCCAGAACGCGGTGTGGACAAACGCCGCGATCGCGCCTGGTGTGGGCGGCGCGGGGCGGGCGCCCCGCAGCCGACCCGCGGTCTGCGCGAGAGCGCGGCGTGCGCGCGACAGGGCGGCGGTGACGCCGACCTGTGCGCCCGGCCAGTGGAGGTGTGGCGGCGCTGGCGT
>SXGR01185915.1_pt1 | contig 34546 bp, 49 predicted proteins | sample 3174711 | NCBI WGS metagenome assembly SXGR01 (sample SAMN11356860, study PRJNA531348) | freshwater metagenome | isolation source: freshwater sample F1-60 | place: China: Fuxian Lake, Yuxi | collected 2017-12-25 | reverse complement strand
TTTTCTACTTTAATTGTGGATTTATTCATTTCGATTCTATCTAGAACAACAGGTTCACGTGGCCAATAAATATACAAATAATATGCTGAATACAATAAAGCACCTAAAAGTATAATTAGAAAAAAGATATAAAAAAATCCACCACGTTTGTTCATTTAAATAAAAGAAAAAGGATATATATATAAATTATTCTTGATTTTAAAAAACACAAATAATTAAAAACATATTTTATTATTTTAGAAAATATGTGGAAATATGTTGCAATAGATGAATCAAATCATGGCAGATCTCCAGAAATATTTGTAGCAACATATTCTAAGACAGATACTGACGGATTTGTATATTCAAGAACAATTCTTCCAAAATATAGGAATAAACATTTGGAAAGAAACGCAAGATTAAATGGAAGAGATTACAGATTTATTATAGCAGATAAAACAATATTAGATTTAATATCTGAAGAAGCACTTTTGGGTTCGGTAGTCTCTTCATTTGTAGGTTATGCTTCGGAAAAAGAAGAATTGACGATTCCATTCACTTTACTCATAGATGGAAAACTAAATACTGAAAAAATAGAAGAAATATATAAACGATTAAGAAATGACAGAAGAATAAAAGAAAGAGATTTCACGTTAATTATGGGGAGTCATTTAGATCAAAGAAACCAATTAGTAAATATCTCTGATGAAAAAGCCCATATATTATACAAAAGGCCACTAGAAAAAATAGTAGAAGATAATAAGAGAATAATTTTAGAAATTCCAAGAGGACTAAAAAGAAAAAAGTGATAAATTAGCTTAAAAATGTTTTTTGATTTATTCTTTATTTAACAATAATCGTTCCCCGTAAATCTGGATGTAAATGATCATGGTAATCCCAACTCCCCTTCTCATTAAATGTAAACGACCACACATCTCCATTTACAAGTCCCCGACAAGCATCAAAAATAACATCTTCTTCTTCGGTTCCACACTTTTCAATTCCAGAATTAGGATAAACTTTGTGCGTTGGATGAGAAGCAGATGCCGGCCAGTTCTGTTGAGTGCCTTCGTGTCTCCAAACAACTTTATCTCCTTCTCCAATATTCAACGTCTGAGGAGAATATCCTTCATCAGTAATTATTATTGTGAACGTCTGCTGTGCTTTAATTCTGGAAACAACATCCAAATTATCAACTCCAGAATCTAACTCAACTTTTTTTCCAGATTTAAATAATATCAAGATTCCAGCAATCAGAACAATAGCCACAATAACAAATATCGTCACGAATCCTCTTCTCATTTAACTCTTAAGATAAAGTTCTATAAAAACTTTGCGTCTTAAAAATCATTCAAAAAGATAACCTAAATTATTTTCGCTAATTAATTCCGGAGACAATTGTTTCTTTGCTATTTCCAAGTTTCTAGCAATGAATCTATCAATTAATGGATGGCAATTAGTTGGCATTTTTTCCTTAAATTTTTCAAGACGTTCAAATGAATTATATTCGGAAATATTATCGTCCAAGTCATATTTATCAGATTTTCTTAACAATAGGCCTAAAGCACCTTCTTCAGTATCTCTCTCTGCAACGATACTTGCACCCATATTTTCCAATGCAAACAAATCATTACCACTATGAGGTCCAATAGTCTCTGCTCTAATTTTATCAGCGATTCTTCTTTGATCTTTCATTTTGGCTCCATCGCTTCCATCCCAATTCCACGAACCGCCCCTCATACATAAATAACCCTGTCGAGCAAGTTCCTTATAAGTTTCTTCTCTTAAATTAGAATTAGGACCTAAAAGAACATAACTGATATTATCCTTTTTTATAGATAATTTATCAAATGGGTCAATAGTTGAATGAAGATGAGTCATAAGTAAATCGCGACTAATTATTCCGTTTTTAATTATATCGTCGTGTGCGTGTGGAGAAACAAGAACGGTAGTGTCGGTAGGAAGTTTAACATCTCCAGCAAAGTAAGTATCTACGACATTAAAATTACTCGCTTGATTATTTTCTTCATTGCATAATTGTTCAAGAGGTGTGACAATCGCATATTTTGTATCATCCCAGTTAGCCAAACAAGCAATATTCCCCACAGGATGATTTATAGCAAAATGAATTGTAGTTCTTAGATAATCTGGGCAACTCGCATTAAGAGTTCTTATTGTCCCATTTTCAGGAAAATATTTAGTAAGATGAACTGCTGCTAAATCTGCTATATTCATTCTTTCGCCAAATCTTTCAGGAGTTACCTCTGGCTTATGCGTATGCCCTAATACCCACTCCAAGTTTGTAGGTTTACGGTCAAAAATTGACACATATTCTTCCAAACCATTTTCACCATTATATTCAGTGTTTGTCATAATATTTGTCAGAAAACAGGACTTTTAAAGCTTTCTATCTGTTACCACTTATAAGTGTCATTTATAAACGCTCTAAAATAGCCTAAATCCTCTTACGTCTCAACAAATTAGCATTCGTCACAACGGTAATTGAAGATAGAGCCATTGCTAATTCAGCGATTATTGGGTGAAGAACGCCAGCGACAGCCAAAGGAATCGCGACAACATTATAGGCAAAAGCCCAAAATAAATTTTGTTTGATTTTGCTGAAAGTCGCACGCGATAAATTAATCGCTTGAACCACTCCAATCAAAGAACTCTTAGCTAAAACCAAATCGCCTGATTCAATAGCAATGTCAGTCCCAGAACCCATCGCAATTGCAACATTAGATTGTTTCAAAGCGGGAGCGTCATTAACTCCATCGCCAACAAAAGCTACAAAACCAGATTTTTGCAATTCCTCAACTTTCTTCGCCTTGTCTTCAGGCAAAACATTGGCAATAATTTCAGAAATCCCAACTTGTTTCGCGATTGCAGAGGCAGTTCTCTCATTGTCTCCAGTTATCATTATAGTTCTAAATCTCATCTCTTTCAAAATCCGAAGAGCATCAATAGAATCTTCCTTCACCGCATCGGCAACGGCAATGACTCCGATGATTTTGGAATTCTCCGCGACAATCATCGTCGTCTTACCCTGATTCTCAAATTCTTCAATTTTCTTAACATAGCTGTTAAGATTTATTTTCTTCTCGTTCATTAATGTTCTATTTCCAATAACGACTTTTTTACTTCCAATATTTCCCTCAACTCCTCGACCTCTTAAAATCTTGAAATTTTTTACAGATTTGTATTTTTTCAAATTTGCGTAAGAAACTATCGCCTTTGAAAGCGGATGTTCGCTCAACTTTTCAACAGACGCCGCAATTTCCCAAACATATTTTTCATCTACCTTAGAATAAAAATTAGTTACTTCAGGTTTCCCCTTTGTGATAGTTCCAGTTTTGTCAAAAACGACAATTTTCACTTGCTTCATCGTTTGTATTGCTTCTCCTTTCCGAATCAAAATTCCCTTTTTCGCTCCAAGACCAGAACCAACCATCAGAGAAATAGGAACGGCCAATCCGAGAGAACAAGGACAAGCAATAACTAAAACAGCAATCGAGACTCCTAAAGCCCTGCTCAATTCTCCAGTGAAAATCCACCAATTAGCGAAAGTCAAAAGCGTTAAAAACAAAATCACTGGAACAAAAACACCCGTAATTTTATCAGCTAATTTTTGTATTGGAACTTTTGTTCCTTGTGCTTCCTCAACCAATTTAATAATGTGCGCTAAAAAAGTGTCTTTTCCAATTTTTGTTGCCTTAATATATAAAATTCCGTCCTGATTTATCGTCGCGCCAATCACTAAATCTTTAATTTTCTTTTCAACAGGCAAACTCTCTCCAGTGACCATACTTTCATCAACAGCACTCTCTCCTTTTACAACAACTCCATCCGTAGGAATTTTTTCACCAGGTTTGACAATCATCACATCGCCAATTTGAACTTCAGAAATATCAATTTCTATTTCTTGTTTATTTCTTATTATCAAAGCCTTCTTAACTCCTAACTCAAGCAATTTTCTAATTTCTTGAGAAGCTTTACCTTTGGCTTTAGATTCAATAAATTTACCAGTCGTAAAAATCGCCATAATCATTGCAGAAACTCCGGAATAATCTGCAATAAATTCAAAATAACTAAAAATACCCGTTAAATAAGCAATAACTGTTCCTAAAGCAATAAGAGAATCCATAGAAAAATAAAATGTAAAAAATCCGCGCATTCCATTTTTTATCGTTTCAAATCCGAAAATAAAAACAACTGGAAACCCCAAAATTAAAATCGCAGGTATCATAAATTCTTCAGGTAAAATTTCAAATTCAAATAATCTTTCAGACAACATAAGAAAAGCGATAGGAATCGTAAATATCCAACTCCAAATCATTTTATTTTTCCAAGAAGATAATTCCATTTCTTCAACAGACATTTGCACTTCAGTCATAATCGCTTCATGTTGATGGTCTTCCATTATATTTTCTCCAATTTCAAAACCTTATATCCAACACGCACGACCGCCTTTTCCAAATCAGTATCTGAAACAGAATCTTCAGCTTCAACAACTCCTGAATTAGTCATCATCCTAACAGAAACACTCCTCACACCAGCAACTTTTCCAATACTACGTTCAATGTTCCCAGCACAACTCCCACAATGCATTCCTAAAATAGTTAATTTGACTTTCTTCATTTTGTTCCTTCCATACAAAATGGAGATTTAAAAATATCAATTTTTATTTTTTTCATTTCACACTCCTAAGTTTCAGAGCATTCTTAATAATTTCAAGGTTACAACTTTTATGTTTCTTACACCAACTCTCGCATTCGTTCGCAATTTTCTTGTCATTATAAATCATAAGACATTCTTCGCAAAAATAACCTTTGCGTTCGTTAATGATTTTTTCTTTTACCATTTTTTCCCTCAAAGGATTTCTGTTGGTTCAAAGAATCAGTTACAATTCTAATAAAATACACAATTATCCAGATAGCTAAACCTGACAAAATAATCATAGTCAAAAAACTGAAGATTGTCCCAAAAGGACTTCCCCACATCCAAGACATCATACTACCAGAATAACTTCCATAATTCCCACAACCAAAACCTCCAAAACTCATCATCCCAGAACGATTAAAGAATAATAAAATTAAAGAAGTTATAGCAACAATCATCCACCAATTAGTTTTACTTCTCATTAATTAATCACCAACTTTCCAAAACCCATTCCCATTGAACAAGAAAATGAATAAGTTCCTTTTTCAAGAGCAGGTAACATCAAAATATCTGAACTTGATTTCAAATATTTGACATATTTTTTACCTTCAATATTGAAAGCCACAGCTCTTAAACATCCTCTTACAGAAGAATCGGCACTAATTGATATAGATTTCCCTGCTTCAGCATAAACATCTTCATAATTTAAACCGTCTTGACTTAAAACAACTTTTTGAGCATCTCCTGAATTTGTAGGATCTTGAAAACCTGCTCCAGTAGTATCCATATTAGAAAAAACAAAAAATCCGGCAACAACTATAAGAATTATTACTCCAAATAGAATAGCTGTATTATTCATCCGAAAACCCCCGACTTAGGCCCATATATCATCAGCCAAGCAGTTACAACTGTAGCGAAAAATGTAAATCCTATGGTGAAAAGCATCCCATCATTTTTTTGTTTATTTTCAAGTTGTTTACTTTCAAGATATAACATATAATTCAAGGCTATTAAAATAATCACAGAAATTAAAGAAACAATCCACGTTGACGCACGCAGATTATCATTAAGTAACATAAATGCAGTCATAGCTCCCATAAGTCCACCCATAAATCCAGACATAATTCCTTCAAGAAAACCCATTACTCCACAACAACGAGAACCAGCGATAATTCCTACAGAAATTCCGAAAATCATTCCAAAAACGGCTCCAACAAACATCCCATTAGTGGATGCTATAACAAATCCTGGAATAAATCCTCCAATCATACCGAGAGTCATTCCAATCATCATGCCAGACATACAAGGAAAAACACCAAAAGCTCTTATTTGGTATAAGACTCCAGAAACAAAAGCATAAATAAGAACTCCAAAAAATAAGAAAAATCCGTAATCGTTGAAAAAATTATCTATACCTCTAAATTTGGTAAAATAAAGCAATCCTAATATCAACAAAGAAGTTAGAAGAGAAGTAAATACCACTTTTATCAAATTTCCTTCTATTCCTTTTCCTTTAATCAGTTCATTCATAAAGTTTTTTACACTTAAATCCATAGAAACAATAACAACAACTAACTTATAAATATTTAGCTGAAACTAGTTTCACACATTTTAAATAGGGTTATTTTAGAAGAATAATATGCAAATCAGACATATTGGATGGATAATGATAGGAATTTCTATAGTATTATTAGGAATAGTATTTCTTTTCAAAACCTCATTAGAGGATTATATTTATACCACTTGTCCACTTTTACACAACACTGGTGAGACCGAATGTCCTGCAACAAGAACTCTAAATCAACAAGCATATTTAGCATATTTTTTAGTTTCTGTAATAGCCATAATAGGAATCATACTCGCAACTATTAAACCTGAAAAGATAATCATTATAAAAAAAATAAAAGATAAAAAAGTAGAAGTAGATACAAAAGAATTCTCAAAAGAAGAAAAAGAGATTATAAAACTATTATCTAAAGAAAAAACAATGTTTCAAGCAGATTTAATAGAAAAAACACAGAGGAGTAAAGCGAAAATCACAAGAATTTTAGATAAGTTAGAAAACAAAAACATTATAGAAAGAAAACGCAGAGGCCTCACAAACATAGTGGTTTTCAGACAATAAATGATAAAAGAATCAAGAGTTCTATTGAATCCATCGATAGTATGGACAATTCTAAAAAACTCTCCGACATTGGATCCGTTAGTAATCCCATTAAATTCAAAATTGTATTATATAGAATTCAAAAAAAGAATTGTATCATTTCTAACAATAAAAGAATGGAAAGATTCCACAGAAATAGGGACAATTTACACATATCCAGAATTTAGAAATAAAGGTTTAGCAAAAAAATTAATAAAATATGCAATAAAAAAACACAAAAAGATAGGTTTGATATGTAAAAAAAATATTATAGAATACTACAAAAAAACAGGTCTTAGAATATCAAACTCAACAAAAAATAGGATAGAAAAAAGAAAAGCATTGTTTAACAAATTTTTAGCAAAAATAGTAGGATACGAATTAATAGTCATGAAAAATTAGTTATAAGTTTCGCCAGATAAAATTTCAGAAAGCCCTTTTTCAACTGCCTTCATTCTTAAGCTCAAAGAATCTTGTCCTTTTAATCTTACAGAAACAGGACTTTCAGGAGAATTAAAAGTTCCAACAACATAACTAACATAATCATTAGAGCTACCAGTAATTCTAACATAACAAGGTAGTCCTTGAATGACGAAAGTTTCTCTATCCATAAAAAACAAGAAAAATAAAGGATTATAAATCTTTTCAAAAATAGTTCAATTGAAATCAGAGTGATAGAAAAAACATCAAAGGAAGTTATGAGAACAGACCGTTCAGCAAACTACCATCATTTCATAAAGCCAGAAAAATTTTAAAAACAACACTAACATTCAAGAGTTATGAAAATAATTTCAAAACCAAAATTCTTCACAGGAATAGGAATATTCATCTTTTTGGTTTTCAGTTATTTTATAAAAATATTAGTAGAAAGTGGCTCAAATTACGAAGATAGAGATACTTTGTTGGGAATTATAATATTTCACAATTCAATAATTTTATCAATTTATATAATAATTCCATTAGTATTAATCTTCTTAGGAATTAAAAAAATAAAAATTAATTGACTATAAAAATAAAAAAAATAAAAAAAATAAATTTATTCTTATTTAGAGTTTAACAAACTGACAGTTTGTAACTGCCCAGTCATCTCCATCTGCTTCAGCCTTATAGGCGGATTCAAATGTTTGTGCAGGACATGCTCCACTTATCATTCTTCCATTCATGAAGAATGCAGGTGTTCCTTGAACCCCAATAGTTTGACCATAGTCTAAATCTTTTTTGACTTCGCTTTCAAACTTATTTGAACTCAAACATGTGCTAAATTTATTAGCATCTAAACCTATTTGTTTAGCATAGCTTTTGAAAGTTTCAACTCCTCCAACAACTCCATCACTGAAAAGAAGATCATGCATCAAATAATATTTGACATCTCCTCCCTGATCTCTTGCACAATGTGTAGCTTCAGCAGCTTTTTGGGCTTGAGTGTGGAAAGGAAGAGGATAATCTTTAGTTATAATTCTCAAATCTCCAGATTCAACATATTTATTCAAAACTGGAATTGATTGTTGTGCCGCTCTTTGACAGAAAGGACACTCATAATCTGTAAATTCAACTAAAGTTACTTTTGCATTTTTATCTCCCTTTATTGGTTCTCCAGCTACATCAACTGTAATTTTTTCAGTGGGCTCTGTTGGTAAAACTTGACCAGGTTGTTGTATAACCTTACCTGTTGGACTCTTATCAGGAATGACAAAGAATGCAACAAGAAGAACAACAATTCCTACAAGAGCGAAAGTAGTATATTTCCATAAAGAATGCTTGCTTATAGTTATAACATCGTTTTTTTCTGTTTCCATATTAGAACCTCCTTTCACTTCTGTTACCATATTTTTTGTTTAATTTTAGCTTTAATAAATATTGCTATAGCTTCTGATTATTTCTATTTTTATAAAAAATACATTTTAAAATCCAAAAAGTAACTAAAATTGTAAGCCCATATACTAAAAACCATTGCAAAGGATACCATATACCTAAATCAAAGGTAGCACAATTATGGTAAACACAATTAACATTTTGTTCATAATCTGTAAATAAACGAGAAACAAAGAACAAAATTACCATTTCAACAAAGCTAATTTTCCAAAAATCACGGCGTTTCAAACCAATCAACCACAAAGCCAGAAAAGAAAGTGGAATGTTGAAAATATGTTGTATGCTGATTATTTTACCTAATAAATCTCCTTCTAAAAAAATATAATCTGCTGTTCCCCATACGCTTGCTCCTGAAAACAAATGAGTGAAAAAATCAATATTCCAAAAAACATAAGGAATTGTTAAGATACAAAGTTGTGAAGCGATAAGTTCGCCGTTACGGCGAAAACAACCAATAGCTAAAACAATCAAACCAATATAACTAAACCATAAAATCGGAGCAAGTCCTTCATCCAGATGAAATAAAGTATTAGAAATCGCAGCAACGCCAAATATCAAAAATATCAAACCAATAAGAAAAACAGCGTCAAGTTTCATAAATTACAAGAACCATTAAGGTTTATAATTTGGACGGAATGACATTTCTATCAGTAGGAGGAAATTGTCGAACCTTCATAATTTCAATAGGTTGCCTTTCAGCACAACTAATAGCTCCAATAATATCTGCTCGGTCAACATCCGAAGAAAACAAAATCAGTTCAGGGCGTTTTTTTGATGAATAAGTTTCAAAAAATGACCAGACAATATCGTGAACATTTTCGCTAGAAAAATAACTATTTGCTTCAAGATAATTATCATTTGGAGGAACAAGTGTCTCGATACCTACAAAACGGCCATCATTTTCTGAATGAGATAAAGACAATAATCTTGAAAATCTAATATTAAATGAATCTCTAATTTCAGATTTGGACGGCAAATTAAAAAAGACATCTTTGACGTCAGGATCCTGTTTCAAATCAAATTGGCTGTATAAAACAACATCTTTCGCAGCGAAATCAAAATCTCTCATCTGAGACATAGCCAGAAAAGAAGCAACATAAGAATCAACTTTCAGTGATTCGTTTGCCGAGCGGTTTCTTCCAGAATCAGGGCGAACATACATGTAAAATGAAGCATGTTGTTGCAGACAATTTTTGACATTTGAAGGCACACCATAAACCTGTATTGAGTTTTTACGATCGTATAAATCTGACCTCACAATACAATGCCCGTCATCTTCAACCCAGTTAGTAGCTCCAGATATAATTCTTCCTTCTAATGGAAAATTGCGATTCATGTAGGAAGTTGTCAAAAAACCACTATAAAAAGATAACTATTCTCAAAATCATCTGTTAAGATAATGCCACAAAAAGAAAAAGAAAAGAGCCAAAGAACACAATAAAGTAGTCCATATAATTTTTCGAACTTCTTTCAAAATATCAACTTTCTCATCAGAAAGTTTAGAGAAAAAATAAATCCCAAAAAACATAATCACTGAAAAAAGACTCTTGGTAATCCAATGATGTCCGGTAATTGATTTTAATATATTTTTGAAACTTTCAGAAACCTCTGCATATAGCGTAATTGCTGTAACGAAAACAATTGTGAAAATAGTTGCAAAACCCATAGATTTTATTTTATTCATATTTTTGCCTCCAAAGCTATTCTATATCCACTTGAAATAAGGTAACCCATCACAGCCATCATAGCTCCAATAACCAAAATAGCAATGCACAAAATTAAAATTGCTTTTTTAATAGATGGATTTTTGTCTCCACTTAATGAAGATTGATATTTTCTAATAAGGGCATAAGCGAGTACTGATAAAAATGGCAAAAATAAAAATACATGTTCTTTAGCTTCGGTAAATACAAGATGTGCCCAAGGTTGAGGTCCTTCTTTAATTACGGGTTTGACAATTGAGCCATAATCGGTAGCATAATAATATCCTCCAACAATCCAAGAAGCAAAAAAGAAAATTACTCCTAAACACGCAACCAATTTCGCTCGTCGCAAACACGAAGGTGTGGAGTTCAATATCTCAACAAAAACCCACAAAAACGCAACAATCCCCAGTTCACCAAGAATAGCGTGAATACCAATAAGTGAATTTACCATCTTACCTCGAGTCAATCAATTCATATGAGATTATAAATACTCCTAAATTAAATAAATCACTTCCTACTAATCTTATCCCCAACATTCTTCATCTTTTTAAAATGTTTAACAGCATGGAACATTCCGTAAAGTCCAACCAAAAACCAAAGAGCATTTGTCACAAATGATGGATACGCGTTTATAAAAAAGTTATTTGTTGCTAAAAATAAAGCTCCTAAGATATTCATCCACTGATACAATCTTGAACGCGAAGTCAAATCTTTATGAATCAATAAAAAATACGCAAGAAGCAAAAGTCCTGCTCCAATCCATCCAACAATACTCACCACATTCATAACACTCTAAAAATTCAAAGATTAATAAACCTAATCAAATAACTCATTAAAATTATTTTCTATTTTCTTCTCAACTTCTTTTAGTTTAATATCTTTAATTTCAGCAATTTTCTTATAGCTTTCAATTACATTTACAGGTTCATTAGGCCATTCTTTATCTGGATGCAGATAAGGAGAATCTGTTTCGCACAATAAATTTTCAATAGGAACTCTTTTAATTACATCCTGAAATTGTTGACTATACTTGCAATTCGCAGGAATACTTAAACACCAATTATTTTTAATAATTCTATCAACAAGAGTCATCTTACCTGAAAAACAATGCATTATTACTTTTTTTGCTCCTAACTCTTCAAGCAATTCAATCGTCTGCAATTCAGCTTTACGAGAATGAACAATAACTGGTTTATTCAATTTAATTCCCAAATTAACAAACTTAGAGAAAACTTTTTTTTGTCTGTCAAATTCTTTATGTAAACTTTCTTCTTTCAAATCCAGCCCTATCTCTCCAATAGCGGAAACTTTCTTTTTATTTTGAATGATAAAATCAATCTCTTCATCAATTACTTTATCTGTCAAACCCAAGGCATCTAAGGGATACATTCCTAAAGCCGGTTTAATTTCGGAAAAATCGTCAGAAAATGAAAGAATATCCCTATTATGATTAGGATTAACTCCATTAACCACAATTACATCAACTCCTTTCTTCACAGCATTAGTAATCGCCTTCTTGACAGAAACGCCTTCCTTTTCAAGCATATCAAGATGACAATGAACATCAATAAACATAAAAATGACAATTTTTCTAAACTTATAAGGTTATGGAAACAATTGAAGAATTAGTTGAAAAAGAAGCATCATACCAAAAAATTGGAAGACACAAATTTATAGATTTATATAGAGAAATAATAGAAGATGAAAAGGAAAGAAAGGTGGAATACGTTTGTATGAAAAAGAATTTGTCAGAAATAGGTAAGATAATAAGATTTTGCACAAATCCTTATGCAGCTTTAATTTCAATAAGAGACATTTATACAGAACCAAAAACAAAAAGGATTCATGACATAATAAACTGGTTGTATGTCACTTATCAATCAAGGACAAAGGAAATGGAATTAAATGGAAGTTATACTCGAAACATGAAATTCACTCCTCAAGAAATAAACGAATTAATATCGGTTGCACAAGAAAAAATTAGATAGAATACTTTTTTTTGTAAATTTCAATAGACTCTTCAATAACCTTTTTAGCCGAGGCTACTCCTTGAATATCTAAAATCTTGCAAGTTTTTCCCTGTAATTGTTTATAATTTTCGAAAAAATGTTTTATTTCTTCAATTATGTGTTTTGGAACATCAGTTATATCTCTAAATTCCTTAAAACGAGGGTCACATTCATAAACAGCGAGTATTTTATCATCTTCTTCATTTCCATCAATCATTTTGAAAACTCCTATTGGACGAGCTTCGGCAAGAGTCATAGGGACAACAGGTCTACCAGTTAAGATAATGATATCTAAAGGATCGCCATCGCTCCAAAGAGTTTGAGGAACAAAACCATAATCCCCAGGATAATGAACCGCTGAATACAAAACTCTATCTAATTTAAGCATCCCCGTATCTTTATCAAGTTCATATTTCAATTGGCAATCTTTTGGGATTTCAATTACTGCATTCACCAATTCTGGAACATTTTCTCCGACTGATATTTCATGCCACGGATGTTTTATCATAGAAATCTACATAGAAAAAAATCATTTAAAAAGCTAACTAAATATTATCTAATCTCGAGACCCTTAACTTTTGCTTCCATAAAAAGAGTACGTGGGCATTTCTTATCAGAAAAAGCACAGATAACACAACATTGTGTTAAAGGATTTCTAACTTCAACATTGCATTTCGGGCAAATAAATTGCTGTGGAGAATTTTCTATGGAAACAATCGCCTTGTTCTTTCCAGAACATGATGGGCATCTTAACATTACATGTTTTGGTATTTTCTGAATTTTCTTTCGCATGTAAAAAGAATAATCAGAGAGTTTAAAATACCTTATTAAATCTTAAGAATTATGGGCCCATGGTTCAATGGTAGAATGTTCGGCTGGCAGTCGAAAGATTCGAGTTCGATTCTCGATAGGTCCATTTTAGTTAGAATCAAAAGAAAAGAGTTTGATTACTTATAACTTGTAAAATTTAGATTAATTAATAGGTAATTGACAACCAGTAAAACCAGCAAGTTGTTGAAGACCTAAAGCTCCTGAAATTCTGCTTTTATCAGAAAATTCCCAAACTGGATAACTCTTTATTCCTTGTTTGATACATTCTTGAGTTTGACCAGCGGCGTTAGGAAGAGAACATTCAACATAATTAACAAAATTCCAGCTCTTACCAAACAAAGCTTTTTGTTCTTGACAATGAGGGCACCAATATGCTCCATACATTTTAGCTCCTTTTTCAGTCAGACAATTAGCAAAATCATCATATTTTCCAGGTTTTAAAGAAGTATAAAAAATCAATCCAACAATTATCAAAAATCCAAGACCCCACCAAAATGTCTTTTTCATGTTAAAAATTCCCAATTATATTTTTTGAATAGGCAAAAAATCAAGATTTTTTTCATGAAAACAAAATATGTTGCAATTATATAAATCTAAGGACGAAACTAGTTTCAATTAGAAAAAGTGCAAGTAACCCCACACACTTCAACGCAAGCAGTAGCTCCTGGTTCACAAATATTTCCGCATGCTTCAAAAAAACCGTCAAGTTTAGCACAATCCTTTTGATACGCAGTCAAATCTCCATCACCAGTAGTCTCATAAATTATTTTAGTTGGTTCTCCAGTTACAGAATCATAAAAAGTTCTTTTGACGAAAACAGAATTTCCATCTTCACGCGCACTTCTAAAAACAAAAAAAGTTCCAGCGATTAACAACACTAAAGTAACAATAATAAATATTGTAAGTTTATTTTTCATAAGATATTATAAATAATGTAATATATAAATGATTTTATGACTTCAAATAAGATGAGACCAGTAATAATCGTGGAACATTTAGAACCCAAACTTTGGCCTTGGTGTAAAATAGAATATGAAAGTATTTCAAAGATGATACCTAAAAAAAATCTTTGGTTCACAAATATAAAAAGTCAATCTTTGAAAAATTTTGGGAAAGTTTCTAAAAATTCAATAAAAGAAATATCTCTAAAAAAAGCGTGCATTCTTGACCCGAATGCAAGAAAAACTTTAACACCTGAAGAAACAAAAAAGTTTGATTATTTTATAATCGGTGGAATTTTAGGAGATTATCCTCCAAGAAAAAGAACGAAGGAAGAAATAACTGATAAAATAAGAGGAATGAAAACAAGAAATCTCGGCAAAAAACAATTCAGCACGGACAACGCAGTATATGTGTTGAAACAAATAATTGAAGGCACATCATTAGAAAAAATGAAATTTAAAAACAAAATCACAATAAAAATAAACAATATTGAATCCGTAGACTTGCCGTATTATTATCCTCTAATTGATGAAAAACCGAGAATAAGTAAGAAACTAATAAATCATATTAAAAAGAAAAAAGGATTTTAACCACAATTTCTACAAACAACATATCTTCCCAAACTATCCTTAACCATAAATCTTTTATTTTTAAAAAGTTTACATTTAGAACAAGTAGCCCCGCATTGCTTACAAATCTTACGATGAGTAACAGCACACTCTTGTTTCAAACATTGATTACAAGAAATTTTGCCACAATCCTCACAAGAAGCGCCACATTCACGACAAACAAGATGATTTCCATTGCAAAGAATTATTTCATTTAGAGAATTTTTGCATAAATCACAATTAGGAAGTATAAACTTATCATAAAGAACATCATAAGACATCAAAACAAGTCTGACTATGATATCGTTCTTAAAGAAAACTTCAAAATTATAAGATGGAATTAAAATAACTGATGTAGTTAGAAGTTTCGTGTTTATTCTTAAAGCATATTTTTTATCTTCATTAGAAATCTGTAAATCTCTTTCAGAAATAAACTGCTTTTTTTGAGATTCAAAAATAGAAACATCAGCAGAAACATTTTTTGATAAAGCTTTAGAAATTTGTATGTCTATCTCTTTAACTTGTTGAGCATGATGAACATTTATTCTTTGCACTTCTTTGAAAAGAGTATCTTCAAGTTGTTTAGCTATTAAATTAGTCTTAGAAGAAATCAAATCTTTTATTTTGTTTTTTGCAAGTTCATAATTAGTTCTTAAATCTGGAATATCTATATCTTTGTTTTTCATAGATTCAATTTTAAATTTATTAAATTCTAGATAGATAACTTTATTGTTATCCGTATAAACTTCATTAATGACTCTTTCTTCATCATTAAGATATTTATAAGTCGTCTGAAATGTAAATTTTACTATTGGTCTAGATACCATAATATTATTTATTTTAGAAATTGAGCAATTTCTCAAAACTAATTTAGACTTTATCAAAGAGTCCGATTGTAAAGGATAAACTAATTTTTGAAGAACAGACTCTCCAGTATTATCTAGATAACCGCGCATAGTTTTTAACAAATAACTTTCACTAGTAACAATTTCAACAGAGAGAGATGACTTAGATCCGTCAAATCCAATAGTGTAAGGTTCATTTTTTCCATAAAATTTTTGGAATTTTAGAGGAACTTGTGTAATCAAAAGACAATCCCCATCTTCTTGAACAGAAGCTCCAAGTTCCTTGAAAAATTTAATTGTAAAGTCACGTAAATCCATATTTGTCATTTTATCGCTCCATCAAAAACTTTAGCAGTGGCTTCCTTAGAAGAATTATATTCTTTCAAACCTTGAGAAATAATCTCGCTTATTTTACCAACATCTTGAGCAAATATTTCAAGATTATTTTTAGAATCAATGAAAGAATCCATCAACATTTCCTCTATTTTACTTACACCATATTTACCAGGTCCATCAAGTCCTAAATTAAACAATATCGTCGGTAATTCACCAATAACTAACCCAATACAACACATCTTATTGATAATTAAATCAACAACATGTTCTTCCATAGTGTCTTTCGTAGCCAAGCTGTAAATGTACATATCTTTTGTTTGTCCAATTCTATCCAAACGACCGATTCTCTGTTCAACAGACATCGGATTCCAAGGCAAATCATAATTAATCAAATAATTGCAGAACTGAAAATTCAAACCCTCTGCTCCTGTTTCAGTACTAATCATTATTTGAGCGTCTTTTCTAAATTGATTAATTCGCAAAGTTTTCTCTTCTCTATCCAATCCTCCGATAAATTCAACAATTTTTAATTTGTAAGGTCCAAGTTTCTCAACAATATATTTCAAAGTCGTAGGATGGCGAGTATACATCAAAATCTTTGCATTTGCATCCTCTTTCAATATTTTGTCAACTATCTCAACTAATTTTTCAATCTTTGAATCAGTTTTAAGCAATTTATATTTATCAATAATATCTTGAGCCAATTGTCTTGTTTCAGAATGATATTTTTCATCTTCAGCAATTTTAGTCAATGATTCTACAGCAGAACGCGAAGAACTTGTAACCTTCGGCAAAATAGCATAAACTATAAGTTTACCACGCAACTCATCTCCATTTACAGAAAAATATTTTGTCTTGAGTAAATCACAAATAGAATCATAAATCCCTTTTTCTTCTTTAGTCAAATAAACTACTTCAATTTTAGGAATTCTTTTTTTATACACAATTCCAGTTTCATCTCTGCGTCTTCGCAACATTACTTCCTGTAATCGTCTTCTAAGTTCAATTGGATTCAAAGGATATCTTTTATTTCCCCTAAACAAAAACTTTTCACGAAATTCATTTATTGTTCCTAAATGCCCTCTTTTCAATAAATGCAATAAATTGTAAAGTTCTACTAAATCATTCTGAAATGGAGTTGCAGTTAAAAGCAAAAATCTTTTCTTTTGCATTCTATCAACGAATCTCCAACGAGTAGTATTTCGTTGTTTCATCTTGTGCGCTTCATCCACAATTAAAATATCCCACGGAATAGCATGAGCTTTTTCGTGTCTAAAAACTCCCCTCTCTTTATCGAATGTTTTAACTCTATCAACAGAAGCGATAGCAAAATTTACATCATTCCAATCAGATTCGTTTTCAATTATTTTAAAATCCAAATTAAATTTATCTCTTAATTCAGCAACCCACTGATCAACAAGAGAAGGAGGTGTCAAAATTAAAGCCTTGGACACAAATCCTCTAACAATGCACTCTTTCAACAAAATTCCAGTAGTGATTGTTTTACCCAAACCAACTTCATCAGCCAGTAAAGCAGAACCATTCATCTCTTTCAAAATATGTAAAGCTCCTTGAGTTTGATAAGGTAACTGGTAAGTCAGATTATGTTTAATCAAATCATAAGAAACAAGTCCTGAAATTTCTGAATTGGTTTCAAGAACAGCGGCACTTGCTTTCAATTCGGCAGAATCCGCAGAATCAAATTGTCTTTGTTCAACTTTATCAAGAATAAGATTATCGTCGTCAGAAAAACTTTCATCTATTATTATTCCCACCAAACACCTCAAGCAATTCGTCAGCAAAATCAGTTTTTAAGTATAAGTGTTATCCAAATCAATTAATCTTTCCAATAACTTTCTTCCCATGCATATAAGGCATAAGAACATCTGGAATCTTTACAGAACCATCTTTTTGTTGATAATTTTCCAATATAGCAACCATCGCACGAGATGTGGCAATTGCAGTATTATTCAAAGTGTGAGGAACATATTTTTCACCAGTTCCGGGATCAACTCTAATTTTTAATTTGCGTGCTTGAGCATCTGTTAAATTAGAACAAGAGCCAACTTCAAAATATCCTTTCTTTCTTGGAGACCAAGCTTCTATATCTACTTGAATATGTTTCAAATCCCCCAAATCTCCAGAACATATTCCCAAAACACGAATAGGAATCCCTAACTCCTTAAATATTTCGATAGTTGTTTTTTTCAACTCCTCAAAGAATTTCATAGATTCAGAAGGTTTGCAAATAATCACCATCTCTACTTTATTGAATTGATGCGAACGATAAAGACCTTTTTCATCAATTCCGTGCGAGCCAATTTCTTTTCTAAAACACATAGAATAAGAACAATGTTTCATAGGTAACTGTTTCTCTTGTAAAATCGTGTCGATATGTCTTCCAATCATTGAATGTTCACTTGTTCCAATCAAATACAAATCTTCGTTATCAATCTTGTAAATCTGATTATTCATATCATTCAAATCGGTAACTTTTTTTATTACTTCTTCTCTAAGCATAAGCGGAGTTTCTACATAAGTAAATCCTTTCTGGACAAGTTTATCCAAAGCGAATCTAATCAAAGCTTGATTAAGTAAAGCTAAATCTCCCTGCAAATAATAAAATCCATTTCCAGAAGTTTTAGCAGAGGCATCAAAATCGGCAACACCTAAATTTTCAGCAATTTCTGCATGACTCAAAACAGGAAAATCAAATTTTTTAGGTTTACCAATAACCTCCAACTCTTTATTTTCAGAATCATCTTTTCCAATAGGGACATCTTTGTGTATAATATTCGGTATCTTAGAAAGCATTACAGATAATTTTTCTTCAAGAGAATACATTTCCTTTTCAAGATGTTCAATTTTTCCAGGAATTTCTCCAGCCACTTTCAACAATTTCTTAGCATCTTTGCCATTTTTTTTAGCGTCGGCAATCTCCTTGGAAATTTTATTGCGCGAAGCACGAATTTCATCAACCTGCCCTTTCAAAGCACGCCACTCTTTATCAACATCAATAATTTCATCAACCAATTTCAACTTATCTTTTTTACCCTTTTTATTGATATTCTCTTTAACAACATCAGGATTTTCACGTAGGAACTTAATATCAAACATATTTAGGTAAAATTTAACCAATATTTAAAGTTAATTTAAAAAACACATAAAATAAATAAGAAACATTTAAATAATATGAAATAACACCACATTATACAAGATAACATGGTACAAAACATAATAAATTTAAGCGAAAAAGAAGACAGAATACTAAATATAGTCAAAGCAGTACACGGATTAAAGACTAAAAGCGAAGCTATTGCTCTAGTCACTAAAGCATATGAAGAAAATTTTCTAGAGCTAGAATTAAGGCCAGAATATATTGAAAAATTAAAGAAAATAAGAAAAGGCAAATATATTAAGTTTGAGTCTATTGATGAACTAAGAAAACGAACGGGTGGATAAAGAAATGTATGAATTTGAGATAAGTGAGAATCTTGAAAACATTTTAAAAAAATTAGCTAAAAAAGATAAAAATCTGCATGAACAGATAATAAAGAAGATTAATGAAATATTAAACTCTTCAGATATTGAACATTATAAAAATTTAAGATATAATATGAAAGACTCAAAACGAGTTCACATCGGACATTTCGTACTAATATTCCAATTTAATAAAACAACTAATAATATCCTATTTGACGATTTTGACCACCACGATAATGTTTACAAGAGATAATTATCTTCGTCCAAATCTAGAACTTCCAAAACTTCTTCCACCACCACGACTTCCACCACGAGAATCTCCTCTTCCACCACCAAATCTTGAACCACCGCGACTTTCCCCACCTCTACTCTGACCTCCAAAAGATCTTCTTTCTCCGAAATCTCTTCGTCCTCCAAAGCCTCGGCCACGGCCTCCAAAAGTCAAACGACCACGGCTATCTCTATCAGAAGATTCCTCTCTAAAACGAACAGGAATAGATTCAACTTGAGGCAAATCTTGTTGAACGATAGTCAAAGAAGGATCCGACATAACTCTTTGAAAATTCTCATAATCTCTTTGAGTAACTATTGTTATAGCAATTCCTTCTTTTCCAGCACGAGCAGTTCTACCAATACGATGGATATATTCTGTGCTTGTTTTTGGAACATCAAAATTGTAAACGTGCGAAACATTTTTTATATCAAGTCCTCGAGCAGCTACATCAGTGCATACTAAAATAAGTGCCTTTGCTGAATGAAATGTTTCTAAAACACTAGATCTCTTATTTTGAGCGAGACCTCCATGTATAGCCATAGCATCAAAATTATTTCTCTGTAAATTATGGACTATATAATCAGCATTTCTTCTTGTATTGGTAAATACCATCACTAAACCAGATTTTTCTTCCTTGAGCAAATGAACAAGTAATGAAAATTTCAGATTATTTGGAACATCATAATAAACTTGCCTAAGTTTTGAAGGATCTACCTTAGATTCAGACTCAACCAAAACCGGATCTTTCATATAGTGTTTAGCAATCCTTTCAATATCTTGAGAAAGCGTTGCAGAAAAAAGTAAAGTCTGTCTATCTTTAGGACATTGATCAATTATTGTAACAACATCATCAATAAATCCCATATCTAACATTCTATCTGCTTCATCAAGAACAAGATATTTCAAATGAGACAGATTTAAAGTTGTTTGTCTTAAATGATCTAAAATTCTACCAGGAGTTCCAACAACAATATCAGCATGACGCAAAACTCTTTTTTGTGGTTCAATAGAAACTCCTCCATAAATCTCAACTATTTCTAAATTATTATGTCTTGAAAATTTATGCAATGTCTTTCCAATTTGTTCAGCCAATTCTCTAGTAGGAGTTAAAATTAATGCTTTTATGCCCTCTCCAGATTTAATATTTTCTATTATTCCAGCACCAAAGGCAAGAGTTTTTCCACTTCCAGTCGCAGAACTTCCCAAAACATCTCGCCCAGACAAAACTAAAGGAATTGCCTTTTCTTGAATATCACTCGGGTCTGTAAATCCTGCATCTTGTAATGCCTTAAGCATATCTACGCCCAAACCGAGTTTTTTAAATGACTCCATAATTCGAACAACAAAACTTCCTTTTTAAAGTAAAGCTTTATCTTTCTTGACAGCTATATCTAATCTGTTATAAGCAAGTTCAACATTCTTGTTTTTTAATATTGATTTATAGATTCTCTCACTTAAATCACTTTTAACTTTAGAGAGTTGTTGAACGGGAGCAAAAAATAAAACTTTTATCTTCATTCCATTATCAGCTATAGCAACTCTCGTAACTACTTCTTTGTTTATTTTTTTAGCGTATTCTCCAGTTATTTCTTCAGCAATAGATTTGATTATTTTCAGAGCATTATCTAAATTACTATCATATTTTATTACAAGAGAAACTTCGTCCAAAACGAAATCGTGCATCAAGGTGTGATTAACAAGCACCTCATCGAAAAGTTTGTAATTAGGAACAAGAACATTTCTGCCAGAATGTTGTTCGGAATCTATTGTTCCACCCACTTCATCAACATAAACATGAGTCAAAGAAATATCATAGACATCTCCCTTAACAGTACCTATTGATATTCTATCTCCTACTTGAAACGGTCTTTTCACAACCACCATAATCCAAGCTGCAATTCCAGTAATTGGTTTTTGAAGAGCAAACCCTATTGCAGCAGTAAGCAATCCAGCAACGACACCTATTCCTGCCCAAGATTTGAAATAAGACAAGAAAGCAAACAAAATAACCACCCACATAAAAACAAGATTAATCATTCTTGAAAATATTTTAATTGTTGAAATTTGTGATTTTGATTTGGCTCTCTTGAGAAGTCGTCTTTTTACAAAAATAGTTATAAAATTGAAGAGGAAAATAATTAATATAGCAGTCAGAATTATCTCAAAGAGTGGAATTAATTTGGAAAAACCATTAGTTAATGTAAGCATAAAATCAAATTTCATATGTAAAAAAATAAAACAAGATATTTAAATTAATGCTCCATTAAATAATAACTTGAAAATGAGTGAAAAAAATCAGCTAAATGGAACAATTCGTATAAGTAAGAACCTACAAGTATATGAATTAAAAAAAGATAAATGGGTTTTATCAAACAAATCGTTTCCAGAAGCTATACAAGCAATAAACTCATTCATAAAACACGGAAAATTAAAAGAGATAATAGATTCAAAAAATCCGAGATTTATCAGAGGCCAATTATCTCCCAAAGGAAAAATTCAAGGAGCGAGAATAAACATCATTCCTACAGGAGAAAAAATAGACAAAGCATTTTCAATTTTCGCACATAATTTGACATTTCACGACGAATCTTCACACGACCATTGGGATTTAATATATAGAAATCCAAACGGAAAATTCGCATATTGTTATACTTTAAAGAAAAAATCTGAAACTCAAAAAAATAAATACAAAAAGGTTCTATCTTTTGAGAAAGTTTATAAAAAACTAGAGAAAAAAACAAAACAGGCTCTAAAAGATAAAGAAGATATTTGTGCCGTACCGATGTATACTCTTCTCAAAACTTATATGCGTATAGGAAACGAAATAAACTATAATAAAAACGGCCACAAGGGTTTGACAACATTAACAAAAAAAGATATTTCAATAAACAAGAATAATGTTACATTCAAGTATCTTGCAAAAGATGGAGTTCCTATGGAAATATCGAAAGAATTTCCAGTTGAATATATTAATAGATTAAAAGAAAATTTGAATAGTAAAAAAAATTCAGAGTTTATATTTTTAAAAGATAATAAGCCACTAAAAGATACGGATTTAATGAATGCATTTGAAAAATATTGTGGACAACGTTTCTATCCACATATAGTTCGTTCTTTTTACGCAACAAAAAAAGCGAAAGAATTTTTGCAAAAACATCAAAAAGCGGAAAAAAGACAAGTAAAGAGTCTATTTTTAGAAATAGCGGAACAACTCGGACATAAAAGATTTGATAAAAAACACAATGAATGGAGAGATAATTATGCAGTTACAATTAGACATTATATTAGGCCAGATTTAGTGGAAAAAATAGAAAATCTATCTAATTTCTATAAAAATTAAGATATTTGTTGTCTAAACAATAGTTATCTGGACCATTAAGAGATACAACAAGAGTCGCAAATGCCAATCCGAAATCTCTTATTCCTAAAGGATTAAAACCAATAGATAAAGTAATTCCGAAAAGATGTAAAGCTAACAAGAAAGAAGAAAAACGTGTATACAAACCAGAAATCATAAAAAATCCAAGAGTTATTTCAAAAAGAGCATTTAGCATAACTAAATTATTAGAAGTCATAAAAGATGGTACAACAAATTCTGGAACGAACGAAATCCAATCGTCTGGAGCTATTGTTTGCGAAAACCCAAAATAAAGAAAAACAAGAGCCATAGAAATTCTTAAAATCACGGGTGCAAAACTTTTAGAGTAATTCATATTTCTCCCAAAATATCAAAATCCCCAATTAAAACTCCAACGTTCATAAGAGCAGATACCATTTTAGTTCCATGTTTTTGTTCAAATGCATTTTTGAAATCATTAGCGGTTCCACAAAATGGACTTATAGCCCCTGAAGAACCAGGATGTTTAGGCAAGTAAGAACTTATATCATAAACTTTTCCACCATAGGAAATCCAGCAATCATTTACAGAATTATGTTTAGACAACAGAATCAAATTAATTTTGCCACTTATGATTGGCGAAACATTTTTATTAGGTAAGCTGTTTCCTCTAAATGAATCATCCTTGTCTCCAACCCAATCATCAGATTCATCGTCTCCAAATTCATCATCGTCATCAAATCCATTAGTTACAGAAAGTCTTACAAAAGCAAAAACACCAAATGCAAAAATAAATAAAAGCAAAGCAAGATAAATCTTTTTCATAAAAGTAAACTAGATAAATAATATATAAAGCTAACTAAAAATCAGTCATCTAAATCTTCGTATTTGACTTTCCACTGATTTTCCCACATCTTTTTCTTTTTAGCACTACATTTTGGACAATACTTTCTAGGAAAACGAGCATTAGAAGTCGTTTCAAATTCTTTCTTGCAACTATAACATTTCTGTTTCTTCATCAAATGCATAGGAATCCTTAGTTTAAAAACCAACGCCTTTCACTACGCTACAATAATAAGGCTTATAGGGGAGAATAATTCTGCGAGATGATAACGCCCTGACCCAGAATCGAACTGGGATATCCTTGCGGAAACTAGTTTTCGAGACTAGCGCAGTGCCATTGTGCCATCAGGGCGTAACACACAAACCAATTAGTGACTTAAAAATTTAATGAATAAACCAGATTAATAAAATATAACAAAGCAAAGAGATTTAAAGACATAAGAAATATCACAGATATGGACATAAAAAGAGGAATCCTTATTGCACTGGTTCTTTACACAGCTACATTTATAGTTGGAGTCGCGTTCACCATTCTCGCAAAAATATATCCTTTTTTCTTTCAAAGCCCTACAACATATTGGATAATAACTATAAGTATCCCTGTCTTGTTAACTTGCGTAGCCTCAATATGGTATTTCAATAAGAAAGGAATTAAACGAAATATAAAAGAAAGTCTAAAATTAGGGTTAGTGTTTATAACAACGGGATTTATTATAGATTTACTATTTTCCATACCTCTAATAATTTCTCTTGGGACAAGTTCATTAATAGAAGTTTATTTGAAACCTTTATACTACATTAATTTATTGTTAGTATTGGCAAGCTCTATATTTGTAGGTTCAAGAAATCAAACTCAACCAGAAAAAGAAATTTCTAAGAAAAAGAAAAATTAAGATTATAATTCTATGCGGGGACTAGGATTACTTCAAAATATACTTGTTTTGAAGTTTCGAGAAATTTCAATTTCGAAGAACGTTCGAATTCTTAGTCCTCTAAAATAATTCTATGCGGGGACTAGGATTCGAACCTAGGAAAGCACTAAGCTAATACGGCCTTAACGTATCCCATTTGACCACTCTGGCATCCCCGCGAGAATAGTTATTTTTTCAAACATAAAATCCCTTTAAAACCTTTGCAAATTCAATAAGCACAAATCCTTTTAAAACACATCCATCAATAAGAAAAGATGATAAAAATTGGGGAGCAAGGAAGACTTCAAAGTTTAACTACAAATTCCACAAACCAATGGAGACCAAAAGAGACAGTTATTCCTCCAGACGGATTTTTAGAAGATATGTCAGAAACTAATTTAAAAACATCAGATCAACTTCAATTTTTAAAACAAATTAAAGAAACAAAAAAATCAGAAACTATCTTTGAAAATGAATATTGGGATTTAAACAATGAAAAAGGAAAGATAGAGCCACTAAAATTTTCAAATGGAAAAACACAGACAGATATTGTAAAAGAAATAAGCGATTTAATCAAAGCAGGAACAAAGATTATATTTCTACATGGTGCGTGTGGAACAGGAAAATCAGCAATTGCGTTAAATATTGCAAGAAAACTTGGAAAGACCTCAATAATAGTTCCTGTAAAAGCCTTACAAAGACAATATGAAGAAGATTATACTGAAAAAAAATTTCTATATAAAACAAATGGTCAGAAAATGAAAATAGCCGTTCTGACTGGACGAGAAAATCACGACTCAATAATAGATCCAGGAGTTTCTTGTGCTGATCCAGAACTTCCAGAAAATATAAAGATAACTGAAAAAAACTACAATAAATTAACAGAATTTTTTAGGAGCAACCCTTTCGTTTCAGGCCACGATGTTCCAGATTACAAACACATAAAACGTTTATCAATAGCTCCATCAAATCCATATTGGGGGCCAATAGTTCCATCAACATATGAATTGAATCAATTAAAAGATGCTAAAAAAATAAAATATAATGGGTGTGATGGTAGAGAATATACCTTTTATCATAGAAAACAAGGTTGTTCTTATTATGACCAATACCTTGCATATAAACACGCAGATATAATAATATTTAATGCAGCAAAATACAAAGCAGAATTAGCAATAGGGAGAAAACCTGCAACAGAAGTAGAAATAATAGACGAAGCAGATGAATTTTTAGACGGACTCTTTCAGCAAGAAGAAATAAATCTTACAAGATTCGCATCAAGTTTGAATACTATAATTCCAGAATCAATGAATACAAGAGACACAATAAGCAGTATATTAGATTTAATTAATTTGGAAGAAAAAAATAAGAGAGCTCTAGGTATAAATGAAAACCAAGTATTCCGTATAGATGAAACTCATCTTGAAAAAATATTCAAATTAATGGAAAAGGACAAAGAATTAGAATCTGAAATAATATTAGACGAAAATAGTTATGCGAATAAAGCTCTTGAACTTTCTAAAAGTTTTGAAGATTTAACAGAAGATGTTTATGCTACATTTAGAAAAGAAGAAGAAAATTTATTTGTTAAATTAGTTAGTACAAATCTTCAACCAAAAATACAGGAGCTTCTTAACAAAAATAAGGCTTTAGTCTTTATGTCTGGGACATTACAATCCCAACAAGTTTTAAAAAAAATATTCGGAATAGAAAATTTCAAAATGGTTGAAGCTGAAACCCTTCAACAAGGAGCAATAGAGATTTTAATGACTGGAAAAGAAAGAGATTGTAAATATTCTAATTTTTCTGCAGGTCAGCACTCAAGAGAAGATTATTTACGAGCACTAAACAAAGTTGTAGAAAAAGCAAAAAGACCTACTTTAGTTCATGTAAATGCATTTCAGGATTTACCAACAGAGGAAGAAAAAATAAAATATCACTTAATAGAATTAACTTCGCAAGAACGTTTAAGAGAACAACAAACAGAAGATAGAACCGGAAAAATGGTTTCAATATTCAAACAAGGTCTAAACGATAAACTTTTCACAACAAAATGTTCTCGCGGAGTAGACTTTCCAGGAAATATGTGTAATTCTGTTGTGTTTACCAAATATCCAAACCCTAATGTTTCTGACACATTCTGGAAAATACTTCAAAGAACGCATCCAGATTCTTTCTGGGATTTTTATAGAGATAAAGCATATAGAGAATTCTTACAAAGAATTTACAGAGCTGTTCGTTCAATAAATGACCATGTTTACATATTATCTCCAGACATAAGAGTTTTAGATGCAGTAAAAAGATTACAAAACAAAAAAAATAATTAATTTTAAAAACCATAAAAAAATACTCAATTCATGAATAATGAAGAAAGATATTCTTACCATTTAGAAAAAAGAGTATTTTCTCCTAATGAAGTTTTTGAAGTGTCTGAAGAAGAATTAATGAAAATGATAAACTATGATGTAGCAGTAAATTATATGAAAAAAGTCGTCGGAACGAGAACACTAAAGTTTTATAATTATGGAGATGGAAAAGATATGGAATTTCCCTTTAAAGTAGATGAACCAGAAGCAATGGTCCGAGTTGGACTTTCAAGATTTTTAAGGAGGGTCCTTGGAGACATATCCAATTATTCTGAAGGTAAATATAGGATTCCTATAAAATATCGAGGACATCAAAGCGAATTTAAAAAAGATTTTTGGAGTTATTTTCAAGACAACGCCAAATCAGATTTTTCTTAAAGTAGGTCCATCTTCTGCCAAATCTTCAATTACAAATCCTCGCTCTTTAATTCTTTGACGCAATATATCTGCTTCTGCAAACATTTTTTTCTTTCGAGCTTCTTGTCGTGCTTCAAGCAGTTTAAGAACATCTTTAGGAATTACAAATTTTTCTTCTTTCATTTCTTTAACTCCCAATCCCAAAACTCTGTCAAAATCTTCAAGCAAAGCAAGTCTTGTTTTTGTGCTCATATCAGTTTCTTCAATTACATTCCAAAAAACTTCAAGAGCTTGAGGCATATTCAAGTCGTTGTTTATTGCCTCTAAAAATTCATTTTTATGATGTTCAACATCTGTATTGCCGTGATTGTTTTCTTTTCTCAATCTAATTACTTTATTTTTAATTTTTTCATAAGCATTTTTAGAAGCATCTAAGGCATCAAGGCTAAATTGAAGTTGTTTTCGATAAGAAGTTTGCAAACATAAATAACGATAGTGTCGGGCATTGTATCCTTGCTCTTCTAATTCTGAAACCGTATAAAGTCCTCCAGTGCTCTTGCTCACTTTCTTGCCTTCACTATCAACTAAAAAAGCTCCGTGCATCCAATAATTGACGAACTTTTTTCCAGTTGCCGCCTCACTTTGAGCAATTTCATTTGTATGATGTATAGGAATATGATCTTCTCCACCTGTATGAATATCAAAATGCTCTCCTAAATATTTCATGCTCATTGCAGAACATTCAATATGCCAACCGGGAAAACCAACTCCCCAAGGAGAAGACCATTCTTGCTGTCTTTTTTCGTCAAGTGAAAATTTCCATAAAGCGAAGTCAGTTTTATTTTTCTTATCGCCACTGGCTATTCTTTTTCCTGCACTCAATCCTTCAACCTTGAGCATAGCAAGTTTCGAATAATCTTTAAATTTAGAAGAATCAAAATAAATCCCGTCTTCAGTTTTATAAGTAAATCCTTTTTTCTCTAATTTTTTTATTAACTCTATTTGTTCAAGAATATGTTTTGTTGCCCAAGTCCATTTATTGGGTTCAATAATATTTAATTTTTTGAAATCATCTTTAAATATTTTAAAATAATATTTCGCAATGTCTTCGGCGTTTTTACCTTCTTTCTTAACAGCTAATTCCATCTTATCATCACCCTCATCAGAATCAGAAGTCAAATGTCCAACATCAGTTACATTGATTATCTGATTTACTTTGAACCCATTATATAACAAAACTCTTTTCAAAGTATCAGAAAATAAATAGGCTCTTAAATTTCCGATATGCTGATACCAATAAACTGTTGGTCCACATGAATAAATCCCAACTTGTTTTTTCTTGATTGGTTCGAAAACTTCTTTTTTACGAGTCAAAGTGTTATATAATTGAATATCCATGAATTATCTAAATAAAAAGAGGTTTTAAGTTTTCCTAAGTCCTTTAATAAACATATCAATATCATCAAAACTCTTTAATTTCATCATTTCAGCTCGTGCATTAGAAGCTCCATCAAATCCTTTCAAAAATCCGGAGCCTAAAAACTTAATCCGAGACAAATCAACAACTTCATATTTTGAGGCCAATTTCAAATATTCAGAAAAAGATGAAGCTCTTTCTTTTTTAGTAATTTCTTTTTCCTTTCCAGTTTTTAAGTATCTTAAAATTTCGCGAAAAACAAAAGGATTTCCAATAGATGATGAAGCAATCATCGCTCCGTCAGCAATCTCAAGCATCTCTTTAGCAGTCTTCCCATTAACAATTCCTCCATTTCCGATAACAGGAATTCCAATCTCTTGCTTAACTTTTGAAATCCAACTCCAATCAGCCGGCTCGCTATTTCTTTGTTCGGCTGTCCTTGCGTGAATCGTCAGTAAATCTGCTCCGGCTTTTTCAATTTTTTTTGAAACCTCGATAACATTATTATTCTTGAAACCGAGACGAATTTTAGTAGTTACAATAAAACCTTGGTCTTTCAAAACTTTGATAAAAGAAGCAATCTTATCTGGGTCGTTTAGCAAATAACTTCCTGCCTCGCTACCAACAATTTTAACAGACGGACAACCACAATTAATGTCAATTAAGTTATAATCTTCTAATAATTTAAGTTTGCTAAATTTTGAAAACTCGTTGGAGTTATTTCCTGTAACTTGCAAACCCAAAGGTCTGTCTTCGACGCCACCAATCTTCATTAAATTTTTTGTGGGTAAATTTTCATGTAAAATCGCATTGACATAAATCATTTCAGTATAAGCCATAGAAGCTCCCTGTTTTCTACACAAAAGACGAAAAGCACAATCAGTCACGTCGACCATTGGCGCCAAGAAAAGTCTATTTTTTAGAACAACATTTCCAATTTTTAATGAGCTCATTGCCCAATAGTAGAAATGCGTATAATATTAACCTTGTGATTAATTAAAAAATTCACAACATTAGGAGCATATTTTGCAGAAAAATCTCGGTCTAACCAATTAATTGAAGTTTCATTTGTATAATCTCGTCCAGAATAGACTGAAAAGTCTCCTACTTTTTTATCCTTCAAGATCGAAAATCTAGATTCATTAAGAGAAATAGGTCTATAAATTTCAACATGCGTCTCTAAATTAGCGCCTTTATTTGAATAATGGATTTTAGAAACATAATCTTCATTAAATAAAGAAATAAGTTCTTTAACAATTTGGTTATTATTATATGTCATAAACAAAATCACAAATAACTTTATATAAGCATTATCGTTCTAAAAAATATGGAAAAAGATATTGATCGAATACCAAAAAATCAAGAAACAGATATAGTCATAAGAGTAGACGACTTCGGGGGAAGACGAGGATTAACAATCCGCGAGTTCGTTAAATCTGAAAGATATACAGGATTCACAAAAGCTGGAACAAGAATACCAGCAGAATATTTCAAAGCGTTCAAGGTTGCAATTAATAGTATAGACGAAAAAGAATTGGCGGAAGCAGTAATTCCAACGCAACAAACAGAAACTCCTCAAAAACAAACAGAATCAAAACCACAAAAGAGCGCAGCAAAAAAGTCGACTAATAATTACGAAGAAACTGAAATGTAGATTAACACAACGCTTTCTCTTTTCGTTTATCAACCCAATCATCTCCAAATGTAACAAAACCACTTATTGGTTTTAAATCTAAAACTTTTGAACCAGAACAGGAAACAAGAAAATCTCTACAATTTTTTCCAGAGCAAAAAGCACGAGTGTGAGTTCTATTAAAATCAATTTTTACGTTCTCACTCGTTTCCAAACCATCGAATCCAAAAACCAGATTACTGATTATCAACGATAAAGTGAAGAATAAGCAAAGAAAAAACACCCCTCGTAATTTCATAAAACTTCTAATCAGTTAACCTTTAAAAGTATCTCTCAACTGAAAAATATATGATACGACAACCAATAATCACAGTAGCTGGTCACGTAGACCACGGAAAAACATCATTATTAGATTGTTTTAGAGGTAGCTCTCTCCAAGAATTAGAAGCCGGAGGAATCACTCAAAAAATTTCATTTACAAAATATCCATTTGAACAAATACAAAAAATGTGTCCGTTGCTTGAAAAAGCAAAAATAGGTCTAAAAATACCAGGTTTTCTTTTCATAGATACTCCTGGACACGCAGCATTTACAAACTTGAGAAAGCGTGGGGGTTCATTGGCAGATTTGGCGATTCTCGTTGTAGATATAAAAGATGGAATAAGACCTCAAACAGCTGAAGTAATTTCAATTCTAAAGGCAAACAAAACTCCTTTCGTAGTAGCATTAAATAAAGTGGATACTCTTTCTGGTTGGCACAAAAAAGAGACAATAAAAAAATCTATAGAAAGTTTGGCAGCACATACAAAAGAAGAATTTGAGATTTCTTTAGCTACATTTCAAGGAGCATTACAAAGTCACGGATTTGATAGCGAATTATTTTATGAAATATCAGACTTTACAAAAAAAATAGCAATAGTGCCTTGTTCAGCAAGAACAAAAGAAGGCATCTCAGAATTACTTTTTGTCTTATGTGGATTATCTCAAAGATTTCTAACAGAAAAACTAGAAATCTCATCGGAAACTAAAGGTGTCCTTTTAGAGATTAAAAAAGAAAAGTCAATGGAAACAGCAGAATCCATTATTTATGATGGAATTTTAAAAGAAGGAGATGAGATAGCAATAGCCACATTATTTGGAGAGCCAATAATAACAAAAATCAGAGGATTAGAAGAAATAATGCCTTTAAGTATAAAATTTAAGGCAGTAAAGGAAGCTATTGCAGCAACTGGTTTGAGATTGCAATTGACAAATAAAGAAGGAATTCTTTCTGGAATGCCCTTTCAAAAAATAGAGAATAATATAAAAGAAATAAAGGAAAAATTCAAAAAAGAATTTCAAAACACAATCACTACAGAAAAAGAAGGGATTATAGCAAAGGCAGATTCATTAGGAAGTTTGGAAGCTCTTTTAGTTTTATTAAAACAAGCAAATATTTCAGTTGTTAAAGCTGGAATTGGTCCAATAGGAAAATCAGACATTATTACAGCAAAAGCAAATTTAGAAATAAATCCTTTAAACGCAATAATCATCGGATTTAATGTTGAACAAGAAGAAGATTTACCAAAAGTAAAACACATCAAAGTCCTAACAAACGAAGTAGTTTACAAACTTATAGAAGATTTGCAGTCTTGGAAAGTTGAAAGACATAACGACATAGAAAAAGAAAGACTAATGCAACTCGCGACAATTTGCAAAATTGAAATACTTCATAAATATCAATTTAGAAATTCAAATCCTGCCATTTTTGGAATCAAAGTGTTAGCCGGAGAAGTAAGAAAAAATATTCCGTTAATCGATGAAACTGACGAGCAAGTCGCACGAGTAAAAGCTCTTCAAGAAGACAAAACCTCATTAGAAGAAGCAACAGAAGGAAAAGAAGTTGCAATGTCATTACCAGGAGTTAATTTTGAAAGACAATTAGCAGATAAAAAATTTCTTTACTCACAGATTTCAGAATCTCAATTTAAAGAATTCAAGAAAAATAAAGACCTCTTGTCAGAATCAGAAATAAAGGCCTTAATGGAAATAGCTGAAATAAAACGCAAAAAGAAATCGGATTGGGGAAAATGAAATTTAGGTTGGAACGAATTGAAATTTTATTGACACAACTTTCTTTACAAGTTGGGGAAAATGAAATTTAGGTTGGAACGAATTGAAATTTTATTGACACAACTTTCTTTATAAGTTGGAGAAAATAGACCCTTATCTATTTTTTTCTTTCTCGTAAAATTTCCAAATCGTGAATATAATGTAAACCTGAAATAGCTCCAGCAATTCCAATCACTAAAGATAACGGCAAGGAAACATAAGTCCAAACTGGATAAAATATACTAAGCATCAAAGAAGGCAAAGCAACTCCTTGAACAAATGTTGTAAATTTAGCAATATATCTCGTAGGAGGAAAAACAGAACCACTAAAAAGTCCAGCCAATGCGAAAGGAAGAGCAATTATTTCACGAGTCATAATCATCAAAATCTGAAGTCCATGAATTGGTTCAAGATTTCCTTTCACGCCAAAAACAAAAATCAATGTAAGAGCAGTTCCAACCCACAAAAATCTATCTGCGAACATATCAGCCTTGCGTCCAAAATCACTAGTCAATTCATACTTGCGAGCAAAATATCCATCAAACCAATCAGTAATAGCTGCGATAACAAAAACAAAAACCGTGAGTTTTATGTCACTACCAACAACAATCATATAAGAAATAACAAATGTTAGAACAATTCTCGCGACATTTAGAAAAGTAGGTACATTCAACATATCTTTAGGTAAAGAAACATCATCAATTATTTCATTCTTTATCTTCTCAACTTTCTTAATCTTTCCAGATATTCTATCATTAATTTTCTTACTTATTTTTACAGATTTCATATAGAATTAAGTAAAATAAAGTTTAAATGTCTAACGCTCGCATCATTTGAGAAGACCCAATTCAAATATAGGTATAAATCAATAATCTTAAATAATAATTCAAACTAATAATATTAAAATGGATAAGCGACTGGAATCTCAAGAATATCTTACAACATTTCTGTTACGCGTGGGTTTAACTGCTGTGTTTCTATTTGCAGGAGTTTCGGCAATCTTAAATCCGTCAAGTTGGGCTGGATTTATTCCACAATTCATTCGCTCAATAATAGAAGATAAACATTTCTTGTATTTACATTCTGCTGCCGAATTCGCTTTAGGCATTTGGCTCTTATCTAATAAAAAGATTTTTTATGCTGCGTCCGTTGCCACCAGTTCAATGTTTTTTATTATAATATTTAATCTACCTTTATTAGATATCATATTTCGTGATATAGCAATATTTTTTATGGCACTAGCTCTTGCTATTTCAACATATAAAAAATAAAATGACATCTATACATTCACTTACTACTCTAATAGTTCTCGGCATTTTCGGTTCAGCGATAGCAATATTTTTGTATTCCCGTCACGCTCAAAAGAAAAAATTAATTTGCCCAATAGGTGATCCAGGTGAATGCGATGCCGTTGTGGAAAGTAAGTGGGGCAAAACGCTTGGAATAAAAAATGAGCTAATTGGATTAGGATATTTCATAATAATCACTATCAATGCACTTCTTGTCTGGCAGGAAATTACAAAATTCGTCAAATATATCCAGATTTTTTCCTTGATCTCTATTTTATTTTCGACATACTTACTATTCATCCAACACAAAGTTTTGAAAAAATACTGCTTTTATTGTATAATGTCTACAATAGTCAATATTCTTATTTTTATAAATATCTGGTTCATCTAACAGACTCCGAAGTACCCACCCACCGCATAATTTAAAAAGCATAATTTTTACATACTTTTATGCCATTCAAATTAAACATATCTGATAAAGGAAAATCATGGAAGATAGAATCTTCAAGTGAAAGCATTATCGGAAAGAAATTAGGAGAAACAATAGAAGGTGCTGAATTAGATGAATCTCTATCAGGTTATGAATTGAAAATAACTGGTGCTTCTGATTCTTCA
>SXGR01468242.1_pt1 | contig 34554 bp, 43 predicted proteins | sample 3174711 | NCBI WGS metagenome assembly SXGR01 (sample SAMN11356860, study PRJNA531348) | freshwater metagenome | isolation source: freshwater sample F1-60 | place: China: Fuxian Lake, Yuxi | collected 2017-12-25 | reverse complement strand
TCCAACTGAGCTAAGGGAGTAATTTTAATATCTTTTACACTAAAGAAACACTACATAAAAATAGGTGCTATTTGTTGCGAATTCATTATAGCACCATGAAAAAAAAAGACAACAATAAATTGCCTTCCTTCGTGTTATTGAGGTGCCGCCATGATAGGAAAGTTAAGTTGTTTGGTTTTTCTTCTGTCTTTACCTTTATTATCGCAACCATTTCAATACTCACCTAATCCACTTATAGGGTTACCTAACTCTGGCAATGCTATAGTATATCAGCATATACAAACCTATCAAGATGGATATGGTAATCATTGGTTAGAAACTTTTATCTTGCCAAGAATAGCTAATATGCCGTTGCTTGGCGTAACTGGCGAGGGGATATTCCATATATTCACTTTCCTAGATTTTAACACAACATTTGACCCATTACCATCTAACCCATTCCCCCTAGTTTTTGGTCAGTTAGATGAACATATATTTTCTCCACACTCAATTCAACTTACATCTAACGTTATTCAATCAGGCAACTTTCTTAGTCCTGCTGGGTGGACTATGTATTTCCCAGTGGCTTACATAGAACCTTACCCGCAGATGGACCCTGATTACTTATCTTGCTCGTTTCATATAGATCCAATTATATTCTTAGGGCTTCCGCAAATCCTAACTAGCAGAACACTAATACCGCCAGTTTACCATGGCCTACAATTCTCTATACAACTACATTCGGTAGCTAACTTTTATTCAGAAGCTTTCGGATCTGGTTGGGGAGTTATAACGACTCAGTTCTGGATTGTTCTTTAGTTCTACCGGTTTTATAAGGTTATCACACCAAGAAAGAAGGTTCTAAAATGAAGATTTTCTCCATACCTATATTGCTTTTAACTTTCTTCCTACTTATACATTTTTTGGGGACAAACACAAGTCTAATGGCAAACTACTTGAGTTTGTTAGACAACAAAGAAAATACCCCTATATTATTACCAAGAGAAAACCAAACTCCTATAACTGTAGTTGCCCCCCCTTGGCTTCCATTATTTATCGACCAGATGAACAAAGAAATCCAAGAAAAAGCAAAAGAGTATGGATTTCCAACACCAAAAATAGAATTAGAGCTTAACCCAACACAGATAGTAGTTAATAAAATAACAGGAACAATAGAAGGTTGGATTCTAGGTTACTATACCTATGAAACCAAGATAATTACAGTATTCCTTTGGGGTCCTCCATACGGAGCATACTTTAGCGAAGAGGAGCTAAGGTATACAATTCTACACGAAATATTGCACTTCTGGGACGACTATCTTCTAAAACCTAAGGTAGGGGTAGACCATAATGGCGAGTTTGATAAACGCCTAAAAGGGTTAGGCTGGGTTAAACCTGACTTTAAATCATATATGTTAGAAAAATCGAAATAGGTCCGCAAGGACTTGCACCTTGTTCCCCTCCTTAAAAGGGAGGAGCTTCACTCCTAAAGCTTCGGACCCAAGGCACATGTAGTGGGAGTTAAACCCACATTCTCCCGTTTGGGAAGTTCTAGTTGAATTATACATGTGTTTTTACCGGATGTGGGACTCGAACCCACAAGACATTTTATTGTCGGGAGATTTTAAATCTCCAGTGGCTGCCAATTTCACCAATCCGGCATGTATTGGACGGGTGGGACTCGAACCCACGACCATTCGAATATAAGTCGAAAGCTCTAACCAACTGAGCTACCGTCCAGTATTGATAGACTATTATACTCAAAAATCTGGCCAGTGCAAGAGGCTTTCGCGGCTAGATGAATAATCATGAAGAAACCCACGGATGTGAGCCTCGTGTATTACGTCATCCTCTAACCCCATAGGGGCGCCACAAACACAAAAGATAGGTTCAACTGTATCATTCTTTGGGGCATCGGCCAAATCCTCGTTATACATTTTACTCTCCGTATTGAGTAATTTTACTCACTTCAAATCAAAAACCCAACCAAGTTCATCCCGCAGCCAATCAGGACTTATGACATCTTTTTCACGATACATTAAACCCTCTATAACATGGTAGGCACACATTATCACTACCTCATAACGCATGGAATTAAAACCCAACTGCTCTTCATAAAATTTCTTTTCTTTAAATTCATGATTATCGCGATAAGCATTGAACGCATCTTCTACCTTGCATAGGTAATTTAAATCCTCTTCAAACCCATCATAAAAATGAGAATCCAAAGTCTTGCAATATCTTCTAATTGGGTCGTTCCTGTATATTACATACTCATCAATTAAGAGCCTTCTACCGGTGAGTTTTGCGGGAATACAACTAAATTGTTTCATGCCCTATAATATCCAACAATCATAAAAGCACAAGAAAAAAATGGAGGGGGTACCACCAAGAAACTTGGTGACTATGATTTCCCCCCTCCTCGACTCAAGGTAGCGAACTGCACGAATAGCGCCTTGTGGAGACGCTGCCGTCGGTAGGATGGATCTACACAGATACAAAAATGCCACCACAAAAAACCAATTAAAGCTCTTTGTAGTGGCATTAGTAAGGTCATAGAATAGTCAGTAGTTCGGCAACACCTTGCGTTTGAAGCAGGTAGTTGCTATCCTTTTGAACCAAGAAAAGGTATGGTACTAAACACTTATCTCCAAGTATACCAAGAGAAACATATGCAAAGGCCCTTTGTATCTCTGATGTGTTTTCAGAGTTAGAAACTAATGGGTCGATTGCTTTAGTATCACCAATGTACCCTAAAGATAGGGTTAAAGATGCCAAGTTAGATTTATTAGATGTAGATTCCTTCATAAGCTCTACTATCTGCGGTATGGCATCGGTGCTATTGATTAGTCCTAGCCCTATAGCAGCTCTGCTTCTTGCATCTAAATCACCGCGCTGCTTCAATATATTCATCATCCCTTGCTCGGCGTCAGTTAACCCAAGCATACCGGCAGAGATGCAAAGGTATCCTCTAAGAAGGCTTTGGTTTCTTTCGTCCTCCAAATCCTTTATGAGTCTCTCCCCGAATGGTTTGTGTCCTAAGATACCGATGGCTATAGCTATTGCCGATTTGACTTTTTGATCCTTATGATTGTCATAAGCCACAACTAATAGCTTTCCTATATCCGCCTTACTTTCTTTGGTAAGTGCGATGCCTATGGCAGAGAAGGTGACATCATCATATTGACCCTTAATTATATGGGTCATGAGACAGGCTTGAGCCTTACCACCACCAACCCGACCTAAAGATATCATGGCGAAGTTTCTGACGCCCCTGTCTGGGTGGCTGTTGGAGGTTCTGATTAGGGCCTGCACCCTTTCCGTATCTTCCTGCTTCACTAAGTGCCCTAAAGCAATAATTGAAGAGGATGATACTAGGGAACTCTTGTCATTAAGTAAGGAATAAACAATGGGCAAGGAGGAATAGCTCTTGCGTTTACCAAGACTGATTGCAGCGTAGGCACGGATCATTTGATCCGCTTCTTCGTCCTTGACCAAAGATTCTAGAAATACCTTTGATAGTTCGTCGTGAACCAAAGAAAGGCCTATAACTACCCCAAGATTGGAGTCAACATTGGCCTCCTTGGATCTCGCAGATTCTATTATGTACGAAATAAACCCTGAGTTTTCTGCCTCGTTCACGCTAACTATTTGAAGATAAGCGATAGAAGCAAAAAACTTTAATTTTGCATTAACCCCCTTCTCCCCTATAACTTCCTTTAAGAAGCGTATGGCCTCAACATTCTTAGTTAATCCGAGACCTATACATGCTGCTTCTCTGACTCTATGGTCGCTATCTTTCAATAACGAACCAAGCCTAGACACCGATTCAGGGTCTGCTCCAACCTTCCCAAGAGCTACAGCCGCTGCCGCTCTTGCATCGTAGTAAGGATCACTTAATCCCTTAAGCAAACTAGGCATTATCGACTTTCTGATATGCCTCAGGGTAACAGATTGGGTACCATGAAGATCACCTCCTCCGCCAAGGAACGTATCCTTGTTATCAGTATCAGTTTCATTCAATGCTTTAGCCCTGATACTTAAAAATTCGTCGTCGTTGATTCCCCACCACCAAGTCCAATCACCGATAGTTTCGTTGGACTTTGAACGCCCCTTAGAAGTAGCCCCGCCAAAGCCTCTGCCACCACTTGGGGTGCTTGCTCCGGGGGTTGGCCTAAATGGGGTTGGAGGGGTAGTCCCACCTGCAACGGGTGGTGGTGTTGTGCCTCCGGGGATGGGATTAGGCGTAGTACCGCCGGGTTGTGGGCCAACCGAACCACCACCTATAGGCCCATTATATCCGGGAGTCCCGCCGCCAGCAGGACCAACATAAATGCCGCCGTGGGCAAACACTACTGAAGTAAGTAACAAGAAAAAAGTTAGTAATTTCATAAAGATCTCCTTGCTACCACACTATTCAAATTTCGTGCCAAAAAGTTCAATGTGAAAAACCCCTTGTTTTGTAGTGTTTTCTAAAAACCAAAAAAACCAACTTTGTTTCCAAATCGCACACATGTTCCCTCAAGGGAACATCATGCCTTCGCTTCGTTTAAAGCATTGGCAATAGTTACCTTTTCATTGATAACATCTACCGTAAAATATTCCCCCTTCTTTGCTATTCTTCCTTCCTCAAGGAGAGTCTCGGCAATCTTCGGTAAGATCTCCGCCTTGATAAATCTAGCCACGGACCTAGCCCCATACTTTTCAGAGAATGAGTGGTTTACTATATGATTTACTAACCCTTCGGTAGCCTTTATTGGTAGCTTCTTCAGATTTAGTAATGTTATTTTTTTAGCATCTTCCTTTGTTAAGGAGTTAAAATATACAAAGGAATCAATTCTATTTATAAACTCCGGGGAAAACTTCTTTGTTACGGAGTTCTTAACTTCATCCTTAGATCCGTCGTAAGACACTTCTTTACCGTCAAACCCTATACTGGCTCCGGTTCTAATGTCAGACACCCCTTGGTTTGACGTAAACACAAAGATAGATTCAGTGAAATCCAACACCCTGCCTGTGCTATCGGTGATAGTTCCTGTATCTAGCAGGGATAGAAGGCAATCAAATAGTTTTTCATTAGCCTTTTCTATCTCATCAAACAGGAATACCCAACTATTAGACTTATCGGCCTTCGTTGCCAGCAAAGACTTTTCGTTATGCCCAATGTATCCGGGCGGAGAGCCTATTAGTTTGGAATACTCATGCTGAGCGGCGTATTCAGCACAGTTAATTACCATGAAGTTATCGCTATATTCCTGCCCTATTAGTCTGGCTAACTCTGTTTTGCCCACACCTGTTGGGCCTATGAAGAACATAGAGCTTCTGGTGGAAAGCCGTGAAGCTATTACCTTTAGGGTACTTACAACTGTAGCTATGGCCTCCTCTTGGCCTACAAGATTGTGCTTGAGAAAGGCACTGAACTTGGTTATCCAGCCCTTATCAATCCTGTCTTTCTGCTTCATAGCATCCCGAAAGGAAACCTCAACGCTAGCCTCATCTACCTCACTAAATGGCCCACTCTTACTTTCATATTGCCCTTGTAGGAAGTTGGTAGCATCTAAATCTAGGCAAATGACATTCAAACTAAGAGTAGGGTAGAAATCTATAACATGCTTATAAACTATACGGAGAATCTCGGCATATTCCTGAGTCTTCTCCTTTTCCCCATTTATCTTCTCAACAAACTTACTGTAGTCCTTCATAGTATACTTAAGGACCTCTTTGTAATATGAGGTGGCTAGAATATGAGTATTAAGGTCGGCAACCTTCTTCCTAAGGCCTTGATATATCGCATCTACCTGCTTGTCGTTTAGAAGTTTAATTAGGATAACGGATTGGATTGCTTCGACATGAATTTTAAGATACTTAATGTTATTCTTATTCGTCGCCATTTGTTGCAGCCTCCAATTGATCGAACAAACTAATAGAATCTTTACTCTTTCCTTCGGCTAGAGAGTTCTCTACCTTAATGAAGAGTTCTATTAATCCCGCCCCTATCTTAGTTGCAGACTGCATAAGTTTTAAGCATTCTGCCATAAGTGTTTTAGATGTATTGTCGTTCGGATTTTCCTCGACAAGGCTCTTGTAATACTTATAAGTTTCTAAAGCCAGCTTTCTATCCGCGTAGGAGTTATCAGCAGACTCCTTACATAGCTTTAGTAGGCGATTCTTATCAATTGGAGATCTTTTTAACGTGTAATGCTTTGGCATATCTAATTGTATGTAGGGTTCCTTACCCCGTTAAGTAAAAATTAACTTTTTTCGTCTTCCTCTTCTACTTCTTCACCTAAGCTACCATACGGCCATTTAATGTCCTCTTCCTTGCTTTCATGCCACTTAACTTTCTTCTTTTTCTTATCCCGATTAAAGTGCTCTAAATCTTCGTTATTAAAATCTTTAAATTTTCTATCGAATTTACTCATCTTCATTAACCCCATCATAAGCCTCGGAGGATAACTTTCTATATGATTCCTCCTTAGCGAGCTTATCACCACGCCACTCATAAGCTTGTTCGCTTATTTTATCTATTTCCACCTTAATAACAACCCAAGAACTGAGATCTACGCTTGGGTAGTAGTGGAATAATGAACAAATAAAACAAATAATACTCTCTAAAGTAAGTAGGAAAAAAAATGCTATCCATTTGAAGTAACTTATCATAATGCACTAAAGTTAGTTATTATAGAAGATACTTTACCTTCTTTTGGGTACTTAAAAAATAACGAAGAATCCTCATCATCCCAAAAGAAGGAGCATGATGCCCCATCTTCTTTGTATGCGTCAGATACCTTGTTATATAAGGCACATTGAGCTACATACGCATTGTAATCGGCTATGGAATAAGGTGACGTAGAAAACATTATGTTTCGTAGAAAGGTTAGTTGCCCTAATGTTAGGTATAGGCCCCTAACCCTATCTATGTAAAATATCCTCTTATCCTGCTTTCGGCTCACAGGGGGTGTTGAATCCAAGAGCTGAAAAGCCCGCTGTTCTTTTGTACATACTCTTGGAAAGCTTGGCTACGGTTAAGGCCACGAGACTTCGCATCCTTCGTCATTCTAAATCTATGCCCCGTAATTGCTTGAAAGTTTTCGAGATTAATCTCCAACCCCTTCTGCATAGCAATCTTCTCGTAACTCATAGTAGTACAGGTGTTCGCATTTTCAGTCATTTTTAGTTACCTTGTCCTTTATTATATTAACCAGTTCGGAAAACTCAACTAGTTTCCCAGAAATTATATCTGGGAATGTCTTTGCTTGAAACTTTTTACCATTGAAAGAATACCACGCCCCATCCTTAACCACAAACCCATCCTTAACAAGAAGAGGTAGTAGCCCATACGTCTCAGTTAGACCTTGGTCAAAGAGTAACTCAAATTCACATTCTTGAAACGGTAAAGATAGTTTATTTTTAGTGTTCCTTATAGTACCTTTAACACCAATGACCGACCCCTCTTCGTTCTTAAGAAGATCCGATGTCTTGTTTGATAAAGTCTTAAGGTTAACACAAAGATAGTATTCAAGGCTTTTCCCACCAGCCGCCATCGTATCGGGGCTACCGAAGAGGATACCTACCTTGCTCCTTATTTGGTTAATAACAAGTAATGCTACCTTTTTCTGCTTTATATGGGGGTTTATCTTTCGCAAACAAGCCCCCATGGATTTGGCGCGTATGGCACCCTGCATGTTGTTCCCTTGGAACCCCTCCTCCTCAAACTCAGCCTTCGATGGGGAAACAGCCAAACTATCGTAAGCTATAACAATTGGGGTTTCATTATCTTTCTCTCTAATTTCATTTATAATGTCATTTATAGACTGGAAACAATCCTCCAGTGTTTCTGGAGACTTGTAGATCAACCTCTCTGGGTCCAACCCGAGCTTCTCCGCAAACTGCGCGTTGTAGGCATTTTCACTATCTATTAGGACAGTGAAGTAGTTAAGTTTCTGTGCCTCTATGAGGATGTGGGTAGCAAACACTGTTTTAGCGGTGCTTGATTCCCCATGAAACTGAGTTATAGCCCCTACAGGAATACCTTTAGTGTAGCTTCCAGAAATAATCTTATTAAGGGCGAAACTCCCTGTTGGGACGTTGCCGTAATCTGAGACTTGATCGGAAAGTAACCCAGCACTCTTTAGCTTTTTTAGTATGTCTTTCATATTAATAGCTGTATAAAAGCTTGAACGTCTTTCTACTTTCGCTTTCTTGCCACGCACCACTGTAGTATATGTTTTCCACCCCGGCCTCCGTTAACCTGTTAAAGCAGTGGAGGCAAGGCTTAGCCAAAGCTTCACCTAAATCATTCTCTCTGTAAATGTAAATAGAAGACCCAGAAAGATTCTTCCCACTCTTTACAGCATCGTAAATAGCTCTTGTCTCAGCATGAATCTTGTGGTTCCAACCGCTACCCCACTTTGGGTGGGTCTTGTCAATATTGTGCCCAAAACCTAGTAGCCTGTTACCACGAAAAATAACCGCACCTACTTTATGTTTGGCTTCTGACAACCTACACATATTAATAGCTTCTCTACGCGGGGGGTAATCATCATCCATATCAAGCACCTGTGCTTCCAAAACCACCACTACCCCTGTTGGTTTCCTTTATCTCTGCTACTACTTCAAACCCTATAGGTTCATACTTCATAAGTATCATTTGAGCTATACGATCCCCGGCACGAATCTCTTGATCTACTTGCCCAATGTTTTGAAGCATAACTTTTATCTCCCCGGTGTAATCCTCATCTATTATACCAACCGAGTTAGGGATAATCAACCCCCTCTTACCTATAGATGATCTAGGGTACAGGGATATAAAGTGGCCTTCCGGGATCTCTAAGGCAAACCCGCAACCTATCGTCCTCTGGTCTGAAGCTAGTATTAAGGTATCTTTCGGACAAAAGAGATCCCAACCGGCGGATAACTCAGTTGCTCTTTTTGGAAGAGAATGAAAAAGTTTTAAGGTCTTTATCTTTATTGTTTTCATGGTAAATCTTTAATGCGAATTTAAAAAACTCTATAAGTGTAATAACTGTCAATCCTGCGTAGTCTACCCATCCAAGCTCGCCAAAGTAATGAGATACAAAGGATAAATAAAAAATAAATATACAGGTCAGCATATAGATTCCTTTACGGTATCTTCTTTGGGATTAACCACCCACCCCCTATTATAGTTGTGATCCTTGTGCCTTTCGTTTAAAAGCTTGAAACATGATTCATATAAATTTAGCCTGAAAATAGATACTTTGTTCAAATCAAAGTATTGATCCGTTAACTTATGTAAATTCTCCCCCATTTCTTTTACATGGTTAGGGTTTTTTATACACTTCGATAGGACTCTAACCCACCCTGAACGACCTTCTTCGGGGTCTATGAGGTAGCCTGTTTCACCGTTTTTAATAGTCTCATCATAACAACCCACATTTGTTGCTATTAATGGCACCTTATACCTACCGCATTCAGCTACCTTTATTTCGGATTTTGAGTCGTTGAACGGGTTGCTTTGTAAGGGGGCAATAGCAAGGTCCATATTAGCGAAAAACACCCCATAATGAATAGGGGACAGAGCACTAGAAATATTCCAATTAGTAGCGCCCTTAAGACCCCTAAGTATAATTTTTTGATAATTGTCCCAAACGTCATGCTGCCAGTCCTTCTTTTCTCCGGGTTTAGGGCTTTCCGGCCTACCAAAAAAATTCCAAAACACATTCTCCCTACCAACCCTTTCGTTTACAAAGTGTGGTACTGCGGAGAACTCCTTTACATCTTCTTCATGATGAATTCCACCCGCCCAACCAACCCTAATCAACCCCTTTTTATTTGGTGGGATCTTTGGTAGATTCCAGTTAGGTAGATTATAATCTATGGAATTCTTAACTATTGCCAAGATCCCACCAACGAATGGTCTTACCCTTTCAGCAAACTTTCTTTGAGTTACAGTAGTAAGATCCGCTATGCTGTAGAGATATTGAGTTAACTCCCCTAAGTTCTGTTCCTTATATATACTGTACAGCCTATGACCCTCAAACAGATCTGTTAGAAGATCATCGGTATCATAGTGGAGGAACTTCTTTAGTTCCTTGGCTTTATTAGCCAGCAATACAGTATATTGTGGCCCATACTGACAGATGGTATGAATAAAGATTACATCCGCCCACTTCATATCCTTGAGGGTGTTCTCATCGCTAAAATTAGGATACTGTTTAGCCGAAACATCTAACTCAAGGGGATTCTCGTTGAATCTTATCTCTACCTTATCAGAGTATAACTCCTGCAACTTTTGCATTGGGTTTATTACTCTGTAAAAAGCGCACCCGCCTTGGTTCGGTGGTACAGCCAATATTTTTAATTTTTCCATATGCCTATTATAAACCTTAATCTCTCCGAGTAGGAATCGAACCTACAACCAAGTGGTTAACAGCCACCTACTCTACCATTGAGCTATCGAAGAATAAAAAAAGGGGGTTGGGGTAACCCCAACCCCCTTAAAACTCCAACCTTCAACTCTATCTCTTTTACTTTTTACTACTTCTGCATCTTACATATCTAATTCACACAGAAGGATTAGCGGATGCCTTAGGTAAGGCTGAATCCGCCGGATCAGTATGTTTCATACCAAGACCCGCAACCAAACTATTGAACGCCCCCGGCAAAGAGAAACTATTTCCGGGAATAACCCTCTTAAAGGCATTACCATAGTGCAATCTCTTTCGCTTAAACATCAGAGCCAGAACACCTTCCCACGCAGCTAACCAAGGGAAGAAAGCCTTTCCTACACCAAAAATACCACTAACAATATCTGATGCTCCGCCACCCCTGCTATCGGGTTCAATGACATCCGTAGGATCTATGACATCCTCTCTATCAACCAACACCATAGTATCACCGATAGTTATAACACCGCTAGGAAGCTCAGATGGATTTACCGCCACAACTTCCGAACCCGGGACAACGTTATCAATACTAGTGATAACTTGGTCATCCGTCAAACCAATCATCGAACATGCCGTCATCGCAGCGGCCAAACACATAGTTAAAATAAAATACTTCATTTTCATGCTCTCAACTTATTAAAATCACTCTCGGAAATCTTTTTGTCTCCCTTGGTTATAGTTTCCACGGTACTCACTACATTTGCGAGTTCCGGTGGGGCTATCTCTAACGCAATAGCCTTGACATCACTATAATCCTTTGCCTTAACAAAAGGCGACAAGTCGTGCATTGTTTCTTTAAACATTGCAATTTCCTGCTTTGTTCCTGCCGGAGATGACTTAGGTCTAGCTCCGGATTGATTGTAGTTTGGATACCCGTCTACCATGGCCTTGTGTACCTTAAAGTCGAACCCAGATTCTAGATCGGTGATATCCCCGAAATCACTATCAAGGATGGTACCAATTATTTTTTGAAATAGTTGCGACCCTAACGAGAATATTTTAACCTCTGCTGGTAGGGTGGGGTCTACGCGCGATACAACATTTATGAAGTATCTTTCGCGTGGTTTTATTTTCTTCGCCAGCTCCTCATGGGCCTTGTTCTTGGTTTTGTAGAGCGCACGGTAAAGGTCACAAAGAGGACACTTACCTCTACCTTCCGTTACCTCCAAGCAAATAACATTGCTAGTGTGGTCGTTGCCCTGCCTAAGGACTCTATGAATCTTAGTTTCGGAGTAGAACAATGTATCCTCATCCTTTGCAGGTAGGATTCTTATGGTGTTTGTACCTTCAGAAGGGTTCCAGAATGTGTTTTTGAAACCGCCACCATCACCGTTTCCGGTGGCCTTTGACGACAGCTTTTCATATTTTTCTTTAATTTTTTCTAAATCTATTGACATTTTTATTTTCCTTTCTTTATTTGTATAAATTACTTTCTGATCTTTGGTTAGCAGACAACTGAACCAGCATATCTTTTTTATGCTGGAGGGAGTCCACCAACGCCCTTATCATATCGTAATTTTGTGATTTTTTTATATAATCTTCTTGGTTATGTTGGTATTCCACGTTGGAATACACTAAATCGTCCAGATCCTTAGCAGTTAACTTAGTGCCAGAATCTTCTTTATGTTTCTTTCTGATTGTAGCCGCAAGAGAGGAGATCATTAACTCCTGCAAATCTCTGCTTTTCTTAACTATGGTTAATATGCCAGCCCAGTAAGCATATATGGAAGGTATCTTAATAAGCTCATCCGTTATTGATTCCTTATCTATTGAACAAAGCTCCATAACTAACGCTGGGAAGTTATCCTCATCTAAACTTTTCATTGTCTCTGCAATATCTTTTATGTTAATCATTTATTAAAACCCTAAAAAGATGTTTATTTAATCTAATGGCTTGGGTCATCCCCATAGTGATAGCCTCTGTTAAAAACTCATTGGTCGTTTCGGGGATAAACCCATCAGGCGACTCTACACCCTGCTTATCTCTCCTATAACCACCAAAACCAACTAAATTTAGAATTACATGGGTTATCTCGTGCATTAAAACCTCGCGCCCTAAGTAAATGGGGATGCTTCGCTCTAACTTAATCTCATACTTATCGAACTCCGTAACTCCCCAACACGCCTCCCCATCCTCAGCCAAACCATCTACAAACCTAATGTAAAAGGAAGCATACCCGAAATTTATAGAGTAAATCCTATTTTTATTTAATAGGTCCTCAAATGACTCATACGTCTGCTTCACTTAACTCTCCCTCATTTTCGTTGGAAGTTAACTTTATCATTTCCCCCTCCATCATAGTGAGGTTAGAATAATCTACATCTAGTGGTACGACAAACCTAGGCCTACCGTTCCGCGATTTAACAACATAAACCCTCATTTTGCCGTCATTATATTCCTCCTCGTCTTGATTAAGAGATATGGCAAAGTCGCATGTTCTTATCTTTCCATAGGAGTCGCCTAACTCGGAATCAGTGATAATCCTGACCGCTCTACCTTGTCGGTTAGTTTGCGTGGCTGTCCAGATAAGGATGTTGGACTCTGTTGCTAAGGCTCGCAGGTCCTCGGCGACCCTCTGCTGCGCCTGCCACTCCTGTTGGACTTCTCTGGTTGGGCGGAGAAGTTCAAGGTAATCTAGGCAAATGACATCAGGGTAGAAGTCCTTGTTTATGCGTAGCTGAGAGAGGTACGCCCTTATAGTGTTAGTGTTTATTTGGCCACACGGAAACTCTTTAATCATTATTTGAGGCTTAAACTTATCGTTAAATCTCTTCAATCTTTGAGACACCTCAAGTTGGGATGCGGCATTCTGCGTCTTGTGCTGTGGGAGCAAAGTTATTACAGAATCGAGTCGCTGCGCTATGCGATCTTCGTTCATTTCCAATGAGATGTACAAAACCTTCCTACCTTCCATAAGGGAAGTTACAGCTTGGTTAACTAGATATAGGGATTTACCTACCCCGGGAGGGGCTATCACCATTGCTAGCTCCTTTTGCCCTAGGCCACCGTCTAAAGACGTGTTGAGGGCGGGACAAATTGTTTTGAACTTTACATCCTTTTTGTTTTTATTTATTCTATCCCAACGGTCTGAGTAGTCATCAAAATAGCTTTGCCCATTATCTACTACACGATTGACCTGAGTGGCCTTTCGGATAATAGCCTCTATCTCATCAGTCTTGCCATCATTAAGCAATACTATAGAAGACCTAATGGCGTCCTTAAGACTTTCCTTTCTAGCGAACTTCTCTATCAGATCTAGATAATACTCCCTATCGTTTATAGTGTTGTCACTCAAACTAGAAATATAAACAAGCTCATCACAATAGTCCGATACTGGGTTCTTTGTGGAAGCGTACTTTTGCCTAGCCTCCTCTATAATAAAATCATCCTTCGGTAGCTTCTTATATTCATCATAATGATTCTTTATGACTGTAAAGATGTTGCCGTGAATAGGGAACTCGAAGTATTCAGGCTTTATCAGATTAACTATTTGGGAGAAGAAGTAATCATCAGATTTTAAAAGATGTAAAATACCGCGCTGTATATTTTCTGAGAATTGGTACATAAGGCCTCACTGTGGTTTGGAACGCTTATATTTTTCCCGGTCTTTAATACCTGCCCCTTTATAGGCAATGTCTAGAACCTCCTTTGTTATTTCATCTGATGCCTTTTTCTCCTCATCATTTTTTCTCTTAACTACCCCATCACTAACCATCTCATTAAACTTTTCTTCCTTAATTGTAAATTTACCGTAGTGCTCCCAACCACTCTTCATTCTTTCTTTGGACATCTCTATAGCACTCTTATAGAAGTTTTTAGTGTCCGTAGTTGATCTCTTATCCTTGTAATCGGTCTCATAAAACCCATGCCCCTTGAAGTGAACAGGAGTTACTTCGTAGTTCCTACACCGGAGCTTTTTACACATTGGGCACTTGGTTTTCTCAGGTGCTCCGCCCATCTTGTAATCACGCTCCCAAAATAGCTTACATTCGTGGCAAATCCACTCATAAGTAGCCATCAGCAAGCGCCTCCCTGTAAGGAACAGGAATCTCCACTATTAACACTAGTGGCTACCCCTTCTCTAGATGTCATATACTTATCAATGTTCTCTTGGGTCAATGGTATAGCCTTTAGAGGTTCGTTTCCTTTAGACCCAGCGCGGTAAACAGTAAGCCCCTTTAAATATGGCATGTAATCCACAACGACATCATTTAGTTCCGAGGCAGTAGCTGTCTCAGGTAGATTTATAGTCTTTGAGATACAGGAGTCTATGTGCTTCTGAATAGTGGCCTGAACTCGCATATGGTCTTCGGGGGAGACATCATAAGCCCCGACAAAGTTATGTATGTTCTTGCCCTCTGAGAAATATCTATCGAACAATGGATCTATCACCAACTGCTCCTTCCACACGTTACCACTGCGGTAGCGTCTAAGATACATAGCAGAGAAGATAGGTTCTATGCCCGTTGATACACCCATAAGCATACTGATAGTTCCACATGGAGGTATGGTAAGCATAACAGCATTTCTGATACCGTGCCTCTTAATAAGCATCCGTGTCCTAGCTGTTAGAGATTTTGAGAAGTCTTCTTTCAAGTATTTTACGGAATCAAACGCTGGGAATGGTGCTTTATCCTTAGCAAGGTATACAGATTGAAGATAAGATTCTTCCTTTATCGTGGAGAATAGACGATCCAAGAACTCGATACACTTATCACTTCCATACTTTATCCCTAACTTGATTAACATGTAGTGTAGTCCAGTAACTCCAAGACCAATTCTACGGGACCTTTCACCAACAGTTTTACATTCTGGTACCGGGAAGTTGTTAACAGTTAGGACGTTATCTAAGAAGCGCACACCCATTCTAATTGTCTTAGCAAGCCTCTTCCAATCTACATCCGTATTATCTTCCAATACCATGTTGGATAGGTTTATATTCCCTAAACAACAATTACCGTATGATGGGAGAGAAATCTCACCACATGGGTTGGTGCTGTCTAGACGTTCAAAGTAAGATACGTTAGTGTATGAATTCGCAAGGTCTATATTGTATATCCCGGGGTCGCCCGACTCAACGGAATTCTTCCAAATAAGATCCCAAATCTCCTTTGCCTTGTAATCCTTCTTTCCAATAACTTTAAATGTATCTGTCCAAGCTTCCTTGTAGAAATTATTTGCTCTATTAAGGGCGTCATCCTCGGAGATGGCAGGGACTCTTATTTGCCCCTTATCTACACCATTGACATCATACATAATTAGCGAGTAGGTATTATATTTTTTGTTACCAAACGAAAACACCCAATCCTCATTGGCTTCTACCGACTCAATAAAATCATTAGTTACTGCAACGGAAATGTTAAAGTTAGTAAGTTCACCTTTATTTAACTTAACATGAAGAAACTCAAGGATGTCTGGGTGGGTTATGTTTAATATACCCATAAGTGCTGTACGCCGGTTCTTACCAGCTCTAACATGCTCCCCCACCTCATTTATCATCTTAAGGACAGAAACAGCACCGGGAGCAGAGTTAGAAACACTACCTATATTGTCTCCCTTTGGGCGAATTTTAGACACATTAAAACCCACACCACCACCGGCACACGAAATCTTATACATGTCCGACACTGTTTGCCCTATGGAATCTACGCTATCTTCTGGAACTATGACGTAACAATTTAGGAGGTTATGTTTATTCCCATTTCTACCAGCACCAAAGATTATTCTTCCACCGGGGATAAAATCACCCATTACAAGGCTATCAAAGAACCTCTTTTCAACCCGCTCTTTATCTTCATCTTTCTCGGCTGAAGCAACTACATTAGCCATAACCCTTGATCTATCAACCCAAGACTTTTCCCCGGGGTAAGCGTATCTGGATTCGAAAATTTCCTGACCTAAGCTATTAAGTTGAATAGATTTCATTTTCTTCTCACTATCTTTGATATACCGTTATTTTTAACTACGAAAATCTTTTTGGCCGAATCCAATAGACCTTCAAGGTGCTTGTTATGGGTTATTATAAAGACACTCTTCTCTTTTTTGATATTTTCTAACAGGAGATATAACCCATAAACTCCATCGTCGTCTAGGTTTTCGGCTATCTCATCAAAGAAAATAATGTTGGTTTTATCTTTATCGGTGAAGATTAAAAGGTCGCGTAAAGCTAGCATTACAGCTAAGTTGATCTTCCTTTTTTCTCCGCCAGATAATGATATGTAATGAGTTTCCCTACCTCCGGTGATTATTTTTTCATTTAGCTCTTCATCAAAATATAAAAAATATTTCGAGTTTGTTAGGAAGGAAAGGTAGTGGTTAGTCTTCTCATTTAGATAAGTTAAAACGTTTCTTATTATAAATTTGATAATCCCCTGTTCGCTAAATGCCCTCTCCCAAAACCGCATTACCTCATACCCTAAATCGAGTTTATTTTTATCCTCTAAATCCTTTTTTATTTTATCATCATAATCAAGTAATAGGGTGGTGTAGGTGCTTTCTTCCTTTTTCAAGTTTTTAAACTGAATAAAGTTAGTTAAATCTTTGGACGAAATCTTAAGGTCCACACACAACTCCGACAGCTTAATTATTTCGTCCCGAAGAGAAGATACATCACCTTCTTGCTTATCTAAAGTTACCTTTATATCATTAATATCATCAAGGGTGATACGATGAACCCTCTCTGCCCCGCAAGATCCGCAGATATCTTTTTGTTCCGTTGGTCCAGTATCTATCATCCTAAGCAAAGACATGTTATATACCGATAAAGTAACTTCCTTTACCTTTTTATCTGCTAAGAGCCTCTTTCTTTTTTCTAGGTTTTTCTCTTCCTCAATAATATCATCCACGGTTAGTTCCGTATACTCCTCAAAGGAGGAGTATTTAATTTTATCATCTCTTATCTGAGAAAGTTTCGCGTTTAGGGAATCCTTGCTTTTTTTATGCGTATCTATTATGGATGCCTTAGCCTTGGATGTGTTGTTATAATAAGACTTGTAGTCCCTAATTCTATCTCTATACTGGAACACGTCGTCCAGATTTAAAAACCCACGAATGATAGTTCTCTTATCTTCTGCCGAGGCATCCAAAAAGTTTAGGTCATTATTTTGTCCAAAGAACATACTAGCAGCTAAGATCTTATAGTTGGTATTTAAGGTAATATCTATAAGCTTTTGTGTCTCTATGGCGTTTTCTTTGGAGATGTTTTGGCCACCTACCCAAAGCTCTAGGTTTGTTGGGCGTTTACCCCTCTTTATGACAATTCCCCCCTCAATGTAAACTTCTACTTCACAGCCCTTTCCAACCTGATTATTAACTATACCATCTTCTATACTCTTGCGTATAGTCTTTCCAGTTAGCCCAAAAAACAATGCCTCAAAAATAGCACTTTTCCCTGAGCCGTTAGACCCCTTGGAGTCTTTATTTTCCCCCTTAATTAGGGTTATGCCTTTGGTTTTTGAGAAATCAAACTCAGCATCCCTAAAGGAATAGAAGTTACGAATTGTTATTTTCTTTATATTCATTCTTTAACAATCTTAATCCAGTCATTAAGTCTTCTTTACTTATTGTGGTATTAGCACCATCAACATAAGATTGGATTAGATCCTCTGTTACTGTTACCATAGACTTGTTAGGTCTAAAGGAGCTTAACTCACTATCGTCTTCTTCGGAGAAGACTGGCATGTACTTGATATCAACGTAGTCTACTCCATATTCACTTATTATCTTCTTTATTAGATCGTCAGGATCTATATTTTCGAGCTTTCCTAAGAAGATTCTTAATCTAGTTCCGTAAGCTTTATTACTTATATCTTCTTTTAGCTCCGGGAGGTCGGCATAATCGCAAACATAATACCTAAGGCCATGATTTATATCCCTTATCTCTAACGCCCCATCAATTATCATTCCGTACACGTTTCTCTTTCCGTGCTCTGTGTAGGAAACAGTATACGGTGTACCCATTACAGTAACATCCCCATTACCACAATCTGTCCCAGTCTGGTTGTGCTTATGAATATGCCCCAAAATTGTGGGGTTTTTAAAGCTAGTGAATGGGATCTGAAAATCCTCATCCCCCAAGGAGTTTAAGCAGCTCCTGTATCCGATGTGTGAGAACACCCACGACCTAGTAGGTATTTGTGAAAGCTCATTGATTATTACTTCCTCGTCCTCGTAGTGCGGTATAAAGACGGCGTTATTAGTCCGTAGTATCTTATTTATTATAACAACCTTATCATTATCAAAAACGCTTAATACGGTTACCTCATTATCAGATTTTGTTGACGAGTCATGGTTTCCCCTAAGTATTGCTATTTTATCACATTTAGAAACCATAAAATCAATAAGGTCCTTGGCAGCCAAAACCGCCTCGGGGCTAGGGCTTCTCTTGTCGAAGAAATCCCCAAGTTGGATTACTTCTTCCGGCTTCTCTTCATTGATTATCTTTTTTATACACTCTAACTGTCTTTTTCTTACAGTGTCACTTCTATCGTGTATATGTAAATCACCAAGAACAATAGTTCTTTTTAGTTTCAACAACTTTTGCAAGAACACCCCCCTCATTCTTCATCATACCATTCTCAAAGATAACTTGATTACCATCCCCGAAGGAAGTTCCAACTTCCATATCTATCTTAAGTGGAACAGAGAAGTTTATCCCGAACACCTTTTTAATGAGTGGGTAGTTTACCATCTCATCATAAATAATTTCACATACTTCCTTCATGTCTCTGATACTGGCGATTATTTCTATACTATCGTGTACAGTAGCAACGATATTTGCGTCTAGCTTCTCTTCCTTTATTCTCTTACTTATTCCAACAAGAGAACATAGAAGAATATCCGACGCTGTTGATTGAACTATGAAGTTAAACCCCTGCCTCAGGGACCTGCTTATCACCCCTTTATCCGGGCTAGCAATGTTCTGAAGGTGTCTGCGTCTACCAAAGATTGTTTCCGTATACTTACTCTTTGGGATCTCCGATTGTACCTTATCCATAAACTTAAATACTTGAGGGTAAACCCTTTTGTATTGGCTAATTATCTTTTCAGCCTTGCTCATTGAAATTCCCATGGACTCGGAAAGATTAAAAGCCCCACCACCGTACACAATAAGAAAGGATACTGTCTTGGCTATTTGTCGCTCTTCCTTACTAATCTCCTCTTTATTGAATAGTAGCCTAGCCGTGTATGTATGAAGATCTTCACCATTCACAAAGGCCTGCCGCATCTGAGGGTCGTCCGAGACGTGTGCTAGAACTCTAAGTTCCATCGCTGAGTAGTCCGCCGTAATGAACACTTTATTCTTTGGGGCGGAGAACATCTTGCGTATGTTTATTTCTGTTTCTCTCGGTAATGTGTGGAATGATACCCCCATGTTTTCCTTGGCCTTAGACGTAGCGCACGAGAGTCTCCCTGTCGCTGTACCATCTAATCTAAAGTCTACATACACCTTGTCTTTGCCGTTGAATGCTATGGCCTTTGCTACGCCGTCTATGTATGTTTGCTTAAGCTTCTCAAGCCTACGGTACTCAAGTAGACTCTCTAAGAATGCCTTGGCAGACTCTAGATTTTTAGTGTCGGAGTCGGAGATAACAGCTTTGGCAATATCCTTCTCTTCATTTCTTCTAGTAAACTTTCCCATTATCTTTTATCCAATTCGGAATTTATCATAGACAATAACAGGCTAATGGTATCCGCAGAGACGCTTGGAGCTTCCTTAGCTGTCTTATCCGGTGGGTATAACTTAAACCCTTCGTCCCCTGTATATAAAATAGAAATCATATCCTTCGTGGAGTTTAGATTTCTATCTCCAACTTCCTTATGCCGGGATATTTTTTCCTTTACTTCTTTTATCTTTTTAGTTATCTCGTTATCTAAAGATTTTAGTTCAACAACATCAATATCCATCCCGTTATACTCGGACATGACTAATACTTCTGAGGCTGGTATAACAACCTCATTCAGTAATGCAAAAACCTTCTCTTTCTCTAACTCTGCTTTAAATTTATTATAAAGGTTAAGTGTAAAGAAAGCGTCAAGAGCGTTACCGACCATACCCTCTTCCAAAGGTATGTTAGCCCAGTCGAATAGTCTTGGATTATTAACTCCTAACATCTTCAACCTTATACAATGGGAAATGGGTTTTAACTAACTCCCTCAAGGAGTTTGAGGAGTTCTCATCTATAAGCTTTCCCATGATTTTTGTATCATAGGGGTTTACCACCTCGATATTGAGATTTTTAAGGTGCTTTATGTCGAACTTAACGTTATGACCCACTTTTATATTGCGGGGGTTTGCAAATACCTTCCTAAGTTTATTTATCGCTAAAGGCAATTTATCCCCCCAAGGGGAGTCTTTATGCTCCATAGGGATAGTATATACCTTCTTTGTGGATGCAATAGATAACATGGTTATTTTATTATTGAGGAAGCTTAGACCCGTGGTTTCGGTGTCGAATGCTACGGCCTCCTCTGTGTCCACCAGCCAGTCCAAGGAGCTTAACTTCTCCTCCGTGTCTATAACCTCATACGAGAACCCGTAGGTGTCAGCTTCACCTCTAATGGCCTTTAGAATACCAGCGTTTATATCTGCCTTTATAACATCTAAGTAACTTGGCTCCACGATAGCCATATAAGGGTGGATCGTTGGCATAACGGAACATTTAAACCCGGAATTAGAGGTATATTCATACATGTTGCCCCTCTTATCTTTAATACCACTCTTTTTTAGCAACATCTTTAACGCCAAGTTACCACATGCAAACACTATCTTTGGCCTAACTGAATCAATAGTGTTAGACAGGTGCGTTCTACACACGGCCATGTTATCTGGGGACATGTCCGCTTCCTTTACGTCAGAACACTTAACCGCTGGGGAGCATACGAATTTATCCTTACATGAAGCCTTTAGTATGCTTAGCTCTTGGCCTGTTAAGCTATAAATCTCATGGTTCTTAGCCCTGAAGCTATCCGTTATGAACAGAATGTCACATCTAGGAAGTTTATCAAAATCCATGTGCGATTTGACGGCTTTTTTAAGGCCTAGGATAGAGCATCCTTTGCACCCTGAGCAACTGTTCTGCTCTAAATCTTTGTAAAGTTCATTTAACATAAAAGACTATAATATAATATGAAGAATAAAAAGTACTACGTTGATAATAACCACTTTGAATCGGTAATCAAGAAGTACTTATCTAAAAACGGTAAAAAAAGATATGAAGCCGAGTTAATGGTTCTACTGGACCTCATTGTGTCTGGGATAATCAATGGGATGAACTTCAAAATAGACAAGGAGGATGCAAAACAAGATTGCCTCCTCCTTGTATTTAAAACCCTAAAGAAATTCACCCCCGGAAAGGGAAAGGCGTTCAATTACTTTTCCACGATAATAATAAACAACCTGAAGTTCTTATACACAAAAGATAAGAAGGAAAAAGAACGCCATAAGAAATACTTAGACGATCTTCACCCACGGCCAGAACTTTCCATATAATCCATTTTTTTTACTATCTCGCAAAATCTATCCAACTTACTAACTTTGTTATCTTCTATCACTATCAAAGTTGGTGTAGTTGTAACCCCAAATATAACTGAGGCGTGTGGAACCTCACTAAGATCAACCATGTAGGTTTTAGGTTGTTTCTTCATACTCATTATGACGTTTATTATAGACGTAGTTGCCATTATATTTTCTTCCCCCCAAGGGGAGTAATATAAAATATAACACGGATCGTTAGGGGTGTTTATCTTATGGTCCTTAAGAGCCTTGTTAAGCTCATGTTCCGTGTTTATATATTTTAAGACCATTTCTACAACCATCACTCAGCCTTTTTTGTTGCTTCTTCTGGAGTTAGAACCTCTGGTAGTTTAAGGAGATTCTCCACCTTTCTGGGTGCTGCCTTAAACTTACCGTTCTCATCGAAACTAACCCCCTTAGCTTCAAACTCTTCCCTGTTATTTTCCATGTGAGAGATAAACGATTGATTTAATCTCTCGTTAAGGGCCTCCACACCCATGAAAAATACCATCTTCAAGAAATCTTCATCCTTAAGGGAATTCTTACCTTCTGGGATTACTACCTTTTTGAAGTTGTCCACTGCTTCTGCTTCTTCTTTACTTAACTTTATAACTAGCTTCATTCTATCTTTACTCCTACTCTCTTGCTTTATTTTCCAGTTTACTTTGTTAAAAACAATATTAGAATCCTTATGCTTTATTGAAGCTTTTTGCTTTTGAACCTCTTCTAAAACAGAAGTATCTTTTATATTTTCTATCATATTACTATTATTATAGTATGGAGGTTTTGAAAATGGAAGACGATTTTGACATTTCATCATTAAAGAAAAAGAAAAAGATAAACAGTAGAAACAAAGGCAATTCGTTCGAAAGAAAGATATGTGGTTTACTAAATGAGGCGTTTAAAACCGCCGAGTTTTCAAGAAGTCCGGGGTCTGGGGCATTCGCTACAACTCATTCCCTCCCTAAGCACTTAGATCTACAAGGAGATATTTTAACCCCAAAGGATTTCCCCTACATGCTCGAATGCAAAAAGGGGTACAACAAACTTGGGGTGTCAGATATTATGGACCCAAAGGGTATGATACACTCCTTCTTCAATAAAGTTAGTAATCAGGCTAAACTTGCTTCAAAGTTTCCTATGCTTATATTTCAGCAGGATAGAAAGGAAATATTTTGCATGGTTTCCGGTATGCACTTCCCAGAGGATTTGGAAGGTCAAGATATGAGATGTGATTATTATTTACAGATTGTAGATTTTAGGAAGGAGACACTTGAAAAAAACAAGGACATTGAGGGGGACTACTTCCTACTATTTAGGTTTTCCGATTACCTAGATTTTATAAAAAAAAGCCTAACCAAGTAAGGTTAGGCTTTAAACTTTATTGCTTATCAGGCTTGAACGTGGTCCATGAAGTCATATGCAAATGTAACTTCGATTGTATGGAACTCGTTTGTAGTGTAATTAAATTCGGCACCCTTCCAAGACTTTGGCCAAACGCCATAGTAAAGGGTTTCATAAATAGGTGCACCAGCACCGTCAAGAGATATAATCTTAAGACTACGCGCTTTGAATTGCGGTGTGCGGCCACCACCAGTGGTTGCGTTTGCGGCAGCAATACCCGTTATTGGGTCGTATATTGTCTTGAACCATTCAAACAATGTCACTGAAATACCCTTCTCGTATGTGTCATCGAAAACTATCTTAAGATCTTCCTTCTTCACCTTACCGGGATAGTAAAGGGTATCGTTGAATCTATTAACGGCTATTTCTTCAATGTTATGTCCGGGGACAGTAACCTGCTTTGCCGCTATCCTAAGATAGTTATTATCCTCAACCCCATTAGGTAAATCAAAGATACATTCAAAGTTATACGCTCTTACCGAGTTTAAAAGTTCCGAGACGTAAGGTAGCTGGGTGCTATCAACGCCCGCGCGATCCTTGCCACCCTGTGTTGAATCAAATCCCATAGTGTTCTCCTATCAGGCGCTGATGTTTGTTGACTGGTTAACCAAGTTTAATTCAAACACCACAACCTCAGCGGTCTTAGTGGGTTTGATTAGAACTTTTGTCCACATTTCATTTCTATCAATTCTGAGTGGTGTGTTTGTGGTTTCATCACAAACAACCTTGAACTCAGTAATGCCCCTACGGGCCTTAATATCATTAAACATAGGGTTCAGGATAGATTCTACCCGCGCCCAAGTTATTGGGTCATTTGGTTCAAATACCAATCTTCTAGTAGCAGCTAGAATAGTCTTCCGTATTACTATCATTAGGCGTCTAATGTTTACTCTATCTAAGGCAGTAGGGTCCCTTTGGGCTGTTCTTTGCCCAAATATTACAATGCCCTGCCTTGGAAACTTCGTGATTGGGTTTATAATATTTCCGGGGCTGTATAGGGAATCCCTATCACCTTGATTTAGAGTTATTTCCACATCTAGTGGTTTTGTAAGACGGCCACGAGTATAACCAGCGGGGGCAAACCAAGGATCTGAAACAGCATCCGTGTAAACCATCTGTCTTGCTGCGAATATCTCCGGTGCCATCCACTTGTCTATCCCATCGAACGTAGAGAATACCTTTACCCACGGCCAGTATACAGCGGCGTATGAGCTATTCAGCGCCGCTGTTCTTGCTTCAGAGAAGCCATTACTCCAATCAACCGCTGCCTGCACCGAAGCCACTGAAACTCTCGGGGGTGAGATGCAGGCTATAAACGCTTGTGTCTTCTCAGCTAGAGTTACTAGTGCATTTTGAATAGCATCTGACTCTGATGTGTCTGGAACTAAGGCTATAGAAATATCAAGGGTCTCGTCGTCAAGAGCCTGAATACCCTTCTTACCGCCTGCGGCAGTTATACCACCTATTACAGCAGCGTCTAGGCCAGCACCTGTTGCGTTACCAGAATTACCCCCTGCCAGTGGGTAGGAGCCTTCAACAAGCTTAATAAACCTAGCATTCTTCTCGGAAACAAAACCGGAGAATAATGTATTAACCTTTGCATCAAAGGACGATACGGAGGTTACTGTTGGGGTTAGGTCCGCAGTCCCATCTACGAATGTCCCGTACAAGAACTCGGATTTAGCGGTGTCCTTCCCAGTACCAAGAACATCCTCTACAAAAGCCGTCTTATTAAGATTAACTACAAATGACTCCGCCAACTGCCCATTATTATTTACTGTAAGGATGTTGTTAGTGCCGGAGTCATCAATCTCTACAGAGTTCCCTAAAATCTTACCTAGTGGTAGGGTTGATAGGTTATACTCTGACCCCTTATATTTACTATTTACTAGGAAGTTTAGATCTGTTGCACTAGCAAAGGTGTGGCCGTTAAAGGTGCCAATTCCGGTAGAGTTAGGTCCGTTAGGCTCAAACGTCGCATCTTGCGACTTAAGAGTTGCAGTTGGGGCAGACCACGCTACACCGTTATGTAACTTAACCACAACATCAAGCTTTGCATTTGTTCCGGCGTGGACATTAACTATGCAGGCCAGAGATGAGGTTATGCCAAACTGATCTGTTTTTACAATTTTAATATGTTCGTTATTGGCGAACAATGTGGCAAGCTTATCAAATGTCTTTTCTTTGCTTGCTGTTCCTGTCAGGCCAGAAAGGATATTATCAGAAGAAACTGACTCATAAACAAGAGTATTGGTATTATCCCAAGCCGACACACCTACGGCCAAGGCGCTAGCGCCAGCGAACCCAGCAGGGTCACCGTCTGGGTCCTTTAGCTCGATCCAAGCTCTGGGGCAGGAGCCTACTGAAACAACGGTCGAGGCTCTGGCGGCGGTGGCTTCGGCGGCACGAACGAAGTAAACTTTGTTTGTGCTTTCAAGAATCTCCAATGCCCCCTCAAGCCCTTGACCTGTAATCGTACTCTTCGGTTCACCGAAGACTTTTACTAACTGCGCTTGGCTGGTAACTAAGGTGGCTTTCTCACCCTCCTCACCAGCTATGGGACCTTTGTCTGCGAAGCCAACTATACCAACAACTGAAGAATCAAGTGTTGGAGCAAAGTCGGAAACGTCCTTTTCTATTACATATACACCGGGGCTGACATAGTTAGGCATCGTTTATCTCCTGCTCAAGAAATTTTAATTATGCGCTTAATCGCATAGGCTTCTATTTGTTTTGATACGGCTGAGTCTGGTATGCTTATTATACCGTTTGGGAAGACTATCTCCTTATTGAAGGCCCCCCCAGAGGACTTCACTAAAAGGCATATAGCCTGTAGTGATACGTTCTTAATGGTTTTCATACTTAAACCTCAATAGTATTTAGACCTACTAAGACCAATAAATAACTTTTATTTTAAAGATCTATATTATCTAAATCTACTTCACTATTAATAACTTCAATCCTGCCAGTGGCGGTTATTAGATATGTTGGTGGTGGAATGTACCCCTCAACGGACACCTTTATTGTTCGTTTTATCTCTCTATCCTCGGTGTTTCTAACGTTTTGATCTGATATATCTTCCTCTTCGCTAATAAAGCATGGAAAATCTACGGACTTCCCTTCGTTTTTTATCTGTACGGAGGGGTTAAAAAGTGTTCTAATCTGCTCTATAATCTGATCCATGTCGGATTGATAGTTGGACCATATATTTACATTATACTCTATGTTTACTGCTGTTGGGGATGGAGATATTATCCTGTAGGCCCTTTTAGCCTTTTTATTCTTATAAGTATAATACCTTAGGGCTACTGTTGGACGCCTCCTATCCTTATCAGTATTGGAAATCTTTCTTTCTATAGATATTATTGGTAATACCGTAGTATCTCCTTTACTAAGCTCTGCTATGGCCCTTTCTTGGTTAGAGAACACTCTCTGAACCTTAATCAGGTCATTTTCAGCATTAATATATGAAATCCCCTTTACCGTATTCATTAGAACTTTTAATATATCCCTATAAATAAATGATATATTGGTCTTGTCCTTGCTAAACTCGCTGTAATGGTCTCTAACCCACTGCTCCGGGGACCTTCTCTTGCTTGTGGCTACTATTTGGTCTTCGTCCAAGGTTTTTATTGTTAATACTTCCTCGTTCCCAATTATAGGGGTTGATAAAAGGATTGGCACCTTAGTAAGCTCGAACATTTTTATATCAAACCCACTTAAACTAGTAGTGAATGATATGTTTGTGCCGTCAGTTGAGAAGGGGTATTCCTCCCTCACGCCGCCGGGGCTTATTAAGTATAAATTATTAAACTCTTGTAGGCCATAAGTAGCCTTAGGTAAAGTTGTTACTAAGGACTTATCCACAAGAGCGCAGTTAGTTAAGAGAACCCCAATACTACCAACATCCGTATCCTTCCAGATAGAGGTATGGTCAGTTAGGTTTTTAAAATACTCATCAAAAACCTTATTAAATGTATTAATAGGCCTTAACGCCTCCCCGAAAAGTAAATATTTCTTTATATGCTTATAATAACTAAGAATGTTTTTCAAGAAAATCCAATCGTATGCTATATCTGAATTAGTTGTACTCCATTTAGTTATTAGGTTGTCGGCGTCATTAGTGTATAACCCACCCAAAGTAATCAACTGACCTGAATGTAGAACATTAGATATATGATTTTTAAAGTAAGTAGCACTAGTAGCACCAAAAAATAGCGGAGTTGGTAAAAGAGAGGCTACTGCATATGGATTTACCATATCTGTTTGCGTGCTTATAAAGTATTCGTGGTATATTGTTTCCCAAAGATCCAACCAAACGGAAATACTGGTTGTACTTCCCACCAAAGATCCAAAGGTTAATAACTTAAATCTAGTACATGTGTCTATAAATGGGATATACATCTCGTTTACAAACTCTGAGGTTAAATAAAAGTCTGGTTTACTCTTTGAGTAGGTTAATCTAATATCAGACAAAAAGTCCTTTATGGCACTAAGCTCTAAACCTTCGTTAAAACCACCGGTAAATACAGTATTGTAGTCCTCGCCTACAGGGCTACCAACTAGCGTATCGAAATACATGCCATCGACTCCCACATTGGTTACATATGGTGCCCATACATGCTTAACCTTCTTCCTAAGGTCTTCATGCCTCATATTTAAAGTTGTTAGGCCTGAGGTTGACCCAACATAATAAGGTAAAAATGACGGGGTAAGGTTTCTGTCTTGAAATGCGTAAGATGACAAATTCAAGTAGGTACTAATGTCGGAGTTTGTACCAACAGAGTTTACAAACGTATAAGGATGAACCTTAAAACCATAATCATGTGCTAGCTTTATAGATGAGGTGTACGACTCTATAATGGATGGTGTCACCCCTGTATAATGTATGGAGTTTGGTATAAAGTCCGGCCAATCGTGGTCGAACAGATTTCCGTGTCCATTAAACCAATTACACACTACAGAGCTTGGACTAACTCCGACAAAATTACAAACAGATGATACATCTGATAAGTATCTATTGAAGTTTGGGACTATCGGGTCAGGATTACTAGGATTTTGAAACTTGTTAGTGGCTTGGGTTCCTTGAAAAAACCCTAACTCTATATTTTTAAATACTTTATTATATTCCGTATTTTTAGATATAGAACCCTTAACTAACCAAGGGCATGTTTTGGCGAAAGTCTTGTATTCCAAACAAGCATCATACCAATCACCAACTTTAGGCTTCATCTTGAATAAATATGGTTGTGTATAATTATAATTTATAGCTTTTGTATTTGTGAATTGGTTTAAATAAAATATAATCCCCCGAGGGTCAGTGTCTAAAGCCTTTCGTATTAGGTATGCTTTCTTTATACCTACAATGTCATCCGTTTGGAAATACAGCATTTTCTTAGTGCCGTTATTGTAAAATGAGAACATTTGGAACCCCGCGCTACCGGGGTTTTCTATGTATTCCGTATCCGTTGGTCCACCAGTAGCATTAGGAAACCCACTGAAGTTATATTCAGGAGCAATAGTAGCTCTTCCCCCATACGCAGGTGTTGTTAATATGTTAGCCCCATTAATATTAGTTACGGGATCATTTTCAGTTGCGGAGACTCCAAAGTAAGGAAAAATAAACCCTTGTGCCAAATAACCATTCCTGACACTAACCTCAGATGATGCTGCTAAAAAACCCCCGGATTCAAAGAATGTGAGAGTTACCGACGTATTCTCGCTAAAGGATGCATCACCTCCAGTAACAAATCCTGAAAACGTAAACTTAATATTCTGGTTATCAGCTCCGGTAACGGACGTGAAATTAGTAAAGTCTTGGGGGTATACATTTATTGGGTTTGCATACGCACTATCTCTTAACTGTAAAATAAATATATTTTTATTTGTAAACGGTACCGGGGATGAGTTCTCTAACCCACTTATGGACCCAAAGGTGAGGGCCGTAGTGGTAGATCCAGAGAATATGGCCTCTATCCCATTTTTTGAGTATGTATGCGTATGCGAAGGCATTATTCAATCCTCGAATTATTTTCATCATCCCTATAAACTCTCGCATAACAGTTTAGGTGGTATACACCATATAAGGAGAATGAATCTTCCTGCACTTGGTAGATTAGGTATTTAACTTTTTGAAACTGAGGTAAAACTACGTCACCTGATATCGGAAGTCTACCTAGTTTCTGCTCAATGTAACTCTTGTTAAAGGTGAATATCTGATCGTTTGATACGTTAATGCCAAACTGTCCTAGATCCTCTTCCATTGGCTTTGGGTTGTAAAAGGAGTGAACTAGAATAGGGACGCTTATTATAGGTTTATTACGCTCCTCCATATACACATCATCAAAGTTAGACTCACTTCTTTCATACTTGTAATAATGAAGCTTCGATCCTGAGATACGCACAATCTCATCGTCCACCAAATTAAATAGATTTATATCAGGGTTGTCCTTGTCATAGAAACTCAGCTTGCTATCCCCAGAGTCAAGATCCGGGACTAGTGGCATTTTTGTGGTAACTTTAAACTTCTTATCTTTATCCATAATCAATACACACTAAACATGGGTGGTTCTTCTATTTCCTTTTGCAACTGCTCGTCTAATACTTCTTTCTCCTTTTCTGATTCGCGGAGAAGCTCTGACCCATTCAACTGTGCGCCGCCTTCGGGTCCGGGTACTGTCTTGAATTTAGATCTTATACCACCTAAAACACCCTTCGCTAATGCCAAAGCATACTTCTGAATCCATACTTTATAAAGAGGTGATAGGGTGTTGCTATTTAATGCCCTATACTCAATAATTACCGGTTCTGGGGTCATTGATGGGGTTGGTGTTAACATTAGGTATTGGTTATCCAATACCGTAAAGGTTCCGTCCCTGCCAAATACCTTCCTAAACATCTCAAAATGTTGTTGCATAACATACCAATCACCCATTTGGAACTGGTTCGTGCTAAACATATTTGAAAAGAATAGTATGGAGGCGTCATGCTCAAGTGTTCCGGGAGACCCATAAGATCCTAGTAAGGTTTTCTTATACGTCACATAACTTAAGTTCTGAATGATATAAGGAGGTATCTTATAAACTGAAATATTGGAGGAAGCCTCAAAAGCGCAGTATTGAGTGGTATTAATAGGGGCATGAGCGTTTAACTTTGTTATAGCCTCATCAATACATGTTTTTACTTGATATGGAGTCAGTTCCACCCTTATTATGGGGTGCCCTAATCTAGCTAGGATGTATGCGTTTATTGTTTCTTCAAAGCTATTAAACTCTACCGTTTCAGTCTCTAACGTATTATTTAGCTTTGTGGGGTCAATTTCCCCTAAAACCTTAGAATCTGATAGTCTTAGGCCTCTGTAATCGGATGCACTATCTCCGAAGAATGTTAATAATGGAGTGGCTACTAGCATCTAATCCCCCTTAGGTATGTAGGTAAAAAAAAGTAACCCGTAGAGTTTATTCTACGGGTTACCTCAACTAAAGGTTATTCAGTTATCAACTAGTAGCTACTAGTCTATTAGCTGTTGGGGGAATTATAATTCCACCAGCGTTAACAATACGAATCACTCTGTAGAATCTATGGGCAGGAGCAATAACAACCTTGCCATAACGAGTGATTATACCCTTCCGAGGTTGGAAGGTATTAGGATCTGTAACATTTGGTAGAGCCTGTAGTGGAATGTAAGGGGCATAAATAAGGCCTGAATCCATAGCGTTTGGACCTTTATAGCCCATGAGGATTTCGTCATCTGGGTACAGAGGGTCAACGAGAAGGTCGTAGCGACCCATAAACTTACCACGGAACTCTATACCACCATTAGACATGTTTGTTGGCCCATCTTCGGCACGAATACCACCCTCTAGTTTGGCGGCGGATTCAAGCATTGAGGCAACAACTGGTGAGGTTAGAATAAAGTTCGCTGGCCCGCGAAGTGTGGTCTTGAACACGTCTTGCGAAGCGAAATTAATTGTCGCTAACAGGTTAGCGAAGATATGACCAACGTGGCGTGGGGCTAGGTTAGCTTGTAGGTTAGCTAAAGACATATCAACAATAAACACGTTCTCGCTTGGTTTACCTACATTTCCCTGAGCCTTCGAAGTTAAACTACCTTGTTCCCAAGTAAAGGTAGTGTGGTTTGCTGCTTCAGTACCAGTCCCATCCTGCTTTATGGTTGTAAACCCGCCTGCAATGTTGTTGGATTGCGTGGCCAAATCCAAAGCCCCATAACTCCAGTTACCGGCGGCAGAATCTACGTTGTAGGCTATCATACGGAGATCTTCGATAAGCTCTCTGTCGATTTCCAACTGCATCTCTTGAGAGAGAAGTGCAGTAAGCTCTGACTCTAGATCCAAGTTGTGGTACGCCTTGAGATCCTGAGCGGCCTCTATTGTCCACAATGCGCGCATCTTGCGTGTCACCGAAACAACGGGCTGCTGCTGGATGTTCATGGTTAGCTCTGGTATTTCAGCGCCCGCTAGGCGCTCACCAGCGGAGACGAACCAAGCTCCCATGTAGTTTGTTGCTAAAGGCCACGCAGCTATCTTACCACCGACGGTAGCTGACGGGCTTTGGAAGCCCATACCACTACCAATTTGGTTGGCTAGGTCGGAGAAATTACCAGTAGATGTACCGGAGTACGTTCCAGAAGCCATGGCAGCGGCCTGAGCGGCATTCACTGGGTTAGGCATCTGACTCGTTGCGGTAAGGTTGCGATAGGTTAACGCATACTTACTGAACACATCCTGCTTAACGCCGTTAAACGCTCTCTGGTGACCTAGGTAGAACACCTGAGATACAGGACCTTGCATCGGCTGAACGCCTATAATCTGGTTTGCAATCAAGTTAGGGAATACCCGTCTAACTAGAGGAAATGCAAACTTTTGGAAAGTTCCGAGGTTACCAACCATAGTTGGGCTATCAGCCTCGTCAACTCTCCCATCGGAAATTACAGACTTAGCTTGGTTTTCGAGGAGAACGGCTGTTACCTTACGGGTATACTCGTTAGAGATACCCTCCAGAACCGGCAGCCATTTTTGTTCTAGAGTGTTATCAAATTGTGATATCATAACTTACTTTCATTTTCTAGAAGTAAATGGCATGTATTCCATAACTTCTGGGGTAAGAAATTGGTTGACAATAACCTTTTCCTTTTTTAGCTCTATGTTTTCTGAAATCATTACAGCTTTCTCTGAGGACAAAAAGGGCTTCTTCTTTGATTCAGTTAGTCTCCTAACTTCTCCAAGTAACTCCTCCCTCTCGTCACCCATTGATTGGACATGCTCTTCAAGAATAACAAGGTCGTTATTCATTGTTACTATTGCGTTTGTTAGTTTTTCATTTTCTTCTAATGCTTTGCCTAGACGGGACGAAATCTCCTCGTATTCGGCGTTTCTCTTACTCTTCTCTTCAAGTAAGTTTGAAACAGTACTTTCCTTGTCGGTTTCGCCTATTTCTAAAGCTACTACTGACTTCATATGTTCAAAAAGCTTTGCATTTCTATAAGTAGCGTTATCTTCTTGTAGCTCAAGAAGAGCATGTTCTTTTAATTCTTCTATCTTTAATCTGATAAAGGACTTAACTTTAGCCTCTACCGAAGATAGTTGCTCTCTTACCCGCGTATTAATGGTTTCTTCCACTACTTGGGTTATTTCGGCTATAGCGGACTCTGACATCCCCTTAGGGAGAATCTCACTAATGCCATTTTTCTGTGTTTCCATAATTAACCCCATCACTAGTATTTACTAATAATAAAAAATTATTTATTTTTTATTTTTTTAAACTATTTTTCAGTAAAGTTATGAATACCCTCTCAGATGTGAATTTATTCATATTATTCTTTACTACCTCTTCTATTATAGTGTTTTCAGTGACTACGCCCGGGTAAGCTCCTTTAGTGGAAGGGTCGGCCACTAAATCGAAGGTAATAAGCTTAAAATCCTCATTTACCTTCTTTCTCCCGCCTTCTATGTCCGTTAGAGTTCCCATGCCCCTAGACGAAATACCAAGGTTAACCCCACCACGAATGAGTGCTTGAGCTGTTAATCCTGCTGGGGTTCCTAGCAGTTCGGCCTCACCAATCATCTCATTACCAGCCATCTTAAGGTTGGTGACTACATGGGAGACATTCTGTAGCTTAACTGAATCGTAAGATGGGTGGTCTAACTCCCCCAATAACCTACGGTTTGATAGGTTCTCCGCCAATCTGGTTATTTCCCGCTCTAGAAGCTTCCGCTCGTATATGCGGTTGTTATTATTAGGCTCGTCAGCTCTTTGGAAAATACCACGAATTCTCATAGTTCCATTAGTTTTGGACTCTTCAAGAATAGTTACTTTCTCAAGTATAGAGATGTCAGATAATAGCATATTACTTCTCCTCTACCCCTTCCTTTTCCGCTCTGCTATGGTGGTGTTCAGTCCCTATAGTTCTATTCTCCACCCCACCACGTTCTTTAGCTCTTTTACTTACTTTCTTAAGTGTCTTCATTGAAGTGCTAGTAGGGGATTGCTCACCTCCACCACTAAACCCCTTAGCAGTTAAGCCAGCAGCCGTCTGAGGAGTAGATTTGTCTTTTCCCTTCCCCCATGGCTTTGCTGTTACCATATAAATCCTGCTTGATCTCGTGGTGGAGAATAAGTCCCCGGCCTTCAGCTCCCCGCTAGACAAAGCACCCTTTATGGTTTTGTAAACGGGAACGTTTGATTTTTTAGACTTTACACTTTCTGAAGTCTTCTCATTAAGAAAGTCTAAGTATTTGAATAGGGACATATTATCTCCTTAAGTTTCTATACTTGAATTGGCTTTCTTCTCTAGGCTGCTCTTTAGGTTGTATATTTTCTTTAATAAACTGTATTTTCTCTTGCTTACTCTCTAGTAATATCTTCTTTATTTCGTTTAATTCTTTCTTTATTGAACGTAACTCCTCTGACAACTTATCAACTTCCTTATTTTCGTTATTTTTAGCTTCGTGGCCATTGGTGCTCTCTACTATCTGCCTTACAAAGCTGTCTGGGACTACTACTTTAGATAAATCGGCCTGATCTTTGATCATTCAATCAACCTTCATTGGCATTATCCTCGGCATCGTCGTCATCGTCGTCGGCGTCGTCATCATCTTCATCTTCATCTTCGTCGTCGGCGTCGTCATCATCTTCATCTTCGTCGTCGGCGTCGGCGTCGTCATCATCTTCATCTTCGTCGGCCCCATTAGGTGGTGCCCCATTAGGTG
>SXGR01131745.1_pt1 | contig 34587 bp, 32 predicted proteins | sample 3174711 | NCBI WGS metagenome assembly SXGR01 (sample SAMN11356860, study PRJNA531348) | freshwater metagenome | isolation source: freshwater sample F1-60 | place: China: Fuxian Lake, Yuxi | collected 2017-12-25 | reverse complement strand
TACAGCTAAAAACGTTGGCATCGCCATTGCAGTGTAAACGGACCGGACCGCATTCCCACAAAAGCGTTGTGACGCGATCAACGCATTCAAGCAATACAAACAACCATGCGCGTCACGTGGCTTTTGTGGAAGGCGGGAGGAAACTGCACACGCAATGGCGAAAGAACGATATGCGATTCCATTTTCATGATGAATATGCAGCTTGTTTGATGTGTGACCGCGTAAGGTCAGTTATTTAATTCTCAGCCGCGCAATTTCTCTGCCGCAAGAAGATGTTCTGTGAGGGAGGCTTCAGGTAACTGGAAGTCTTTGGAGCGCAGCGTCGGTGCAAGAGCATGATCACCGGGTGATGAACGCACAATACGGCTGGCGGCGATAGGATCGTGGAATGCTTCAGGAAAAGTGCCGCGCAGTGCTTTGATTTCGGATCCCGCTGGGCCTTCCAAAAGCGGAAGGGCGGCGATCAGGGCGCTTTTAAGTCCGGGGGGCAAATTCCCTTGGGTTTCATGCAAAATCGAACGCAGGCTATCCATGATGCTTGTTGCAAGGACTTCGCGTGGCTGTCCTGCCTGGGTAATCGGCAGCACGCTAATGCTCTTTTGCAATTGCTGCACTGCTGAGATGCTTGTTGTCATACATCCACCTATACACGGTTTCTGAGGTCGATTATATCCTACCCACGTGTTTGGCGAATTTCCTTGTTTTTTTTATCCAAAAACGATGCGCGGGTGTCAGGGCGATCTTAACGCCAAATGGCAAGGCGTGAGAACGTGGCGGTGCGCTCGGCACCTACGCTTACGATGGCCACGGGGACGCGCAATATTTCTTCGATGCGCGAAATATAGGCGGTTGCGTGGGGAGGCAGATCGCTCCATTTGCGCGCTTGTTCTGTGCTGGTGCGCCAGCCTTCCATGGTTTGGTAGATGGGTTCTACAAGGGAAAGATCGGTACCCACGGGATAGTCATTGATAATCGTGTCGCCGATTTTGTAGGCCGTGCAAATTTTGAGTTCATCAAATGAATCGAGAACATCAAGTTTGGTGACGGCGAGGTGGGTGACACCGTTAACCCGCACTGCATACTTGAGTGCCACGAGGTCGAGCCATCCGCAGCGGCGTGGACGCCCTGTGGTGGTGCCAAACTCACCGCCTTTGGTTCTAAATAAAATACCGGTTTCATTGTCGAGTTCGGAAGGGAAGGGGCCTTCGCCAACGCGTGTGCTGTATGCTTTGGTTACCGCAAGAACACGATCGATGCGTGTGGGACCAACGCCTGCGCCGATGCATGCACCGCCCGCAATGGGGTTGGATGATGTTACGTAGGGATAGGTGCCATGATCGATATCAAGCAAGGTACCTTGTGCGCCTTCGAGCAGTACTTTGCCACCTGCGTCGAGGATATTGTTGATCTCAAGCGAAGCATCGCAAATATGGGGTGCGAGGCGTGCATAGCAAGCTTCGAGATGTGCCACCGTGCGCTCTTCGGTCCAATCGCAACCTTTGAGTTTGCCTTCGTGTTCACGAAAATGTTCGGCCACTGCATGGCGCAAGCGTACGGGATCGGCCGGATCATGAATGCGCACCCCGCAACGATTCACTTTGTCGCGATAGGCCGGACCGATGCCACGTCCCGTGGTCCCGATCTTTTGGTCGCCTTTTGAGGCTTCGGCGGCGACATCAAGAAATTTGTGGGTGGGCAAAATAAAGTGTGCGGCAAGGGATACGCCAAAACGCGCAATATCGATGCCCTTGGCCATCAAGGCATCAAGTTCTTGCAATAAAATCTCGGGATCCACCACGACGCCGTTGCCGAGCATGCAGCGCTTGCCTTCATAGAGCATGCCTGAAGGAATGAGGTGAAATTTGTGTGTCACATTGCCGACCACAATGGTGTGACCCGCATTGTTGCCACCCTGGTAGCGAACCACGCAATCGGCCTCGGCTGCGAGGTAATCGGTGATTTTGCCTTTGCCTTCATCGCCCCATTGGGCCCCTACAATGACTACGGTTGGCATAATAATGGTCCCTATAGCCCTGCACGGGCAAAAATAGCATCGATGTGTTCTGTGTATCGGCTGAGATCAAAGGCAACATCAAGTTGTTCGTCTTTGATCTGCACGGCAATGTCATCGTCGGCGAGAAGTGCCGTTCGAAAATCGGGCTGCGTGCCTTCCCATACCTGCATGGCGGATTTTTGCACGGCTTTGTATGCGATGGTGCGATCGAGACCTTGGCTAAGCAATACGCCGAGAACACTTTGGCTAAAGACAAGGCCGCGTGTGATCGTAATATTGCGCAGCATGGTTTCTTCGTACACGCGAAGGCCATCGACCAAACGGGTGAATCGCATGAGCATATAATCGGCAAGATGAAATGCGTCGGGCAATGCGATGCGTTCTACCGAGGAATGGGAAATGTCGCGATCATGCCACAGGGCCATGTTTTCGAGGGCAGAGACGGCATAACCGCGCAGCAAACGTGACATGCCTGTGAGGCGTTCGCTTGTGATGGGATTGCGTTTATGGGGCATGGCCGACGATCCGGTTTGGCCATGCTTAAACGCTTCTTCCACTTCGCGAACTTCGGTACGCTGAAGGCTTCGGATCTCAATGGCGGCACGTTCGATGCCACCGCCAAGAAGAGCCAATGCACAAAACACTTCGGCATGGCGATCGCGCGGTATCACTTGCGTTGCGACCGGCTCACACTGGAGTCCAAGTCGTTCCATCACAAAGGCTTCAAAGGCCGGATCGGTTTGACTGAATGTCCCGACAGCGCCAGACACTTTGCCAAATGCAATGCCTTCTTTGGCTTGTTCGAGCCTTGTGCGTGCGCGGGTGAGTTCGGTGTACCAGCCTGCGAGACGGATCCCAAAGGTGGTGGGTTCGGCATGGATCCCGTGGGTGCGTCCCATGCAAAGGGTATGTTTGAATTCACGTGCGCGTTTTGCAACGACCGTGAGTGCTTCTTCAATGCGGCCCAAGATCTGATCGAGACTCTCAACCATGGCCATGGCAAGTGCTGTGTCCACCACATCGCTGCTTGTAAGACCGCGATGAAAATGGCGCGCCGCAGGTTGGCCTATGCGTTCACACACTGCGCGGCAAAACGCGACCACATCGTGGTCGGTTTCTTGTTCTATTTCGCGCACCCGCTCGGCGCTTTGGTGATGGGCGAGGGTGTGAATGGCATCTATGTCTTCGTCGGAAATTTCGCCGCGTGCATGAAATGCTTCACAGGCAGCCACTTCCACTTGGGTCCAGCGTGCAAAAGTGGATTCTTCATCCCAGATGGCGGCCATGGCGTCGGTTTGATAGCGTGGGATCATTAATAGGTCTCCGGCAATTGGCTTTCGAGCACTTTTTGTTTTTCAGACAGCATGATTTCACGCAACGATTTTGCAACGCGTGTATCGCTTAAGGCGATGATGCGTGCGGCAAGAAACGCAGCATTTTTTGCACCGGCAGCGCCGGTACCCACGCAGGCGACAGGAACGCCCGGTGGCATTTGCACAATCGACAACAATGCATCGACACCGCCCAATGATCCAGAAACCACGGGGATCCCAATAACGGGCAATGCAGTATGCGCGGCGACAACGCCGGGCAAATGTGCCGCAAGACCTGCTGCGGCGATGATTAAGGAACAACCGCGTTCATCGAGACCGGCAACATATTCCACGGCCTCAAGAGGTGTGCGGTGAGCCGATAAAACTTTCGCTTCATGGGCAATGCCAAACATATCGAGGGCACGGCGGCATGCCGCGACCACGTCGGCATCGGATACGGAGCCTACCATCACTGCGACCCAAGGTTTTTCCATGTTCAAACTCCCGTTTTGCGCTGCTGTTCTTGTCGGGGCGCTTCGTGAAGCGCCCGTGTTCTTTCGTATTCATCAAGGGCGGTTCGCGAACCGCCCCTACACGGTTAACATGTCTTCGCTATATCCGTCCGCCAATGTGCGCCTTCGATGTGAACGTTCCGCAATCCGTCGTATGCGTGCTGCTTGGCTTCGGCAAGGGTGGTGCCGCGTCCTACACTTGCCAGAACACGGCCGCCGCAGGTTCGCAAGATTGTGTCATCGAGGCGGGTGCCAGCATGGATGAGCCATGTGGTTGTAGGGGCAGGGCAATCCCTGCCCTTAGGCGCAGCAAGCTGCGCCCCTACGGTGATGATGTCATCTTTTCGTGGGTCCTCAGGATACCCATGGGCGCACACTACAACAGCACACACAGGCCGCGGATCCACGCGAAGATGAACCGCTCCCAATGTTCCGCAGGCGGTGGCTTGACAAAGCGATATGAAATCACCGTCATGCAACCGCGGTAAAATCACTTGGGCTTCGGGGTCGCCGAGACGGCAGTTGAATTCAATCAGCTGTGGTCCGGTGGCTGTGAGCATGATCCCGATGTAGAGAAATCCAACGTAGGGCATTCCGTCGTTTGCCAAGGCCTGAAGTACGGGCTTGAGCATGGTGTTTTCTACGTATGTTTGGATTTCGGGTGTGATGTCAGGGTTGGGACTGTAGGCACCCATGCCGCCGGTGTTGGGTCCCTTGTCATGATCAAGAAGGCGTTTGTGATCGCGTGCGTGGGGGAGTGCCACCCACGAGGTTCCGTTGCACGCAAAAAACAAAGAGGCTTCAGTGCCTACGATGCGCTCTTCAAGAACAACGGTTAAGCCCGCATCGCTCATGCTGCCTTCTAAAAGGGCACGTGTGGCGTCAATGCATTCTTCGAGAGAATCGGGGAGCATGACGCCTTTGCCTGCGGCCAATCCGTCGGCTTTGATGACAGGAAGGGTATTCCACTCTTCGGCGCATGTGCGGACAACAGCATTGAGATCTTTTGTATTATCAATCACGTGAAATCGTGGTTGGGGGACACCTGCTTGTGCTGCAAGGGTACGTGTGAATGCTTTGGAGCCTTCGAGCATGGCCGCCTGGGATGTTGGGCCGCAGCAGGGGATTTTGAAATAGGCCAAGGCATCGGCAATGCCACCGACGAGTGCCGCTTCGGGCCCCACCACCACAAGATCCACTTTTTCATCGCGGGCCAATTGCACAAGCTCGGCAACATCATCGGCCGCGATGGGAATGCATCGTGCATGTTCGGCGATGCCAGGATTTCCAGGCGCTGCAAGCAGTGTGATGTTGCTTGCGGATGTTAGGGCTTTTGCCATGGCATGTTCACGGCCACCGCCGCCGACGAGAAGTATTTTCACGGGGAGAACTCCATTGTGTTACTATCATAGGGTAGGAGGATCGCATGGCACACAGACGCAACGCAGTCGCTTCCCACAAACGGGGAGATAAACGCAATGAAGAAGCGGTTAAGCATCGCAAGAGCGATAACAATTTTAAACAATCCAAGGATATTCATGAAGATCGGGGTACAGCTAAGACCAAGTTCGGCCGGGCGAATTATCCGTCCTCCAAACGTTAGGCCCTAAGGCTTAATGCCTAAAATGTCTTTGTCCTGTAAATACCATGGCAATTCCAGCCGCATTGCATACGTCAATGGATTCTTGATCCCGTTTGGATCCGCCGGGTTGCACAATGGCCAGAATGCCCGCATCGCGCGCAAGCGCCACACAATCGGCAAAGGGGAAAAATGCATCGGATGCCAAAAAGGCCCCGCGCGCTTTATCGCCTGCACGTTCAATGGCTTGTTTTGCGGCGTCCACCCGGTTGGTTTGTCCCATGCCGGTGCCGAGCAGTTGCCCATGGCGTGCGATGGCAATGGCATTGCTTTTTAAAAGCCAGGCAGCGCGCATGGCAAATAATAGCTCATCGGCAAAGCCCGGTTGGAGTTGTGCTTCGGTGACAGTTTTCCAATGCTCTGTTGATTGTGGTCCGTTGTCGCGCGTTTGCACAAGCCAACCACCGCCGATGCGATGCCCATGGAAATCGCTGTTTGGTTGTGGGGCGATGGCTTGCATGAGTCGCAGATTTTCCCGAGGCGCAAAGAGCGCGCGTGCTTCATCGGAAAATCCTGGTGCTACAATGCATTCCACAAACAATTTGGATACGCGGATGGCTTCGGCTGTGTTGGCATCCACCTCGCGATTGAATCCTAAAATACCACCAAAGGCACTGACCGGATCGCTTTCAAGTGCACGTGCAAAGGCTTCGGGCAATGTTTCGGCCTGTGCAAGACCGCATGGGTTGGTGTGTTTGATTACGGCGCATGCGGGGGCATCAAACGCAGTTGCGCAACGTTGTGCCGCATCGAGATCTAGATAATTGTTGTAAGAAACAGCTTTGCCTTGCAGCACGGCGCCGTTCGCGACACCGCCTTCGTTGGATGCGCGATAAACAAAAGCCCGTTGTTCAGGATTTTCACCGTAGCGCAGAATTTCGCTGCGTTCTGCTGTGTCTAGATGAACAGGGAAGCCTTGCACTGCATCATCATCAAGATTGCAGATCCAATCGGCGATGGCGATGTCATAGGCTGCGATGCGCTTGAATGCTTTGGCGGCGAGTTTTCTGCGCAACGCGATGTTGACAGATCCTTCTTCTGCCATGGCGTTTAACACCTCGGTATAATCCGCAGGATCGACCACCACCGTCACACCGCCTTCGCAATTTTTGGCAGCGGCGCGGACCATGGTGGGACCACCGATGTCTATCTTTTCGATGAGCGTTGCGCGATCGTTGGTTGTTTTTCGCGTCTCTTCAAATGGGTAGAGATTGCAAACAACAAGATCGAGGGTTTGAATATTGTTTGCAACGAGATCGGCGAGATGCTCTGCATTGCGACGGTCGGCCAAAATACCACCGTGCACGCCAGGATGCAGCGTCTTGACCCGCCCGCCAAGCATTTCAGGGGCGTTGGTTAGTGCACTGATGCTTTGAACATGAATGTTCGCATCGCGCAGCGCTTGGGCTGTGCCACCGGAGGCAAAGAGCTGTATGCCGCGGGAAACAAGCCCCTGGGCAAGCAGGGTGAGATCGGTTTTGTCGGAAACGGATAGAAGCGCGTTTTTGATGGTCATGGTGGGCTCCGTGTTGCCAGAACGTCATGACACTGTGAATGCTAATTTTCAAGGTGCGCAGGTTGATCTATGATGAGATCACGAAATGCTGCAAACGGAGCCATCGTAGACATCAAACTGTTGATCAATAATTCTCTCTGCAGCATACTTTTCTTGTTGGGCTTTCCTACATGCCTTTTGGGCGATGGTGGCTCCCTCTTGAAGCTGGGCAGTCGTTTGCGCCTGCATCATATTTGGAAGAGCTTTTTCAGCATCTCGTACAGCCGCTGTTAAACGACGGTATACGGACGTAAATTCACGTTTTTCGATGATCAGTTGATGTGTTTCAGGGTGCAGTGTTTTCAATCTTGCATGAAGATCTTGCACTGCCTTTGCAGCTTGCGAGGCAGCAGCCTGGGCATTTGTCATGTGCATCATATTTAAGGCGATCGTGGGGTTCTCTGACAATTGAAGCTGCGCCAGCTGTTTTAGCAAAGGGGGCTCTGTTGTCCTTGCTTTGGGTCGCTCAGGTTTCATTAACGCCGCTGCAATGCGGTGGGATACGGGCATGCTTTGGGTTATCGAAGCATCGAACGCGTATTTGAAAACGGGTAATCCATCGTTTCTGAGGGGCTTTTCTGAATATTGGGCAGCGGTCTGATGCGCTGCTGCCTGAGATAATGCCTTGTCTTCACTTGGGCGTTTAACTGATTCCATAAGGCAATATACCAACCATGTGATTCGATAACTGGATGTTATTAGCGTTTTAACTTTTCGTTGATAGATTTTTGGCGCAGGTGTTTGCGCACTGCTCGATGAAAATTCGTACTGCCTGCGGATAGATCACATGTTCCACTTCACACTGAATTCGCTTCTGGAATTGTTCTAGGTTTTCATCGCCGGTCATGGTGATGCTGTTTTGTAAAATAATATCGCCAGTATCCATACCTGCATCCACATAATGCACGGTGGCGCCTGTGATGCGCACGCCGGCTTCGTATTGGCGTTCAATGGCGTGGAGCCCCGGGTATTCAGGCAAGAGGGATGGATGAATGTTGATGATTTTCCCCGGGAATTGTTCGAGAAAAAAAGGTGAGAGCAGGCGCATGTAGCCTGCAAGTATTAGATGCTCAACGCCGATGTTTTTGAGATGCTGAAGAATGCGCATTTCGTGGTCTTGGCGCGTAAATCCTGTGCGGGCGATGCATGTGGCATCGATGTTGTATTCTGCGCCCAATTGCAATGCCAAAGCTTCGGGCTGGTCGCTTACGATGCCCACAAATGCAATCAACTCTTTGGGAAGTATTTCCGTGCCCCATGCTTGCAACAGTGCACGTGCATTGCTGCCTTTGCCTGATGCCATGAGTGCAAAACGAGTGGGCTCAGACACACAAGCCTCCGATGCACACGTGGGTGTCGCCATCGGTGACTTCGCCTACTTCGAGCCAAGGTGCGGGTGGATGGTCGTCTGCTTGGACGATGATCACATAACCCAAGCCCATATTAAACGTGCGATGCATCTCGAGGGCCGATACATTGCCTGCTTGAGAAATGGCATGAAAAATTTCGGGGCATGGATAGGCACTCGGATTAAATTGTGCAGACAATCCATCAGGGATCATGCGGCGCACGCGGTTTAAAATGCCACCGCCGGTGATGTGTGCGGCGGCGTGAGGTCTGCAATCTTGCAAGAGCGCGAGCACTTCGTTGACATACAGTCGGGTCGGTGTGAGCAGTTCCATGCCGAGTTTGTTTTTTAAGCCAGGAAGCATGGTGTTGACATCGTGTCCGGCGCTTTCAAACAACGCTTTGCGTGCCAAGGACAATCCATTGGCATGCACGCCGCTTGAGGGGAGTGCAAAAATGCGATCGCCTTTTTGAACAGGCCCTTTGACGCGCTTATCGGCCGCATCAAAAATACCCACCGTAAATCCTGCGAGATCGAAATCACCTTTGGGGTACAATCCCGGCATCTCAGCGGTTTCACCACCCAAGAGCACGCAGCCTACGGCTTTGCACGCATTGGCGATACCGCGCACAACTTCCGTAAGGATCTCGGGTTCGAGTTTGCCTGTGGCGATATAGTCGAGAAAAAATAAAGGCCGTGCGCCGACGGGCAACAGGTCATTCACGTTCATGGCCACAAGATCTTGTCCGAGGCCTTCGTACCAACCGACTTTGCGTGCGACCAAAAGTTTGGTGCCCACACCATCGCACGCTGCGGCCAATGCCGGCTTTTGCATGCCTTGGGTGTTGAGTTGCATCAAGCCCGCAAAGGCGCCTACGTCGGGCAAGACGTCGGCATTGTGGGTTTGTTTGGCAAGCGCCGAGATGGTGTGAACAAACAGATCGGCACCTGCGATATCGACACCTGCATCACGATAGGAAAGACCGGGTGTTTTGTTCATACGGGATACTTTCCTGTCATGCAGCCAAAGCAGAATGGTTTCTGATTTGTGGCTTTTTTGAGGCCTTCCAACGATAAATAATGAAGACTGTCCGCGCCGAGTTCTTTGGCAATGCTATCGATATCGGGATGGCGATTGATGATCAATTCTTCGCGGTTCGGTGTATCAATGCCGAGGTAACAGGGCCAACCCAAAGCAGGCGATGCGATGCGCATATGCACTTCTTTGGCCCCTGCGTCGCGAACCATTTCGACGATCAAACGCGAGGTGTTGCCGCGCACAATCGAATCATCCAAAAGTACCACGCGTTTGCCTTCGACAAGTTCACGGATCACCGACAATTTGAGATGCAAGCTGTGGGTGCGTGAATCTTGATCAGGCAAAATAAATGTTCGACCGATGTAGTGACTTCGGATGATTGCTTTTTCGAGAGGGATCCCGCTTGCACGGGAGTATCCCAAGGCTGCGGGAAATCCTGAGTCAGGGATAGGCACGATCATATCGGCTTCGAGGCCATGGTCTTCGCGTGCAAGCTCTTCGCCCATGCGTGTGCGTGCGCTGTGGACCACCTGCCCAAACACATTGGAATCGGGTCTGGCGAAATACACCAATTCAAAAACACAGGGGGCCGGGGTAGGAGCAGCTTCCAAAAGCTGTTCGGCTTTAACGCCATCGGGACCTATTTCGACCAATTCGCCCGGCAAAATTTCACGGATAAACTTTGCGCCCGCGATATTGAGTGCGCATGTTTCCGATGCAATCACATAACCGTCGTCGAGTTCACCGAGCACCAAGGGACGGATCCCGTGGGGATCGCGCAGGGCATACAATTTTCCGTCGCAGAGCATGGTGAGCGAATAGGCACCTTCGATGCGACTTGCCGTGTATTTAAGCGCCGCGCGAAGATCGGGCGCACCGCTTCGGGCGATCAAATGCACGATAAGTTCCGTGTCCATGGTGGTGGACAAAAGTGCGCCTTCGTATTCAAGCAATTCGCGCAAGGCATCGGCATTTTTGAGGTTGCCGTTGTGGGCGATGGCGAAGCGTCCGTAGGGCACACTTGCGATAAACGGCTGAATGTTTTCGGTTCGGTCCATGGTGACGGTGGAATACCGCACGTGCCCGATGCCTGAGGTCCCCGTCAATTCTTTGACGCGATAGGTTGGGAGTGCATCGGCCACAAGACCACGGCTGCGCAGATGCTGTACTTCGCCGTCGTCGCCTGCGGTTACAATACCGGCGGCTTCTTGGCCGCGATGTTGGAGTGCAAAAAGGGCGCGGTGGATCAGATGCGAGGCGTCGCCGCCACGGCGATACACAGCCACAACACCGCAATATTCTTCAGGCTTATCGATATGGCACGTGCTCAATATTTACCCCTTGGGGGCTCCACGAGATGCTTGATGGATGCAGTGGTGTCAAGACTCTATTTGGTTTGTGCTTCTATCTTGCGGTTCCTATGTGTAGAAATTTTTGAGGCCATGCTGATTTGTGTGTCTTTGTATGTCTTGGCGGCGGCGATTCACGATGGTCTCGCAGCATTCTAACCTCTGTTTATCCTAAATCCGTTATTGATTAATTGCCCGTTCACAAATAGGGCGACATAGACGTTGCCGTTTGTGAATATAAGGGTTCCCTGCCCGTTGAATTGGTTATTCACAAAATCGCCGACATAGACGTTGCCGTTTGCGTATGTGAACGCTCCCTGCCCGTTGAATTGGTCATTCACAAAATTGCCGACATAGATGTTGCCGTTTGCGAATGTGTATGTTCCCTGGCCGGTGCGCTGGTTATTCGCAAAATCGCCGACATAGACGTTGCCGTTTGCGAATGTAAGGGTTCCCTGCCCGTTGAACTGGTTACTCACAAAATGGCCGACATATTTATTGCCGTTTGCGAATGTGTATGTTCCCTGGCCGGTGCGCTGGTCATTCACAAAATGGCCGACATAAACGTCACCGTTTGCGTATGTGAGTGTTCTCTGGCCGGTGCGCTGGCTGTCCTCAGGAACTATTGCTGAAAGCAAAGGGAGGGTTTGTGCCAGATTAGATGCCCCTGCTGGCGTTCGTACGTAGACGTCATCAGCGAGAGAAGTTCTTGTGGGTGCTTGCGCAGTAGGCCGAGTGAGGCATGGGAAAAGGCATTTCGCGAGTGCAGAAATTGTTGAGGTCATGCGATGTTATACGCTCAATATACCTCAATTTAAAACCATATTATTTGATATAAAATAAGTAGTGCGAGAGTATTATCGCACATCTTTGCGCCTTGGATCGATGTTGTCGAAGTAGTCTCGCCCATTCACACTGAAGAGACCTTGAAGCGCTGAAACTTTACGTGTCTCTCAGTTTTTAGGAGCCGGGCAGGATATACTTTGCTGCATTTCAACCCTGCCCATTGATGATTTGCCCGTTCAAAAACTCTCCGACGTGTGTTGTGCCGTCTGCGAAAGTGTACGTCCCATGGCCGTTGGGTTGCCCGTTCACAAATGCGCCGACGTAGACGTCGTGATTTGTGAATGTGAGTGTTCCCTGTCCATTGGGCTCTCCGTTCAGAAATTCGCCGACGTGTGTTGCGCCGTTTGCGAATGTGTACGTCGCCTGTCCAGTGCGTTGTCCGTTTAGAAATGTTCCGACATATCTATTGCCGTTTGTGAGCGTGAGCGTTCCTTGTCCGTTGAATTGCCCATTCAGAAATGTTCCGGCATATGTTTTTCCGTTTGCGAATGTGAGTGTTCCCTGTCCGGTACGCTGTCCGTTTACAAATGCGCCGACGTATACGTCGTGATTTGCGAATGTGAGTGTTCCCTGTCCATTGGGCTCTCCGTTCAGAAATTCGCCGACGTGTGTTGCGCCGTTTGCGAATGTGTACGTTCCCTGGCCAGTGCGCTGTCCGTCCACAAAATCGCCGACATATCTATTGCCGTTTGTGAACGTGAGCGTCCCCTGTCCGTTTAATTTCATATTCAGAAATGTTCCGACATATTTATTGCCGTTTGCGAATGTGAGCATTCCCTGTCCGATAGGCTGTCCGTTTACAAATGTCCCGATGTATACGTCGTGATTTGCGAATGTGAATGTTCCCTGTCCATTGGGTTTTCCGTTCAGAAAATCGCCGACATATCTATTGCCGTTTGCGAATGTGAACGTTCCTTGTCCGTTGAATTGCCCATTCAGGAATGTTCCGACATATCTATTGCCGTTTGCGAATGTGAACGTTCCTTGTCCGTTGAATTGCCCATTCAGAAATGTTCCTACATATCTGTTGCCGTTTGCGAATGTGATCGTTCCTTGTCCGTCGAATTGCCCATTCAGGAATGTTCCGACGTATGTGTTGCCATTTGCGAATGCAAGTGTTCCTTGGCCGTTGGGGCCGTCAATAAATGTGCCGAGAAATTGACCATGCACAAACAGTCCTACAAAGGAGATCCCGTTTGATAATGTCATCGTTCCATGATCGTGAAATTGCCCGTTCAAAAATGTACCAACGTATGAGTTGCCGCCTGGGAGTATGAGCATTCCATGACCGTTGGGGAGCCCGTTCACACATTCGCCAAAGTAAACCTCACCGTTTGGGAATGTGAGTGTCTGCGGGCTGTTGGGTTGATGAATCACAGGTGCAACGAGCGCCGCTGAAAGCATATGGATAGGTTGTGCGGGATGCGACGTCCGCTCTGGAGTTCGCAAATGGTAGGAATCACCCAATGGAAGTTGGGAATAATTCTCAGTGGGGCGAGGGGCCCGAGTAAGCGAGGGAAGAAAATAATCCGTGGTCGCAGTAATTCTTGATGCCATGGAAGGAACATAACATCATGCATTTCTTTTTACCATATAATATTTGCATCATCAAATACTAATAGTATCGAAATAGCCATGGGCTATTCCGTGTGCGGAAAGTCAATACACGCTATATGGTCTACTTGTGCATAATAAGATCTAAGACATCAAACACCCGGTGCACTTCGTCATCGGTGACGACATAGGGCGGCAAAAAATACCAAACATTGCCCAACGGTCTAAGCAGAATATTGTTTTTTAGAAAGTGCTCGGCAAGCCGTGGCCCGATGTCGTCAAGGTAGCCTTGCCCATGAAATTCAACCACGGCAATGCCGCCGATGTTGCGTGTGGTTTTGACGCTGGGACGATTGTCGTAGGCATCAAGTCGTGTGCGAAATAATTTTTCGAGTTCAGTAATGCGAGTGAGGCATTGGTTGCTATCGAAAAGTTCGAGGCTCGCAAGGGCCACAGCGCAGGCCAAGGAATTGGCTGTAAAGGAGTGGCCATGAAAAAATGTTTTGGCGCGGTCGTCGCTTAAAAATGCGTTGTAGACATCGTCGGTGGTGAGTGTGGCAGACAGGGGCAAATAGCCTGCGGTAAGTGCTTTGGACAAACACATGATGTCGGGTGTGATGTTCGCGTGCTCGCATGCAAACATGCGGCCTGTGCGTCCAAATCCAGTGAATATTTCATCGGCAATAAGCAACACATCATGTTCTGTTGTGATGCGGCGGACATCGGCAAGAAACGACGCGGGCCACATGAGCATGCCACCTGCGCCTTGTACCATGGGTTCGAGGATCACAGCAGCAATCGTCGGATCGTTCTCTAATATTGTTTCGAGGGTTTCTGCCGATGCTGGAATGCGGATCACATCAAACATCAAATCATGATAGGTTCGATGAAACACGGGAACGCCACCCACGGCCATGGCTCCGAGAGTATCGCCATGGTACGCGTGCTCAAGGGCCACAAAGCGTGTGCGCTTTGTTTCACCGCGATTGCGCCACACCTGATAGGCCATCTTCAAGGCCACTTCCACGGCGGTGGAACCATTGTCGGAATAAAAAACGTGATTGAGACCGTGAGGTGTTCGCAGAACCAATTGTTCGGCCAGGCGCGCCGCGGGTTCGTGGGCGCAACCACCAAAAATAATTTGCGCCATCTTTTGCGCTTGTGCGGCAAGTGCTGCATTGAGAAATGGATGGGCGTGTCCGTGAATGTTCACCCACCACGATGAAATGCCATCCAAAATACGACGGCCATCGTCGGTGATCAAATAGGCACCTTCGGCACGCGCGATAGGAAGCGGTGCAGGGGCTGTTTGCATTTGTGTAAACGGATGCCACACGTAGCGGGCATCCAAATCACGCCAGTCCATGGGTGATCACCTCCGGCGAAAGACATTGAAACTTGGGTATTGTTCCAAGGACGGAAACGTTGCCAAAATGTTCGATATCCCGTGCATTGTCTTGCGTGATATCGCCGTTGATGATCACGCCCTTGATCTTCACATCACGCATTCTTAGGGCTTCAAGTGAAAGAAGCGTGTGATTGATGGTTCCGAGAGTTCCGCGTGTGACCAAAATAACTGGAAGATCTGTTTTTGCGATGACATCGGCGTAACACACGCCTTGATCGTTCAGCGGCACCAAGACACCGCCCGCGCCTTCGATGATTGTTCCCGGTGGGGCTTGCTTTAATGCTTCAACAAGTCGCGTGATATCAATTTCTTTGTTTTCTTTTTGGGCTGCAAGATGGGGTGATGCAGGCAATGAAAACACATAAAGTGTCTCTAAAATCGGATATTGATTTTGGGTGAGTTCCCGCACGGTGGTCGCATCATCCATCTCTGGATAACCGGTGGCGATGGGTTTCCAATATTGTGTGCGGAGTTTTGCAAGCAGCATGGCACACACCACTGTTTTGCCCACATCGGTGTCTGTCCCTAAAACAACGAAACTCATTTCTTAACCTCCACTTCGCAACGCGAGGGGGAGGTTGTCGCGTTGCGGCGGGTGGGGGTCCAAATTTCATCAACAAGTTGATCAATTTCTTCTTTCGTCCGATCCGCATGAACCGAAATTCGCAAACGCGCTGTGCCTTGTGGGACCGTTGGCGGTCGTACGGCGCGCACATCAAAACCTGCGTTACTTATCTGTGTTGCGTATGCCATGGCCGTGTCGTTGTCGCCGATGATCACAGGGACGATGGGGCTGTGGTCACCGAGCACTTGAAGTCCCGTATCTCTTAAAGAAGACCGTAAACGTGCCGCAAGCGCGCAAGCACGTGCACCACGATCTGGATATTGGTTTAAATGGTCGAGCGATGCATCAATGGACGCCACACTCCACGGTGCGATGGCGGTGGTAAAAATAAAACTGCGTGCGCGATTGATGAGCGAATCGATGACCACCTGAGGACCCGAGACACACGCGCCGCTGGCGGAAAGGCCCTTACCAAAGGTTGAGATCACCGCGAGGCATTGATTGGCACATACAAGAGGTGCGTAAACGCCTACCCCGTGGGAGTCGTCCACGATGAGCCCGGCACCGTAGGTTTCGCAAAGTGACGCGAGTCTGTCGATGTCGGCAATGTCGCCATCCATGCCGAACAGGCTTTCGGTAACAACGAAGGTATGGCCGCTTGGGTGGGGTTGTTTGAGGGTGTCTTCGATGGCGTCCAGATCAAGGTGTGGAACAATGACTTTGTGGCATTTTGTCATGCGGATCCCATCGACGAGACTTGCATGGTTGAGTGCATCGGAGATCACGCGATCATGGGATGATACAAGCGTACTTAGTGTGGCAAGATTTGCGAGATACCCGCTGGAAAAAAGAAGCGCGGCTTCGGTGCCTTTCCATTGGGCGAGTCGTTTTTCGAGGGCAGTATGGCAGGGGAGATGTCCACGCAATAAACGCGAAGCAGGGGCCCTGTGCCGATACAGATCCTGGTTAAGTTTTTCAAAAAATCGTTTTTCGAGTTCGCTATCGTTTGCAAAACCCAAATAATCATTGGACGAAAAATCGAGGCCAAGGGGCTCGGCCATACGCCGCCGCAAACCTTGGGCGTCAAGGTTTTGGAGTTGGGTATGTAATTCGTGAAGAATTGTGTGGTTCACGCCGCATGCATCGCTTCCATCCCCAATTTATGCAAGAGCGCGTGATCGGCATCGTGACTTGGATTGGGTGTGGTGAGCAGTTTTTCTCCGGTGAAAATCGAATTGGCGCCCGCTATAAAGCACAGGGCTTGGGTGCTTTCGCTCATTTGCTGGCGTCCAGCCGAAAGGCGTACGCGGGTGGTTGGGAGGGTGATCCGTGTGGTTGCGATCATGCGGACCATCTCGATGGGATCCACAGGATGTTGATCTTGGAGGGGGGTGCCTTGTACGGGTACGAGGGCATTGACGGGGACACTCTCGGGATGTGGATCCATAGCAGCAAGCTCTGCAAGCATTTCCAAACGATGTTCGATGCTTTCGCCCATCCCGATGATGCCGCCGCAGCATACTTGGATCCCTGCTGCGCGCACGGCGTCCAAGGTATTGATTCTATCGTCGTATTGGCGGGTTGATATGACATTGTCGTAGTAGCTGCGTCCTGTATCCAAATTGTGGTTATAGGCGGTGATGCCAGCCTCGGCCAATCGGTTGGCCTGATCTTGGGTGACCATTCCTAAGGTGCAGCATACTTCTAAATCGAATTTTTTCACGGCGCGGACCATGTCGAGTACGCGGTCGAAATCATTGTTATCGCGCACTTGGCGCCACGCAGCACCCATGCAAAAACGGGTTGAGCCGCCGGCCTTGGCCTTTTGTGCGGCAGCGATGACGCCATCGAGCGGCATCAGTTTTTCTGCATCGATGCCCGTGTTGTAGCGGGCGCTCTGGGGACAGTAGGCGCAGTCTTCAGGACAGCCGCCTGACTTAATGTTGAGCAAGGTGCATAGCTGCACTTTGTTCGGATCATTGTGTAGGCGATGCACGGTCTGTGCACGATATAGCAGTTCGGGCAAGGGCAGATCGTGCAAGTCGCGAAGTGTTGTCATATTCATGCCTTGGGACTCCCGGACGCGATAACTAACGCAATCATCGCACACAAACAACCGTGATATGCTTATACACCATTGTCAGTTGTGGGGATCCTGGTATCCTTGACCTCTCATGGCTTTTTCTCCGCGATCCTCCCTGCATGTTCACCCGACGTCGTCCGGTAAGACGCTGATGCGTCTTATTTACGAGATCGATGGTCGGGCGGGCGGATTTACTATTCTTGTTTTTGATGCAGACCGCGCGCCGTTGGATTCTAATACGCTGCGTCGCATCATGAATAAATTATCGCCCCTCGACATGGCGATCATCCGTGAAGTGCTCGCGGCCAATATGTTTGGCCAGCTCAACAGTACGCAGCTTGCAGGCATGCTCCCTTTATTGGCTCAACGTGATACCCTTATTGAAGAGAGCAAGCTTCGTTACGATGAAGAATCACTTCGGCCCCATGTTCGCATCGAAAAATTGGCGGGCGGTTATGTGATCCATATGCTGTTGCTCGATGCTGCGGGCGTGCCTATGGATGTTTCCACGGGGCGTTTGATTGCAGGCTCAAGCGCGGCATTTTTGCGCAATGGTTGGGCTTTCCCGGTAGAGACACCGGCGCCTTGGCTTTTGAATCAGTGGGCGATTCGGCCCCAGCGTCACATTCATAAAAACATGAGCGTCGCAGAGCGCGACGATATCGTGCGCCAGCTTGTGGATCTCGGTGTGCCCGAGGAAGCCCTCGAAGAAATCAAAACACGACGTGGTCCTCCAGAGCAATTCAGCCTTGATGTCGAGGCCATGGAAGACGAAAATGGTGAGCCGATGGCGCTGGTGCGTTGTCGTGTTCAATATCCTGGTTGGTTTACATGGCTTACGCCGCCCTCTCAATCCGGTGATCTCGAACGTGGTGATGATGGTGCCATTGAACGCGATTTGGCATCGGAGCGCGAGGCCCTTGATTGGATGCGTTCGCGACGACTGAGCTACGATGCTGAGCGCGGTGGTTTTCTTGCACGCGGCGAAACAGCGTTGGCGGTCTTGGATGGACGATCGGGCTTTTTCCCCAGCGATTGGCTGCGTTCTGATGTGGGTCATGGCGGTATTCGCCTGCGCACCGGTTTTGCCATGGATGCCGAGATCACACGGCATTCGGACAGCGGCCTCTTGGCCCTTCAACTTAATATCCACGACGAAGATGAACTGATCAACGCCCTTGTGGATATGAAGTCCCTGCTCAAACAAATTCAGGCAGGCGCGAAGTATCTTAAACTCAAAGATGGATCGTACATCCCCGCCCGTGGGAACACGGTGCATGCGCTCATGGCCCTGGGCGATTTGGGTGTGATGCATACGGAAGCCGATGTGAGTCCTATGTGCGTCGGCGTGTTGCACAGCCTTTCGGATCTGATGTCGGTGAAGGCCACCGATGAAGCAACCCAAGCGTGGTTGCTTGAGCTTTCCGAACATGGTGGACCGCAAGAGGTTCCCATTCCGCCGCGTCTTGATGGTGTTTTACGCGACTACCAACGTCAAGGTTTTTACTGGTTGATGATGCTTCATCGGCATCATTTGGGCGGTGTTCTGGCCGATGACATGGGTCTTGGGAAAACGCTTCAAACCTTGGCGCTTCTTTCTGCCATTACCGAATTTTCGGGCGGTATGCCGTCGTTGGTGATTGCGCCAACCTCGGTGCTTACCGTGTGGCGCGATGAAGTTGAAAAGTTCGCACCTGAACTTAAATGTGTTTTGTGGTACGGCGGTCGTGACAAGCGCCGTGCGATTAATATCGAAGACTACGATTTGGTGATCACAAGCTACGGAACCTTGCGCCAAGATCTCGAATCGCTTCAGGATAAAAAGTTTTATTACTTGATTCTTGATGAAGCGCAGCAAACCAAAAATCGTCAAAGTCGAAGTGCCCATGCGGTGCGCAGTGTCAATGCAAAGCACCGTCTTGCGTTAAGCGGTACGCCCATTGAAAATCGTCCCGAAGAATTGTGGAGCTTGTTTGATTTTCTTGCGCCGGGTTTCTTAGGATCGGCCGATGCATTCCGTCGACGTTATGCAAAGCCCATTTCGCAAGGATCTCAAATCGCGGCCGATGTGCTTCGTGCGCGGGTGCGTCCCTTTATTTTGCGTCGCCGCAAAGACACCGTGGCCAAAGAATTGCCACCGAAACAAACGGTGATTGCACGATGTACGATGGGCCCTATGCAGCGTGCTTTGTACGAGCATGTGGCGGGAACATTGCGCGATTCGTTGTCTGAACGTTTGCAACGTTTGGGCGTCGAGCAATTGCGCATGGATATTTTGGCGGCCCTTACGCGTTTGCGCCAAATATGCTGTGATCCGGCTTTGATTGCGGGCAGCGAAACACCAGCGCCTCCGTCGGCTAAACTCGAATTGTTTGGTGAGATCGTTCGTGAAGCGGTGGGCAGTGGCCGTGCCATCGTGGTGTTTAGCCAGTTTGTAAGCATGCAAAAACGCTTGGTGCAGGCCATACGGCAGCATGCAGGGGTTGATCCCTTGTGGTTGCACGGCAAAACCCGCGATCGTGATAAAGTGGTTGCGGCTTTTCAAGATCCGAGTGGTCCACCGGTGATCGTGGTCAGCTTGCGTGCGGGTGGCACAGGGATCACTTTAACACGCGCCGATACAGTCATTCATTACGAACCGTGGTGGAATCCAGCTGTAGAAGAGCAGGCCACCGATCGTACCCACCGTATTGGTCAATTGCATCCTGTGCTTGTGTATCGTTTGATTTGCAGCGACAGCATCGAAGAGCGTGTCCAGCAGCTTGCCCAAAGCAAACGCGACCTGGCCGATACATTGCTCAATCAAGAAGCCTCCGGCGACCGCATCAGCCTATCCAGCGCGGATGTGTTGTCGTTGTTGCGGTAGAAACTTGAATTGAGTAAGTGCTCTCTTGTAGGGGCGGTTCGTGAACCGCCCTGCGGCGCTTGTAATATGCAAACAGGGCGGTTCGCGCCCCCCCTACCTATGAAATATGATTTGAAGTCTCGTACAAAGGCGCTAAAACTCTCCCAGCATGAGCGCGAAGCGCGATTGCGTTGGGGGAGTCGCCAAGCGAAGCGCGGCGGTGGGGGTGTTTGAATCAAAGCAATATCAAACGGCGCTGATTCGCTTTACTGCACGGCTTTGAATACTTTGATATTGCGTTGATTTCCTACGACGCCCTCATTTTTGACCATGGAAGCATAGTAGATTTCATTTTGATATTTGAACTTTATGAGATAGTCAGCGCTGCCCCGCGAGGGCCGTATTGCTCGGAGTTCCGAAATCCCACTATCGCGAGGTGGGTCCCCAGCACGCTCAGTCCATTTATTCGCTAATTTGGAACTCTTGCTCATACTTGTATGTGCCAGTTGGGCTAGGCGTTTAATCTCTGACTCTTTCACTTCCTGGAAATGCCTTTCAGGGGGTGCTCCTCTAGGGCTATTAAAAAAACCTATAACAGCGCTTTCGTTCGCGTGAGGAATAAAACCCTGCTGTTGTTCAGTCCAGGATGGTGGCGCAACGATAACGGTGAGGGGCGGTGAATGCAGGGCATCTTCGTCCTCAGAAATCCTTCGAGTCAACGGAAATACGGGAGATGAGGCAGGCGAGAAATGGGCAGAGAAAGGATCAGCATCCTCTTCCTCTTCGTCATCCACGGTCAGTGCCGAAAGAGGTCTCGCTGCTGCTTGCTGCAAGCGTGCTGCTTCATCTATTAATGCCAGCACATTCGCTTTTGATCGGCCTAGCTCCTCACGTAGCGCGTCGACGGTCGTTGTTAGTCCCTGGTCACCGTCATTAAACTGAGCATGCAGTAACGCTATATTACCTTCCAGACGCGTAACACGCTGTTCCAGAGAATAAATTGTGCGTCCAGTCTGATCCAAGTGTTGTAGAACCTCATCAAGGTCTGCAGTTGAATTTTGGATGAGAGCATGGAGCTGGGAGATAATTTCATTCTGTTTTCTTAGTTCTAATCTGATGGCATTGTTCTCTCGATGCAACGCAGCGATTTGTCGGGTATCAACAGGGGACAGTGGCTCGTCGTGGATGCTGGATGCCGTCGAAGTTCTTCTTAACCTCATCTCTTCTTGATCCACGACTTGATATGGGTCTTCGCCATGCTCTCTTGATGACCAGTATGTTGGATTGGGTCCGCCATTTTGAAAGGGCAATGTGCTTGGATGAGCGGCCCTGTGAGGCTGCACACTCACGTCAAAATCACCAGGCAACTCACCGTAAAGTTGCTCTCCGTCCGTACGTGCTCCAATCTTAAATGTGATATCGCCCTTTTTATTAAACTTCGCTTCGATAGTAGCTGTGTCATTGAAAAAGTCATTGCGCACAGCACCGAAAAGTTTCATCGCCCCATTCGCCGAACGTTGTAGATGGATGCCTTTGTTTAAGTCGAGTTGATCGCCTTGTTTCCAGTCTCCATACTCCTCATGAGCGGCAGGGCCTGGATTTTCCGTTCTCAAAAGATGTTCCAATGCAAACGCCGCTTTCATGGCGGTGTTTACTTCTTTGATGAGGTGATCGTGCAGTGCCGGCGGGATCGCATCGCCGTCAGCGAGAGGCGGCATGCCTCTTTTTTTGAGTATCGCGGTAATATCCACGGTGGCGGTGTGCGGCATGCCATCTGGCGGTAAGTCAAAAGTAAAGGTGGCTTGTGTCTTGGACGGGGGTCCATCGCTGACACCCGCCGTTGGATCGCGGGGATTTGTTACATATTGATATTCAGAGAAGTCAGGCGGCGGCGTGTGCGTGGACGCTGTTCTTCTCGGTCCTGGCGGGACATCAGAGAAGGATGATTCACGACTGAGAGGTGTTGGCATCCGCGGTCGGCCAGTGTTCTCCCCGTAAGTATCTTCCCAGGCAGCGTGCCTTGACGGGTTTCCCTGGCCTGGTTGGAGGAGTGGTGCGCCATCCTCACTTTCAGCGAAAGAAACTGGTCTTGATGGCGGAGGAATAGGAAATCGTGAGTGCTGGTCGCCCATCCATACATTCTACCAACACCCAAATTTTTTTCTGATAAAATATTCAACCTACATGGCGTGGATTCGAGTGTATTCTCAAAACTCACAAGCTCACCCCAAACAAGCGCATTGTAGCGTGCATGGGCGCTTTGTGGGTCTTCTGCGTACAATAGTACAAACAACCGTTCTTCGGGATACTTGGGGGTCGGGTTCGAATCGGCTGGAACATCAACGCCAAGCCATCGCAGCTTGGGCGCGCCAATGGCACCAAGAGCGACGCCTGTGTGGTGCGTCCTTTTTCAAGATCATCAAGGACCTGTGCAATGAGTTTTCCGCTGGGGAGTTGTTCAAACATGGGGTTTCCATTGAACGATGCGTGTGCGCAAACGTTCTGCATCGAGACCAGGGTAGCGCACCACTTCATCGCGCACTTGATCAAACAAGCGCAGTAATTCCGAAGGAAGAACCTCGCCCGATTGGACCATGCATTGCACGTCATCTAAATCGCGTGCGTGTCCACGGCTGAGCTTGGCCAAGGCTTGGGTGTAGAGATCGTAATGATAAAAATCGATGGGACCGATACGTGCAATAAAATGACTGCGTGTTTGCCATCCTGGCAGTGGTGGAACGAATTGGTCGGGGGATGCCAATTCGATGTTAACACCGAGTGATCGTTTGATGTGTTCGATGGCCTGAAACAAACCCTTGGGTTCGGGCGCAAGGGCGATGTCGATATCCACGGTACTTTCGCGCCAACCATAAAGCAGGGCGGTAGCGCTTCCCACAAAATATATCGATCCAAATCCGAGAACGTGTGCGCCGAGGGCTTGCATTACTTGCTTAAGGAGCGTGCGGTTAATGCTATTGCGCATGGTCTATGGGGGTAGTGAAGAACGGGAACAAGAACAAGCGTGTTGTTGGGAATATCATTGCACACTGCGGCGTGATCCTTTCGATAAAACTCTCCCAGCATGAGCGCGTAGCGCGATTGCGTTGGGAAAGTCGCTCGCAAAGCGATCGGTGGGGGTGTTCGATGTCGCACAATGTACAGAACTGCACATTGCAATACCCGGCATGATTCCTGATTCCTATCCTATTGCGCTGGCTTCCCAGAAAGAAACTGCACATACTGTTCCGGTGAAATGGATCTTACCTCCCATTTCGCAGGAGGCACATAACCGTATATAATTTCCTTTGAAGGGGTTTTGAATTGCGCAGCATAGTATTTGCCTTCATGTTGAAAAAGCGCATATTTCGTGCCGCTTGGGTCTTTTCGGAGATCGATATTGATCGGATTTCCATTGCGGTCTGTAGGGATGCGAGTCCATGACCTCTCTGTAGCGGGTTGCTTCGATATGTGACCACTGTGCCTGTCTATGAATGCAGCAGCATTTGCCAGTGCCAGCGCCTTTTGTGGACCAATGGCATCTGTCTGTGCGTACACAGGATCATGAAACATCTGATTAAAAGCTGTCGTATCAAAATCGGTTTTTCTTGGACCGAAATTATGCATTGCCCCAGCTGTAGGACGTGGAAGCGGTGATGCTTGAGCCCTGGCGGCATCATCTGCTTGCAAACGTTGTTGCAGACCCGCTGGAGGTTGTCCTTCACTCGCACGCCGCAGGGCTTCTCTTCGGGCAAATTCCAGTCCTAACTCAGATGCAGGTGCTCTTTGCAACACATGGTCAGTGCCGTCAGAGTGCCTGCTCAGCGCGGTAGCAGTAGGATGGGGAGGTCGTTGCGAACTTGGGTCCTGAAGCGGTGATAGTAAATGATTTACTCTCTCTCCCAACGCCGTAGCATTGCTCACGGCTGCGTTTATATGCAGTACGAGACCTGCGTGCTGTAGTTGTAGCGCTTCCATTACGTTATCAGGTTGATCCGGCAAACCGTCATGATCGAGCAACATCGGCCGGATTTGTTCGTTCAATGTCTGAACACTCGCCTTCAGATCACGTAGTTTGTCCTTGGCCGTTGCAAGTTCTGCTCTGAGGCCGTCTGCCTCTGAACCGCGACCGACCAGCTTTGCTTCTAGCGCAGTTAACTGACTTTCTACTTGAGCAATTTGGCTATTTAAAGGATGCAATTGCCCCTGTAATCTATCAAGATCATGATGAAATGCAGCAAGGCCATGATCGTCTACATCGTGAGGGCCACTACCTAATACGCCTGTTCGGGTATCGTACGTTTGATTCTCTGCCAAGCGTCTCGTATCCGCCGACGCCACCGGTGCAATTGTCACTGTCGGCGTATGAGTTGATGCACCGGCAGGGGGCCGGGTAATCGTGAATCCCGTCACTTTGTTTGGGTCCCCATTTGCTTTTGCATCGAACGTTGCTGCAATGCTTCCCGGCCCGTGGGTCGCATTTGTTATCTGCCCGGAAAGCGTGGGTGGTGGGCCTCCGCCGTATGAAAAGCCTTTAGAAAAATCGAATGCATCGCCAGGTTTGCTGCCAATGCACGTTGCCGTATCAGCACCACCAAGTCCCGATTGCAGTTTTGCAGCAGCACTCATAGCGCTATTGATCTGTTTTGTTGCTTCCGCTTGTAGGTCAGCAGGGGTAGCGCCAGGCTTCAATCTTTTGTACGCACTGAGATCAACGGTAGCATTGTAATCGGTGCCATCACGGCCTTTGAAAGTGAGTGACGCTTTGTTGCTGGCTGCGTCACACTGAAAATCGCGTACATGCTGAATTGTTTTGTTTTGAAATTCCTCGGTTCGTTGTGCCAATTGGCTCTGGAATGACTGAGAACTTGCGGGGGGTCTGGCCAGCGCACTGTGAGTAGAGGGTGGTAGCGGCATCGGAGGTGGCGGTGGAGGTTGATTCTCAAATACTTCCTGAGCAGTAGGACGAGGTTTATGTCCTTTTCTCCGACTAGGGGAAGCAGTAGTTTCATCTGGCAGTAAAGATGTATTTGAGCTCACAGAACTACGCCCATCCGCTCTATATGTCGACATCCTTATATTCTACCGCCCCCCGCCCCTCGTTACCGTAAAATTATTCATAACAATTGTCCCACATCCCCGTCCGTTGACGGGCTTCTCCTATTTTATTAGACATGCCCCCCCATGCCTAAAGAGCGCCTACAGAAGATCATTGCCCGAGCTGGTATCACGTCACGACGTAAGGCCGAAGCCTACATTACCGAAGGCCGCGTTCGCGTGGACGGCAAGGTCATGTCAGAGCTTGGTGCTCAGGCTGATCTCAGCACCCAAGTGGTCGAAATCGACGGTTACGGCCGTGTGGAGCCTGAAGAGGGCGTTTATATCTTGTTGCACAAGCCACCGCACGTGGTGTGCACGGTGTCCGATCCTGAGCGCCGCACCACGGTGATTGATCTTTTGCAAAACAGCCGTGCCCAGGGCAGTCGCAATTACGAAGGCATGTTGCCGCGTGTGTATCCGGTGGGGCGTCTCGATTACGATACCCAAGGTGCGATTTTGCTGACCAACGACGGTGAACTAAGCCAGAAATTGCTGCATCCACGCCATCACGTGCCCAAAGTGTATATGGCCAAAGTGCAGGGACATCCCGAAGAATCAGAGCTCAAAAAATTGCGCGATGGTGTGTACGTGGGCGATCCCAAGCGTCCTGGTCATGGTTTTCGTACCAAGGCATCGGGCGTGCGCGTTGCCAAACGTGGTCCCAACAACACATGGATCGAAATCACCTTGGCCGAAGGCCGCAATCACCAAGTCAAACGCATGTGTGAGGCCATTGGCCATCGCACCAGTCGCCTTATTCGCATTGAATTTGCCGGCCTCGACGTCAATGACCTGCCTCCCGGCGGGTGGCGCTTTTTGACCAAAGCCGAAGTGGCCGCGCTTAGGCAGTGGTGATGCTCATTCCCTCATGTAGGGGCGGTTCGCGAACCGACCTGTTTTCATACTACAAGCGCCGCAAGGGCGGTTCACGAACCGCCCCTACCCATAACATGCATACACGTTTTTAGAACGCGATAGGCCTAGTATTGACCCCCCCGGTTCTAGCTGTCATAAACCCGCGTTCTCGCCAACCTGGCACGTGAGGAGGTATTTTCTTTGGCCACAGTGATTCTTCGCGAAGGCGAACACTTCGAAAAAGCGCTCAAGCGTTTCAAGAAAAAAGTAGAGGCCTCAGGAATTTTGAAAGAGCTCCGTCGTCGCGAGCACTTCCTCAAACCGTCGATGCGTAAAAAAGAAAAAGTACGCGCGGCAGAAAAACGAACGCGCCGAAGCGCAGCCCGCTCGGTGACGCGTCCTAGTTAATTTCGAAGGGGGAGCAATCCCCCTTTTTTTGTCTTATTTTTTTTAAATTTTTCCCCCGTGTTTTTCAAAACATGGGGCACTTGGTAGAGAACTTAAATCCATGGAAACCCAAACCCAAAGTCCCGTTGATGACATGTCCTTCGCAGAAATGTTTGAAGAGAGCATGGCTCGCCAAGAAGCAGTGCGCGAAGGCGAAATCGTCAAAGGCCGCATCCTTGAAGTAAGCAAAGATTTTATCCTTTTGGATATCGGTTACAAAAGCGAAGCCACGCTTCCTATGTCAGAGTTCATGACCGTTGACGGAAAGCCCAACGTCAATGTCGGTGACCTGATTGATGTATATATCGAAAGCCGCGAAGACGATTCCGGCCTCGTGGTGGTCAGCAAAGAAAAAGCGGACAAACTGCGTGTTTGGGACGACATCACCGCTGCCGCAGAGCGCGGTGATTTGGTGGATGGTACCGTCATTGGCCGCGTCAAAGGCGGCTTGTCGGTGGACATCGGCGTCAAGGCATTTTTGCCAGGCAGCCAGGTGGATCTCCGTCCTATTCGCAATCTCGAAAGCCTTGTCGGTCAAACCTTCAAGTTCAAAGTGATCAAGTTCAACAAAAAACGTGGCAATATCGTGTTGTCGCGTCGTGTGCTTCTTGAAGAAGAGCGCGAAGAGCACAAAAAAGAGACCCTCAAGAAACTCTCCGAAGGCGAGACGATGTTGGGCCAAGTCAAGAACCTCACCGAATACGGTGCGTTCGTTGATTTGGGCGGTATCGATGGTCTCTTGCACATCACCGACATGAGCTGGGGCCGTATCAATCACCCCTCCGAAATGTTCAAAGTGGGTGATGAGATCAAAGTCAAAGTGCTTAAGTTTGATGCCGAGAGCGAACGCGTATCGCTCGGCTACAAGCAAATCACCGAAGATCCATGGGCCAATGCTTCTGAGAAGTACCCCATCGGCAAACATGTGTCCGGCAAAGTCGTGAGCATGACCGATTACGGCGCGTTCATCGAAGTGGAGCCAGGTGTTGAAGGTTTGGTACACGTTTCAGAAATGAGCTGGACGGCACGCGTGAAGCACCCATCCAAACTTGTGAACGTGGGCGACGAAGTCGAAGCCAAGGTGCTCGATGTCGACCTCAGCCAAAAGCGCATCAGCCTCGGCATGAAGCAGTGCGAACCCAATCCATGGACACTCATCAGCGAGCGTTATCCAGTGGGCGCGGTTCTCGAAGGCGTTGTGCGCAATATCACCGACTTCGGTATCTTCGTCGGTGTGGAAGATGGCATCGATGGTTTGGTGCACGTGTCCGACTTGAGCTGGACCCATCGTGTGAAGCATCCAAGCGAGTTGTTCAACAAGGGCGATCGTGTTGAAGCGGTTGTTCTCAATATTGATGTTGACAATGAGCGTTTCAGCCTCGGCATCAAGCAGTTGACCGATGATCCATGGGAAACGTTACCACGACGCTTCCCACGCGGCACCAAAGTGACGGGCACAGTCATCAAACTTACCGATTTCGGTGCGTTTGTTGAAATCGAGCCAGGTATCGACGGCCTCTGTCATATTTCCGAGCTTTCGGAAAGCCGTGTAGAAAAAGCCAGCGATGTTCTTAAAGCCGGTGATCAAGTGGAAGTCCTTGTGCTTGATCTTGATCCCGCAGAACGCCGCATTTCGTTGTCCATCAAGGCAGCGCAAGAGGGCACGAGCGATTATCGCGCGTACATGCAAGATCACGCAGCGGCTGCAACAAGCGGCACACCGAGTGCCGCCGCAAGCGGTTCGGGCTTAGGCTCATTGGGTGCTGCACTTGCAGGCAAACTCGGCAATATCGGCGGCACAGATCGTCAATAATAGTTTCTAATATTTGTCGGGGCGGATTTTACATCCGCTCCGACAAATCACACACCTTACGCACTTCTTCTCCGATAATTCTAAATGCCCCCGTACCGCTCTTAACGATTGGGGAGAGGTATGGCTTCGGTCCGCAGCAGATCCGCAAGTCCCCGGCTTCTATTGGCGAATACGCACAATGATGATGCGCCAAGATCGCCGTCTACGAATTCCGCTTTTTTTCCTGACGATGCGTCAGGAACCGGGGACCAATTCTTTGATGCGAGTTCAAATTCAGGTTCTCGGCCATCGTCGCCCGTGCGGGCTCCTCATGTTCGTGTGGAAAATACACATACGATCAAATTGATATTCCCGAATTCCGAAGAACATGAAGAATCGGGTGCGTCTTGGATCAGGAAATCGATGGATCAATGGCGTACGCGTGGTGGTGATCACGTACGCGTACGTCAAACATCGATAAGTTCGCTTGATGCGTGTGAAAATCTGTGGGGTGACGCATATCGCAATCGAGTGATGGCGGACGATGATGAAAGTCTGCAGCTTGGAAGCGATTATGGTGCTGATGCGCTTGTTGATTTAGTCCCTCAGCTGCAGGATGGGATTGAATCATTGCAGCAGGAAATCGCATGGGCCGGTGGATCCATCGGTTGCAGCACGCACATTGATCGAGATTTTGGGGGACTGAGAACGGCCATTTGGGGTGTTGCCCATATGGCCCAGGATTTTGCAGTCTCCGGCAGCGCTTGGGTGTCCATGAATAGCCGCGATGCGGTTCAGCTTTTAGGAAAAGATCCGTCACAAGACAGATGGCGTGCGCGCATGAGCACGGTGGTGTCGCGGGCCGGTGGATTTTCGGCAGGCTTTGTGACGGTAGGTGGGTTAGGCCTTAAGGGCTCGATGGGCCTTGCCAAACATCGCGCGGTGATTGTTGAACGCTGGTTGAGTCAAGAAGAACTGCATGCCATGAGTGATGCCAAAGGGCATCATCTTTCCAATGGTGTGGCATCACGCAAAGAATGGGGCATTGCTGCCGATTTACGCAATCCCGATACTGTTCCCATGGATGGTGTGGTGCGCACACAAACATCAGGGACATTGAGCGGCGCATTGTGTTTTACGGCAGGACCCACCACGGTGGGGCTGACAGGATCCGTCAAAGGGTCCTTTGAACGCAGTGTCCGAAAAATTGCACTCTCCGATGGATACGCCATGGAGGTGGCGTATCGTCCGCTTCGATTGTACGGCAAGGGTGTTTTTACTAATGTCAAAGGTCTTGCTGATGCATCTGTCGCCGATGTGGCGGTGATGGCAGGAACCCAGGTTTTCCGTTTTAATATGAACAATCCTGCCGCACGCGATAGTTACGCCATGGCATTGCATGGGCAACTTCCTGGGCGGTTGGAACTTCGTCCTGAAAACGGGAAAGAAGAATCGGAAGCACTGCTGCAGGCGTGGGGCCAAGAAGCCGGCAAATTGAGTGGACTTGGGATTGAACGACGTTATTTAGAAAAAGTAGAAATCCACAGACGGCGTGTGCGATGGGGTTTTGGCGTTTTGTTTCGCCTCTTTGGATGGCAACGTGAGCGGGAAGTGCGTGGTTTTGTCGCAAGCGATGGGCATCGTGTGATGGAACGCCGAACTCGTGCCAATACCAAGACGACTGAGACTGTGCATAGCGGTGATGAATCATACGCTGTGACGAGTACCATTGAACGTGCCATGGGTGATGGGCGCGTGGCTGAAGGTGACCCATTCAAATGTGTTGTGGTGGGGATCACCTTTTCCGATACGAAGGTAACAGGCAATGAGATCTCAGAGGTGCTTGAGCGCTTAAGCCGTGCACTCAAAATTCAATTTCCTAAAATGTCCCGTGAAGGTGGATCCGACAGTGCAAAAATGCGTCTTGAATACCGTATTGAACGCAATCATTTTGCAACCATTTCAAGTTTGACGGTCGAACAACTTGAGGAGCTTTGCGACGAGTTTGAATATGCAATACCGCCTTGGCGTTTGCCTGAGGCATTTGTTGAACTTGGAAAACGCATCCGAACACATGGCTATACGGATAGCGAGCGCGGCGAAGCAATACAAACATTTATACGATCCACCGACAAAACGGGGCTATTCGTATTGTATCGTCTTTTTCAAAGCGACAAAGCACGGACACCACCTCCCAAGCTGACAGGGTTTGAAGAACGTGGTGTGTATGACCGTCTGGAACCCGAGGTATTGGCCTTGGTTGCGGATTATCCGGATGTGATGTCTGCGTCGGATCCTGGTTTAAAAGAAAGGTTTCGTCGTGCCTATGATGTTCTTGAACTTGTAGAACAGGCGCTTCTTGAACATGACGATTCGGTGGCAAGCCAAACACTTATGCCGCATGAGTGGCGTGCGCGCCATCGTCGATTTAAAGAATTGGGTGAGACCGCTTTGCGTGTGATTGATTTAAACGCGGTAGTCTCTGAGTACGAACGCAACATGATTTTGAGTCAAATTAAACCACGTTGGGCAAGTCACAAAGTATTGCAGATGAAACAGATTTATCCTGAACCGGTACGTGTGAATGAAAGTCTTTCATCTGTGTTGTTGCGATTAAAACGTATTGGATGCTTGGAAAATGCCATTGATTGCGAGAAAAAACATTTACGAAAGCATGCCAGTCGTGAGGGTGAACATTTTGTAAGTATGCGCATTGCCTCGCTTGATGAAATGCGAAACGATGTGAGGAGCATGGTAAGTTTGGGTTCGGTTCCTGAATCGAAACTTAATATGTGGCTTGATTATCTCACGGGAAGTGAACGTCAGGCATGGCCTTGGTGGCAGCGATGGCATCCTAAGTTTTTGACATTTCGCCCCTCACGCGTTTTGCTTCAATCACGGTTGATCGAAAAAATTCGTGATGAATTGATGCTGCGATCGACGGCAGCGTAGAAATGCATAAAATGAAATAATAAAAAGAAAAGGGTTGTACGCGGTTCCTAAAGTACAGCCTCCGCCTGATTTCGAGGGAATGGCCGTGCAGGTGTTCCCATTGCCGCTGTAACCTTCAAGGCATGTGCATGTAAAACTTCCAAGAATGTTGCTGCATAGGGCATGGGGATCGCAGGGCGCGTGACCCTGTGTGCATTCATTGATATCATCGGCACAAATATCTCCGTGAAAACCTGATGTGCACTCACAGCTGAAATCTCCGCCATTGGCGGTGCATGTCCCATTATTTTGACAGGGATTGGATGTACGTGGGTCGTGGTATATTTCGCAGGTTTCGCCTGTGTAGCCCGATGGGCATGTGCATGTAAAATCATCACCGTCGTTGGTACAGAATCCATGGTGAAGACATGGGTTGGGTTCACAATAACCGATGTCCACGGCGCATGTCATTCCGGTGTATCGCGTGGGGCATGTGCAGGTAAAATCGTTTTCTTGATCGACGCATGTCCCCCCGTTGAGACACGGATGGTTTGCACAATCGTCAAGATTTGTATCACATAAATTGCCTGAGAAATTGATGGCGCATTGGCATGTAAATGTATTGATGCCATCCACGCATGTGCCTCCATTGTGGCATGGATGGTTTGCGCAGTCGTCGATATTTGCACATGTGGGTCCTGAAGATCCTGGTGGGCATTGGCAGGTGTCGCCAGTATACCCATTGATGCATGTGCAACTGAATGCGTTGATGCCATCGTTGCATGTTCCTCCATTTGCACACGGATTGTTTGCGCAATCGTTGACGTTGGTTTCGCAGGTTATTCCTATGAATCCTTCGACTTGTTTCTGGGTGTGATCTCACTGGGACAACTGCAATTGGGCGAGTCGGTAGATGCACCGCATAGAAGAGGGATATGGAGATCAATCCGTGAGTAGAGTTGGATATAAAAATCTTTGTTGGGAATATTGGAACAATCGCTTGTGCTTCCTGCATGGGAAACACCCGCGATAAAATATTGATTGTTGGGATCGCGCCACATCACAGGGCCGCCTGAATCACCAGGGCATGAACCCCCGATGTGGTTCGGATCGTAGTTGGATTTAAAAAGCAAATATGCGGGTTCAGGACTGGTGTCATCGGCCGATAGTTTCGCGAAATCATAAATTTTTGTGACAAATTTTCGTTTCGTTCCGCCGGGTACGATGTTTGTGGGTTGTTCGGTTCTTCCGAAGCCTACCATGGTGATTTCGGCTCTTTTCCATTGTTCATATCCAGAAGTGCGGGAGCCAATACAGGGACAGGGACAATGCCTTGAATGAATTTTGCAGGTTCTTGTGCTAGATCTAAGAAAGCGATGTCGTAGGTGGATGATCCCCCTGCGGCGATGACACGAAATCGGCGGGCGGAAGTGCCTGGTGTGCTGGGGACGATAGTGGTGCCATTCACCTCGCCATACGCTGCATTGGTGCTAGGGGTCGTTGCATTTACAGCACCAAGAAGAAAATATTTGGGTGGATTACTCGTAATATTGGGATCCACGCAATGATTGGCGGTGATCACCAAGTTGTCACCGATCAAGGTGCCGGTGCAATGATGGTTATTGTCTTTATCGAGGACAGCACCCACTGCCGGAAACTCGGTGGCGGCGATGAGGATGCCGCCACGGATAGGTTGTGCATCGTTGTGATGTGGCGCAATGAGATCGTCTGTCACAGAATTTGTGCATGCGATGAGTGTGCATAATAAAAAACAACAACGAAAGTGCATATTTTATTATCGCACGAGATTTTTATTTACGCGCGATTGGCTGATAGGCCTTGTGATGCGTTCGCACTCTTTTCTGCGATATCATGTGTTATCTGAAATATACGGCGGCAGATCTCATACACCACAAAACTTGCGACCATCCCGGGCAACACTTCGTACACATTGCCCGACCATTGCAGCACGCTGCGCCAGAGGATCACGGTGACGAGGCCTGTCATGGAGGTTGCCATGGCGATGGGACCGGTAAGCGGGGCACCGAGGCAGCGCAAGATCACAAGCGGTCCGATGCTTGCGGCAAGAACCGACCATGAGAAGACCACCATGGTGAAGACACTGTTACCGAGAAGTGCGATGATGAGTACCACGGAGGATACCGTCAGGGTGCTTGCTTTGAGCGCTTTGACGCTGCGTGACCATTTTGGGACCAAGTCTTGGGTGATGGCCGCGGAGCATGAAAGAATTTGTGAATCGGCGGTGGACATGGTGGCGGCAAAAAGGCCGGCGAGGGTGAATCCGATCAACACATCAGGCAGTAACTTTTGTGCAATGACAGGAAGCGCAAGTTCTGCATCAAATCCTGCGGTCATGGGCAACAGCGCGCGTGCGCACAAGCCCACCATGATGGCCGATGCGGTGAACAAAACATACCAAATAAAATAAATCGTGCGTGTTGCGGCGATGTCTTTTTCCGATCGGACGGTCATGACGCAAACCATGATATGGGGTTGGCCCACCACGCCCATCCCTGCGGCAAGCCATCCTAAAACAAAGAAAATAAATGCCGTGGTTGAATCGGTGGGGTTGAATGAAAGCAAGCTAGGATCAATTTGGCGCAGTGTTTCCCATAAACCGCCAAATCCACCGCATGCGATCAATGCGGTGGTCATGATAATGCCCATGGACAACATCATCACAAAGGATTGTGCGACATTGGTCCAAATGGATGCGCGAATGCCACCGGCAAAACAATAGATGGTCACGATGATAGCACCGATGATGGCGCCGGCATAATCGTGCCATCCAAAAATAACATGCAAAGCCTTGCTGCCTGCTTTGAGTTGTGCGGCAGCGTACGTGCCTAAAAAGATGACGGTGATGATGGCGATGCTGGCCGAGACAAGACGTTTGTTTTTAAGTCCGTGACTTATAAATCCACCAATGGTCTCGGTATTGGTTTCTTCGGATTTTTTACGAAGGGCTTGGTGAATGCCTGAATGCCACATAATGTAATCGCCCACGATCCATCCGATCATAATCCAAATGGATGACAGTCCTTTGGTATAAGTTTCACCAATCAAACCAATAAACATAAATCCCGAAGCATTGGTGGCAATGCCTGCAAGCGCTGCAAACACAGGATGAATGTCGCGCGAGGCGAGCAGATAATCGCTGGATGTATTTTGTTTACCGCGTGATGCGAGCATGCCGACAAAAACGAAACCCAATAAAAAAAGAATAAAACTTGTTGCGACCACGTGCGGCCTCCCCAAGGCGTATGCGGCAAACGAGGTGGGTTTTAGTCTATGCCATGGTGAATCAGAATAATCTATTGTGTACTATACATTCTTGCCACGTTTTTTTCTTGTGTAGGGGCGCTTCGCGAAGC
>SXGR01141741.1_pt1 | contig 34589 bp, 27 predicted proteins | sample 3174711 | NCBI WGS metagenome assembly SXGR01 (sample SAMN11356860, study PRJNA531348) | freshwater metagenome | isolation source: freshwater sample F1-60 | place: China: Fuxian Lake, Yuxi | collected 2017-12-25 | reverse complement strand
GGTCGAACGAAGGGTGAGATCCGGGCAGATCTCACGCCATCGTGAAAGGCGGTCGAGCACTTTCTCGACCGCCGCCGGTCGACGCATGGCTTTGAGGATTTGGGGTGACGCGTGTTGCAGCGGCATATCGAGGTAGGGCAATACCAAGCCTTCCTGCATCAAGGGAATCAGTGCATCCACGTGGGCATACGGATACACGTAATGCAGGCGCACCCAGGGGAATCGTTTGCCAAGTTCAGCGGCGAGTGTCTGCACATCAGAACGCAATTGTTTTCCGCCGACTTCGCGCTCAACGAAGCGAAGGTCAAGCCCGTAGGCGGAGGTGTCCTGGGCAATCACAAGAATTTCTTTGACCCCCTGCGCCACCAGGTTATCGGCTTCACGAAGCACATCGTCGATGGCCCGTGAACGTAGCTTGCCGCGCAAGTCCGGAATGATACAGAACGAGCAGGTGTGATTACAGCCTTCGGAAATCTTGAGGTAGGCGTAGTGTGGCGGTGTCAGTTTGATGCCCGCAGGCCCCATGAGGTATTCAACATCGGGATCACCGGGTGCGAGCTTTGCCACGGACTCGACCACGCGTGCCGCTTCCGCAGGCCCGGATATGTGTCGCACTTGCGGAAATCGGGCTCGGATCAATTCAACTTCTTTGCCAAGACAACCGGTGACCAGAACTTCGCTGCCATTGCGGATGAGCTCTTCGATGGTGGCGAGCGACTCTTCCCGCGCAGCGTCGATGAACCCACAGGTATTAACCACGGTGAAATCCGCATCACCCTCCACCGTTTCAATTCCCGCGTGAGCGAGCCCGGTTAGGATCGCCTCGGAATCAACCAACGCCTTGGGGCAACCGAGTGAGACGAAGCCGACGGTGGTTCTGCGGGACTGTTTTGCGGGAGACTTGCGCGAAGCCAAGTGAACTACCGGTAATGCGGGCGCGGCATGTTAACCGGAGCACAGGTCCACTGACAGGTTTGGCTGCCCGCGCCTGAATCCCTGTCAACCTCCACCCACCTTCCCGAGGTCTCCGACTTTGGCTAAACCCGTCCAGATCATTGGCAGCCCACTGTCACCCTACGTGCGCAAGGTGCTCGCTTGCCTCCGATTTAAGGGGATCGATTGGGAAATTGATCCCATCGTTCCATTTTTCGGCGGCGACCGATTGACCCGGATCAGCCCACTCCGGCGGATACCCGTACTGGTCGATGACGCGGTGACCCTCTGTGATTCTTCGGTGATCTGTCAGTACCTTGAAGACCGCTACCCCTCCCCGTCGCTCTACCCCACTGACGTCGTTGCACGAGCGCGGGCGCGGTGGTACGAGGAATTCGCTGATTCCCGTCTAGGGGAAGTCTTCATCTGGCACTTCTTCTACCAACTCTCGATACAACAAGCCGTTTGGGGTGAAGCGGCTGACAAAGCCGTGATCGATCACGCTTTGAGCGTCGATATTCCGGAGGTGCTTAACTGGTTGGAGTCCGAGCTAACCGACGACGGTTATCTCTGTAGTGATTTCTCCATCGCGGATATCTCCATCGCAGCGTTCTTCCGCAGCGCCGCCTTCGTGCGTTTTCGGACCGACCCTGCGCGTTGGCCAAGGTCGCGTTCTATATTGATCGTGTCCTCAACGCCGAGCCGTTTGCTGGCCTTAAATCCATGGAGGACATCCTGTTGCGAACGCCGCTCGACCAGCATCGCAACGCGTTGACCCGCTTAAAGGTTTCTCTCACCGAAGAAACGCTGGCAGTCGCCGATCCCCGACGAGGTGTAATGGCGATCGACTGAATCCCATTCGACTCAGTTTGTTGGCATGGACTGCACGCTGGCTCGAAAAGGCTTCATGCCAATGAGTATGAAAAGGCACGCCAGCGGCGCACCGATCACGTTGACCACCAGGAGTGACCGGCCGATTAACGCATCATCGCCAAAGGCGTGAGTCGTGAGATAACCGACAAGCGCGGCGCCCAGTGACAGCCCGATGAAATTGCTGCAAAACAGATAGGCTGATCCGATCTTGGCGCGCATCGCATTGGGCGTGATCGTCATCATCGCTGCAGCTGCAAGACCTGCCGGCGCAGCCGAACAAATTTGATAAGGGGCATACCAGAACGCTGCCCACCATCCGTCCGGTGCCCACCAGAAGACGAGGATGGCGAGCGGTGCGAGTGGCAACGACAAAAGAAGCGTCGCTCGGTAAGGTCCGTCGATACATCCACGAGCCGCGAGCCAACTCGCAAGCCAACCGCCGATCAATGCGCCTGCGGTGCCGAAGGTCGCCACGATAATCCCGTAAATGGATCCCGCCTCCGCTGTCGACCAGCCATACGTGCGCATGAAAAAGGAGGGCACCCACGCGAAATTGCCATACGCGACCAGCACCAACATCGTGAAACTTGCGAACAACGTCGCGAACGTCTTGCCATGGCTGCGCACGAATCCAAAGAAGGCTTTGAGAGTCGCATCTTCAACACGATGTGGCCCACGACGGGCGGGCTCTTTGAGGCTCCACACCAACAGCGCCAGAGCAACACCCGGCAGCCCGATCATGATGAAAGACAGTTGCCAAGGCACAACCGTCCCAATCAACGGCAAAGAGATCTCATTGAGCTCGCGTGCCCAGACGATCACACCTCCACCGATGATCATGGCGAGCCCGACACCGGAAAGGTTGCCCATGGTGAACACACTCATGGCCATGGGGAGCAGACGGCGTTCGAAATAGTCGCTGATGATGGAATAGGCACACGGCGACAACGTCGCTTCACCTGCCCCGACGCCGACACGCGCAAGAAAGAGATGCCAGAAATTCGAAGCGAGTCCACAGGCGGCAGTCGCCAAAGACCAAAATGTCATCCCCGCGACTATGATGTTGCGGCGATTGCCGCGGTCCGCCATCACCGCAATGGGGATGGACATCAGAGCATAGAAGATTCCAAACGGCGGACCTTGCAACAGACCAATTTCAAAATCCGTCAGGCCAAGATCAAGTTTGATATCAGCCACCAGCAGCGAAATGATCTGTCGGTCCATGAGTGACAACACAGCGCCGAGATACAACACGACGACCACAAACCAGGCGTAGCGTGAATTGACTAATCCTTCATTCGTCATGACGACAACAACGGTTACGCAACAGGTGGCGGTTGGCGTGGATCGGTCGGCAAGTGGGCGTCGATGCACGCCCAACTCGGGGCGCTAGAGGTCCAAATCGTCATGGTCGGATGGACGGCTTCGACATCATCAAACGTTCCCGCGCGAACGAAGATAAGGTGCGGACGAGACTCCGCTTCACTAAACATCGGTGTCCCGTAGGTTGAGCAGAAGCGACGATGCATGCGATTTCCGCTCTCAGCCACACTGACAAAATCAGTCGTCTTTCCGGAGATCATGAACCGCTCCGTGCGAAAACAAACACCGACGGTACCGCTACCGGCGCCAAGGTACTGACAGTCACGACACCAACAGACTCGAGTAGCGAGCGGCGCCAACAAACTCTCCCATCGCACTGCGCCACACAGACATCCACCTTTGACGATTGCCATTTCTGTCACGCATCGAACACCGCTTGAATAGTCCCTGGATCGTACCCGCTGCACGCAAGCCAATACCACTCTTGCGCCGTATTCGTGTACGCGGCATTCGTGGCGACAGTGGTGAATCCCGGTGACGCGTGATAAAACCGTCAACATTGACTGGGGGGTCGTAAAGGGGGTGAGATCATGGAGCTGAGAGTCCTTGGCCGCACGGGTGTGTCGGTCAGCAAATTCTGTTTTGGCGCGGGTATGTTCGGCTACTTCGGCAATGCCGATGCGCGTGAATGTGCGGAGATGGTTCATCGCGCCTTGGATGCCGGGATCAACTACTTCGACACCTCTGACGTTTATTCACACGGGGAGTCCGAGACGCTTCTCGGACAAGCGCTCAAAGGCAAACGTGATGACGTGATCCTGGCGACCAAGTTCAGCCTGCCGATGGATGGCAACCCCAACCACCGTGGCAATTCGCGGCGCTGGATCATGCAGGAAGTAGAAGCGAGCTTGCGTCGGCTGGGTACTGACTACATCGACCTCTACCAGATCCATCGACCTGATGTGACCACGGACTTCGATGAAACCCTCGGCGCGCTCACGGACCTGGTACGTGCCGGCAAGGTGCGAATCCTCGGTTCATCCACCTTCCCTGCAGAGCAGATCGTCGAAGGCCAGTGGATTGCGGAGCGTCGTGGACGCGAACGTATTCGAGTCGAACAACCACCCTACTCCATATTCGCACGGCGCATCGAAGCAGACGTCTTACCCACCTGTCAGCGTTACGGTATGGGGGTGGTGGTGTGGAGTCCCTTGTCACAAGGTTGGCTGACGGGCAAATGGCGCCGCGGCCAGGTACCTAACGACACCAACCGACAGAAACTCCAACCGCACCTTTACGACATGCAACGCGCCGACAACCAACACAAACTCGATCTCATCGAGAAGCTGGATGGGGTTGCCCGTGAAGCCGGCATTCCGCTGATGCATATGGCCCTCGCCTTCACCACTGCTCACCCGGCGGTCACGTCAGCAATTATCGGTCCACGCACACTGGCGCAACTCGAAGGCTTGCTCGAAGCGGCACCGGTCACGCTCAGTGATGATGTGCTCGATGCGATCGACGCCATCGTCGCGCCGGGCGTCACACTCAGTCGTGATGACGATGGTTATATGGCCCCGGAGATCGCCGCCAAGAAACTGCGACGACGCGCGACGACATCTGAAATGCATGAAGCCGCCCGCGAAACGATGCGCAACATCGAGGCGTACCGGAAACAGCAAGGAAAAGACCAGGGCCAAGACAAGAGCAAAGACAAGAGGAAAGACTAACTATGCGAACCATCACCGCAGCGGTAGCCACGACTCCCGAACGACCCTTTTCTATCGAACAGTTCGATCTCGAACCACCTCGACCCGATGAGCTTCTGGTCCGCATCGTTGCGAGTGGCATTTGTCACACCGACATCTCCGTCAAAAACCAATCGGTGAAACTGCCGCTGCCCATGGTTCTCGGTCATGAAGGCTCTGGCGTAGTGGAGGCTGTAGGTAGCGCGGTCAAACACTTCCAGGTGGGTGACCACGTCGTCATGGCCGGAGACTCCTGCGGTCATTGCAACAAATGCCAACAATCGTTGCCGTTTTATTGCGATGAATTCGTCACAAGAAACCTCACGGGGTGGCGCACCGATGGCAGCTCACCGCTGCACCAGTGTCACGATCATCAGCCTCTGCGTGGGCGATTCGTGGGGCAATCATCATTCGCCACACACTCTATCGTGCCCGCGCGAGCCGCGATTCGAATCCCTAAAGACTTACCGCTCGAGTTGATGGGGCCACTCGGGTGCGGGCTGACCACCGGCGCCGGTACCGTTTTGAACGCCCTTCGCCCGACACCCGGAGGTCATGTCGCTGTCTTTGGTTGTGGAACCGTCGGACTCGCTGCAGTGATGGGAGCACGCCTCGCCGGCGCTCAGTCCATTATCGCGATCGACCCGGTTGCTTCGCGCCGCGATATGGCGTTGTCGGTGGGTGCGACCCTTGCCATCGATCCGATGCAAGACGATGTCGTGGACCGCATCCTGCATGCCACCGCTGGTGGTGCTGATTTCAGCGTCGAATGTTCAGGCGTTGCGGAGGTCACTTTGCAGGCCATCGCTTGTCTCGGCAGACCGGGTATGTGTGCGCAAGTTGGTGCGCCACCCGGTGGGACAAAACTCCCCATCGACATGGACCACCTCGGCTTCGGACGCGGCATCAAAGGTGTGGTCATGGGTGACGCCAATCCACAGACGTTTGTCCCCTACCTTGCTGCTCTGTGGCGGGGAGGTCGACTACCGTTTGAACGATTCGTGAAGTACTACGAACTTAACCAGATCAATGAAGCCGTGGCCGACTCCGGACGCGGTGAAGTCATCAAACCTATTTTGCGGATGCCGTAACAAGGCACCACACACAGACTACACGGTGGAGTTAACCATGGACCCCAAACTGCAGGAATTGCTCGACAAACAAGCTATCGAAGAAGTGGTGCTGCGTTACGGTCGCACCCAGGACTGGCTTGACGACGATGGTCAGGAGAGCTGTTTCTGGCCCGATGCGGATGTCGACTACGGCTTCTTCAAAGGCAACGGCGCCGACTTTGTGAAAACCGTGATGGCCCACGAACGCGAGGTATCGCGCCGCTGGCACCTGTGCACCAGCGTCATGATCAAGGTCGATGGACTCAAGGCCAAAGCCGAGTGTTACGGCATCGCTGTCGGTGGACGGTCAGTCGATGGCAAGCTTCAGTCGAATATGTATGGCGGGCGTTATCTCGATGAACTCGAGAAGCGGTTTGGCCAATGGCGCATTTCCAAGCGCACCTACATTCTCGACTGGAGTCATCAGTTTCCTGACGCCATGGCCAACACCGCTGGTGCCGATTTTCCGTTGCATGTGCTCGACATCAGTGAGGGTGGTCACCCGTGGTATCGGCGCTTGTGATCGGCGGTTAAAACCGGAACGGTTCGATGAGCGCCTGCATGGCTTGAACCTTGGCCGCATCCGGAGCTCCCTGAAACGCTTCAAGGATTGATCGATCGCGCTGCTCGATCAACGGCATGAACTCAGGATGGCTCACAATCCAGAAGCGGTTTTCACGAATCGCTTCAAGGGTGAACGCCGCCAGTTCATCGGCAGACATCGCGACCGGATTGGGTGCATTCGAAGCTGCAGGTGCTGCCGGAGTGGGCGTCGCTTCATTCCGCAGATGAGTCGGTCGATTTCGCTCCGACGTCGTCAACGCCGTCGTAACGATTCCGGGACAAAGCAGGGAAACGTTCACCCCATTCGATTTGAGATCTGCACGCAGTGCCTCCGACAGGCCGACGACCCCAAACTTCGCTGCGTTGTAGATGGCGAGGTTCTTCATACCAACAAGCCCGCCTACAGAGGCGGTATTAATCAGATGGGCTTCCGGACCATGACGCATCAACTCGGGCAAAAAGGTCTTCACGCCATTGATGACCCCACCGAGATTCACCCCCATGACCCAGTCCCAGTCTTGCCAGGACAATGTGTGCACGGGACCCGCGGCGTTCACACCGGCGTTGTTGAAGAGGAGATGTACCGCGCCGTGCTGGGCTATCGCCTGATCACGTGCCTGCTGAAACGCATCGCGGTCAGTGACATCCAGGACTGCTGTGCTGACTTTGGCGCCCCTCCCGCGGAGTGCATGCGACGCCTTTTCCAATGCGCCTGCTTCGACGTCAGCGATGACGACACCACATCCGGCGCCAACCAGCGCCGACGCGATAGAGAATCCGATGCCGGATGCACCGCCTGTGATGAATGCGGTTTTGCCTTGAAGCTGAGTCATGGCGAGTTCCAGATCCAATGAATGAGAGGACTTTCGCCGACACTGGGGGGAATTTCAATCCGGAGACACCGCGGGACGCGGCGAGGAAATCAGCGAATGACTTCGAGGTGGACCTTGCTTCGACCATCGCGCACAAACCCGAGCTCTCGCGCAGCGCGCTTGCTCACGTCGATGAGCGTTTTATTGTGGCGACGCATGCGGTCATTGACGCGAACAATTACAGATCGGCCATTTTCCAGATTGGTCACTTTGACCTTGGTGCCAAACGGCAGTGAGTTGTGGGCAGCGGTCAGAAGATCCTGGTCGAAGGTCTCACTGTTCGCCGTAGCGCGACCTTCAAAGCGATCCGCATAATAGGTTGCTGTTCCGGTAGCGGCCCAGGCAGCGCCGCAGCACAGACCGAACAAAGCCGTTAGCAGGACGGTCGCACGCCGGATCACTGCAGGATGCCCCTTCTCTCTTGTATGCAGGGTTTTCGTTCAAAGCACTGCATACGTGTTTTTTTCACTACCCGAATTCTGGTCTTCGCGGGTTCTTCGACCTGCTCTCGACACCAAGTGTGTCCTTCGAGAGGGAGTATCCCCAAGCCCCTCCACTCGAACAACCCTGGATCTGTTGCAGAGTGTGTCGATTGCCTGAAAAAGTGTGCGCGCTGTCAAGGAACTGGCATCTACCGTTCCGACCTGTCAGACAACCGGACAATTGCTGTTCGATCAGCGATTTGCCGAAGCGTGGTTTACCCGAGATGTGTGCGGAGTAAGCTTCTTCGGTCCTGGACATAATCCATCAGCCTCACAAGCCCCCGACCGTTCCCGAGGAGAACCTATGATTTCCCGCAGGCGATTGCTTTCCAATACCGCCATTGCGAGCGCAGTGGCCACCACCGGCGCGCTCACCAGCGGAACCGGTCACGCCGCCGGAGCGGCACCCTTCGCCCATGGCGTTGCGAGTGGTGATCCGTTGAGTGATCGCATCATTCTCTGGACACGTGTTGATGCGGTCGATCCTGCGAAGCCCGTCCCAGTACGATGGCGCATCGCAGAAGACGAAGCTTTAACCCGCGTCGTCAATGGCGGTGAAGTACAAGCGCTGCCGTGGCGAGACCACTGCGTGAAGATAGATGCCGACGGCCTTCAACCCGGTCGGACGTGGTACTTCCAGTTTGAAGCGGAAGGCATCAAGAGCCCCGTGGGTCGAACCAGGACATTACCAGTCGGAGACGTTACGTCGCTGAAGTTCGCGGTGGCCTCCTGCTCAAACTACCCCTTTGGTTTTTTCAACGCGTACGCAGGTATCGCCAAACGAGATGACCTCGATGCGGTGCTGCATCTCGGCGACTACCTCTACGAATACGCGCCTGGCGAATACGGTCAAGGCAGCGAACTCGGGCGTGTCCACTCGCCCGCGAAAGAAATCGTTAGCCTCGACGACTATCGAGAACGGCACGCGCAGTACAAACGTGATCCGGATCTACAGAAAGCGCATCGCCGCCATCCATGGATCACGGTGTGGGACGATCACGAAAGCACCAACAATTCCTGGCGCGATGGGGCTCAGAACCACAACCCTGACAAAGGAGAGGGCAGCTGGCTGGATCGCCGCCATTCGGCAGAACGTGCCTATTTCGAGTGGATGCCGATTCGTGAACAACTGGGCGCACGGGGTTCGTGGACGTATCGCAGTTTTCGTTACGGCAACCTTTGTGATCTCATCATGCTCGATACACGCCTGCATGGTCGCAGCGAACAGATTGCGGATCGCAAAGATAAAGCGGCGATTGAAGCAACGGGTCGAAGCCTGCTGGGCGCCGATCAAAAAGCCTGGCTCACAGAAGAACTCACCGGGTCCAAACAAGCCGGCACTCAATGGCGCGTACTCGGGCAGCAGTGCATGTTTGGTCAGCTCGTGGATGCGGAGCGCTTCATCCTCAACACGGACCAGTGGGATGGTTATCCCCATGATCGCAGCGCGGTGCTCAATCAACTCAAAACGGAGGGCATCAACAACACCGTCATCCTGACAGGTGATATCCACACCGCCTGGGCGATGGACATCACGCCTGATCCGTTCAAAGACTATGACCCGAAGACTGGCGCGGGATCTCTGGCCGTTGAACTGGTGACGACGGCAGTCACCTCCCCTGCACCGTTTGGCGCCGGTGAGGAAGCCGAGAAGCGCGAAAAAACCACGCTGGATGCCTTACCGCATCTGCACTGGGTGGATTTCCAGAGTCGGGGTTATCTAACCGTCAGTCTCAGCGGCGAACGGGCGCTGGCTGAGTGGTGGGCGGTGTCGACCCTCACCGAGAGAAGTGTCGCCGAAAAACGCGTCCACGCCATGCAGACACTGAACGGCAAGAATCACCTGGAGAACGTCTGATGGCGGGGAAATTTCCTGCACCGAAACGAATCAAGACCAACGGCATCACCCTCGAAGTGCATGAGGCGGGTCCGCGTGATGGTCAGCCCATCGTACTCTGCCATGGCTTTCCAGAGCTCGCCTATTCCTGGCGACATCAGGTTCAAGCGCTCGCGGATGCAGGCTATTTCGTCATCGCGCCGGATCAACGCGGTTATGCCGATAGTGACAAACCTGCCGACGTGGTCGCGTATGACATTCATCACCTGACTGCTGATCTCACCGGTTTGCTCGATCACTACGGAATCGACAAGGCGGTGTTCTGTGGGCACGACTGGGGTGGACTCGTCGTGTGGCAGGTTCCGCTCCTTCACCCCACACGGGTTGCTGGGATCATCGGCGTAGGCGTGCCTTTCCTGCCGCGCGCGCCCGAAGACCCCATCGTTACTTTCCGGCGGATGTGGGGCGATCGGATGTACATCGTCAACTTCCAGGATTCCCAAGAGGCAGACCAGGTATTCGCGGTAGATCCGGCAAGAGTCTTTAGCGTGCTCATGCGCAAGAGCAGCTTTGCGCTGGCTGACTTCAACAAGCTGCCCCACGAAGAGCGTGTCGCAGACCTGATCCGTCGTGTCAAAGCTGGGCCAGATGATGGTGAACTGCTCATCTCGGAAGAGGAGCTCGATGTGTACGCAAGCACTTATGCGGCATCAGGCTTTACTGGGCCGATTAACTGGTACCGCAACTGGAGTCGAAACTGGTCAACCACCGCTCATGTTGAACAGCGAATACGTGCCCCGTCGCTCTTCATCAAAGCAGGCAATGACCTCGCCACCGCAGCCATTCCACACATCGAAAAGTTGATGGAAGGTCTGGTGGACGACATTGAAGTACGGGAAGTACCGGCAGCCGGACACTGGATCCAGCAGGAATATCCCGGCGAAGTGAATGCCTTCCTGCTGGATTGGCTCAGGCGACGCTTCGCCTAAGCCTCTGCTACACCGGCGTTCGACCGGCACTCAACGGGCGATGGCCTGATCACCCCTGCGTACATTCACCGGAATTGCGCTCATCACCGGCATCCCGGTTCTCGGATCGTAATCTTCGTCCACTGAAGTCAGTCGTCCGGTATTCGAGCCGATGCTGAAAAGCTTGTGATCTTCCGTCGGTGCATCGCCAAAGGCATGGGCCATGGAAATCACACCCGGTCGAATATCGTCCGCCTCTTCAACCACGCCTAGAATTTTCGCTCGTGAGGAGGCGATCTCGACCACATCGCCCGCGTGCAGCCCTAAGGTCTCCATGTCGCTCGGGTTCATGTAGGCTGGGTTGTAACGACCATTCTTCATGAGCTTCGGGATATCACGCCCCGATGAGTTGTAGACATCATTCAGCCGTCGGCTGACGAGACGATGGGTAAACGTGAAGGACCCCGCATAACCCGCATGACCGGTAAGGGTTTCACCTCGCACCGTGCGGAGTTCTTCGAGCATCAGTGCATTGCCGATGTCGAGGCGTTCATCACAACCCCCCTCCTTTGGCAACACCACGATTGAAGGGTCACTGAAGATATGACCGTGCGGGTATTTTTTCACCTCCGACAGCGGGATACGTGATCCCGCCGTAAGAATGTCGAACAGCTCGTCGGTCGTGTAGTCATGGTTCATATCGAGCGCCTGGCCGTTCAGCCGGAGCACCAGGCCCATCCGCCTCGCCAATCCGAAGAATACCTCCCACTCTTCCAGCAAATCAGAGTTCGACGGGGAATCTATCAGTGCGGGCTGATACATCGCATAAGGTTCTGGGTATCCCGTCGACATCCCGTAAAACCAGACGCCTTCATTGGGCATGGACATTGCTGGCGTCTCGAGGCCGAGTTTTGGTGGAATCACGTAGTGGCTCATTTTTGCCGTCGCCGACATCTTGATGTCGAGACACACCGAAAGTTCGAGGTGTTTAAGTGCGTCATAAGTCTTGAGCTGATCCGGCCAGGCCACGAGCGGATTACCACCGACGCTCAAAAGCGCCTTCACCTGACCTTCACCCCCCAGAAGAATCTCGTCAGCCAAAGCGGCAGCGGAGAGCCCACCGGCATTCTCGCCAAGATTTCGTACACGTAGCTTCGTGCCATAACCAAACGCGGGTGGCTTGGGCTCTGCCTGCGCACGACCAAGTCGTGTTGGCAGGAGCGCAAACGGATTCGGCATAGGCTCACCGGCGCGAACCCAGCGACCACAGAGGGTGTTGATCACAAGAACCAGGTACTCGGTGAGTGTTCCGCGCGGCGCCATGTTGGGTCCGGTGCCCGCTGTGACCATGCCGCGTTTGCCGGTCGCAAAAAGGCGAGCGGCGTCCATCAGCTTGTCAGCGGGTACCTCCGCACGCCTTGCCACATACTCCGGCGTAAACGCCGCAACCACCGCTTTCAGATCTTCAAATCCCGAAGATTCCGCATCCACGAACGCCCTGTCGTACCAGCCCTCACGAATAATCAAATGCGTGATGCCGGCTAGAATCGTCGGGTCTTCACCGGGCTTACATTGCAGATGTACAGCCGCCTTACGCGCACACTCGGTGAGACGTGGATCGATCACCACCATTTGCATGCCACGCTGGAGTGCATCATGCAATCTCTTACCTGGGTTGTACTGCGGGATACCACCCCACTTCGAAACCACCGGATTGGCTCCGACCAACATCCACACGTCGGATTCCGCGAAGGGTTGTGGACCGGCATGCCAGCGTCCATGAAATGCGAGCGCCATGGGCTTTCCAGGTTGGTCGATAGAGCCCGATGTGAAACTCATCGGCGAATCGATGGCTTGCATAAACGCTCTCGCCATCGCTGCACCAGCAGGATAAGGAAACGAATAAGTACCGGTATAGAGCGCTACAGATCGAGGTCCATAGTCGCGAATCAGCTGCGAGAGTTTGTTTGCGATCTCATCGAGCGCGGCTTCTGAAGCTATGGATTTGTGCCTCCCACCGACTTTTTTCTGTGGTTCAAGCAGTCGTTCTGGATGCAGATGTTGTTCAGGGAGTTGGCGCCCCTTGATGCAGGTGTAACCGTGATACATCGGATTCTGGATATCACCCAGAACTTTCACTGGACGACCGCCTTCAAATGTCACGTTAACGCCACAAAACGCATGACAGAAACGGCAGATCGCGGTTTTGACCTCAGCCATGTCTCCTCCACTCCTCAACAAAACCAAGTTCCTTATCCGGAAACTACGCTCGCCCCATCAAACGAGCAAGCACGTGCCTGCCGCTCTGAATCATCCCCGAGCTTCGACCAGTTCAACCATGATGCCGAGGGTGGACGACGTATCGATGTAGTTGAAGCGGGTACCTCGATAGGTGCCCCAAAACGCGGACGCAAATCCTTTCGCGTGATACGCAGCCAAGTCCAGGTCGTAGTTCGAGCTGCGCACCGCTACGTGATGCAAACCTTCTTTGCCTTTCGGAAAGAGGTCCCGATAACACGAAGGGGCGTCGTCGTGTTGCCCGATGAACTCGATGTTCAAAGTCGCCGTTTGTACCACGGCGACGGAAAAATCGACGGTCGTGGGGGAGCCACGATAGCGCCCGCCCTCAACTTGCACGTGCCGGATGTACTGAAAACCATCCAACCCGGTCGTCTGCTGCCAACGCCTCACCGCCGCTTCCAAGTCGTCCACCACATAGCCGGTTTGGTAAATGTCGAGTGGCAACATCTGCGCGTCCTCTAGAACAGCTTCAGGATAAAACCGATCAACGAACCGAGTACAAAGATGTAGATCGACGGCATGCTGATGTAGAGCGGGATGCGTCGCGCATCGGAAGACTTGTAATAGCCAAGTGCATAGAAGAATCGGCCGATGGGCCAGATGATGCCAATAACCGCCGCCCAAACGGGACTCACGGCTATGGAAAACAGCCAAAGCCCCGGTAGGAACAAGACGATGTGTTCGAGGGTGTTCTGATGAGCCCGGACGTAGCGCAGATACTCCTCAGGACCATCGTGGGAAGGTGCGGGTACGTTGAAGCGAAGTCGCGCCATGCCAGACTTAAACAGCGTGAAGTAGTACACCAGCAGCGCGAGGCTGCTGACGATGCCGGGCCAGATCCAGTCGGTCAACTCATTCCCCTCTGTTTGTTCGTTGGTTCCGGTTGCGGGTTTTCACCCTAACCTCTCAAACCCGCCAGCCTGTCAATCTCCCGCCAGAACCCGGCCATCGTGTCCTCAACAATCGCCTGCACCGGCTTCACTTCGTGGATCAACGCCGAACTCTGCCCGGCAGATCCCGCGGTGTTGTCCACGTCACCGCCGATATAGAGCGCATCAATCACACTGGACACTCGCCCTTGGGTTTCAACCCCATCGGCCATCGCTTCCGATGCCTTGGTCCGCAACACGCGCATCTTCGCACGTGGTGGCCGCGGCAACATGACCGTGCCATCCACTCCGGCGGCAACGATTGCGGCCTTATAGTTCGGGTGCACGGGGCTTTCTTCAGACGATACAAATCGTGTCCCCATCGCCACAGCTTCAGCACCTAGTGCCATCGCTGCAGCCATACCTCGCCCATCCACAATGCCTCCAGCGGCGACAATGGGAAGGTTCACTCGCTCCCGCACTGCCTGCAGCAGAACAAAACTGTTCACCTCTTCGGCATTGCGAATGCCACCACTCTCGGCCCCTTCCACAATCAGCCCATCTACACCGGCATCTTCCGCCTTGAGTGCTCCTTCGAGTGAAGGCACTGCGTGATAGACGATGATGCCTGCTTGTTTCAGGCGTTCGACATGGCGGCGGGGATTACCTGCGGATGTGGTGACGAACCTGACTTTCTGTTCAACCAGGAAATCGAGGATGAGGGCTTCCATGGCTTCGTTCGAACGCAAAAACATGATCGGAAGGTTGATGCCGAAGGGTGCGTCCGTCGCAGCCTTGATGGCTGTAAATTCCCGGCGTGTCACCTCGATATCGACACTCGACGTTTCCATCATGCCGAGAGCACCTGCCTTCGACACTGCACTCGCCAGTTTCGCGCGGGCAATCCAGGTCATCGGTGCCTGAATGATGGGGTAACGAGCACCGGCATGTTGCAGGAAGCGGTTACCCGGAAAGGCCTTGGTCATATCGTCCTCGTGGTCCAGAAAAATCAGCCGCTCTCCGAGTGGACCTGCCGTACACCCCGCCTGTCAAGCCGGCAATCAGTCAATGGCAGACCGAAACAGCCCCAGCACGTGATTCCAACCCGCGTCATACCCTTCACGCCGGGCACCGGCTTCTTCGCCCCGCTGCTCCCAACCATCGTGGATGAGGCTCACGCGGCAACGCCCGTCCTCAAGCGCGATGAAGTTCACGGCGAGCCACGTCGCCTGATCACTGGATTGGCCTGGGTGCCACGTCATCACGAGGTGCGCAGGAGGATTCCACTCGAGCAACGTCCCCCACGGTGCGCGCTCCCCTTTTGCACTCACCTCTTCGACTAAGCCACCGACACGTGGATCGAACACCACACGCGCCTCGGCTTCACCGAAGCAGGAGTGCGAAAGCAGCGGCCACCAGCGATCGAGCTCAGTCGTAAAGACTTCAAGGCACGATGAACGGAGCAGCGGAGTTCGATCTCTTTGTTTACGGGCGGCAATATTGATGTGCTCACGATCGATCGCTCCGAGACCGCGCCGGTAATTTGGTCTTTTTCTTCCCACTCGACGTCGTGGTGTTTTCCGCAACCATCGCAAAGCGTTTGAGTGCCACACCCCAGAGGTCATCGAGAAACCCACGCACTTCTACAAGCCCGGCTTCGCGCAGCGCGTAAATATTGCGAGTGCCTTCACGCCGGCTTTCGACGAGTCCGGCGATTTCAAGAATTTTTAGGTGTTTGGAGATCGCCGGTCGTGACACCGGCATACGATCCGCAATTTCACCGACCGCCAACGGATCACGCGCCAGCAGCCGAACAATGTCCTGCCGCATTGGATCGCCAAGTGCACCCAAGGCTACGTTGGAAGGACCAGGCACCATATTTCCTCCTGCATGCTTGAGAACGCCTTCGGTAACCTATCGATTACCGTAACCTAATGGTAACGGTAACCATACGGTTACCTTATGACAAGCCCAAACACTTGCGACGGGATCATCAAACGATCAAATTGCCCATCCATTTCCGAGACCGTATAGCTCGATGAATTCGCCTTCTCCCTCGGCCACACGACCATTGGCAGGGATCATCCTCGCATTCGCCGCGATCTATCTCGTTTGGGGAACCACGTACCTCGGCATCGCCTATACGTTACAGACCTTGCCACCTTTTCGTTCAGGCGCAATCCGCTTTATCGCCGCCGGTGCGCTGATGTCGATCTGGGTACTGCTCAAGTCGCCCAGAGACTTTCAGTCCGTACCGCTCATCACGGCCTGCATTGCAGGTGTATTGCTCTCCGGCATTGGCAACGGACTCGTCGTGTTCGCGCAGCAGGAAGTTCCCTCAGGCGTAGCCGCTCTGGTCGTCAGTTCCATTCCGGGCTTTGTGCTTCTTTTTGATTCGCTTTTCTTTTCCAAAACGCGACCAGCATTCACGCGCGTCATTGGTGTGTTGATCGCGATTGTGGGAGTGGCTTTGCTGTCATCGGATATCGGTCGGATGAGCGGGAACGCAGAGCCTCTGCATGTGGCTTCCTTGCTCGCCGCGGCAATTGGATGGAGCTTTGGAACGTTGATTCAACAAAGAGCCGTCACCGTCAACACGCTCGTCGCATTCACTGCTGTGCAGATGTTGGCGGGCGGTGTGTTCCAGCTACTTGCTTCCGGCGCAACAGGTGAATGGCAGACCTTTGATGTCGCAACGGTCTCGGTGACGTCGTGGCTCGCCGTGAGCTACCTGGTGATTCTCGGCAGTATCCTCGCCTTCAACTGTTATCTGTGGCTGCTCACGCAAGTGTCAGCGCCGGCAGCCACCACTTATGCGTTAGTGAATCCTGTGATCGCGTTGGTGCTAGGGTCATGGCTGCTGGATGAACGGATCACGGGCACGGCGATGTTTGCCGCAGGACTTGTGCTCTTCGGAGTCACCTTGGTGCTCTTTCACGGCGCAGCAGCGTCGATGCGTAAATCAACCTCGGTGAAATGAACCGAGGATCAGGCGACTGATCGTCCTCGTCGCCAAGCGCGAAAGCCTTCGATCATCAAAGGCAGCAAAGAGATGAAAATGATGCCAAGCACCACCAACTCGAAGTTAGCTTTCACGATGGGGATGTTGCCAAACAGATAACCAGCGCCGGCACAGATACTCACCCACGTCACAGCTGCGGTGACGTTAAAAAACGCGAATGACCGGTAAGGCATCGCGGACCCACCGGCAACAAACGGCACGAAGGTGCGCACGATAGGCACGAACTGTGCGAGAACGACGGCCTTGCCACCGTGTTTCACAAAGAACTGATGTGCTTTTTGCACGTGTTCGGTCTTGATCCAACGCTTGAGGCCGGTTTTTTGCTCGGGCTGTTCTTCGAGGAAGAGATGGGCGAAACGCCTGCCAACGGCGTAGTTTACAGTGTCTCCAGCGATAGCCGCGACCATCAACAGAGGCATGAGGATTTCAATCTCCAGCGCCCCTGTCGCCGCAATCGCGCCGGCTGCAAACAGCAAGGAATCACCGGGAAGAAACGGAAAAATCACCAATCCCGTTTCTGAAAAGATGATCGCAAAGAGGATGGCGTAAACGATCACCCCATACGTGGCAATCCACGTCATGAGGTGTTCGTCGATGTTGAGGATGATATCGATGAGTTCGAGCATAGGATGGGGATTCTACACAGGTGCAGCACTGCAGGGTGGGAGCTAAATCTCTCTCCAAGGCGCTGCTTTGGGTTCTTGAGGACTCGTTGAACCGCTCAGAAGAAGACGTTGAAGAGCGTCCGAGCTGGGCCGGCGGGAACCAGTCCGAGTCGTGACTGCAAACTGCCTTTTTGCATTGTCCTAACGTGGGGGAGCCGATTTCAGGGTGATTGCGCCATGCTCGCGATGGCCACGTGAAGAGATTGACGAGCACCCACTCATGATCGCAATCCCGCAAGTGGCGGTACATCGACGACTGAACACTCGACTACATGCCACAACGATAAGCCCTCGTCAGCGGCATGGATAGCCTTGCGCAATGAGACCAAATGTCTCTAGCGTGCGCGCCCTAACAAAAGCAAACCTCAGGACCACGCCATGCATGCTGACGAGTTACTGCATCTTGATACGCGCATCGCAAAACTTGTCGCAACCGAATTCAACCTCATGGGTCCCGGAAACGGCGTCGCGGTCGTTCATGAAGGTCACGTGCTGCATTGCCAAGGTTATGGACTGGCCAACATCGAGTGGGGAGTACCCGTTACGCTACACACGCTGTTTCGAATCGGTTCGCTCACCAAACAGTTCACTACGGTGTGCATCCTCATGCTTGTTGATCAAGGTCTATTCGACGTCGATGCACCCATCACCACGTACTTACCCGATTATCCCAATGCGCACCACAAGATCAGTGTTCGTCATCTTCTGAATCATACCGCCGGGATAGGAAACCACAGTGCAAGTCCAACCGCGGCTCATGACTTTCGTCAGGACATATCGCTTGAAGCACTCGTAGAGCGCATCGCGCACATCCCTGTGGAGTTCGAACCGGGTGCTCGAATGCATACTCCAACTCCGGCTACGTTCTCCTGGGCGCGATCATCGAGCGAGTCTCAGGAAAGCGGTATCAAGAGTTCGTTACCAAGAGAATCTTCGAACCTCTCGGTATGTCTGACTCCTGTTACTCGTCTGATCTTCCGGTTCGCCCTAGGCGCGCCGCCAGCTACTTTCCCGGGCGTGAGGATAAATTCCTAAACTCACCTTATCTCAGCATGTCTTGGTATCACGCCGCGGGCGCTCTGGGTTCGACACTCCCTGACCTTATTCGTTGGGATCGAGCGTCGCGCGACAAGACACTGATCAGCTCATCTACCAGTGCAATGATGCACGCGCCAGCCCGCCTCAATGACGGCACCATCTATCCCTACGGCATGGGTATCGGCCTCGGCGAATATCACGGGATTCGATGCACGCACCACGCCGGAGGTGTTGGCGGCTTTGTGTCGCAAATGCGTTGTCTTTACGACCCGGAGATCACGATTATCGTGTTGGCAAATCTGCGCACAACGCCATTCGACAAACTGACGCGTGCGATCGCGCGAATGGTGCCGGCTCTTGCAGAACAGATTTCCGAACCGGCACCACCACCGAAGTCGACGCTGACAGCGGACCTAAACGAGTGCCTCGGAACGTTTCGACATGAAGGGGGTGCAATCCTGAATGTGCGACGCCATGACAATTCGGTCGCGGTCGAGTGGCCAGGCATGCCAGTCCGCCAGCTCGTAGCAAGTTCCACTAACTCCTTCTACGAACACGATGATTCTGAAGTTCTTTGGACTTTCAGCGACCATCGAGCTGGGTCTTGGCACCGCCTCACGCACCACGTGCCAAGTTGGCCAAGCCTGACGTATCAGCGTGGCTAGGGGTCTGCGCGGCAGAAGGCAGCAGGGCGAGGCGAGTGTCAATTCGAGTACGATTTTTCGTTTGCTTGAGGAGCATAGTGGGGGCTACGGGACGAGAGCGAACGGAAAATCGGGCCGAAGTGGCACCGCCACAGCCCATTGATCTTCTGCCGCGCAGACTCCTAACCCCGTGATCTTCTCGTTAACAAGACGTTCGGGGCTGTTTGCTCAAGCAACACGCTCTCATTGCAGCTGCTGAACCCTTCAACTCAACACTCCAGCTCCAAATAACCGATCAATCTCCGCCGCCTCAACCCCGGCCTCCACAAACACCTCCCGCGTGTGTTGTCCTGCATCTGGCGCAGGTCCACGCACTTCGATGTCCGCATCCCGGATATGGAACGGCGCAGAGATGATCTCCATCGCCCCTGCCCGTTCGTGCACCACATAACTAAACGCATCGCGTTCTCGCAGCGCCGGGTCTTCACATACTTCGGGTAACGTAGCCACAGGCTCCCAGATGAGGGCTGCACCATCGAGCTTGTCGCGCCAATAAGCTAAGTCATGGGCCGCAAACATCGCCGCTACTTCCGGAACAATCGAAGCGTTGTTGGTCATCAATCCCGTCAGCGTTGAGAAGCGTTCATCAGTGACCCACTCCGGCTTCCCGACCATGTTGCAGAATTTCGGCCAGTATGGCATTGCTGAAGGCATGACAAGAAGTACGATTCGATCATCACTGGTGCGATACCAGTTCCAGATCGGGTTTGGCGGCAATTTCTGACTGGTCTTCTCCGACTGCACACGTGTTGACAAAGCAATACACACATCCGATGCAAGTGACCAGATGCCCGTGCGTTGCAGTGTCACCTCCACGTACTGCCCCTCACCCGTTTTGTCACGAACCCGCATGGCGGCGAGAATCGACGCCAACAAATTGAGCGCCGTGGTTCGATCACCATAACCACCCCGCGAGATCAACGGCCCCTCATCTCGATCTCCAAAAATCGACATCGCCCCTGACCGCGCCCAAAACGCGGTCTGGTCAAACGCCTGACGGTGGCTATCCGGTCCCTTGGTGCCATAGCCCGATAACACCGCATAAACCGCGTCGGGTCGCACCGCATGAATGTCACTGTCGGTGAGCCCATACCGCTCTAGCCGCTCCCAGGTGAGATTGGTGATAAACACGTCCGCATCTGCGGCGAGTTTACGTACCAGCGTCTGCCCGTCTTTCGAGTCAAGGTTGACGCAGATGCCTCGTTTGCCACGATTGTCGAATTGATGCGCCGGATGCACTTCGTCAGGACCGAGCAAGGCCGAGTACATCTTCCGATACGCATCCCCGCCCGGCGGTTCAACCTTGATGACCTCCGCACCCATGTCCGACATCAGCGCCGCACAACTCGGCGCGGCTAGCCAGCTCGCAACTTCAAGAACCTTCACTCCTTCAAGTGGCGCAGTCATTCATTCACTCCAATACTCAACTGATGTTTTTTTATTTCGCGGGTAATCGTCGTGTGCCCGGCATGATCTCGAATTGCGGATCGAAGTTGACCAGCACACTCGCGAGCTGCATCAACACGCCCACGTTACCGTCCACCTTCGCCACTCCCTTCTGCACCTGCTCGGCAAGCGTGGTCTGGCCCATGATGACGTTTTCGAGATCGGTGCGATTGATGGTCATCGTCGCATCGGGCCTGGGCGACTGATAACCCGGCAACGACGTCAACGTCCCACCACTCATCTCGACGACAAATTTCTCAGCGTTGTCAGGCGTTAGGAAGTTGAGGGTGAATTTGAGCGCATCGGCCTTGTTCGAATCGACCCGAATCGCCACCCCTTCCCAGAATTGCTGAGTCGTGAGCCCCCTCATCAGATCAGAGGCAAGCCGAACAGAACCACCGGAGGCTACGTAACCGTTGCGTAACTCCATTGCCGCAACGAGGTGCACGTTACGCATGCTGGTGCTTTCGTATTGATAACCCAGCTGCTCAAACACATCGGCTAGCTGATCCTTCGCTCCTTGGTTAGACGGTTCCGCGTAAACCAGCTTGTTGAGTATTTCAGCGGCGTGACGATAACGACCTTCCGCTTCGAGAGACCTCGCTCGCTCCTGAATCACGGCAGCACCACCCATCATCTCCACGTAAAGCGGTGCAGACTCTTCCGGCGACAACGGCGCGAGGGTCGCGGGATTACCATCCCAATAACCCAGATAACGGTTCAATACGCCGCGAGAATTGTGAAACTCGGAGCCGTGGTACTGATGCGCCGCCCAACGTTGTCGAAGAGACTCAGGCACCCGATAACGGTTGTGAATCTGTTTGATCGTCACACCCTGGTTGGCGAGGTGAAGCACCTGGTTGTTGAGGTTCGCGTAGGCGTCGCGCTGGGTGCGCATCACATCCTGGATGCGTGCATTGCCCCATCGTGGCCAATTGTGGGACGCGAGCATTACCTCCGCCTCCTGGCCAAATCGATACAGCGCGACGTTGATGTGGTTGGCCCACGCCAGCGCATCTCGGATCAACGTACCCCGCAGCGTATAGATGTTGTGTATGGTTCCGGTCACGTTTTCTGCTGCCCAAAAAGCCTTGTGCTGCGGAATCCAGGTGTTCATTTCCGCTGGCGCTTCAGTGCCCGGTGTGTTTTGAAACACCAGCTTCACGCCATCAACGACAAGTTCTTCGAAGTCCTTCGAGATCTCACGGGTCGGCGCGATGAGACTGGCGGCAGCACCTTGACCCGATTTACCGATGGCAGAGTCCACATAACCAAACGGACTCGACGGCAAAGCACTCGCATACTGATATTGAGCGCGTCGCAACATCGCCGTGCCGGCATAAACGTTTTCAGCCACCGCATGATCCAGGAATCCCGCCGGTGCGATGATCTGCACCTTGCCCGCTTTCACATCGGCCTCATCAACAACCCCACGGATGCCCCCGAAGTGGTCGATGTGCGAGTGTGAATACACCACCGCCACGACGGGTCTCTTGCCGAGGTGTTGATCGGCAAGCGCCATCGCCGCTCGCGTGGCATCGGCATTGGTCATCACATCAAAAACGATCCAGCCCGTATCCCCTTTCACCAGCGTGAGGTTGGCGAGATCAAATCCGCGCAGTTGCCAGATGGCACCCGGCACCACTTCAAAGAGACCACGCTTCGCGTTCAAGAGCGCCTGCCGCTGTAGAGAAGGATGCAGGCTGTCGTGATCGCCATCCGCCAGAAACTCAAAGCGCGTCATATCCGCAAATACCTGACCTGCAGCGCCTTTCACGGCCGCGTCGGCCACATCCCCCACGAAGCCGCGATCGCGCTCTTCGAAGTCTCTTCGATCATCGAAGGGTAACGATTTACGCAGCTTCGCCTGCAGCGCCTTTGTGTGTTCACTCGGCGCCTTACCTTTGGGGTCAAAGTGCTCGGCAGCCTGCACTGGCAGGACAACCAACGAGGTGCATACACACAAAATCCTGAACGCTGATCGAATCACGTCGTTGCCCCCTGTTCCGTCCACAGCGGTGATGAGGCCTTCATCACCCGATCCATCTTGATCATCGTCACGCGCGGCTCCAGGGTCCGCGCGTCCATGAGTACGGATTCCATCCAGAAGATTTCAGTCTTGGGGCTGTCACCTATCGCCAGTGCTCTCCCCTTCAGCAGATAGTCAGTGCCGGTGACGGGTTGTCCGACGTGATACGCAATCTCGATCGCACCAAACAAGCCCACAAACGATCCACGTGTAAGGGCGATGAATCGTTCCACATCACGCATCGCGTGCACGAGCGTCGACAGCGGTGGCACTCGTCCTGAGGATTGTCCTGGCTGCCCAAACATCGCCATCGGTTCAGTAATCACCCGAAGTTGCCGGTCAATGCCTTCCGGAGGAATTCGCACGGTGTAGGGCTCACAGTACTCGCCAACCTTCACATCTGCCAGTACCCGGATATCTGTCGCCGGGCGAACTTCCTTGAGTTTTTGTCTCAGCATCGAATCAGCATCAGCGCCCGTGGTGGCGGTCCCGTCCATCACCAACGTCCCTGCCTCATCAAACATCGCCACGTGCATGTGCTGACCCTGTGATGTCAGTCGCGGCGCTGTGGCCGCACATCGTACCGGATCACCATCAGTGGTTGCTGCGCGGAAGTACAACGACAACGTCCCATCTTCAAGCCAGCGTGGTCCGACGTGTTCGATGAGAAACGGCGGGAACTGCTCCATATGTATGGAGCCCGCGACGGTGCCACCGGAAAAACCGAGCGCCTGCGCGGTCGCATCATCGTGAATGCCACCCTTCTCGTGCGCAGACGTGTTACGAGGCCTGCGCCAAGGTCCCTGAAGCGAATAGTCAGCCATGGAAATTCTCCTGCTTCACAAGCCAAGTACCTGTTCCGCTATGATGTTGCGTTGCACTTCGTCCGATCCACCGGCGATGCTCGCGGATCGCGCGATCAGGTATTGCTGCATTTCATCCTGACACCACGCGGGGGCAATTCGATCCGTTGGCGGTTCCTGGTCCTCCATCGGATACGGCAATCCCAACCAGCCCGATGCCTCGACCAGAAGCTCGGTCATCCGCTGCACGATCCACGTGCCTTTGAGTTTGAGAAGCGATGACTGCACACCAGGCGCTTGCCCTTCTGCAGTTTCGGCAAGGGTTCGAAGTTCCGTGGTTTCGAGGGCACTAAGCTCAACGTCGATCACACTCAGTTTGCGCGTGAACGACGGATCGTCGAGCGGCGCGTGACCTTGTCGCGAAACAATCGCTTCTCGCAGCACCCGCAGTTTGCGTCGCGACTCCGCCACAAAGGCGAGCCCCGTGCGCTCGTGGGTGAGCAACCCCTTCGCGACGGTCCAACCCTGCCCGTCTTCTCCGATTCGGTCATGCATGGGAACGATTACATCGTCGAGCGTCACACCGTTTAATGAGTGTCGACCATCGATGCCGATGATGGGGGTAACACTAATGCCCGGGTCTCGCATGTCGATAAGCAGAAAGGTGATACCCGCCTGTTTCTTTCCCGAAGAGGATGTGCGGGTCAGGCAGAACATCCGGTCGGCCTTGTGGGCATCGGAGGTCCAGATTTTCTGGCCGTTGATCCGATAGTGGTCACCCTCGCGAACCGCGGATGTTTTCAGGCTCGCAAGGTCGGAACCAGCACCTGGTTCGGAGTAGCCCTGGCACCACGCCAGCGAGCCGTCGAGGATGCTCGGCAGATATCGCGCTTGCTGATCTGCCGTACCAAATCCACACAGAATCGGACCGATCATGTGAATACCCATGCCGCCGATGTCGGGTGGCAACGCGGCCTCACCACACGCACGCTCCCACAGGTATTTCTGTACCGCGGTCCAGCCCGTGCCGCCGTTGGATCGCGGCCACTTGTAAGCCTGCCAACCGGCACCAATGAGTGCGGCTTTCCACGCCTCAAGGAGCGCCGCATCCGGCGTCGCTGAGCTTTCTCCCGGCGCACGGAACCGCGCGACGAACGCTTGAACGTTCGCACGAAACAACACCTCCTCGGTGGACAGGCTGAGCTGCATATTACTCCCCCTCTTTTCCGGGTGCTCCCTGCGTGGCCGTGGCACGTCAAGCCATGACTCCCTTTTCATCGCTTCGCCTCGCACACCCTTTTTTTCACTTTGCGTGTGAGGGATGGGTGCAGTACAAGGTCCACATGGAACCTTTCTTTCTCGCCTTTGGAACACCGTTGATCGAAGCCGCGACCCGTGGTCCGATCATCACCCCCAACGAAAGACTGGCCAGCGAAATCAGCCGTTTTCTGGAGAGAGAACCGGCATTCAGCGGCCGGCCGCTGATCTGTGTCAGTTGGCGAAGTTGGCTCACACGGCTCTATACCCAGCACAACCGACGCCGTGATCATCCACGGTTGTTAACGTCCGCTGGCCTTTCACTGTGTATTGCTGAATTGCCTGACGCGAGTTCCGAAAGCCAATCCACGCTCATCGAAGAAGCCTGGACAATTTGTCACCACTTTGATGTCCGTCCAACGTCACACTCGACCGCAGGCGAACAGTTTCAGCGCTGGTATCAATCGCTCCATGACCAGCTTGCAGCCACACGTTGTATCTCAGCTGCTGAACTTGAACAGCAGTTGCAGCGACTGGCGGCGCCAGCTGAGCACGTCACGCTGGTGGGATTTGATGACCTGAACCCCGCACAACACAGGCTGCTGCAACAGTGGCAGGCACTAGGCGTGCGGTGCGAACGACTGGACACACCACGCATTACGCCGAAACAACTGGTGCGTATCGAACCCGCATTGACCACTGACGAGATTCGTATGGCGGCGGCCTGGGCGAAGGATGTTCTCATCAACACACCCGATGCCACCATCGGAATTCTGGTGCCCGGTCTTGAGTCGCGACGAGATGCCGTCGTTCGACAGTTCACGGCGATCCTTGATCCCCATGCAGGTTCTCGCTCGACGCTGGTGGATGTAGCGGGTGGCACGCCGCTCAACGCGGACGGATTGTGGCGAGATGCTGAGTGTTTGTTGCAAAGCCTAACTCAACCCGTAGCCACACCCTCACTCCTGCGCGTACTGCGCAGCGCCCACTTCACCCTCGACGTAGATGTGCAGCCTGGAGATCTGGCTGCGCTGACGACCCTCGAGGCGATCGCTGCAATCAGTGGCAACAAGACGCTTCAAGCCATGGTGACTGCTGCTCAACGCGCACGCTCTGAAACGTCGATGTTGTTGCACCTTGAAACCATCGAGCAGCTGCTGGACCTCGCTGGATGGACACTTAGCGGCTTAGGCTCGAGGCGTTTCCAGATTCAACAAGCCACCGCAGGGGCCATTCGAACGCTCGCCGCAGAAGCCACCTGGTTTGAAGCGCCCTGTGAGTTCGATACCACCCTGGAGCGACTGAGCGCATACCTCGGACGAACCGTTCACGCACCCGAACAGCCACCGGCACAGATTCGCATCATGGGTTATCTCGAAACCCCAGGGCTCTCGTTCACTCACCTTTGGGTGACCGGCGCAAGCGAATCCTCACTACCCGCACCTGCACACGCAAATCCGTTGTTGTCCGCAGAAGCCATGCGGCTGGCTGGGGTACGCCGTATGGATGCCACCAGCGAACGCGCCTTCGCCGATCAACTGGTGAGTTTGTGGCGATCACAAGCAGAAAACCTGGTGGTTTCACACGCAGCACTCGAAACCGGTGAACACCTGTCCGGTTCCATGTTGTTGCGGGATCTGCCTTGGTTGGCCCTCGAGTCCTTCTCGTGGTCCAACACACCCGCCCATGCGTGGCTTAACTATGACCGCCCACGAACCGAGGTATGGGAAGACCGGCATGTTCACGTGCTTCCACCGGGTCGTTTATCGGGTGGCACGGGGCTGCTGCGAAACCAGGCGGCGTGCAGCTTCCGTGCGTTTGGTTGTCATCGGCTCAACCTCTCAGAACCCGATCAGCCTCATGCGCTGCTTGATCCGCTCGAACGCGGGACCCTGTTGCACGATGTGCTCGAGTCAATCATGCGGAAGTTTCCATCACGAAATGCCCTCACAGCTGCGACCACCTATGATTTTCAAAACACCATCTTCCGGTCGTTCGCCAAACTGGAGCGTTTCGTCCCAACGTTGTTTCGTGACGCTGAAACCACCCGTCTGCTTGCGCTGCTACAAGAATGGCAACTCCTCGAGCTCAAACGTGAGTCGTTTACCGTCAAAGACGTTGAACACCACGCGGAGCTCCTACTCGGCGACCACCGCCTGAGCCTTAAGCTCGATCGTATCGATGCCACCGCCGCTGGCACAGTTATCATCGACTACAAGTCAGGAGCGCCCGAGTCCTTCAAGGGACTGCTGGAGAAAGGCGCAACGGCGAGTCCTCAGCTTCCCTCCTATGCCTTGACGATGCCAGAAGCTGCTGGCGTTTTTTATCTCAACTTCAAAGGTGAACCCACGGCACGTGGTCTTGGTCATACCGGGATCGGCACGATTGGCTTTGGTCGAACAGATCAAATCGAAGACTGGAGTGGTCAACACGATACCTGGCGTGAGGAGCTCACCGAACTCGTGCACGCCTTTGTCAGTGGTCCGGTACTCGCACTGCCAGCCAATCCAAAAACCTGTGACACCTGCCACATACGCCCCATCTGCCGCATCGATACGGCGGATGATGAAACGGAAGATGCTCTGGGAGAATCATCATGACGACGCGGCAGGACACGTCCCTGCCGGACGAACATGAGCGTCGTGTCGCCGTCGATCCTGAACTCTCCGTGGTCGTTCAGGCGCCAGCAGGCGCCGGGAAAACCACACTTCTGGTGGAACGTTTTTTACGTTTGCTCACGCGAGTGGATCGTCCGGAAGAAATTCTCGCCATCACCTTCACGATCAAAGCCGCAACAGAAATGCGTGAGCGTGTGCTCAAACGCCTCAACGATCCGGAAGACGTTTTGGGTGGGCTCGCGAATCAACGTTCTCATGAACGTGGCTGGGGGCTCGCCGAACATCCTTCACGACTGCATATCCAAACCATCGACAGCTTTGCGCGCACCTTGGCGACACGCTTGCCGCTCACATCCGGTATCAACACGAATGCGGCTATTGCAGAGAATCCCACATATCTTCACCAACGTGCTGCGGCCCGCACCATTCACCGAATCCACGAGAGCCAAGATCAAGGCGACAACACTGCGGTTATTGCATCGCTGCTGCGCTACATCGAGCTCTATGACAATCAGGTCAACGGGGCTACTCACGCACTCGCCGACATGCTGGGTCGGCGTGAGCAGTGGATTGACCCGATTGCACGTGTGATTGGCGCTGGCATGGCAGATCCAGAAGCGCTACGCGACCAATTGGACTCCACACTCGAAACCTTGCGAGAGGACGGCGTGGCCCGACTGCACAAACAGATCGGTTCCGGCGCGATGAGAGAATTTAACGAGATAGCGACGGAACTCTATCCCGACAATCAGTTCTCTGCGGCGTTGACCGCTCGACAGTTCCTCGTTAAGGACCTGAAGTCACTACGCAAGCAGTTCGGCAAGGAAATCGAACACACCTCGGTGCCCACACAGAATCGAATCAAAAGCTTAGGCAAGGAACTCAGGGAACACGAAGCCCACCTGCCCATACTTCAGTTGGCGTTATTACCTGCGGATCCGCTCTCGGCTGAGGAGCTTGACCACCTTTTCGACGTCTGTCTTGCGCTCTTCACAGCCTTGCAAGAGCTGGAAACGGAATTCAAACAGTCTCGCAACATCGACTTCACCGCCATCATGCTCGCCGCCCAGCAGGCGCTTGCGGCTCCCGATGGTCCCACCGACCTCGCCCTCGCCATGGACTATCGGCTCAAACACATCCTCATCGATGAGTTCCAGGACACGTCCACGGCGCAGTTCGAACTTTTCAAACTGCTCGCATCGGGATTTACGCCAGAAGACGGGCGAACCTTTTTCGTCGTAGGCGACCCGATGCAAAGCATCTACGGATTTCGGGATGCGGATGTCGCCCGGTTTTTCGAGCTGCAACACGCCGGACTCGCCGACATCAAACCGACCCCTGTTCGACTGACGACGAACTTTCGCAGTGATGTCCGACTGATCGAATGGGCGAACCAGACCTTTGCGAGAGTGATCGGCTCCGTGGACGAGCCACGTCTCGGCAGGGTGGCATTCGTAAAAGCAGAAGCACGTCGCACAACCGATCGTGCTGCCGTCCGTGTGCAGCAGTTTGCAGCGAAGAGCGATGAACTTGCCGCCATCGTCCGTCACGTACAGACGCTGCTTGCTGTCGAAGACCAAAGTCGTATCGCCATCCTCGTCCAAGCGCGAACGCACCTACCAAAGTTGCTGGCGGCACTTAACGATGCAGGTATCAACTATACCGGACGCGACCTCGAACCGCTTAGCGCGGTGCCCGTCGTGCGCGACATTCTTAACGTGGCAACGATTCTCAGCGATCCAGATGACCGCATCGCCTGGTTCGCGGTCCTTCGTGCACCGTTCGTGGGTTTGTCATTGATCGAGATGGAGGCGCTCGCTGAAGTGGCGAGCCTGGGTGATCACGTCTTGGCGGCGAGTACGCAGCAACCTGCCCTTACGCGCTTGCAGCGCGCATATTCCACCGCCAAACAAAGTCTCTTCGAAGTAACGCCTCGTGAATCCATCGAACAGTTTTTGTTTCACTGCGGAGCCTTTGCCACCTGTGATACTCGCGCTCAGGAGAATGCGCTTCTCTGTTTAGACCGGATTGAGTCGCTCGGTGCCCGTGGCTTCGATATCGATGAAGTGGAACTTTCAATCGAGGGTCTTTTTGCAGCAGCAGGCCCACCGACACGCCTCGAGATTTTGACGGCGCACAAATCCAAGGGACTGGAGTGGGAGCACGTCATACTTCCCTTCCTGGATGCAGGCGGCCGCGCCGACCAGGCCACGCCTGTTCGCTGGCAAGCCATTGATGACGATCAGCTGGTCTTGTCGCTCAAGGAAGGTGCAGCCTCCGAGTGGTTAAAACGCAGAGCCAAAGATAAGTCCGACAATGAGAAAGGTCGATTACTCTATGTCGCCTGCACACGAGCTCGAGACACGTTGAGCATTTCCTGGACATCAACCAAAGAAATGCCTGGCACTCGCAGTTTGGCCGCACGTATCGCGACGGCATGTGAGTACGAACAAATTCCTTTTTCTATGAATGCAGAGGCCCATGCAGAGGAATCAGCTGTGCGGTCACCGCCCACTCTGAGGCGTCTAAATCCCTCGTGGACCTGGGAGCCACCGGCTGACTCTGCACAAACAAAGAATTCGACACGTCCGACTCCCAAGGCCAGCTCCGATCTTGCTGAAGATCCCCAAGCAGCCGCGATTGGTGATTGTGTGCACATGGCACTTGCCCGGCTATGTGGCACGCCGCTACCGGATGACGCCAAAGAAGTCGCCCGTTTTTTTGAGCCCGAGTGGCGCATGGCTGCTGTGGCGCAGGGTGTTAGCAGCGTTGATTTAAACAGCAGCCTGCAAACTGTGAGAGGGCTGCTCGATCGAGTCCTTGCCGACCCCGAAGGTCGGCGGCTGCTCGGCACCTTCCCCGAAAGTGATGTGGAAACCGAACACACCTTGGTGCTCGATGGTCGACTCATCACGGTGCGATTCGATCGTATGTTCGTCGATGAACGGGGTACTCGCTGGATCGTCGACTGGAAGAGCACCCTGCACACCAGTGAAAACCTCGCCACCGAAGTAGATCGTTATCGCGCCCAGCTGGCGCGTTATCGCCAAGTCGCGGAAAACCTCTGGCCCGAACCTGTGCGGACAGCCCTCTACTTCACAGCGCTGCCGAAGCTGGTCGAGGTGAGTTGAGGATGAAACAGGTCAGACAAGCCGTCGTTCTTCGGAAGATGCTGGCGGGAGCTGGCGCAGATTTACGTTCAAATGTGGATAGGCGATATCGATACCGTTCTCCAGCAGCAGCGCATTGATCCGGGTATGTAACGCGTTCTGCACCACCAGACGATCTGCGACGGACGCCACGAACACCCGAAGTTCAAAGTCGAGAGAACTCGCACCAATTGACAGGAACCAGGTGCGAGGTTCGGGTTCACGCATCACCTCTGGAACATCCATGGCCGCCTGCAACAACAGCCGATGGACCAGCGCAGGTTCTGTTCCATAGTCGACACCGATTCGCGTCGTCATACGTGTGACGGTATCAGTGAGGGTCCAGTTGGTGAGCTGGCCGGTGATAAAGGTCTTGTTGGGAACGACGATCTCACGGTTATCGAAGTCGACGATGGTCGTGGCTCGGGTGTGAATACGGTTCACCACACCGGTGTACTCACCCACGGTGATGACATCACCCACACGAAACGGACGTTCAAACAAGAGAATCAATCCGGATACGAAATTCGCAAAAATCTCCTGCAGCCCAAATCCAAGACCCACGGTGAGTGCTGCCGCCATCCACTGCAGTTGGCCCCACCGCATGCCCAGCATCGACAAGCCCACCAACATGCCGACGATCACGATGGCATAACGAAGAATGCTGGTGATCGCATATCGGGTAGGTGCATCGATACGTGTTCTGGAGAGCAGGCCAATCTCGACCAGCCCCGGCAAATTGCGCGCCGCGGCCCAAGTGAGTAACAGAATGAGAGCACCCGCAACCAGGTCCATCGCCGTCATCGGCATCAGGTGGCCTTCGGTCCCCTCTTCAACATGCCAGAGCGCAAATTCATCCAGGCGCCCAACCGCAGGCAAGACATCAGCCCACACCCAAATCACTGCTCCGGCGATCAGCGTGAGTCGCAGCGCTCGAACCAGTCTCCCGGTTTGTTCGTTGATTTGTTGCAACGTCACTTCACTTTGTTCAGCACCGACAACGGGACCTTCACTGCCCTCGATTGCCGCTTGATCGATAGCGCGCTTGTAGGCGAGACGGCGTTCACCCAGCAACATCCAACGGCCGAGCATGCCGACCACCAAGGCGATGCACACGGCTGCACTGACGCTAGCGAGCAAGGCTTGCAGAAGCACGCCAGAAGAATGCACCCAACCTGCAATCGCGAGAACCCCGACGCTCAGTGGCACCACTGTGCACAACAGGCGGATGGCCTTCCGCCAAGTGGATGGCTCCACTTCAACGCCTCGAATCACCCAGAGCTGGTCCGGTGCAAACAGTTTCCAACTCCCGAAGGCGAGCACACCACAGGCCAAAACCAATGCCATTCGAGCCGATACATCGGCAGCCAAATCCACGTTGCGAACCACTGACATCGCGACGACAAACCACAACGGCAAAACTACCCAGTTAAACGTCTGCATGGAGCGACGCAGACTTTCACAGCGCGCGCGCAGCCAGCGGAAGTGTGCGTGACCGAGCCCACGTTCAATCGCCGCGAAACGAATCAGTTGGGTAAAAAAGAACGGTGCGCCCATGGACAGGAGTCCGATGCCCACGGAGTCGCTGAAGTTGCCTGGTTGCCCAACTTGCCGCAGCAACAATCCGAGCAGACAAAACGCCACCGGAAATGGTAGCGCTGCAAGAATCGTCCAACCCAGGGCGCGCGATGTCGCCCGGTAGCTGTCCTCACGGATGTGCCGTGTGGCCCGAGCTTCGGCTTGAATGCGGGGAATCGCCTGACCTCGCAACCACACGAGGAGTCCAAGCAGGACCAGAGATCCGATCCATCGCAGCGGATGTTCCAGGAAATTCCGCCAGGCGAGCTCAAAAGTCTTCTCATACCGGCCACCTCGCAGAAGGTCCGCGAAGCCCGCTGCGGCCCTTTCCAACCAGGCGCCATCCACCACACCGTGACTGCGTGTCCAGAGCAGGTGGCGATCGAGCAGTTTTTGCATTTCCTCCGTGCGAGCGAGTTGCACAGCCGTTACACCATCCGTCATCTCCAGTACCGCGGCACGTCGTTGCAGCACGGTCTTGAGCCTGTCGAGAATTTCACCCTGAACGAGGTTCGGATCGGTCCACGCCACCTTTCGTGCGTCGCCGAATTGTTGTTGTTCAGCAATCACCACTTCACGGAGTCTGAGATCCGCGAGTTCTCCTCGCACGTCATCCAGCTGCTTGCGTAAACGCGCGGGAGCAACAAGGCGACGTCGTTCGCTCCACAACCATCGACCTACGGCTTCGCTGTTGCCACCGAGTTCGATGCGCGTCGTCGCCGCCCGCAAAGCGTTTTCAACACTATCGCGCTGCGACTGCAGCAAGGGGAGCGCAGCGCGGTCATCCGCAAGGTGGTCACTCTGCTCAATCAGTTCACGACCCAGGGCGAGGCTTTGATTCGCGTCCGTGGCTCCCGGCTGTTCAGCAGCATCTTCCAGTCTCTGCATCAACTGGGCGAGCTCGTCATTGTCCCGTGCTGCAATACGCGCCTCTAGAATATCTCCACGCAAGGCGTGCGCGCGCAAATCCTGACGAACAACCTGAAGCTCAAGTTCCGCACCACGTTGCCGCTGTTCAAGGGTTTCCCGTTCAAGGAGCGCCTGAACGATCTCGGCATCTAGGGTCAGTCGCTGCTGCTGGTTGCGCCATGCGCGGACTCGATCAATCAACGTCGCACCGGCTGCTGTTGCATCCGGAACATCGCCTAAGCGGGCCCGTTCTTCTCGCAGTGAGGTGATTTCACCACTTGATTGGCCTGGCCCCGTGAACAGGCTTGTGAGTAGTTCGGCGAGTCGTTCCTCTTCAACACGCAGCGCTTGCAGTGTGGTCTGCTCCCCTGCCAGAACACGCTCCAGCGTCTGTGTGTCGGCATTGGCAGGCAGGCGACGCTGCCAGGAAGTCAGTGCAGTATCCGGATCAGCATCAAGACGTTTCTGCAGCTCACGCATGCGGGTTGGCCAAGACTCGCTGGCGGCACGAAGCGAGGCGGCGGTCTCTTCGGCGGCCATGCGCGCATTGATGTGACCATCGGCCTCGTTCATCAGGGCGTTGCCTGATTGCCGCTCTGCGTTATCGAGACCAGGGACCTCGAGCGCTTCAGCGAGGTGCCGGCGCTCATCCTTCGTCGCAGCCAATAGCGGCGCAGCGAGGGAAATCACGAAAATTAGCAACGCGCCGTTAACGGCGCTCTTCAGCAGAAACTTGCGCATGCAAACATCAATTGGAGGGACGAACGGGACAGTATCAGGTTGAACAAAAAGTGCACCTCGTCCCAGCGACTGGCCTATGTGGGTTGGTCCAGGTGGGTTGATCTAGGTGAGTTGGTCTAGGTGGGTTGGCCTAGACGGTTTGATGGGGGGGTTGCCGAGTGGGCCTCAAGCGGTAACAATCCCGGCCCATGCAAATGACAACTTCGTTCGACAACTTCTTTTTTGGTTACTGGTTTGGTTACTGGCCCGTGACCTGACACGCCTTTGCAAAAAAAATCGCGAAGGTAGTGGAAGAAGCTGCCTTCGATGGAACCCCGTCCGGCAGCAAGAGCCAGACGGGGTTTGTCGTTTCTGGGGCCTGAATTTTTATGTGCCTGGGTTTTGTTACCTGGGCTTTGCCGGGCCTGAACTTTGCCGGGTGATGAGCAGGCAAATCAGGCAAAGGCGTAAATGCAATGGAGATTGACGTGCAGCATCTGGAGAATACGAACGTGACACGGCAAGACCGACTGATCACCCCGGATGAATTGAAAGCCGATTTCCCGGTGGACGAAGCCCTGGTGGAGCGCGTAGCAAAACACCGTCGCGCAGTCGAACGCATCGTCCAGGGTGAGGACCACCGTCTGTTGGTTGTGACGGGGCCCTGCTCCATTCACGACCCGTCTGCCGCCCGGGACTATGCAGCGAGACTGGCCGCGCTCGCGAGTGAACTCGAAGGACAACTGCTCATCGTCATGCGCACCTACTT